>Ga0268284_1000797_pt1 | contig 18749 bp, 9 predicted proteins | sample saktaG_14_FD_190137 | JGI IMG/M metagenome (GOLD analysis project Ga0268284, IMG submission 190137) | Saline water microbial communities from Sakinaw Lake, British Columbia, Canada - sak_2013_06_06_40m | ecosystem: Environmental > Aquatic > Non-marine Saline and Alkaline > Saline ...
TCTGCAACGGCTGCCAGATGGTCTCGCAGCTCAAGGGCATCATCCCGGGTGCGCAACACTGGCCGGCCTTCCGTCGCAACATCTCCGAGCAGTTCGAAGCACGTTACGCAACGTTGGAAGTCATGGACTCCCCGTCCGTCCTGCTCAAGGGTATGGCGGGTTCACGTCTGCCCATCGCAGTCGCGCATGGCGAAGGCCTTGCCGTCTTTGATAATGCGCAGGATGAAAAGAAGGCCATCGCATCCTTGCGCTTTGTGGATGGACGCGGTCAGCCGACCGAGCGTTATCCCTGGAATCCGAACGGCTCCAAGTCAGGACTGACAGGCTTCACCTCCGAAGACGGACGCGCCACAATCCTGATGCCGCATCCTGAACGCGGCTTCCGCTCCGTGCAGCTCTCCTACCGTCCCGACGATCTCTTCACCGGCGATGCAGGGCCATGGATGCGCCTCTTCCAGAACGCCTACGACTTCGTCATGAGTAAGCGGTAGGTGAGAGAATTGCGTTATTGCCTTATTGTTAAGACTTGCTGACAAGGATCCGACGTTCATCAGCTCAATCCGTCACCCTGTCAACCAGTCAATCCGTCAAATGAAAAGAAAAACGTTCACACGCCTTAAAGTCTTAATCGTTGTTGCGATTATAGGCATATTAGTAGCGATTGTCCTACCGAACTTCGTGAGATCACGAAAAATGACGGCGATGGATGCCTGTATCGCAAACATGAAAGAGTTGGAGGCTGCGCGCGAACAGGCATTGCTAACTGGCTCCTCTGTGTCTATCAAAGGTACCCCCGCCACAAATACTTTTCATGCTGTTCCGGCATCTCCTGCTGGGCTACGGGACTGCCCTGGCCAAGCTATCATGGGTGATACGGTGTTTGCGCATTCATTGTACAGGTAAGCGCCCCGCCAGCGGAGCAGGAATAAACGAAGGAGTAACTTTTTCTCGCAGAGGCGCTGAGGCGCAGAGAAAATCCCAATCCTCAAAATCCTGTAAATCCTGTCAAAAAAATACTGAGGTTATAGGTAAGGACGCAAAGACGGAGAGACTAGAAGACAGCAAGGATGGTCTTCAAGGTTCTATTTTTATTTTTGAGTCTTGGCGTCTTCACGTCTTTGCGTCCTATACCCAAACAAAAAATGGACTCCCGTTTGTCGCTGGATACAGACTGATCCCTGCACGTTCCTTAATATTTGGAGTGCCGTCCCCGCCCCTTGCCTCGTAGCCGTCAACAACAGGAACACGCCCCCGAAGAGCCTTGACTTCAACCTTTCCTTAGTCTCACACTTTGCAAAGTGTGAGACTGGAATCTTGGTAATAGAAAAAGAGAGGGTTGCGGTTTGTGTGCCCCTGGGAGCGCGGACAGTCTTGTCCGCTGGGGTCATTACATACATGCGGACAAGACTGTCCGCGCTCCCAGGTATCGACACGACCAGACATAAGTCGTCGAAAACTGCCCCGTTTGTTTTCGGCTTGCTTTATTTACCCACAAGCGACAAAATGAACACACTCTTGGTTGCTACGGAAGACCACTTGAGTCTCAGTTTAACGTTAGGCAGAGAAAAATATGCAGAAATATATCCTTAGATTCTTTAGCTTAGATGATGACCAGCTCAGAGGTAAAAAACCAAAATTTAAGGGCTGTTTTTGCATATTTCTGGGTTGCTCCTTAATGATCACCGCTCTTCTCTTCTATTTATACGCAAGGCCGATCCTAGACGACATAGAATATAGAGCTCAACGCTGTATCAAACACGTCAAATTCGACACAGACATACCTCAACACAATGTAAACATTTTAAGGGCATTAAGAATGCTTGATACTACGCCGGCTGTACCCAAGCATATGTTTCACATTTTCGCTGCATTTATTTTATGTTTTGGCTTCCTATACACACAGATGGGCCTCATGTATCTAAAGCTCCATTCGGTATTGAACAAAGCGTCTTCCAGCAAAAACGAAAATGAGATTGCCAACCAGACACAGCCCCATCACCCCATCACGGAGAACAACACCATGAATATTGAAGACACAAAAATATCCATAGCCTCATCGTTGCGAAAGCTGATCCTCATCCTTGCGGTGCCGAGCATCGTGTTCAGCGTCTTCCTGGTCTTCCTGATGGGTTTCATGATCTATGGTTTACGAAGTACTGAGCAATCTGATGAGGCTTCCCGAACTGTTGAGGTTGTCGTCGCCAAGACCAATATCGTAGCTGGTGCTGTTTTAGGGTATGACAATTTGGGTGTCAAGCGGTTCACGCTATCGAGGCTCCAGACAAAGGACTATATTATTGAAGACCATGGCTATGTTCTTGTCGGCCATCGCATTAAGAAGCCACTTGAAATCAATGAGCCGCTCACCTGGCACAACACGGATATCGTCATCACCAACAAGGTCAGCCAGTAGCCAAGACAGAGGACGTGGGACATGCGACTTGGGACGCGCAGCACCGGCGGCTCTTCCTTGTATGGGTGTCAGGCGTTTTGCCTTTTAAGGCTAGCCAGCAGAAGATAGGGGGCTATGTTCAATATGCATTTCTTGGGCAACCTCTTGCAACCGCTTATCGGCTGTCCAGAGGCGGCAGCTCGCCATGAGGCATGCGGCAAGCAGGTGAATATCGATCAAACCGACTCCGCGTCCATTCAGATGATGTCGCTCAATGAAGAAAAGGATTTCGTCGTCGTCAGCTTTCTGAACATCTGGAAGCGCTTGAAGGAGGGCTATGATTTCTTTTCTGTTCTTGAGATTGCCACAGGCCACTTCACCGATCACGAATGGGTGGATACACGCTTCATCCCTCTCCAGCAGCGAAATTAAATGCGTGTTCTGCTTGCGAAAGTGATCCATCCAGATTGAGGAATCAACGAGGATCACAGTGGAGATCTCCGCCGAGGGACCTGTCGAGCCTGCGGTTCTGTCCCCCCGAGTGCCGCCAGACGTTGCGCGCTCTGGCGGGCAATGAGCGTCTCAAGCCCGATTCGGACCAAAGCGGTCTTCTCACGTACACCCGTCAGTCGAGTGGCATCCTTCAAGAGCTGATCATCTATATTGAGCGTTGTTCTCATGCATCAAAATATGACATATACTGATGCATAAATCAAGCATCCAATTATATGATAAACTTAAACACTGACCAAAATCGGTATTGCCTCTTCTTTCGTATGTGTGGTTAAATGGTCTCCAACATGTTTCGGGGAGTCATAAGTTTGGCCGATGATCACTGTCTCGATGAAGGGGAAAACGAATATGAAGATAAACAGACCTTTGACGGCGCTGGTGCTCTGCGCAAGCGGATGTCTCTGTTTTGCGCAAACAACCGCGTTCCCCTATCAGGACAACGGACCGAAAGAGCCTGTGACGCGGACACTGAACGAGAAGGAGGCTGATGACCTCTTGCGCGCAGACTGGCTCTTCCGCATGGAAGGCGTATCTCCTTTAACACGCGTTACCGAGGAGATCACATGGACACGCCAGATGATCGAGCGTTACAGCGCGCGCATGGAACCACAGCTCTTGAAGGCTGATACTGAACGTCTCAACAATCTGGGAAAAGAACTCAATGCGCTTTCAACAACAGCAACGACCAATCAACTGACTGACCTCTACCTGAAGATCCGGACGCTCAAACGTCAGGTCATGTTCAAAGACCCGGTTATCAACTTTTCAAAGTTGCTCTTCATTGATGTGCCTGAGCGCTACCCGCACGAATCCATGCACCGGGTCTATCCGCAGGCGCAACTGAACTGCGGACGGCTGCTGATGCTGGACGGACTGAATCCAGGAGGCAAGCTCACTCGTGTCGCGCCCGAGACAGGATCAGGCTGGTTCTGGCGGCCGGAAGTATCGTTTGACGCAACGAAAATCCTCTTCTGTTTCCGTCCCAATGGCGAGCGCGTTTTTCACCTGTATGAAATCAATGTGGATGGCACAGGACTGCGCCAGCTCACCTCAGGCAGTTATGACGACATGGACCCCATCTATCTGCCGGACGGAAAGATTGTCTTCCTGACCAATCGGGGCAACAGTTATGCGCGTTGCACCGTGGGACACCCCAGCACCTTGGTTGCGCGTTGCGACGCAGACGGCAAGAACATCTATATTCTGAGCGGCGGCAATGAACCGGAATATACGCCGACCCTGCTACAGGATGGACGTATCCTCTATACGCGCTGGGAGTACACGGACAAGGAACTGATGCGCATTCAAAGTCTGTGGACCGTCAATCCCGATGGCACCGGCACCAGCGTCTACTGGGGTAACCAGAGTTATTGGCCGGATATGCTGATGGAGGCGCATCCGATCCCCGGAGACCATCGCGTGATGTTCGCAGGACATGGACATCATCTGGTCTATAGCGCCAGCATCGGTATTGTTGACCGCACGAAAGGTCTCAACTATCCGGACGGACTGACCAAGGTCACCTGGGATACTCCCTGGGCAGAAGTGGGCAACGGACCGGATGAACGCCAAGAGACGCCGCTCTATCACGTTGAAGGAAAGTTTGGCGGCTATAAGTCGCCTTATCCATTGAGTAAGGAACTCTTCCTCGTCTCTGCCCGACAGCGGTATCGTACCGTGTGGGGAGAAAAACCTGATCCTTCCAGTACGCCCTTCTGCATTTATTTGATGGACATCTATGGCAACCGTGAACTCATCTACTCCGGCACCTACAATCTGCTCTATCCCATGCCAGTCATTCCCCGACAAAAACCACCCATCATCCCGGATCAGATTCAATGGGCCGGCGCACAGACGGACAAGGCGCCTGTCAAGAGCGGGACCTTCTACAGCGCGGACATCTTTCAAGGTGCAGCCGCCAACCTGCGCGAGAGGGGAAAATTCCTTCGCGTGCTGACGATCGATCATGTCACCTTCACGCTCGGAAAGAAATTACAGGACGTCGAGCATCCGAATCATCACGCGCACATGCACTCCGGGCCCGTGATGTCCATCACCCACAACGACGGGGTCAAGCGCGTCTTAGGCACTGTGCCGATTGAAGCGGACGGCTCGGTCTTCTTTGAGGCTCCACCGTGTGTGTCCCTTCACTTTCAAGTCTTGGACGGAAATCATCGTACCCTGCACACGATGCGCTCCTTCACCAACCTGATGCCCGGCGAGAACCGAGGCTGCACAGGATGCCACGAGGCAGGCAGCGCAGGCTCGGTGGTTGCAAAAGGAAACGCCTTACAAAAGCCGCCGTCCAAACTGAAACCCTATCCGCTGGGGGCGAGTTACTCGCTCGGATATGTCCGCGACATTCAACCTGTCCTGGACACCTATTGCGGCAAATGCCATCAAGGAAACGGCAAAGGGAAAGAGAAGTTGGATCTGACCTTGCGCAGGAGCGCAGACGGCGGAACCTTCCCGGAGCCCTATCTGACATTGACCCTTGGAAAGAAACGCGAGATCGGTTCTTTCCCCGGCGTGTGCGAAGGGGGCATTGCGGATACCATCTTGGCAGAGGCGAATCCTTGGAAGCCTGAAGATTATCGTACGTTGCCAGCCATGACCAAACTCTCGGCCAGCAGTCGCCTCATCACCATCGCCAGCAGCGGCAAGCATCACAATGTCAAGGTCGATGAAAACAGCCTGATCAAACTGATCCTCTGGGTCGATACGCTCTGTCCCTACCGTGGCGAACAGGAGGTGCGCAGCATGGATGATCCGGATCCGGAAGATCCGTTATTCAGACAATCCGATTACCCGCCGCGCGATCCTGAAACGGTACAGGATGTCTATGCGCAGTCCCCCTATCGTCCTCGTACACGGACCGCTCCGCTCATCAACCGGGCCTATCGTCAGGACGAATTTCCGACTGTAGAAAGCCGTCTGCCACGCGATGAGAAGGGCAACATCATTTCCCCTGTTGTCTTTAGCAATGACGTGAAGAAGGCCCTCAACAAGCTCTTCCGCGCCCCTGTCGCCGTAACAGCGCAAAGTACGTATCAGGAAAGAGGTTCATCCGCACTCAACACCCTCAATGGTTCAGGATGTTTCCCCTTAGGAGAGGTCACGACCAACTCCACCGTCTCCACTGCGATGTGGAGCGAAGGCAACGATGTCTGGCTGAACTGCAACGCGACCAACACGTGGATCACGTTTGACCTTGGCGAAGAAGTTGCTGTACGCGGCCTGCACTACTGGGGATACAACCACGCCACCACCGAACGGCATCGCAACATCCAGACTGCTCAAATTTATGCAGGGGCACGTCTGCCTCCCAATGGAGCAGCGTATGCGGAGATGGGCAAGCTGTGGGGCACGCTTGTGGACACCCTGGCCTTCCCGCAACCCACAGGAACTGAAGATTACAAAGGCTCATCCCTCTTCTTTGCCAAGCCCGTCAAGACACGCTACCTCCAGCTCTTTGTGACCTCCAAGTATCCAGGACGCGACAACTATATCGGCCTCGACGAAATACGCTTCTTCTGCGAATAATACGGGGGCCGTTCAGAGTTGTTGGCAAGCCCACCGCCTAGGCCAGGGAACAAACCAAGGAGTAATTTTTTTGCATCGAATACCGCGAACCACAAGTATGAATACGAACATCGAACATTCAACATCGAACGTCCATTTTGAATTTTCAATAAGGCAATAAGGCAATTCGTTTTGAAGTTTCACTTGATTTTTACGGCATAAAGCGGAATGATAAGCGCACGACTGGCTAGGTTGCCAGCAGGAGAATGTACTTATGCAGAAAAATGAGTCTGCGCCAACCTGAGCTATGAGGACGCAAGTCGCCTAAAGATCCATCACCGAGCCGGCTGCCGGAATGGCAGTTTCGTCGATGCGTATCTGATACAGGCGGTTGCAGCACTGTCCAACGAGGCCAAAACGGGTGTTCCAGAGACGCCATTCGTAGAAAAACGGTAGGGGGAGCTGGTAAGATGTGAGACGCTGGCCAGTCCATGTCCGGGGATCAATACGATACCACCATTTTCCGGGAACGTAGACCCATCCGTCGTCCGCCAAGACGATACTGTTGCAGGAACCTTGGCCGCCGACCTGCGTGACTTTTTCGGGCGAATCCAGCCAGCCGGTACTCATATTCACCGGGGCTGGGTTGGACAGTGGAATGCTGCGCCATCCAGCCTCGTCCTGACTTCGCAAACTGGCTGGGATGCGCAAGAGGGTCTTGTATTGCCATCCTTCAAGGAGAAATCCGTCACGGCTGAAATAGTCACCATCATCGTGGGAGCCCGCATCCGTTAGTTCGCAGTCGAACACAGAGACCTCGAAGGTGCGCAGGTTGATCTTCAGTGGATAATAGAGGCCGGCTAAGGAATGCGCGGCGCGGCCCACCAGAAGGACCGGGTCGGCTTTGTCGCCTTTCGCATGGTAGGCGTGCAGCCAATGAGGAGAGAACACCTGTTGCGCATCGATCACATTCTCGTCGCGTCGCAGGATGCGCGTAGCTTCGTGAAACACACTGACCTGTGACGTGGGCGAGTTTGTCCATTCCACCCGTGCGCACCAAGCTCTGCCCGAGCCGAAGCTGCCGACGGCCACCAGCCGGTCTGGCCCGAGAGGGTGCAGCATCAATCCTCCATCCGATGGGGGCAGTCCCTGTTCGCGCCCCACCGCCCCGACCTGCCGACCTGCCGTATCGAATTTTAAAATGCCTTTGCTTGGCATTGCGACCCAGACATGAGCACCATCCCAAACGACATCTCCCACGCTGGTATTACTCTCCCAGATCACCGTATCCAGAACGCGGTCCGTTCCGAGGAAGAGAACCGTCTGCTCGCCCCATAGGACGTCCAGCCCGTCATCGCAACGCACCCACTCGCGGATGAAAGGGAAGGATGTTTTGTCAAACCATCGATCGAACTTGCCACTCCGCAACTGGATGGTGAGATTCGTCAGAGGCGTGATACGCAGGGCTCCAGTATCGGTTTCCATGTTAGGACGTACAGGTTTCGGGGGGGGCTGATAATTCGGCGCGGGTGTCGGCGGGCTCACGTTACGGAGGAGATCTCGGGCTCTGTCCAACATGTATGAACTGCCGTTGCTATTGCGCGAAATGGATTCCTTACAGTAAGCCTTGAAGTCGGCATACAGGCGTTCCACATCAGGCCGTAACCGGGCTAAAGCCTCAGGGTTCTTGCTGTGCTCCAGCCACTTCTCGTAGTACAGCGCGTAGCGGCCCTGGATCGAGAGCATCCGGTTGGTGCTGGACGCCAGCGCGCCCAGAAACGCCTTGAACTCTTCCGGACTGGCCGCATCTGGCCCCCACAGGTCCTGCCTGGGCTGTAGCTCGGGCAGTGCCTGATTGCGCACGTCAAGGCCGTCAGGTACAAGTTGCGTGACCACGCGCAAGAAGAAGTCGAGGTCCTCTTTCGTACTGTAGAAGGACCTCTGCTTTCGCGTTAGCGCCGACTTCCAGAGGGGCAGAACCCATTTGTTTAGGAATCTCATACGCTGCGGCCCCTCCGGCTGGTCAAACTCCCCTCCGGGCAACGTGCGAACCAGTAGATAGGTCTGGGTCATGAAACGCTCCTCGGCCTCCTCCGCCAACGATAGCTCCGCTTTCCCGACGCGCCAGGGAGCCCCATTGTGCCGTGTCACCATACTTGGAAGACCGTAGGTGAAATTGTCGGTGGTCCACCGGCTGACGAGGTTGATGGCCTGTTCCGCACCCATCAGCGCATGGCGGATGAGGTACTCTAAGTGTTCCAGTCCGACCACGTAGGTCTCCACCCGACGAGTCGCAGCCGCGTGCAGCCGTGCGCTGTCGGGGCGGTATTCCTCCGAAGGCAAACCCAATCCTTCCTGAATAAGGTGATGATAGTCATCTAGGACGCGTAAGCGTTGTTCGCAGGCGTCGCCCAGCAGGAGGATGGCCGACTCGCGCAGGGCAGCCGCACGCGCGTAATCACCGAGCTGATCGAAAGCGTCGGCCTGGCCGGTGAGCGCGACCGCCTGTGCCTTAGCAGTTACGCCCTGCAAGACACCGCTTCTCGCCAGCACCTTCGCAGCCAGTTCCGTGATCAACCAGCCTGGCACAGCGGAAAGCGGCTTGGGTCCAGATAAAATATTCTGCACCCCAGATGCGCTGGTCAGGCGCACACTGACCTCCGCCACGGTACCAGTCCCTGCGGCCTCGCGGGTCATACGGAATTCGCCTTCGACAATCAGCGGGACCATTCTCACAATATCCGAGCCTTGCACGGCTTTTTCCACTCCGATCGCGCGTGCCTCCTCCACCGCCAGCACAGCTAAACCGGGTTCACGCGACAAGGTCTGCGTCAACAGTTCTGCGTAACGTGCCTGCAACGCATCGTAATCGTACAGCAGGTTGCGGCTGCGGAAAGGCGCTAGCCCCACCACCCGCTCAACTCCGTGCGGAAAACGTGCATGCATGTCGCCGAACTGCCGTACAATCAGTTTGCAAAGGCTTTTTGCTGAGGCCGACGCGGGATACTCCCGTGCGTCCAGCCGCGCGCCGGAATGGCAGTCTGCCATCACCACGCGTATCACGGGCGGATTGGCATCCGGTATTCCAACTGCCAACAACAGGGCATCAGCGCCTAACTGACGGCCTAAAGCCAAGCGGCCTAACGCGCCATTGGCACCGGTAAGCTGCGAGAACTCAAGTTCCTTAACCACCGTTGTTAAGGCATCGCGCTCGAGCCAAACAATGTTCGTTCCCCGAGTCAGTTCTGCGGACAGCAAATCGCTCAATCCCGTTTCCTGCACGTCGCGGGAGGTCAGCAGCGCCCAACACCCAAACCCTTCGTTACGCGCGATGCCCATCGCCGTCCAGAAAACGCTCACGACAACCGAAAAAAATAAAGCTTGGCCACGCAGCGTCATTCTCACAGTTTCCCCCTTCCGTACACCAATGGGCATTCTGCCGAACTAGCTTCTCCACCCGCTTCGGCATATTCCTTTCTTGGCCGGCGTCAACGCTCCCAACATCTGTAACCGCCGGAATACCTTGTCCTGTGCAGATACAGATAATCTACAGGGTGCAAAGCATCCCAAGTTTTAAAAAAGTGTAGACTGTCTCCACCTCAAAGTCAATTGCGAAAACTTTGCGTTGGCGGATGCGCGCGCCGTGACCTGAGAGCAACTTTGCAAACTGAACCTGACGTACTCGCCTGTGCAATAAAATGGCAGGCATGTGTCTGGCGGTCCGGCAGCAGCCGGACAAGTGAACAGGCGGGGACGCCTATTCGCCCAGAATAACTGCCCCATGCGCCTAATCGCAGTCCCACACATGCATAAGTTTCGCTTGATTTCTGCAGCATAAACAGTAATGATAAGCGCCTGGCTGATTCAGTTGCCAGAAGGAGAATGTTATTATGCAGAAACTTGTAACGATTTATTTAGATAATTCGGCCTACAGTCAAGGCAGGATGATTGTGGGGTCATACGGTGACAAGCACGGCCTTGTCGAGGAACATCTTAAGGATTTCCTAGCAGAAGGCTGGACCATCACCCATCTGAACGGCTTTGGCGGCAACTCCGAAGGCCTCTGCGTAAGGGGATGGATTACGGTTGTCCTTGAAAAGAAATAATGCACCCTATCATGTTACTGACCTTTCCAAGCGAACTCCCGATCACTGCATACGTGGATGAAATCATCCGGGTGCTACAGCAGCACCAGGTGCTGATTGTCTGCGGTGACACGGGATCTGGCAAGACCACTCAGTTGCCCAAGATCGCGCTCAAGGCGGGGCGCGGACAACGCGGGCTCATCGGCTGTACGCAGCCGCGTCGTCTGGCGACACTCGCCATGGCTCGGCGCGTAGCCGAGGAATTCGGTGAAGAACCCGGCGGCAAGATCGGCTATCAGCATCGATTTGAATCGCGTCTTTCACCGGATACTCTGGTTAAGTTCATGACCGATGGCATCCTGCTTGCCGAGACACGGCATGACCGGCTCTTTAAAAAATATGACACGCTCATCATCGACGAAGCCCATGAACGCTCACTCAATATCGACTTTCTGCTGGGTATCCTGAAGCGCGTCCTTCCAAAGCGTCCGGATTTGAAGATCATCATCAGTTCAGCCACACTCGATGTCAAACGCTTCTCCGCCTTCTTCAATCAAGCGCCGATCGTCACAGTTCCCGGACGCCTCTATCCGATCGAGACGCGCTGGCGTCCTGCCGATGATACGGACGACCCGGACCTGCCTCGCCAAATCGCCAATGCAGTCGATGAGCTGATCTCCGAAGGGCCCGGCGACCTTCTTGTTTTCCTGCCGGGCGAACGGGATATTCGCGAAGCAACCGAGGTGTTGACTGGCCGGCGTTTGCCACAAACAGAGATCATCCCCCTGCTCGCCTCGCTTCCTGCTGGCGAACAGCAACGCGCCTTTAAGCTTTCCTCCAACCGTCGCATCATTCTCTCAACAAATGTCGCGGAAACCTCTGTAACCTTGCCTGGCATCCGGTATGTCATTGACTCAGGACTGGCCCGCATCAGCCGCTATAATCCACGCACCCAGGTACAGCGCCTTCAAATCGAAACCATTTCACAAGCGAGTGCGAATCAGCGTAAAGGCCGCTGCGGACGCATTGCGCCGGGCATCTGCATCCGACTTTATGGAGAAGATGATTTTAAAAAACAGGATGACTACACGCCGCCTGAAATTCTTCGTTCAAGTCTGGCGCGTGTCATCCTCACTATGATGGACCTTCGTCTGGGCGACATTGAGACCTTCCCCTTTATCGATCCGCCCGGAGCCTCTATGATCCGCGACGGCTATCGCGAGCTGGAACTGCTCGATGCCCTGAAGCCAGATTTGCCGCGCCCCGGCGAAGAGACTGCCCCTTGGGCGCTCACGCACATGGGACGCGAACTCGCCCGCATGCCCATCGACCCTGCACTGGCACGCATCCTCTTTGCGGCTCACCACGAAAAAGCCTTGAAAGAGGCTCTCATTGTCGTGGCGGCGCTGGAATGTGATGATCCTCGACGTCGCCCGCTTGAGAAACAGGCTGAAGCAGACAAGTGCCATGCGCGTTACCTCACGCCCAATTCCGATTTCGCCGCCATTATCCGTCTCTGGCGCTGGTATCACGACAACACCCAAGGCAAATCGCAATCCGTGTCCAGACGCCTCTGCAAAGACAACTTTCTATCGTATCCAAAAATGCGCGACTGGATGGATTTAAGGGGACAGCTCGAAGGCTTATGCACCAGCATCAAACTCGACATAACATCCGAAACAGGCGGTGACGCAGGTTTGCATCGCGCCTTGCTGACAGGCTTACTCTCCAACATCGGCCAGCGCGACCCTGAAGTGAATGACTATCGAGGCGCACGCGGCATCCGCTTTGCGCTCTTCCCGTGTTCGGGGTTGATGAAACTCAAAGAATCCAAACCCGTCCGCCCCGAGCAGGGACATGGCCCGCGAGAGAAAGCCAAGCCAGCCGCCAACCGGGACTGGGTCATGGCAGGCGAACTGGTGGAGACCTCCCGGCTCTTTGCGCGAACCGCTGCCTGTATCGATGTCGCCTGGATCGAACCGATTGCCAAGCGCCATTGCAAATACAGTTATCACTCCGCCCAATGGGACCCTGTCTATGGCTTCACCCGCGTCCGTGAGCGGGTGACCCTCTTCGGCCTGGTGATCGCCGAGTCACGGGTACGCGATTACAGCCGCATCAATCCTGTTGTCTCCCGCGAACTGCTCATTCGCGAAGGGCTCGTCAACGGCGCATTCCCGAAGCCATTGCCAGCCTTCCTTGCAACGAATCTCACCCGCACCCATGCTCTGCAGGATGCAGAGGCCAAGACACGCCAGCACGGTCTGCTCTTCGACCCGGACATTGCCTTCGCCTTCTACGATGCACGCATCCCTACATCCGTCTGCAATGCGCATGATTTACGTGAATGGCTTAAAGAGAACGAGCATGCCCTCGTCATGCAGGATGCCGACTTGCCATCCGCGCAAGACCTTTCTCAGGATTTTCCGGATTCCATTACACTCAACGGAAATCGCCTGGCGCTCACCTATCTCAATACGCCTGGCGAATCCAATGACGGGGTATCGTGTCTGGTTCCTGCGGCCTTGCTACCGATGGTTTCGTCGTGGAAAAGCGACTGGCTGGTGCCGGGTCTGCTGGACGAGAAGGTACGTTGGATGATGAATGTCCTGCCCTCCAAAATCCGCCGTCTGTTGCAGCCGTACGACGAAACGATCGGTCTTTGCCGGTCGCGCATGACACCTGGGCGCGGAACACTTGCGCAAGCGCTGGCCGATGCCCTCTATGCGGTACGCGCCATCCGCGTACCTGTCGACGGATGGAACGAAGACGCCTGCCCGACACATCTACGCATGCGTTTTGTCGCGATCAACGAAGAGGGCACTGAACTCGGAAGCGGACGAGACTGCACGACACTCGCACGTTTGTTTGCGAAGGAGGCTGTTTCGCCCGCCCAAGCACAGCGCCCCGCTTCGAAATGGCATCGCGACAACATCACCACCTGGGATGTCGGCGAACTGCCCTCGCAAGTCGATGTGGGCAAGGCCGGCTGGTCCATCATCCACTATCCTGCACTTGAAGACAAGGGCGACTCCGTATCATTACGCCTCTTCAGCGAGCCCGGCGAGGCCGCCGCCATTCATGAAAAGGGGGTCTGCAGACTCTTTGCGATTGCGCTTGGCAAAGAGTGGAAACGTTATCAGGCAACACCGTCCCTGCCTCGCGATATAGCCCTTTACTTGACCCAATTGGAGACAACCGCCACGGCGCTTGGCATCGAAATTGGCGTAGCGGCCCTGCGTGAAACATTCACGACAGACAAGCCGGCTATCCGCGATGAAGCCACCTTTAAGGCGCGGCTGAAAAGCGAACAGTCTCGGTTGCACGCGATCCATCTTGAGCGAACACGCCTCGTTGTGGCTGTCCTCCAAACAGCCTCCGAACTCACAACCACCCTCACAAAAGCCAAAGACATCCAACAGACAACCTGCGAGAGTATCCACGACCAGCTCGCCTGGCTCGTATTCCCGGGGTTCGCTGAATCCACGCCACTCTCTCACCTGCAACAGATTCCGCGTTATCTGGAAGCCTGTCGCATGCGACTCCAGCGATGCAAGGTCAATCCTGCTGGTGACAACCGAAAAGAGTCAGAGGTCCAATCTGTCTGGCAACGTTACACGGACTTTGTTGGAACCGACAAGGCCATACGAGCCGACAAGGCCCTTCTCAGCCAGTATCGCTGGATGGCTGAGGAGTTCCGCGTCTCCCTCTTCGCCCAAGAGCTAAAAACCCCCTATCCTGTTTCATCAAAACGCCTAAACACCTTGTGGGGCGAACTCACGGCTGATTCATAAAGAAGGTCTGTAATATCCTTCGTCTTGGCTCTAAATTCAAACTGGAATGTTGGAATATGGGAATGCTGGAGTGATGGGAAATATCGGCTCTGGGCCACGCTTCGTCGTGGCCGGACGCGACAAAGCGCGTCCCTCCAATCCATGAGCGTACTAAAAGTTAACATTCCGTTTGTTCCCGGATACCCCGGGCGGGGCGCTTGTCTGTAACTTCCTTAATTTTATTGCCGACGGGGTCGGCGGCGCTCCCAGGGGATAAGCCATTCGGGGCCAACAAGCTAACCGTCACTGAATATGGATTGTCTGTCCCCCTATCATCAATTTAATATGTTTTTCCTGTGTTTCGTGGAAAAAAAATAAAGTTGCAGGTACGTAATAACGATACCGACATCCGCCTCGACATCCATCCAATCCTGTCCGAAAACCTCGTTTCACGTTTCCCTTTTCCAGTTTCACGCTGTCCGTTCCCGTCCTTCTTACCAAACATCCGCACAAAAATCCGCTTTGTTTTCTTGTTTTCGGGACTCTTTTTTGAGATATTAAACGCAATCTAATTCCGCTTTTTGATTCACTTATGTTTTTCAGACGTAAAACAGGTCCAATAACCCGAGAACGAAGCGACCACTGTATTTCCCGCTCAAATATCGACGAGGATGCATTGAAGGTCCTTTACCGTCTTTCAACCGCAGGGTACATCTCTTATCTCGTCGGCGGCAGTGTCAGGGACTTACTCTTGGGCAGACACCCCAAAGATTTCGATTTAGGGACTAATGCGCGTCCAAACGAAATTCGTAAACTTTTCAGGAACTGTTTCCTCATTGGCCGACGATTCCGTCTCGCGCATATCGTCTTCGGCAAAAAAGTAATTGAGACCAGCACGTTCCGCCGTCAGCCAGAAGATAACGAAGCCGCCGATGGACTTTATCAGGCTGAAGATAACACCTTTGGTACGCCAGAGGAAGATGCCAAGCGCCGTGATTTCACGGTCAATGGTCTCTTCTATGATATCAAGACCTTTTCAGTGATTGATTATGTCGGCGGCCTGAAAGACTTGGAGAAGCGCGAACTCCGCTGCATCGGCGACCCGAATATCCGCTTCCGTGAAGATCCGGTCCGCATGATGCGCGCCGTCAAATTCGCCGCACGACTCGACTTCACGATCGACCGCACGAGCCGCAAGGCGATCCTGAAACATCATTCCGACATTTTAAACGCTTCGGTCCCGCGTGTCTGCGAAGAAATTTATCGGCTCTTCACGTACGGCAAATCAAGCGAAGCCTTCCGCCTCCTATGGGATCTTGAACTGCTCAAAGATCTGCTCCCCGAGTTGGACGAACATATTCGTGCCTCCGGAAGTAAGCATGCGCCAATCTGGAAGATTCTGCATGCGCTGGATATTGATCCGGTCTCGGAAAACGCATCGAATGGTCTGAGAACCGCCTGTCTTTATTATGCGTGCTTTGATGCCCAGCAAAAAAGCGAAGGGACGCGTATGCCGCAGAGCCGAGTTAATTATCAGCATATTTCCCGTTCCGTTCTCACGACCCTGTCCGAGCGACTGCACATTCCGAAAATGACATTCTTTACGGCTGCAGCCCTACTCGATTTCCAACGTCGTTTTGCAGATGCACCCGTCAAGGGGTCAAAGCGTTTTGCCCACTTTGTCCGCCATCCCGACTTTTTGGAAGCGCTCGCACTTTACCGCATCGTCCAGACTGCCGAAGGGAACGATCTGGCGCGTGCACAGGCCTGGGAAGCCTATTACAACGAAGAATGGGAAGCTGCTCATCGTCACATCGACGAGGAGAAAGTCAACCCCGAATCGCCAGAGGCCATCTTTACAGTTGTTATCGAAGACGGTCCACCCGCAAAGCCCCCATCGCATCGTAATCGGCAGAGACACACAACTAAACAAACAAGGAGTCATCATGAGTGAAAAAAAACTGTTCGCAATCGACCTTGGCGCATCAGGCGGCAAATGTTTCGTCGGCTTTTTCTCAGACAAATCTTTCCGTATGGAAGAAGTTCACCGTTTTTCACATGAAGGGGTCTCCTTCTTTGGGGCAGACCGCACCGGTGAAATCACAGAGCGTACCCATTGGGATGACACCTATATCTACCAGAATATTGTCAAGGGACTTCAGGCTGCCAAGCGCCAATTCGGACCGCACCTTGACGGCATCGGCATTGACACCTGGGGTGCTGACGGCCATTTCCTGACCAAGGACGGCGACACCATCGGCAAGGTCTATTGCTATCGTGACCACCGTCTCGACACCATGTGCGACGAAGTGAAAGGTCGCCTCAACGCCGAGCGCGTCTATGCAATCACCGGCAACCATTTTCAGCCCTTCAACCAGTCCAACCAGATGCTGTGGGCAGCCACACGTCGCCCAGAGTTGCTCAAGCTGGCCAGCATCTACCTGCCCGTCCCTGCTCTTTTCTACTACTACCTCGGAGGGTGCACAGCGATTGACTCCACCTTCGCCAGCGTCACGCAGATGATGGATGCCAAGAAAGGCAAATGGAGCTCGGAAATGCTCAAGGCGCTCGGCATCAAGAAGTCCCTGATGCCGGCGATCGTCAAGCCTGGCACCAAGATTGGCAAGCTTCACGCCAAACTGGCGGAATCCATCGGTATCAATGAGGTGGACTTGATCGCGATCGGCTCACACGACACCGCCAGCGCCTTTGCCGCAGCGCCTGTCAAAGACACCAAAAAATCGCTCATCATCAGTTCCGGCACCTGGTCTCTCGTTGGCAAGCTCATCCGTAAGCCGATTACAACACCGGATGCCATGAGCTTCGGCCTCAGCAATGAAGGCGGCATTGGCAATACGCGCTTCCTGCGCAACTGCATGGGCACCTGGATCATCCAGGAACTCTTGCGCGTCTGGGAAATCGCAGACGGCAAGCGCATGGAGTGGAAAGAAGTGGACTCCATTACGCCTGCGGCTCCTGCCTTCACGGCCTTCATCGACCCGGATGATAAGCGTTTCTACAATCCGAAGAATATGGAAGATGCGATCCGTTCGTTCATCTCGGAAACAGGACAGGCCGCGCCACAAGATCGCGGCGTCATTTTGCGTTGCGTCTACGAAAGCCTTGCGCTTAAGTATCGCTTCGTGAACGAAACCATCAACCGCGTGACAGACACCACCACAGAGGCTGTTCATATCGTCGGCGGCGGCAGTAAAAATCCCATGCTCAACCAGTTCACCGCAAACTCCATTGGCGTGCCTGTTTTGGCCGGACCGATGGAAGCGACTGCTGTGGGCAACCTCATGGTTCAGGCCATCGGCGCAGGCATCATTCCTGACCTGAAGACGGCCATGCCGCTCATCAAGTCCGCCTTCCCGATCGCAACCTTCAAGCCAGAGAATACCGAAGCCTGGAGCACAGCCTACGCCCGCTTCACTAAGTTACTGAGCAGGTAGGGACCGTAATGCTCTTCCCGCATTTCATGCAGTTGACTGTTATACCTACACCCTTGGGCGATATGGCATGATTATGTCCGCAGAACGGACAGTCGAAGACAATGTCGCCGGGGCGGATCTGGTTCTCGGGCAACGACTGAGGCAGTACCGGAGCGACATAGACCGCTTCGGGCGGCGCAAGGGTGATTGTCTCGGTATCGAGCCGCGAAGGATACTGATGCGTCTCAGCCAAAGGTTCAGGGCTAGCCTGCCGAGGAGGCAGATCCTCGCCCTTCCGTAAAATTTCAGTCAATGTTTCATTGATGCGGAAAAAGAGGATCAGGTATTCGAAGATAATGCGATAGACGAGCATTCCAAGGATGACGCCCACAAACCCTAAGCCGCAGAGTTTGATCATCTCGTCCCTCTCCTCCCCCGCAGTCACAATAAAATAGATCATCGCGACGGGCAGGCAGACCAATGCAGCCAACCCCAGAACAGTCACAACGACATTCAACGCAATGAGTATCCTCGGCATCAACATGATACGAAATGAAAAGAATTCCACAAAGGCGTTGACATCCACATTTGTTCGCATTCCTGATTTATTCATACAGCCTCACTTTCTTATTATGGAAACATCATACCACTTCACCTGTATACTGTCGAAAGTTTTCTTGACCTCAGCAGATAACTATGAGATTGTAAATTAGATACCACCCACGCATGGGATTACAAAATGAGAAGGATGGACTACACATTATATGCGGAAAGAATGCTTGCCTTCCTTGTTCTTTTCATAACAATGAGGGCTGAGGCGCTTGTCTATTGCATCACGAATGGAGTGGATGTCCATCAGCAGTCGCCGACAGGAACGCTGACGCAGAGCGGATGGCAGCAGACCGTTACTATCGACTGCTTGAAGGCGACCCTCAGTCATTCAAACTTCCTAGGCACCATCATTTATTCAAATGCGCTGCTGACAGCAGCGCATATTGTGGAAATCAAGACCAACGATACCTTTCTCCTG
>Ga0268284_1000799_pt1 | contig 18735 bp, 19 predicted proteins | sample saktaG_14_FD_190137 | JGI IMG/M metagenome (GOLD analysis project Ga0268284, IMG submission 190137) | Saline water microbial communities from Sakinaw Lake, British Columbia, Canada - sak_2013_06_06_40m | ecosystem: Environmental > Aquatic > Non-marine Saline and Alkaline > Saline ...
TTGGTGAACTTATGAGGTACAAATACGGCATATGTATAGCGGGGACGCATGGCAAGACAACCACAACAGCCATGATTGCCACGATGCTTATTGAGTCGGGCGAGTCTCCTACGGTCATGATCGGAGGAATATCGGATTATCTGAAAGGCAGTACTGTTGTCGGTGAGGGCAAATTCATGGTTATTGAGGCTGACGAATATGATCGTGCTTTTTTGAAGCTGACGCCGACCATAGCCGTTGTTAACAGCCTTGAGTCCGAGCATATGGATACTTACGGCACGCTTGAAGAGCTGAAACAGGCGTTTGTTGCTTTTGCAAACAAAGTTCCCTTTTACGGAAGGGTGATCTGTTGTGTTGACTGGCCGGAGATCAGAAAGATCATTCCTTCGTTCAATCGCCATTATACAACGTTCGGTATCGAGGAGCCTGCAGATGTTATGGCTTCAGACATTGTTCTTGAAAAAAACCGCACAGTCTTTACCATACAGGCTTACGGAAGGGAGTATCGCGATGTATGCATCAATGTTCCCGGACGTCACAATGTGCTTAATGCCCTGGCCGCGTTTTCGGCAGGCCTTGAGCTGGAGATCATGCCGGAAAGGCTGATTGCCGGACTTGGGCTCTACAGCGGGATGAGGAGAAGGTTCCAGATAAAATATGACAATGGAGCAGGGCTTATGGTTGTGGATGACTATGCCCATCATCCTTCAGAAGTCAAGGCGACGGTCAAGGCGGCAAAAAGCGGGTGGCTTGACAGCAGGGTCATTGCTGTATTTCAGCCGCATCTGTTTTCAAGAACCCGTGATTTTGCAGATGAATACGGCTGGGCACTTTCAAGGGCCGACATGGTTTATGTTACCGACGTCTACCCGTCCCGTGAAAAAGCATCGGATTTTCCAGGAGTTGACGGGGGTCTTGTTGCTGCTGCTGTAAGGAAAGCAGGCGGAAAGAATGTTGAATTTATTGCTGACAGGGAACAACTTTTTTCACTCCTCAGGCAGCTTTCAGTCGATGGTAATATGCTGCTTTTTATGGGAGCCGGTGATATTACCCAACTTGCATCAAGAGTCGCCGGAGTCTGCCTGAAGGGGTCTTCCGGCAACGTTGACAGCCATTAAAACGTTACAGGCGGTGCAGGCTGGAAATGGGTGAAGCCTGAGAACGTGATGTAGGGAATGACCTGAAACCCCTCAAAATTGCCGGTATCATGAAAGGATTTGACGCGGTCTGGTTTTATGCCTGAGAGTAAGAACAAGAAATATCCGGGTTATCTCCCTGATGCCGACCGTCAGGCGTTCCCTGACGGTTCTGATGGAGGGGAGCCGTATGAAGCTTCAGTTCCGGTTTATGCAGGAAGCTGGAAGGCTCTGTTCTTTATTGTTCTTGTTGTTATTGCCGGACTTGCAGTGCTGGCCGATTATGCCGCACACTGGAAAAATGAAGTCGTGGTCAGAAAATTTATCGTTGAAGGGGGTTCGATTGTTGACGGCAGGGAGCTTTCTTCACGTTTGAATATCTACAGGGGCAGAAATCTGCAGCAGCTTGATGCTGAAGAGCTGAAAGACAGGGTCATTGTATTCCCTTATGTCAGGGATGTCCTGATCAGCAAGGAACTGAACGGGGTTGTTCGTGTAAGGATTGTTGAGCGCGAGCCGGTTGCATTAACTATCATAGACAGCAGAATTATTGCCATTGATCGTGAAGGCTTTCTTTTTCCCGGAAGAAAAGAGTTTTCCCGTCGGATTCCGAAATTGCTGAAGGTGTCGGGAATAAGCCGCCTGAAAGCAGCAGGGAACGGTTTGCAGCAACTTGACATGCGTGATGCCGATCTGCTTCGTCACTTTCTTGAGGCGCTTTCCCTGACTGATTATGCAAGTCTTATTATCCGCGAGCTTCATCTTGAACCTGATAATATGACCTATTGCATTGCCGCCCGCTCCCCTACCCGTTTTATTGTCGGCAATGACGGTAACTTCAAGGAAAAGTTGAAAAAATTCGAGATATTCTGGCAAAAGGTTGTGTCAAAGAAAGGTATAGGTACTTATGAGATTGTGGACTTAAGGTTCAGGAGCAGGGTATTTACCCGGGAACCTGCATCTGCAGTGGTTCCAAAGGATGTTTCCCTCTGATAATCATGCAAGAATAGAACAATGCTGAAAAGCAATATCGCAGTAGGTCTTGATATTGGCACAACCAAGGTGTGCGTTGTTGTTGCCGAAAAAGATGAAATAGAAAAACTCAATGTACTCGGAAAAGGACGTTCCAATTCTGACGGCCTTCAGCGGGCAACGGTGGTCAATATCAACAAGACTGTCGCAGCTATCAAAGCGGCCGTTGCCGATGCCGAACGGGAGTCGTCCATTCGGATACACGGGGTAAACGTCGGGATTTCAGGGGCACACGTTCATTGTATTCACAGTAATTCCGAAATCAGCATCAATCAGACAGGGATTGTCAATGATTCTGATGTCAGGAGGTTTCTGGAAAAAGCCAAGACCAATATCCGTTATCTGGATATCGATCATGAAATTATTCATGTCATTCCCCAGGAATTCATTGTTGACGATCAGGAGGGGCTTCTTGATCCGATTGGTATGGCCGGAACAACGATGAGAGGCAGTGCCTATATTGTAGTCGGACTCAGAACAAAGATCCGCAATATCAAGCAGTGTGTCGAGAAGGCCGGACTGGAGATCAGTGCTGTTACCTTTGAACCCGTAGCATCAGGTATGGCGGTCATGAAAGAGCGTGAGAAGAAAAGCGGAGTTGTTATCATTGATATCGGCGGCGGGACCACAGAGGTCGCTATCTATATTGACGGAGCGATCCGCTACTCTGAGGTTATAAAGGTAGCTGCAAATGACGTCACTCTGGATATCGCACACGGGGTGAAGGCCCTTTATGAGGTTGCCGAGGAGCTGAAAATAACTCATGGATGTGCTTACAGCGGTATCAGCGGTGAGGATGAGGACATTCTTATTGAAGGGATAGAGGGCCGGCCTCATAAATCTTTTCCCAGGAGTTCGCTGACCTTGATCATTGAGGCCAGGATGATGGAGATTCTGGAGCTTGTACGGGACTCTGTAAAACGATCGGGTTATTACGAATATATCAATGCCGGAGCAATTATAACGGGAGGAGGTTCGCTGCTCCCCGGAACAGAGGAACTTGCCCATGATGTTCTTGGTCTTGATGTTCGTATAGGCTATCCTGAAGGAGTATCCGGAGGAATAAAGGGATCTGTCAATAATCCCATGTACGCAACAGTTATGGGGCTTGTTGCCCATGCATTTCAGAGCAACCTTTCCGTGGATCAGCGCTTCCCGCAAACACAGGAAGTACTGCCGGTTGTTTCCCCTGAAGGCCTGCAGGAAGGGAGTGCGGAGCAGGAGCAGAATCCGGCCAGGAAAAAAATTGTTGATCGCATGAAGCGATTCTGGGAGCAACTGTGATGAGAGAGAAAAAAAGAGCGCAATAAAGGGGAGAACTGACCTATGGCATTTGAGCTGGATCCCGGCCTGTTTGACAGTGACCAGGGCAAAGGGGTTACCATAAGGATTGTCGGTGTTGGCGGTTGCGGCGGCAATGCGGTAAATAATATGATCGACCGCAAAATAAGCGGCGTTGAATATATCGTTTTCAATACCGATCGTCAGGCGCTCCTGAATTCGAAGGCTCCGATCAGAGTGCAGATCGGAAAGAAAGCGACGAACGGTTTGGGTGCCGGTGCTGATCCGGCCAAAGGCCGTCAGGCTGCTGATGACGACAGGGAAATCATTGCAGCTCAACTCAGAGGAGCCGATCTTGTTTTTATTGCCGCAGGCATGGGGAAAGGTACGGGTACTGGCGCTGCGCCGGTGATTGCCTCAATTGCGCGGAATATGGGCATACTCACCATCGGAGTTGTAACCAGGCCATTCAACTTTGAAGGTCAGGTAAAGGCGAAGATTGCGGATGGCGGGATTGCTGAACTGCGCAAGTACATCGACACCCTTATTCTTGTCGAGAATGAAAAGATTCTCAGTATTGCCGAAGAGGGGGTGAGTGCCACCGAAGCGTTCAACATGGCAAACGATGTCCTCTACAGGGCGGCCAAGGGCATCGCTGACATCATTACCCGTCACGGGCATGTCAATGTTGATTTTGCCGATGTTCGCAGCATCATGTGCGGGGCGGGTGATGCGGTTATGGGTTCTGCTGCGGCAGCAGGCGAACGGCGGGCGTTGAAAGCCTCATCGGATGCGCTCAACAGTCCTCTTCTTGAGGGCGTTTCTGTCAAGGGAGCCAAAGGTGTGCTGGTCAACATTACCGGTGAGGTCACCATGCGGGACATGTCGGACGCAATGAACTATATCGAGGAACAGGTCGGCAGTGATGCCAAGATAATCAACGGATATGTCGATGAGCCTCAGGTGTCCGGTGAAATCAGAGTTACCGTTATTGTTACCGGTTTCAAGAGAATGGAACAGAGTGAAGAAAAGGCTTCTTCAGTAAGGCAGCCTGTTACCGTAGTGCCCGGCGGGGTCAGGCCGGGGCAGGGCCCCTCCCTCAGGCACTCAGTTTCCCTTTATCCTGAAAGGCAGGAAGAGGATTTGCGTATTCCTGCCTATATCAGAAGGCAGTTATCAATCCATGATCCTCGTGATGTCAGCATAAGCCAGAATGCCGGTCATGACGTCGATCATAATCCATTGCTTTCGGGTGGAACAGGGGAGCACGAAGATAAAATTCAGAAAGGGTTATCCGATACACCAGCCTATCTCAGAAGGAAAAACAACGGAATCTGAGCAGGGTATTTCTTTATCAAAAAAAAGGATTAAATGCATTATAGTGCGCTTTCCGCAGAAGATGCGGCAGCAATGATCAAGTCGGGAGACAGGGTTTTTTTGCATACTGCGGCGGCAACGCCGCAACGCCTGATTGAGGCAATGGTAGGACACTCAAGTGAGTTGAAAAATGTTGAAATTGTCAGCCTTCACACCGAAGGAGATGCTCTTTATACAAGGCCGGAATATCAGGAAAGTTTCAGGCTGAACTCTCTGTTTGTGGGTAAAAATGTCCGCCAGGCGGTACAGAACGGGGATGCGGATGCCATTCCTGTTTTTTTAAGCGACATCCCCTCCCTTTTCTCCAACAGGATTCTTCCGCTCGATGTGGCTCTTATCCATGTTTCTCCTCCCGATCGCCACGGCTACTGTTCTCTCGGGGTTTCGGTCGATGTTACCCTTGCGGCACTCCATTCTGCAAGACTGGTTATCGCCCAGGTGAATCCCAACATGCCCCGGACGCATGGTGAAGGCATGGTTCATGTCAGCAAGATCCATGCGATGGTCGATGTGGCCGATCCTATTCTTGAAACGCCCCGTCGCACATTGAGTGAAATCGAAATCCGCATCGGTCAGCATATCGCCTCCATTGTTGAGGATGGCGCCACGCTGCAGATGGGGATCGGTGCTATTCCAGACGCAACCCTTGCGGCACTTACAGGGCACAAGGATCTGGGCATTCATTCTGAAATGTTCTCGGACGGGGTGGTTGACCTTGTTGAAAAAGGGGTGATCAACGGGAGCAAAAAGCGTACCCACAAAGAGATTATCGTGTCAAGTTTTCTTGTCGGAACCCGAAGGCTCTATGATTTTGTGGACGATAACCCGCTTGTAGAAATGCTTCCTTCCGATTATGTCAACGATACCAGGGAAATAAGAAAAAATCCCCGGGTGACAGCTATCAACAGTGCACTTGAAATTGATATGACAGGTCAGGTATGTGCGGACTCTATCGGGCAGAAACATTATTCAGGTGTCGGAGGACAGATGGATTTTATCCGGGGGGCAGCGCTCTCCGAGGGGGGCAAACCGATTATCGCCCTTCCTTCGACAACAAATAAAGGTCAGTCAAGGATTGTTCCGCAGCTTAAACCAGGAGCCGGTGTTGTTACAACAAGGGCTCATGTGCAGTACGTGGTGACCGAGTTCGGTATTGTGAATCTGCACGGGAAAAATCTCAGGCAGAGAGCGGAAGCGCTTGCAAGCATAGCGCATCCCGATTTCAGGGAGGACATCTGTCGTCAGGCTCACGAATTATACGGTTCTTACAGCAAAAGTTTCATGTAACAGGCTGAAAATGCGGTTGTTCACCATTCAAGCAGCCGCATTCTGCCTTTGCAGGCTTGACAGGTTGTGCATTCCGGCACGACGCACTCCGGCTTATGGCTGCGGAGCGGAGTGCAAAACATTGAAACGACGGCGTTATGATTTTCTCACGCCCTGATTTATTCCTCACTGAAACCGATAATGCTTACCATGCGTCCGGTTTTACCCTGATCGCGCCGGTAGGAAAAAAACAGATTCCGGTCACGGAAAGAGCAGAAGGGAGATCGATCGATATTCGATGAAGGAACTCCTGCTTCAAGCAGTTGACTGTAATTGACCATTCCAAGGTCAAGCAGGTATTTTTCCTCTTCATCCGGGCGCAAAGATCGCTGCCGGTAAGCAGGCGGGAACTCCCCGGCGACTTCCAGCCCGACCTCATAGGCTTCAGCTGAAATCCCTGTACCGATAAAAGCCAGGCACTCTGAAGGTCGGGAGTTAAAGCTCCTTTTCATGGCCTCAATCGTTTTTATCACAATTCTTCCGGCAGATCCCTTCCATCCGGCATGAGCCGCTCCTGATGCCTTATGACGGGGGTCGTACAGAAGCACAGGATAGCAGTCCGCCGTATAGATACAGAGGAAGAGGTTCTTTCTGTCCGTAATGAACGCATCATAACCCGGGTACCGTCCAGGCTTTTCCGCATAAAGTATTTCAGTACCGTGTACCTGATCGGAGCTGACCAGCATCCCCTGATCAATGCCTCCGGCGGCACAAAGGCGCCGGGTGTTTTCATCAATATTCCGAGGCATGTCCCCTGTATTGCTTCCGAGGTTCAGAGAGGAGAAATTGCCGTCGCTTACACCGCCTGCTCTTGTGCTCTGGAGTGCAGTGAGGCCGCGATATCCCCTGAAGCTGTCCGGCACGATATACTGCGGCGTCAAACCGGACGTTATGTTGTCAGTTATTAACTCGGCCATAAATCCCTCTGTTGATTGTTGACTTAGCCTCATGAATGCCGGATGCCCCGTTCATGCTGCCGATGTTCAAAATATAATTTTTCCTCAATCGGGGCTCCATTGAGCAGGTGAATATCCGGTAAAGGTTTATTATGTCGCTGAGAGTATTATCTTTCGGATATTGAGTTATTAAGATCCGCCGCTTTTTTTGGTGATGAACATTGTGACGGTCTCAATGCAAGACAAGATCGTTAGAACGATGAAAAAACCTGATGAAGAAAGATTTCCTGATCATTTCGGACGATCGGTTCGGGCGCTTTCCGAATACATGGGTATGGGTCTGCAGATTGCCGTGAGTTTTGCCTTTTTTGTGTTTCTGGGATATTGGGCGGATGGAAGGCTCGGAACTACACCGTTGCTTTTTCTCGTCGGAGTTGTGATCGGAATGGCAGGTATGGTACTTGTTCTTATGAAGGTACTGCGGGGAGCAAACAAAAAAAGATAAAACAACGTCCTGACTGCATTTAATCAAGAATCAAAAGAAGAGATATGAAGCCGGTGTTTGATTTTTTTGTTAAGTTATGTATCTTGTCCGTCATTTTATGGGCGGTTATTTTATTCGGTCTTGATCCCGCAAGTGTTGACCGGTACTCGGTATTTCTTGCATGGTTAATGGTTGTAGTCAATGCGGGCACAGGTTATCTGCTTTTTGACTATGCGATTGACAAGGAATCGGCAGTCTTCACAAAGGTTGTGTTCGGGGGGTTGACTGTCAGGCTTTTAGTGCTGGTAATCCTTGTCGCTTTTGTATTAATCAATGACATGGCAGTCAGAAAAGATTTTGCCCTCTCTTTGATCGCTTTTTACTGTATCTATGTGATTGTTGAGATTCTCGGTTATCAAAAGAAAAACAAACAGAAAAAAAACGCTGCATGAAACGGGTAAACGTCATACACGCCAAAGCTTTTTTCAGGGTTATCGCTATTTTCGCAACTTTTCTGCTGAATGCCAACGCCCATGCTGTAGCATCACCTGATCAGCATGCAGTTGTTTCTCAGAGCAGTGCAGCAGTTTCCGCCCTGACCGGTGTTGCCGCAGAACCCGCACCGCATGCCGAGGCTGCCGAGGGAGAGGAGAAAGCCGGTGATGTCATCATGCATCACGTGCGTGACAACAGCGTTATTGCCTTCGATCCTTTTGGTGAGATCCATCTTCCTAAAATCGCTACAGTTCCGGGTTTTGAATGGTTTGATATCTCCATCACCAAACATGTCGTTATGCTTTGGGTGGCTTCGGCCCTTCTTCTGCTGGTTTTTTCCCTGGTCGGCAGCAAGTACAGCAGGATGACGTCCAGTCAGGCGCCGAAAGGGCTTGCCAATGCAATGGAGGCACTTGTTCAGTTTGTCCGCACTGATGTTGCTAAGGCTAATATCGGTCCCGGTTACGAAAAGTATCTTAACTATCTTCTTACCGTTTTCTTTTTCATCCTGTTCTGCAACCTTCTCGGACTTGTTCCCTATGCTGCTACTGCTACCAGCAATATCAGCGTTACCCTGACACTTGCCTGCATAACTTTTTTCATAACACAGGTTGCCGCACTGAAGGCTCATGGCATAAAAGGTTATCTTGCGCATCTTACCGGTGGTACACATCCCGCCCTCTGGATCATTATGATTCCGATCGAATTCATAGGGTTGTTTACCAAGCCGGTCGCTTTGTCCATCCGGTTGTTTGCCAATATGACGGCGGGTCACATCATGATACTCAGTCTGATATTCATCAGCTTTATTCTTAAAAGTATTGTCGTCGCCCTGGTCATGTCGGTTCCATTCTCCATTTTTATTTATCTGCTTGAGCTTTTTGTAGCGTTTCTTCAGGCATTTATCTTTACAATGCTCTCATCGCTCTTTATCGGTCTTGCATCTGCACACGAAGGCCATGACGAACATGAAGCTGCAACCGCCTCACATTAAAATGGGGTAAGGATTATTTGGGAATAACTCTTATTTTCATGCTTGTTATTGACTGGATTTAAAACCGCTTTTTCAGCTGAAAACTTACAAAAAAAATAAACGGGGGTAATTACAAGATGGAAGGTTTAGGTTTGGGTTATTTAGGAGCTGGTATTGGTGCTGGTCTTGCTGTTATCGGCGCTGGTCTTGGTATTGGTAACGTAGCGGCGTCTGCTGCTGAAGGTGTTGCCCGTCAGCCTGAAGCGACTGCAGATATCCGTACTACCATGATTATTGCTGCAGCTCTTATCGAGGGTGTTGCACTGTTCGGTGAAGTTATCTGTGTGCTTCTTGCTCTTAAGTAAGATTAGGCATTCTGGCCGATTCGATACAGAATATATCCCGATTGCGGCTGATGTTCTCAGGCTGCGATCGGGTTTTATTAACCGTTAACGGAAACATTTTTCATGCTTACGTCAGGAATTATTCTTCTTGCCGGTAGTCTTCTGAGCCCGAATCCCGGTCTTATTTTCTGGACTGTGGTAACATTCGTGATTGTGCTGCTTATTCTGAAGAAGATTGCCTGGGGACCGATCCTCAGTGCTTTGGAAGAAAGGGAGAAGGGTATTCAGTCGGCCATTGACCGTGCGCATCAGGCAAAGGACGAGTCTGAGGCCATTCTCCGTAAAAATAAGGAACTGCTCGCAAAAGCCGATGCTGAATCCGACAGGATTATCCGTGAGGGAAAGGACTATGCCGACAGGCTTCGTTCAGATATTGCCGATAAGGCTCAGGCAGAAGCTAAAAAAATGATCTCCTCTGCAAAGGAAGAAATTGAGCAGGAAAAACGCAGGGCGCTTGACGTGCTGAGAAATGAGGTTACCGACCTTGCCGTCAGAGGTGCCGAAAAAATTATCAAAACGGCGCTTGATGCCGATTTGCAGAAAAAGATCGTTGACGGCATGATTCAGGATCTTTCAACAAAACGCAACTGAAAAAAACGGTCACGAAATGTCAACTGTAATTGCAAGCCGTCGATATGCCACCGCTCTTCTTTCTGCCGCTGAAGAGGGCGGTTTTCTTGATCAGATAGTCAATGAGCTTGAGCTGATCAGGGAGACTCTTGAAAATTCCCGCGATCTTGTCCATGCATTGCGGAGTCCTCTCGTTAAAGGGGATAAGAAAATTCATATACTCGAGGAGATATTTCGTGATTCCATCGGGGAAAAGATGTTTCTGTTTTTGAAGCTGATAGCCAGAAAAAAACGCGCCGGACTACTTCCTGAAATTATTAACGAGTTTCAGATTCTTCTTGACGAAAAGAGGGGTATTGTCAATATCGATGTTACAAGTGCGGTTACTCTCTCTGATGAACAGGTTAACAGGCTGGTCGACAGGCTTGGTGTATATACAGGGAAGAAAATACGTGCGAAAATGTCTATCAATGAAGAGTTGATAGGCGGTGTTTCTGTGAAAATCGGTGATACCATCTTTGACGGAAGTATCAGTCATCAGCTTCAGCTGCTCAGGAAGACTCTTTCTGCAGAAAAGGCATGACAAGCGCTTTTTGTTTCTGACGGTCTTTTCAATAGCCTGCCTAGCAGGCTATTTTTTTGCCTTTTGAAGATTTATGCTTGTAAGCTTCGCATGAAATTTGTAGCATCCTGCTATTGGGGCTTTAGCTCAGTTGGTAGAGCGTCTCGTTCGCAATGAGAAGGTCAGGGGTTCGACTCCCCTAAGCTCCACATGTAATATTAGTCATGTGTTACGTTCTATTCGTTTCCGCACAGGGAGGCGACAGCGGTATCAGCACGGTAACGGTAATTGAAAATGGTCCGCCCGATTGCTTATAAGACAAAGAGATTGTAATTTTGCTGTACAGTGCTGGTATTTTCAACAGCAGTTTACGGCTCTTCAGCGGAATAACAAGAAGCAGAATGCAGGAAGACCCGACAGGACTTTGAGAGCTGTCATCGGTGAGGAGATGGTTCTTTTCAAGCTGTTTTGTATTATATATTTTCTCTTTTCTATTAAAAGGATAATGGAGTACTCTATGCCGGTTACACGAATGTTTTCACGTTCAGCGCTGATGCTCATTGTGGCAGGGTTACTGATAAGTTCAGGCTGTTCTTCCTCCAAGCCAGCAACCACGGCAACTTCCATGGTAAATGAAGGCTATGCCAGAGCTGTGAAGATGTACGATAAAAAGGATTATGATGCTGCTGCACTCGGTCTTGAATCGCTGATTTTTACTTCCCGTGCAACGGCAGTCGAGGATGACGTACTATTTCTCCTCGCCCAGTCATATTACCATTCCAAACAGTATCTGCTTGCTTCCGAGATCTATACCCGTTTGCTTCAGCAGATCCCGTCTACCCCCTATGCACGAACGGCCCAGTTTATGCTTGCAAAATCCCACGAGAAGCTCTCTCCGCATTTTGAGCTTGATCAGACACATACCAGAAAAGCAATCGAACAGTTTGCTGTTTATCTTGATCTCTATCCGTCTGTTGATTCCCTGAGTGTTGCCGGCGATGTAGAGACATACAGGGAACTTCTGAAGATCAATCCCGACAGCCCGTCCTATAAGCAGAATTACTCGAAGGCCGTTTCACAAGTCTCCAGAGTTGATTCCCTGAAGTATGCGGTAAAGGCAATTCCTGTTCTGAGAGAAAAACTGGCAAAAAACTCGTATTCCATAGCCCGGCAGTACATTCAGCTCAGAAAGCTTAAAGCCGCAGGTATTTTTTTCGATGAGGTTATCAAGCGTTATTCAGAAACAGTCTATGCCCCGCAGGCATGGGTAGGCAAGATTGACGTGCTTGTCAAACGGAAAAAGTGGTTTGAAGCCGGGCAGGCACTTGATCAGTATCTGCAGCTATACCCTGACAAGCAGCAGGAAATGCAGGCTGTAAGGACAAAGATTACACAGAACTTCAGCAATAACTGACGGGAGCGGAGAGTGCATCTGGCTGTTTTCGGCGGCAGCTTTGATCCGCCGCATAATGGTCACCTGGCTCTCTGTCTCTTTGCCAGAGAACTGCTTGAAATCGATAGAATTCTTGTTTCGGTTTCAAACAACCCGTTCAAGAAAAAAAGATGTACTGCAGACGCCCATAGAAAAAGCATGGCCGAGCTGCTCTCGCTGGAAATCAATCTTACAGGAGCATGCTGCGAAGTCAGCGGTTGGGAGCTTGAAAAAAGGGGTCCTTCCTATACGGTCGAGCTCCTGCATTATGTCCATTCACTCTACCCGAACGCCCGCCTTACTCTCCTTCTTGGCGAAGACAGCGTAAGGGAATTATCCACGTGGAAGGATTACGAGCAGCTTATTTTATTGTGTGATATTGCGGTGTTCAGAAGAGCATCGGCGGGTTTCAGTGCATCGCTGACTGAAACCCCCTATCGGAACGGCGTCTTAAGGTTTATTGATTTTGCCAATCCCGTTTCTTCAAGCGACATCAGGGAGCTTGCAGCCGCCGGACAATCCATCACTCGGTACGCCCCTCTTTCAGTATGCCGTTACATCAGCAGACACGGACTTTACCGGCATGATCATGACGCTACATCGACTCAGGAGCTGAAACACCCAGAATTCTGAACCCGTTTCGCAGTACCTGGCGTGTTCCGAGGGCAAGAAAGAGTCTTGCTCTTGCAATATCCGGTTCAGCTTTGAGAATCGGGCACTCCTGGTAGAACTTGTGAAAAAGTTCAGCAAGCGAGTGCATGTATTCGACAAGTTTTTGCGGTTCAAGAAGCCGCAGGCTTGTTTTTATCATATCAGGATAATCCAGGAGGGCAAAGCCAAGCTGAATTTCAGCCGGAGACTCAAGCAGCTGCAGCAGCTTGTGATCAGGGCTGGAGGCAGGGTCAAACCCTATTTCCTGCAGGGCCATGCGCAGGAGGCTGCAGATTCTGGCATGAGCATACTGCAGATAGAAAACCGGATTGTCCTTGGACTGTTTTTTTGCCAGTTCAATATCGAAGTTCAGGTGCGAATCCTTGCTGCGCATGATGAAAAAGAGTCGGGTAGCATCAGCGCCGACATCGTCGATCAGGTCGTCAAGCAGGTCGGCATTGCCTTTTCTGGTTGACATTTTCAGTGTCTGACCGTCAACAGTGGTGGTTACAAACTGATTGATGGCGATTTTGATGCGTCCGGTATCATAGCCAAGAATTTTCAGGGCCTCAATAACGTCAGGGTACTCATCGATATGATCAGCGCCGAAAACATTGACGATCATTTCGAAACCCCGCTCAAACTTTGTGACGTGATAGGCAATATCGGGAAGACGGTAACTCGGTTCACCGGTGGATTTGATGAGGACCTTATCCTTTTCCTGTCCGAGCCTTGTTGTCTGAAACCAGGTCGCGCCATCATACTCGGTGATGAATCCTTTCTTCCTGAGAGCGTCGATTACACTCTTGTTGGCGGTAATACCCCCCTCATCGGGAGTGTAAAGCGTATGTTCATTGAAAAAAGAGTCATGCCGGATGCTGAGGCGTTCAAGCGTCTTGCGTATTGATGCGAAAATGATCTCTTCCGCTCTTTTTTTGAATACCGTTACATCATCGCTTCCGGCAAGTGCGGTTCCATGATCTCGGTAGAGCTCATCGGCAATCTCCCCGATATACTCTCCCTGGTAATGGGTGGCGGGGAAATCAATTGCCTTTCCGCAGCGCTCAAGGTAACGGAGGCGGACTGATTCTCCGAGAATCTGCATCTGTCGTCCGGCATCATTGAAATAGTACTCACGGGTAACCTCATACCCCTGGGTTGCAAAGAGATTGGCAATGCAGTCTCCAAGCACGCCTCCCCGGCCACGCCCTATCGTGAGCGGACCGGTTGGATTGGCACTGACATATTCTACAATAGCTTTATTTCCCTTGCCGAGGCTCCCTTTTCCGTATTCATCACCCTCAACCAGCACCTGCTGGACAGACTGCATGATAAAGAGCGGGGCAAGATAAAAGTTGATGAAACCGGCTCCCGCCACCTCGATTCTTGAAATGGTGTCAGGGGGAAAAATCAGGTGCTCGATAACCGTTTGAGCCAGTTCGCGGGGGTTTCTCCTGCACTCTTTTGCGGCAAGTAAGGCGATGTTTGTAGAAAAGTCGCCGAACTTTTTATCTGCGGGCTGTTCAATGTTGATTGGTTTGTCGGTAATAATGCCGGCCAGTTGCAGGGCATTGTGTATGACAGGAAGAAAAAATTCACGCATCTGATTCTTTATAAGAGGGTCATGGGTTGCTTCTCATTTAGCTTTCTCAAGAGATCATCAGGCCGAAGGTGAGTAAAATCGTCTATGACCTGCAGTACATTATCGAAACGGCTGAATGCAGCGGCACTGTTTGTTGTAGTGACGGCAACGCACTGCATGCCGGCACTCCGCGCGGCTTCAACGCCTGGCAGGGCGTCCTCGAAAACAATGCATGCCGAAGGAGGCACCTCGAGGAGAGTGGCGACGCGCAAAAAGATATCAGGCTGAGGTTTGCCGTTGCGTACCTGAAAGGGGTTCACAATGGCCTGGAATGTATTTGTCATGTTCAGGATACCGAGGACATAGTCGATGTTTCTCGGGCCGGCACCGGTGCCGAGTCCCAGCCGGACATCCCGCTTGCCGGCGGCATCAAGAAAAGTTCCGAGACCCGGCAGTGGTTTGATGAATTCGCGCGACGTGACACGGTAAACGAAATCCTTGAGTTCAGTAAGTCTTTCTGCTTCAGCTTCACTGATCTGAGGGTCGAGGAAGTAACGGAGGACATCAAGCCCCTTCATGCCGGCGGTTTCTACAAGGTATCGTTCTGCGTCAAGCCCTTCAAGTCCGAAATCCCTGAAGAGTTCGACCCATGACTCGGCATGGAATCGCATGTTATCGGTAAGCACCCCGTCCATATCAAAAATAAAGGCGCTTTTTTGAGTGTTCAGCATTTGCTTTAAAGATTTTTGGTGCCGGGTGTTTCACCAAGCTTCATAGCGGTTCTCACCTCCTGCATGGTATTGCCCGCAATCACCCTTGCCTTTATCTCCCCTTCAAGAAGAATGGATTTTACAAGGTCCATGCGCGCTTCGAAATAACGGCGTTTTTCAATCAGAGGAGCTATCTCCTCCGAAATATTGGCGGCACAAAGTTTTTTGCAGTCCACACAGCCAAGTGAACCGGTCCGGCAATCCTCCTCTATGCTGCGGAGCTGCTCCCTGTCGGAAAATTTTTTGTGATAACTGAAAACCGTGCAGATTTCAGGGTGGCCGGGATCGTTTTTGCGGATTTTTCGTGTATCGGTTACAGCCGTTCGCATTTTTTTCAGAACTTCATCGGGGCCGTCTGAAAGAAGAATGGTATTGCCGAGAGACTTTGACATCTTGGCCTTCCCGTCAAGTCCAACAAGTCGGGCAAATTTTGTGATTTTCGGCACCGGCTCAGGAAAGACATTGCCGTCAAGAGGATGAGGGTAAAGATTGTTGAACCTGCGGGCAATCTCCCTGGTTATTTCAACATGAGGGAGCTGGTCCTCACCGACCGGAACAACATTGCCTTTATAAAGGAGAATATCTGCCGCCTGCAACACCGTGTATCCGAGATGGCCGTAGGTCAGTGATTCCATATTAAGATCACGAACCTGCTCCTTGAGAGTCGGGTTTCTTTCGAGGCGCGAAGAGGTGATCAGCATGGCAAAAAGCAGAAACAGCTCGGTATGCTCCTTGACCTGAGACTGACGGAAGAGCGGGCTTTTTTCCGGATCGATGCCGGCAGCAAGCCAGTCAATAAGCATGTCGAGCGAGTTTTGGTATATTTCTCCGGTCTCGAGCGACGTTGTCAGATTGTGATAATCGGCAATAAGGAAGCAGGTATCATAGACACGGGTACCGTCTTCGGCAAGCAGATTCTGCTGCTCAACCCAGTTTTCAAGTGCTCCGGTATAATGTCCGAGATGGAGTTTGCCGGTAGGCCTCATCCCGCTTAAAATTCGCTGTGTTCCCATAAGGTTGTTGTGACCGCATCAGCAGGATGCAAATCCGCCGTTTCAGGCAATATCGAGGTTTTTAAAGCTCAGAATGCTCAAGAAGTTATAACAGTTGACATAAAGATAAAAGGCTTTTGTTTGTTTTTTGTTCCCGTTGCACTATATTATGCAACTTGTTTGAGATTTCTTTGGAACGTTAAAAGAAGAATTCGAAAACCCGATATATTAGAGAGTAAGTCCTATACAACATTCAGTTGCCCAACCATGTCAGATCCGGAAGGAAGCAGCATCCGGTAATTTGAATGTGTGATATAGTAAGCTTACTCTCTTTTTTTTTGTCATTTTTAACAGGCCAGGAGCTTTTATGGGGTCAGGATCAAGAAAAGAAGAGCTGCTGAGAGAACCGGTCCGTCATATAGATGTAAAACAACTGAATATTGTTCCTCTTATCGATCAGATGGGTGAAACTGCGTTTCAGGCACGAAATCTTGCCCGGGCGGCATCTATTGTCGATCTCATGCAAAAGGACAGGGAGTGCGCCGTCATTCTCACCCTCGCCGGTTCGCTGATAAGCGCAGGATTGAAGCAGATCATCATCGATATGATCGACAACAATATGGTTGATGCCATTGTCTCCACGGGCGCAAATATTGTCGACCAGGACTTTTTTGAAGCCCTCGGGTTCCGTCACTACAAGGGCTCTCCGTTTATCGATGATGCTATTCTCCGGGAACTGCATATCGACCGTATTTACGATACCTACATTGATGAAGACGATCTTCGTGTCTGTGATGAAACAACGGCAATCATAGCCGGCACCATGCAGCCGGGAGCCTATTCCTCGCGTGAATTTATTGTCGAAATGGCCAGATATATCGAGGCGAACAATCATGACAGAAATTCCATAGTCTACAAGGCCTACGAAAAGGGTGTCCCGATTTTCTGTCCGGCGTTTTCGGATTGCTCTGCCGGATTCGGACTGGTACATCACCAGTGGCACAGCCCGGAAAAGCATGTTGCGATCGACTCGGTAAAGGATTTCCGGGAGCTGACCAGAATCAAGATAGAGAATGACAGGACAGGTATTTTCATGATCGGCGGAGGCGTTCCGAAGAATTTTACCCAGGATATTGTTGTTGCGGCAGAAGTACTCGGGTATGAGAAAGTGTCCATGCACACCTATGCGGTTCAGATCACGGTTGCCGATGAGCGTGACGGAGCACTTTCCGGCTCAACGCTCAAAGAGGCCAGTTCATGGGGCAAGGTTGATACCGTTCACGAGCAGATGGTCTTTGCCGAAGCAACCATCGCTCTGCCTCTTATTGCCGGGTATGCTTATCACAAACGCAACTGGGAGGGCCGTCAGGCGAAAAACTTCAATGCGATGCTTGATCGTCAACAGCTAAACACTTAAGGATACATCATGAAATTTTTTATTGATACCGCCAATCTCGACGAAATCCGTGCAGCCGCCGAACTCGGCGTGCTCGACGGCGTGACCACCAATCCGTCGCTTATCGCCAGGATCGTGGGAGATCCTTCGAACTTCACCTATAATGATTTCAAGGCGCACATCGCCCGGATCTGCCAGATCGTTGACGGTCCTGTCAGCGCCGAGGTCACCTGCCTCAAGGCCGAGGAGATGATCGCTGAAGGTGAGGATCTTGCCGCGATCCACGAGAACGTGGTGGTGAAGTGCCCGCTCACGATCGACGGACTGAAGGCCATCAAACACTTCTCGGCCAGCGGCATCCGCACCAACGCGACGCTCGTGTTCTCGCCGAACCAGGCACTGCTTGCCGCGAAAGCCGGAGCGGACTACGTGAGCCCGTTCGTCGGCCGGCTCGACGACATCAGCACCGATGGCATGGAGCTTGTCGAGCAGATCGTCACCATCTACGAAAACTACGGGTACCCGACCGAAGTGATCGTAGCCAGCGTCCGCCATCCGCAGCATGTGGTCACCGCCGCCATGATGGGTGCCGATATCGCCACCATTCCCTACAGCGTGATAAAGCAGCTCGCCAACCACCCGCTTACCGATGCCGGGCTGAAGAAGTTCATGGAAGATGCCGCAGTGATGAAGAAGTAGAAGCTTCCTGTACGATTATATTTTTTTCTCAAGCCGGAATGCCCTGCATCTCCGGCTTTTTTTATGAATGAATCTGACTGAGGATATCTGCGCTATGTCGATGATTTTGCGTTGTTTTCCGATTCCAGGAAGGAGCTATGGGCATGGAAAAAAGAGATAGAGGGACGTCTTGAAGAGTTACGTTTGAAGCTCAATGCCACCGGAACGGTCGTGTATTCTTCTGCCTTCAGCTAATGTTCGCGCGTTCAAAAAAAAGCTGAAAAAGCTCGAAATCGCAACACCCGAAAAGAGGCGATTTTCCGTTGCCGGATGGACCGGCCATGACCGGCAGGCGGATACAGGGAAACTGCGGGAGGTGTTGGGAGTTTAGATAATTAGCTGTTATCCGGATTTAAAAATTTATTCATACTGACCCCTGTGTCGGGATAAAACAGTAATTGCGTATATTTTCCAAAACAGCAACATTGTATCATCCTTGCCCTGATCCTGCTATGTCGGCTACACATCCTGCACGAACAGTAAAAATTCTTATCGCCTCTCCATCGGATGTTGAAAAAGAGCGTGATGTAGCTGAACAGGTTATCCATCGGATGAAGATAACCTGTAAAGGCAACGTTCGTCTGATTCTCGAGCCGGTTCGCTGGGAAATGGATGTCCCATCTGAAATGGGCGAACCA
>Ga0268284_1000800_pt1 | contig 18711 bp, 16 predicted proteins | sample saktaG_14_FD_190137 | JGI IMG/M metagenome (GOLD analysis project Ga0268284, IMG submission 190137) | Saline water microbial communities from Sakinaw Lake, British Columbia, Canada - sak_2013_06_06_40m | ecosystem: Environmental > Aquatic > Non-marine Saline and Alkaline > Saline ...
GGGTAAACTTGGATTTCACGCGGATTGGTGACGGGGGCTCCCGGCGCGGCGTTCGGGTCCTCCAGCATGACGGCGGGCACGAAGCCGATCTCGCCGCTGTCCAACTCCACCTTCACGTAGTTGTCGCTGTGGGAAATCACCTTCATCGAGGTGCCGCGCGTAAGAAGCTTGTCGGCATCCCCATCCCCCTTCGGCCGGTTTTTGAAAAACGCCGTATTGTTCATGGCTGCCCGCACGAATTGACCTGCGGTAAAAACCACGCCGGTGGTTTTGGTGGGGAAACTTCCGCTGCCTGGCGGACGAAGCGGATCGAAGTCCCCGTTGGTGATGGGCCGGGTCATGGTGTCGCAGGAAGCGAGGCCCAAAACAATGAAGGTGGATAAGGCCGAGGTGCGTTTCATGGAAGCAAGAGCTAACATGGATTCGGGCCGCGGTCAATGTCATTCCCGGGGGAGAAAGCGCAGCGAAATAAAAGCGACTTCTTCAGCGCCGCGCTCCAAGCTCAATGGGCACCACGAATGACTTGGTTTTTCTCGTTGAGCAGGAGGATTTTCGGGGTCACCTGCGTTTCCGAGAGGGCGAAGGCCATGATGGTGACCCGCTCGCCGGCCTTGATCAAATGCGCGGCCCCGCCGTTGATCAGGATTTTTCCGGTGCCGGGTTTGCCTTCAAGCACATAAGTTTCCAGTCGCGCTCCGGTGGTGATGGAGGCCACCAGCACCTTTTCAGCCGCCCAGAGGTCCGCTCCAACCATCAGATCCGACGGGATCTCAATGCTGCCCTCATAATCAACATCCGCGTCCGTAATCATGGCGCGGTGGAGTTTGGACTTGAGGACCTCCCGGAACATGGATGGGAGGGAAAACCCGCCACCCCCCCGACGTCAAGCGGTAAGACAAGCACGTGAAAAATCCCTGCCGCCAGTTCGCCGAATCACTGAAAACATCCGCGCTTTCTCTGATTTTCCCTATCAGTCTTGCCTGCGCCTGGGTGAGCCGTTATCCACCGCCCGTCGGCGCAAGGCCGGCTCTCTTCAGGACGCCCTTCGCAAGGGCAGGAAATTGATGGGGAAGCTGGTGCAATTCCAGCGCGGTATCGCCACTGTGATTCCGGACTGCGTGCGCAGATCGGTCAGCCAGAAAGCCAGCCTGAGGGGATTTTTCAACCGTCTGCGACTCACAGACCTTGAAGACATCCACATGCCACATCAACCAACGCCTCACAGAGGCTCCCGCCGGAGTGCCATCGCACTGCTCGCCCTGCTTGTCCACGTCTCCGCCCAAACAGAGCCCAAGGACCCACCCGCACCCAGGTCCGAACTCGATCCGCTGATCGTTTCGGCGCTGCAAGTTCCGCGGGATCCCTCCACGGTCACGTCCACCGTGACCGTGCTGGATCCCACAGAACTGCAAAACCAAGGCATCCTCCAACTTCGCGACGCCTTGAATGAATCGCCCGGGGTGATCTCCACCTCGCCCAGCGGACAAACCGGTGCCGCCGGCTCGCTCTTCATCCGTGGCACCACCACCAAGTATGCCCAAGTCGTCGTCGACGGCATGCGCCTCAGCAACTCTAACAACCAACTCGGCAATATCCTGGGAGGTGCCCGCACCTATGACGTCGGCAGCATCGAGGTCCTGCGCGGCCCGCAAGGTGCCATCTACGGCGGTGAATCCATCGGCGGCGTGCTCTGGATGGAAACCCCCTACGGCACCGGTGCGCAACACGCATCGACCACCGTCGAAGCCGGTTCGTTCAACTCGCTTACCGCTTATGGCATGTTCCAGGGCCAGTCCGGAAACCTCTCCTACTACCTCGCCGGCGGCTACGAGGAAACCGACAACGACGCCCCGGACAATCACTTCCGCCAAGGCAACACCGCCTTGCGCGTCGAGACCAAACTCGATTCCGTCTGGACCGTTGGCACCACTTTCCGGGCGCTTGATTCCGCCGGACACGATCTCGACACAGCCTACAGTTATGACAGCGAAAGCCGCGTGAACAGCGCCCTGAGCACCCTTTACGCCACCGGCAAAATCTCCGATCGCTGGACCGCCCGCTTCCGCGCCGGCTACTATCAGGAGTTCTACGACCAATCCTACAAATATGATGATTGGATGACCGGCCTGCCCGCGCCCGGAAGCTTCTTCACCGACCTGCGCGCCGGCAGTTTCTCCACCGACCACGAAATCACCCTGGCCGACAAGGTCCGGCTGCTGGCAGGCGCCTTCGTCTATCAGGACAGCTACGAAAGCACCTACAGCCCCAACCAGGATGGCGACCGCTACGGCGCGCACGCCACCGTCGAGTGGGACGCCCTCGAGAACCTAACCACAACCGCCTCGCTGCGCTGGGAAGACTACGATGCCTACGGCAGCGAACTGACGTGGCGCGTCGGTTCGATCTACACCCTCGCCGCCACCGCCACCACCTTTCGCGGCGGGATCGGCACCTCGTTCCGGGCACCCACCTACATGGAACTTTACGGCTCCACCTCGAGCCCGGGAAATCCCAACCTGCAGGCCGAATCCTCGCTCGGCTGGGACCTCGGCATCGAACAAAAATTCGGGACCCACCATACTCTCGACCTCACCTGGTTTCAAAACAGAATCAGCGATCAAATCACCTACGCCTCGTTCTACGGCCCGCCGGACAATGTGGCCGGAGATTCCACCACCGAGGGTCTGGAACTCGGCTTGCGCGGCAGCTGGCTGGACCATCAGTTGAACTACCGTCTCGCCTGGACCTATCTCCACCAGAGCCTGCAAAGTGCCGGCCAACCGCGCAACGCCGCAACCGCCTCGCTCGATTGGAAACCCACCTCCAAGGCCCTCGTCGGGATCGGTGCCACCCATCTCTCCGATCACTCGTGGGGCGGCACCCCGCTCGGGGCCTACACCGTGGCCCGCCTTTATGGTTCCTATCAAGTAACCGACCAGGTGAAACTCCACGCGCGGCTGGAGAATGCCTTCGACGAGGACTACGAGCTCTTCAACGGCTATGGCTCCGTCGCCCAAGGTGCGGGCACCGGCCTCTACGCCGGCATCACCGTGGATTGGTAAAAAAAGTGTGAAGCTGAAAAAACATTTTTCTCATGATTTGGATGGGGATGGTTGGACCCGGGGACTGAGACGAGGTCGTAAATAGATTTCCTGCTCAAATTCAGTGACTTGCAACTTCTCCGAACGACTGTTCCGCCGCCATTGTTGTTAGATGCTGAAATGGCTCAGGATTGCTAGAAACGCGGTTGGTAATCTGATAGAAGCGAAACAATTATCAGCCCCTTATCCTCTGACGCAAGCTAAATGCTAACAGTCCAAGAACCGCAATAGCAGTGATTCCAGTCCATAGCCAGCGTCGTTGCAACATTTGCTTTGGGGTCTCCATCTTATCTACCGTTCGTGGATTGTTAGACGGTCCTGCCGTCTTTGTTGACGGAATACGCAGTGCGTCATCGGGAGGATTAGTAATGGGCACTGTATCCCAAGTGCCATCCTGCTTGAATCGGTATTCGACGGCCTGACCTTTAAATGAGAACGCCTTCCTACCAGCCTTGACGTCATCATACCACGCCTGCCATGCAGGATTGGCCCCTGGAAGATCGCCGCTGGATCGAATCGGTCGCCAAGGAGCGTCACGGATCCCGAGAGCCCCCAAAGTTTCCACCGCGGGCTTGGCCAACGCGGGTGGTGTATATTCGTCTCCAGGTTTAGGCGTAAGCGCCCATGTCTCGGACAACATTTCTCCGAGCACTTTCACTGTTTCCGGGCTAGTTAGGTGCTTTAGCGTGCCAAACCCGTACAACATCTCTCTTTCCGCGACATTGATGGTGCCTCCTTTGCGATTCGGATCTTTCAGTGGCTCATATGCTTCGCGTATCCGATTGCTGAAGTATTCCGCATGTCCGGGAATGGATACCAGCGCGGACGTGGCTGCATCATAAACCTCGAGCCGCTCTTTGACCTGATAAATTCTGGTGTTACCGGCTTGAACCACTGCTTGTCCGAGAAGCTCGATGGCCTGCTCGGGGGGTAAGTTTGTTGAATTCGCGACAACCTGCCGCCAATAAGCAAGAGCCTTGTGCTGTGCATCCGCTCCTCTCTCCTTGACCGTTTCGACACTCCAACGTCTAGCTAGTGTAGCATCCACTTCGGAATCCTCCAAGGCTATGGATCGGTCAATTTCGGCAAAGCAAATCGAGCCGGCCAATAGAGCTAATATGATCACAACTCTCACGGATTTGGAATGTTAGAATTCCAACAAGCCAGCAAGTGGCGGTGGTGCGGTTTGTGCAGCCAAATCCGAGCCCCCGAAATGATGCCGATGCAACAAAACCGCCGTTCTCATTTTCCTATCTATGTTGAAGCCAGCAACTTCTTTTCCCCTCCCTCCGGTCCGGCCCTGGTCTTTCAACGGCCTGCACCCCAAAACGGCGGCCCCGGTTGGGACCGCCGTTAGGGACGATTCGTTAGAACCTTGAAGAAACGGCTCAGATACCCTTTTTGACCACGTCGGTGAGCAGGTCGATCACGCGGTTCGAGTAACCCCACTCGTTGTCATACCAACTGATGAGTTTGAAGAACGTCGAGTTGAGTTCGATCGAGGAACCGGCGTCGAAGACCGAGGAGGCCGGGGAGTGGATGAAGTCGGTGGAGACCACCTCGTCTTCGGTGTATTCGAGGATGCCCTTGAGGTAGGTTTCGGAAGCCTTCTTGAGCGCCGCCTTGATCTCGGCGAGCGAGGTTTCCTTGACGGTTTTCACCGTGAGGTCCACGGCGGAAACGGTGGGGGTCGGCACCCGGAAGGCCATGCCGGTGAGCTTGCCCTTCACTTCCGGGCAAACCAAGGCGACGGCCTTGGCAGCACCGGTGGTGGACGGGATGATGTTGAGGGCCGCCGTGCGGCCACCTTTCCAATCCTTCTTGGACGGACCATCCACGGTTTTCTGGGTGGCGGTGTAGGAGTGGACGGTGGTCATCAGGCCCTCGGCAATGCCGAACCCTTCCTTGAGCAGCACGTGCACGAGCGGTGCCAAACAGTTAGTGGTGCAACTCGCGTTGGAGATGATGTGGTGTTTGGCCGGATCGTAGAGATGGTCGTTGACGCCCACGACGAAGGTGGCGTCCTCACCCTTGGCAGGCGCGGAGATGATGACTTTCTTGGCCCCGGCCGTGATGTGGCCCTTGGCTTTTTCCGCTTCGGTGAACAGTCCGGTGGACTCAATGACGACTTCGACGCCGAGTTCCTTCCACGGCAGACCGTCCGGGGTGCGGGCGCTCACGACCTTGATGTCATGACCGTTGACGACGATGATGTCGTCTTCCGCGAGATCCGGCGAGGATTTCTTCGAGGAAACCGTGCCCGCGAAGCGGCCCTGGGTGGAGTCGTATTTGAGCAAGTAGGCAAGGTTGTCCGCAGGAACGATGTCGCCGACGGCGACGACGTTGAAGGTGGTTCCGAGGTGGCCTTGTTCAACAAGGGCACGGAAGACAAGGCGGCCGATGCGGCCGAATCCGTTGATGGCAATGGTAGTCATGGCTGTTTTGAAGTCACCGATGCGGCTTTTCCGCTCGGCGGGCTGGGAATTTACATGCAAAAACCATGCCGTCAACCCCCGACGGCCAAACCGCAGAAAATGCGCGGTTTTCAGCAATCATGTCGCCTCCCGACGGAATGCGCCCGCAGCCGCCGCATGAAAAAAAATCATGAAAACCCCTTGGTTCCATGTCGCTTGGCATGCGATGCGTCTGCAGCGTTGTTGGACATGTTGCGAAATCCGGTAACAAATTCCGCGCCTTGCTTCTGAGTGGCGTATGGATACCATGCCCGGCACCGATTCGATGGAAAACCCGCCACATCCTCCGCTTGCCGGACTCGATCCCGTGGACCTGCTCAGGCAGGGCATGGTGGAGGATACCTTCATCGACGGCACGCCCACGTCTTTCAATCCGCCGCCGCTGGAGGAACTCGCGGGGTTGTTCCCGCAGTTTGAAATACTCGAACTCATCGGCAAAGGCGGCATGGGCGCGGTCTACAAGGTCCGGCAGAAGGAACTCGATCGCATCGTGGCCCTCAAAATCCTGCCACCTGCCATCGGCCAGGCGCCCGAGTTTGCCAACCGCTTCGCCCGCGAGGCCAAGGCTCTGGCGAAACTGAACCATCCGGGCATCGTCACCCTCCATGAGTTCGGTCAGCAGGACGGTCTCTATTTCATACTGATGGAATTCGTCGATGGCGTGAACCTCGCCCAACTCATGAAGACCGGCCGGATCTCGCCGCGGGAAGCCCTGGCCATCGTCCCGCAGATCTGCGACGCCCTGCAATTCGCCCACGACCAGGGCATCGTCCACCGCGACATCAAACCGGAAAATATCCTGCTAGACCGCCTCGGCCGCGTCAAAGTCGCGGACTTCGGCATCGCCAAAGTTGTAGCAACTGTCTGTGACCGTCGCACGAATGGCGAGGAGGACCAGCGACAGACCACCGCCACATTGGCCGGAAAAATCATCGGTACGCCGCAATACATGGCCCCCGAACAAATCGAGCATCCCTCCGAGGTCGATCACCGCGCCGACATCTACGCGCTGGGGGTTGTTTTCTATCAGATGCTCACCGGCGAGCTGCCAGGCAAAGACCTGCAAGCCCCGTCGCGCAAGGTCCAGATCGATGTCCGCCTTGATGAAATCGTGCTCAAAGCGATGGAGAAAAACCCTGATTTGCGCTACCAACAGGCCAGCGTGATGAAGACGCGCGTGGATGACTTGGGAGCAGTGGCGCCAGAATCTAACAAAGAAAGGATGGAGCCCCCAGTTGTAAAAACCCGCTCGACGGGCAAGTGGAACGCCATCGGCTGCGGGGTGTTCGGGTTGGCAGGCGTCGTGGCAGTCGTTTTGGTAGTGACGGTGGTGCATTGGGTATCCCCGAGGCAGTCCGAGCGCCTGCAGCTGGAGAGTGCCCGAGCCCAAGTGCAGGCGGAACAGGCGCTGGCGGTGAGCAAACTGCGGCGCGAGGAAGAGGACGCCCAAGCCCAAGCGCAGGCGGAACGGACTCCACGCGAAACGCCCGCATCTTCAGCGGACCCGGCGGAGCCGAATGCAACTCCCGCACCGCAGCCCGGAACCAAACCCCTGGCAACACCTGCTGTGGACGAAAAGAAAGCCGTGACTGCGCAGCGGTGGTTGTTGAAAATCGACGAAGCGAACTATGCGGAGAGTTATGCCGAGGCGTCGGCCTTGGTGCGCAACAACGTGACCGCGGAGCAATGGACCGCGATGCTGGCGAATGCCCGCAAGCCGCTGGGAGCCGTGATATCGCGGAGTCTGAAAAAATGCGAGGACGTGAAGTCACTGCCGGGCGTCCCGGACGGGGACTACCGGCTGTTGTTGTTTGACACCCGCTTTGCCAACAAACGGGACGCGGTGGAAACGGTGACTTTGGCCAAGGAAAAGGACGGCGTCTGGCGCGTGGCCGGCTATTTTATTCGTTAGACCGAAACACAGATGAAAACCTATCGGGCAACGTGGGGCGGACCGTTGATTGCAATTTCCAGCGTGCTGGTTGTGTTGTGTGTGGTGGATGTGGTGGCATCGGCATGGCTCATCGGGAAGGCGCCCCTGGGCGTGGTTTTGTTAATTCAATGGACCTTGCCGGTGATCGTGCTGGCCAGCCTGCCATTCATGATCCGTGGCTATGCGATCACGGAGGATGCGATCCTGATCCGGCGCTTGTTCTGGACCACGCGACTGGACCGCGCCGGCTTGCAATCGGCGGAGTATCTGCCCAAAGCGATGAAAGGCAGCCTGCGGACCTGCGGCAATGGCGGCGGGTTTTCCTTCACCGGCCGGTATTGGAGCAAATCGCTCGGCCACTACCGGGCCTTTGTCACGGACTTGAAGCGCACGGTGGTGTTGCGGTTCCAACAACGAACCGTCGTGCTTTCGCCGTGTGAACCCGAGGATTTCGTGGCCGAGTTGAATGCAGCAAACCCAATCGCGGCGACCGGTGATCGCGGCCACAACTGATGTCCGCTTCCGCCGATGGATTTTTCGCGACGACGCGCTGGACGGTGGTTCGGGCCGCGGGGCAGGCGGCGTCACCGTTGGCGGATCAGGCGCTGGAGTCCTTGTGCACAGCGTATTGGTTCCCGCTCTATGCCTATGTCCGGCGGCATGGTTTTTCCAAAGAAGATGCGGAGGACCTGACGCAGGCGTTTTTCGCGAAGCTGCTGGCACGGCAGGATTTCACCGGATTGAACCAGGAGAACGGCCGCTTCCGGGCGTTCCTGCTGGCGGCGCTGAAAAACTTTCTAACCAACGAGCGCGACCGGGCCGGGCGCTTGAAGCGCGGAGGCAACATCACGCATTTCTCACTTGATTGGCAGAGCGCTGATAGCCGGTTCCAGATCGCGGATGGGAGACAGATCCCGCCGGATGCGGCCTATGACCGCGAGTGGACGCTCGCATTGTTAGAGCGGGTGCTGGTCCGCCTCCGCGGGGAATCCGTGGCGGCTGGGAAAGGAGCAAGGTTCGAGCATCTCAAGACCTATCTCTCCGTCGGCAAGGGCGAGATCCCTTACGCGTCCGCCGCGGCGGCGCTGGCGCTGGACGAGGGCGTGGTGCGGGTGGCGGTGCACCGGTTGCGCAAGCGCTATCGCGATCTGTTGCGCAACGAGGTCGCGCAAACACTCTCCGATCCGGCGATGGTGGAGGAGGAGTTGGCGGTGCTGCTCGGCGCGTTCGGATGAGTTGGCGCTAACAACAAACAATCGACTGCCACGCGGGATGCCGTAAGGTTCACCGGAGCGGGACGCTCCGGCCACGGCCTGCGGCGGGACGCCGCAGCCAAATTGTGGAGATGAAACGGCGCCTGGAACTCATCCTCCTCAGGCCCCCAGCTTGGGATCGTAGTCCTTGGGTGCTCTAACGATTTTTTCGATGCCGTGTTTGGTGACCAGGTTGCCGGCGCTGGCGCGGCCCTTGATGCCGAACTCGGCGAAGTGCAGCGGGCGGATCAGGTTGCGCATGCGCAGGGCGGCCTTGAGGTGGACTAACAACATCTGCGCGGAACTTTCCTCGTTGGTCTTGTGAACGGCGAAGTAGAGGACGCGGGTGCCAGGCGTGCCTTTCGTGAGTTCGTATTCCTTGTCGCGGGTGATGCCGCCGACGGTGAAGCGCTTGGCCAGGATCGCGCCGTCGCGGCCATCCCGATAGATCATCGAATAGATCAGGTCCTCGTCCTTGCGGAACACGGCGACGCGCAGCGGTTTCTGGCCGACAAAACCTTTCTCCGCCACTTTCATGACGCGCATTTTCCCATCCTGCGTGAATGATATGATATCATCGATGGTGGAGCATTTTTCGACCGGTTCGCCGTCTTTTTTCAGGCCGTAGCCGGCGAAGCCGTTTTTGGCGTCCAGATAGAGCGTCTCGGTGGCGGCGACCACCTGCATGCGGTCCACGCGGTCGAACGAGGCGATCTCGGTCCGGCGTTCGCGGCCCTTGCCGTATTTTTTACCGAGTTCCTCATACCACTTGATGGTGAACTTGGTGAGGTTGCGGAGGTTTTTCGCGGCTTCATCGATGGATTTTTCCAAGCCGCGGATTTCCTCGTCAGCCTTGAAGGAGTCGAACTTGGAAATGCGCTTGATCTTGATTTCGGTGAGGCGGACGAGGTCGTCCTGGGTGACCTCGCGTTTGAGGAGTTTCTTGAAGGGCTTGAGGCCGTCGTCGATGGCCTTGAGCACGGCCTCCCAGGTCTCGCACTCCTCGATATCCCGATAGATGCGGTTTTCGATGAAGATCTTCTCCAGCGAGCTGAAATGCCACTTTTCGGCGAGCTCGGCGAGTTTGATTTCCAACTCCATCCTGAGCAGCTCGCGTGTCTGATAGGTGGTACGGCGGAGGATGTCGGAAACCCCGAGGAACAGCGGCTTGCCATCCACGATGACGCAGGCGTTGGGCGAAATGGGCAGCTCGCAATCGGAGAACACAAACAGCGCGTCCCGCGTGGTCTCGGCATCCGCGCCGGCCGGCAGATGCACCAGAATGTCGGCAGTGGCCGCGGTGTTGTCCTCGATTTTCGCGATCTTGATCTTACCCTTGTCGGCGGCGGTGACGATCGAATCCATCAGCGCGCCGGTGGTCGTGCCAAAGGGAATCTCGGTGATGCGCAGAACGCCTTTTTTCTCGATGGAAATCCGCGCGCGCACCCGCACCTTGCCGCCACGCAGGCCGTCCTTGTATTCGGACGCATCCATGATCCCTCCAGTCGGGAAATCCGGCAACAGCGTGAATGGTTCGTCACGCAGCACGGCGATCGACGCTTCTATCAACTCCATGAAATTGTGCGGCAGCACCTTGCAGGCGAGACCCACCGCAATGCCCTCGACGCCCTGGGCGAGCAGCAGCGGGAATTTCACCGGCAGGGTGTCGGGTTCCTTGCGCCGGCCGTCGTAGCTCGGCAACCAACTCGTGGTCTTCGGGTTGAAAACCACGTCCAGCGCAAACTTGGTCAGGCGGGCCTCGATGTAACGCGGGGCCGCCGCGCCGTCGCCGGTGAGCGTGTTGCCCCAGTTGCCCTGGGTGTCGATGAGCAATTCCTTCTGCCCGAGTCCGACGATGGCCGCGCCGATCGATTGATCGCCGTGCGGGTGGTAATTCATCGTGTTGCCCACGATTCCGGCCACCTTGTTGTAGCGGCCGTCGTCGAGTTCGTCCATGGCGTGCAGGATGCGGCGCTGCACCGGCTTGAGTCCGTCATACAAATGCGGCACCGCCCGTTCGAGGATCACGTAGCTGGCATAATCGAGAAAATAATCCGAATACATCGCGCCAAGCGAGGCATGTTGGTCCGGGTCGTGCGTCATCGTGGACGGATGCTTACCGGGGCGGCGGCGCGGGCGCAAGCCCGGGCTCCAGCTCGTGACCAGACCAGCGTGCCCCTCGCGGAATCCTGCGTGACGGTGAACGCCACTTGAGGCCCTTCAAAACCCGCGACACCCGAAGGAAATCCACCGCAACCCCCATCCGCCATCCTATCAAAAATGCCAGCACCGGTGAACACGTCATGAGCACAAAAAAACCGCGGACCGGAATGACCGGCCCGCGGAGGGTGATATTCAGCAGAAAACCCCAAGTTTATTCGGCCGCAGGAGCCGGTTCGGCAGGAGGGGCTGGAGGAGCGGGAGGAGCAGGAGGAGCACCCGGGCCGCCAGGACCGCCAGGACCGCCAGGACCGCGTCTGCCACCGGGACCTCTGGGCGGTTTCGGCATGGCCGCACGTTCTTCGTCGCTGAGTTTGCCGTCGCCGTCCTTGTCGAATTTCTTGATCATCTCGGCCTGACGGTCGGCCCGTGCTTGGGCGGCTTCTTCAGGGCTGAGTTTGCCGTCGCCGTCCTTGTCATACTTGGCGAGCATGGCTTTGCGGGCTTCTTCCATTTTGGCCTTGCGGGCCTCCATCATCGCCTTTTGTTCGTCGGGTGAAAGTTTGCCATCGCCGTCCTTGTCGAAATCCTTCAACATTTCGGCCGAAGGCGGGCGATCCGGGCGATCCGGGCGGTTGGGACGAGTGGGCTGCGGCGGGGTGTCTTGGGCGGCGGCGATCAGGCAGGTGCCGATCAATGCGCCCAAGGTCATCAGTGGGGTCGTTTTCATGGTTGGTATTGGTTGTAAGATCGGAGTCCGTTCATCGGTCTCGTCTGGGCATGGAACCCGCGCTGGAAAAAAAGGTTGCGCGGCGTTTGCTGGAATGAGTTGCCACACCCGCCAAGGCCGTCTTGGATGCAATCGCAAATGATCGATACCCCGCAACCGCCAGTTCCCTCGAAAGCGAGCGTCTTCGCTTGGCGAACCGCAAGCACCGTCTATCTCTGGGCCTTGGTGACCGCCATTTTTTTCAGCCGCTGGTCATGGGCCTGCCTCGGGCTCATCGGCGTGCTCACCATCTTCGCAACCATCGAATACTTCCGCCTGCTGCGTGCCGCAAAGGTGGTGTGCTTCTGGCGCTTCGGAATCCTCCTCGCGGCGGGGTATTGCGCTGCCCTGTTTGTGTCCTTCCTGAAGGGACAAAAGCCGCCTGAGGCCCTCGACGCGCTGGCTATTTTCACCGCCCTTGCCGTATCTTTCACCTTGCAACTCCGGCAACCGATCCGCGGTAGCGAATCCCTGCTTGCGGTGGCGGTGAATGTTCTGGGGTTCATCTACATCGCGGTTTTTTTCAACTTCGCGGCCCGCATCACCTTCTTCGTTCCCGAATGGAGTGGAATTCCCGGCAGGGTCAGCGATCAAGGTGCCTTCCTGCTGCTCTGGCTGCTGGCGGTCACCAAATTCAGCGACATGGGTGCCTATATCACCGGGTCGATGATAGGCCGTCACAAGATGATTCCCCACGTCAGCCCCGGCAAGACCTGGGAGGGTTTCGGCGGCGCGTTGATCTTCGCCCAACTCGCCGGTTGCGGGCTTTATGCCGCCTTCCCCACCCGGCTTTACTTGCTCCTCAACTACGGCCACGTGATCGCCCTGGGTTTGCTGCTCGCCGTGCTCGCGGTGCTCGGCGACCTGGCGGAAAGCGTGCTCAAACGCGCGCTCAATGCCAAGAATTCGGGGCGCATGCTCCCGGGCATCGGCGGCGCACTGGATCTCATCGACAGCATCTGCTTCACCGCGCCCGCCCTGTATTTCTATCTGAAATGGTTCCTGCATCCCGACGCATGAAGGCTCTCCGCAAACGCCGCGTCGTCCTGTTAGGCTCCACCGGCTCCATCGGCACATCCACCCTCAAAGTCGCCCGCGGATTGCCCGGGCAGATTGAAATCGTCGCCCTCGCCGCGTCCGGCAACATCGCAAAACTCGCCGCCCAAGCCCGCGAAACCGGCGTCCGCCACGTCGCGCTCCATGACGCGTCCAAGGAGGCGGCCCTGCGCGCGTTGCTGCCCCCTAACGTGAAAATCCATCTTGGCGCACAGGGGCTCATGGAACTCGCCGCCCTTGCGGAGGCGGACATCGTGCTCATCGCCATCGTCGGCACCGCCGGCCTGCAACCGGCGCTCGCGGCGATCGAAGCCGGCAAGGATCTGGCCATCGCCTCCAAGGAAATTCTCGTCATGGCCGGGGAAATCATCACCACCGCCGCCCACCGTCGCGGGGTGAAACTGCTGCCGGTGGACAGCGAGCACAACGCGATCTTCCAATGCCTCGACGGCCACCGCGGCGGGGAGGCCGAGGTTTCCCGCTTGATTCTAACAGCTTCCGGCGGTCCCTTCCGCCAACTGCCCGCCAGTCAACTCGCCCATGTCACGCCGCAGCAAGCGCTCCAACACCCGACTTGGGACATGGGTCCGAAAATCACCATCGATTGCGCGACGCTTTGCAACAAGGGTCTGGAAATGATCGAAGCCCGCTGGCTCTTCGACATCGGCATGGAGCGCATCGAAGTCGTGGTCCATCCGCAGAGCATCATCCACTCGATGGTCGAGTTCACCGACGGCTCGGTGCTCGCGCAACTGAGCCGCACTGATATGTGTTTCCCAATCCAATACGCGCTCACCTGGCCCGGGCGCGTCCGCGGCGGCTTGAAGCCCTTGGATTTCCCGGCCCTGGCGAAACTGGAATTCGAGGCCCCCCGCGCTGCCGATTTCCCGGCCTTGGGTTTGGCCCGCCGGGCCGGTCTAAGCGGCGGCACCCTGCCTGCGGTTTTCAATGCGGCCAACGAAGTCGCCGTCGCGGCCTTCCGTGCAGGAAAAATCCCCTTCCCCGGCATCTGGCAATGCGTGGCCGCCGTCATGGACCAACACCAAATTCAACCTTCCTCGACCCTCGAAGTCGTGGTTGCGGCCGACCAATGGGCGCGCCAGGTGGCGGCCACCTTCTGTGCGGATCACTCACGATCCTGATGTTTTCGGATTCCATCCGCGCGGCCGAAGCGCTTATCCTCCCCGCATGAACCCCCTGAGCCGCCTCATCGCCGTGATTTTCCTGCTGCCCGCCGCGCAATCCATGGCCGCGCCGGCAGACGCCCAGAGCATTCAGAAAAAGTGGCAGAGCACCATCGAGCAATGGTCCTTGGAAACCCGCGTCGCCACCACCCCCGAAGCACTCGCCAAAGTCTGGAGCGAACGCCCGGACGCCACTCCCTTTGCCCGCCAAATGTGGGAGGTCATCGGTCCCGCGCTCGACGAGGAATGGGTGCTCGATCCCGCCGCGTGGTTCCTGCGTGTCGCGGCGGGCTTGTTCACAACAAACACCGATGGATCAACAGTCCCCACTTTCGCCAAGGAAATCGAGGCCATCCGCAAAGCCGTCGAAACCCGCCACATGAAGAGCCTGAAGTTGATCCCGATGTGCATGGCCCTGGCCGCGACCCAGGACCCCCGCGCGCTCGCCATGCTGGAGAAAATCCAAGCGAACCACCCGGATCAAAAGACCCAGGGAATCGCCGCGCTCGGTGCTGCCATGATCCTCAAAACCCTCGGCGACGATCCCGAAATCATGCGCAAACGCCTCACCTATTTGCGCAAGGCCATCATCCAGAGCTCCGACGTGAATCTCGGCGGCACCGCGGTGGCCAAATTGGCCGAAGACGAACTCTACATCATCCGCTTCCTCACCAAAGGCCGCGTCGCCCCCGACCTCAGCGGCACGGATTCCGCCGGCCGGCCGCTCAAACTCTCCGATCACAAGGGCAAGGTCATCGTGCTGCTTTTCTGGGGCAGCACCATCCAGGATGCCGCAAAAGTGGTGTCCATCACCGCTGAAATGGCGAAAAAATTCCATGACCGCCCATTCGTGGTGATCGGCGTGAACCACGACCCCTTGGAAAAACTGCGGGCCTTGGAAGCCGATGGCACGGTCACCTGGCCGAATCTCTCAGACCCTGCCAACAAACTCGCCGCGGAATACCGGGTGGGCTCCTGGCCGCTGGTTTACGTGCTCGATGGCGAACGCAAAATCCACTATTCCGGATCACCCGGTTCCTTCGCCGAACTCACCGCCGAAGCCCTGCTCTCCGAGGCCAAACCCGCCGTTAGCGAGTGAACAAAGCGGCGGCGTCCCCTTCTGCCGTATGGCAAAAGAGATCTCCAAACCGCCTGATTCCTGCGCGCAAACCAGTGCGCGCCCCCCACCCTATCGCGACAAATTCCGTGACGATCGTCCAAGAATTTGTCGCGGCGCATGGGTGGGGACAGAAAAAAGAGGGGGTTACCCGCTTCCCCAAGTTGACGGGGCGTGCCTGCCGGGGAGCGATCCATGAGATGCACGGTTCGCAGATCGAGGGTTGTCAACAGATCTGGAAAAGTTCATGGCTTGGTTTCAAACCGCTGCGCCTATGGCAAAGATTGTGAACAGGAATGACCGCGCTTCTTGTTTCAATCCTAAATTCAAAATCACCCGAATTTCTCATGCCCATGCCTGACAAGACCCTGTTCGAAAAAATCTGTGACCAGGAAATCCCCGCAACGATCTTGCATGAGGATGAACGCTGCGTGGCATTCCGCGATATTTCCCCGCAAGCGCCGGTTCACATTCTGGTCGTCCCGCGCAAAGCGGTGCCACGCGTCGGCGTGGCCGGAGCCTGCGATCAAGGCTTGCTCGGCCATCTGCTGCTCACCGCCGCGGCAGTCGCCCGCCGTGAAGGTGTGGCGGATTCCGGTTACCGCCTGGTGATCAACAATGGCAGCGATGGCGGCGAAGCCGTGCCCCACCTGCATGTCCACCTGTTAGGTGGCCGCAAACTCGACTGGCCGCCCGGCTAAGCGCCCATTCATGAAACGGCCATCAGTCCTTGGTATTGAGGTGCCCGAGGACTTCCACTTTCACCGGGGCCACGCCGTGGTGGCGGAAGCCGAGCCGTTCGGCGCAGCCGATGGTCAGGTCGATGATACGGCCGCGGACATAGGGCCCACGATCAATGATCGTCACAATCTCGGATTTGCCGTTGGTCTCGTTGGTCACGCGCACCTTGGTGCCCATCGGCAGGGTCTTGTGGGCGGCGGTGGCCGCCCCATTGGTGAGGCGCATGCCGCTGGCCGTGCGGGTACCCGAATTGGTCCCGACAGAATACCAGGAGGCCTTGCCACGCTGGACCGAGCGCACCAGGTAATCCCCTGCTTGGGGATCGGTATTGGATTTGGCATTCCCGGTGCTCGCGCATCCGGGAAGCAAAAAAACGCCGGCAATTGCCAGGGACAGGGTCTTGAAGTTGAAGTTCCGGGGCAGATTCATCCTGTTGGGGGTGGGAAGGATAGTCGTTCGGAGCAAGGGGTGCCGCGAACGGGCGGCAAGTCATAAGAGACTCGAAATGAGCTGGCAAGAAAAAAATCACCCCTTCCAAACGGCACTGTAACCTCGCATTCCCAAGCAAAATCCGGAAAGTATTTCGCTTTTCTTAACAATTTTTCTGGCTTTTTGGGGGTGGGATTTGCTAAAGCTGTTTCCAATGCTTAAACATTGGATGCCGTCGTGTCGCAGCCGCTTCACTGCAGCGGACTTCGATTTTGTCGCATCCGCCCTCTCCCCGGGCGGGCCGAGGTGCCATCTGGCAAAACTTTGGAAGGACTCCGACGGGCTGCGGGAAATGCTAGATCTCAAAGAAGTCTTCCGCAGTCTGCTCGACTCTCCGGCGGCGCTCCAGGTTTCACCCCGGTTCTATTTTTACGTGCTGGTGCGCCACGCCTTCCTGCAGGCTGACCTGAACGACGCACAACTCGCCGACTACGTGGCCGGAGTGATGGCCAAGCGGGTTTGCGCGAACGGCGATGACCCACTGCAGGACATCACCCATGCGGCGGAGTATCTCTCGATCATTTGCTCGGCCAAGGGCCGGATGCGCTTCCACCTCCAAGTGGCGGCCGGCAACCAGTTTCTGGTCCTCACCGGGCTCTACCCGGGCTTCCTCAAGCGCCGCAGTGAAAAAGGCGAAGCCCCAAATCTGGAATTCTACGAATCCTTCGCCCAACGCGCCTTCCGCGGTGCCGCCGACAACCGTCTGGCTCCCGACAACGCGCCGCGCAACCTGCTCGGCACCCTCGCCGACGCCATGCCCATCGCCCGCCGCTCACTCAACCGCGTGGCCGAAGAGTTCGTTTTCCTCGGCGACTGATCACCGTTTGGCTTGCGCCCAGCTCGCGCGGGTGAGGTGCCAGGCGTCGTTTTCGCGCTGCCAGCGGAACGTCACCTCGTAGCGGCCATCGGCCGGCCGGGAGTGGGGCAGCTCGACCAGCGCCTCCAGCGCAAAGGCGACCTCGGCTTGCTCACCATCGATGTTGACCGAATGGAATTTTTGCAACTCGAAGCGGGATTGTTTGGCTTGGTCGCAGAGCCAGGAAAATGCGGATTCTATTTCGGAGCGATCGAAAATTCCGTTAGCCACGTCGAGGTCGGGCGGAGCCTCGAGTTCCACTTGGGAGGCGAGCAAGGCATTGAGGGAATACACCCCCATTTGACGGCCGGAACGCCCGCTGCCGGCCTCGAGCGTGAGCGTGTGGAGCAGCGTCTGGGTCCGGCGTTTCAGCACCTGGGTCGGAGCCTGCCACCAGCAGGCGAAGGCCCCGAGGAGCACGAGAATGAAAACCGCAAGGCCGATTCGTTTCATGGGGGGGACTTTGGTTGGTTGGGATCGTAGAAAATTCGGATGTCCGCCTTGTCGGTGCCGAGGAGTTGCTGGGCACGCTTGAGGGCCCCGCGGGTCGACAGATTCGGGTTGCGCGGATTGGTTAGAAACAAATTGCTTTCGCCGGCCTTGCGGTCGCAGCCCTCCTGCAAGGTGAGCAGCACGCCGGATTTCTTCAGTACCCGGTAGACCTCGCGGGGCGCGCCGGAAACGATCAGGTGCAGCCCCTTGTCGCGCATGAAGCGGATCAGGTCTTCGAGCGCCAACACGCTGGTCGCATCCAGGTGGCGGGCGTTTTTGAGGCGCAGGATGATCACCTGGATCGCCGGATCGGAAACCGTGCGCTGAATCTGCGTGCGGAACAACTCGGCCGCGCCGAAAAACAAGTCGCCCTCGACGTGGACGATCGAAATCGCGGGGATGGGCCGTTTGCGTTTCTCGCCCATTTGGCGCAACTCGCCTTCATCGTTGAACTCGTATTCGACGAGATACGGGCGGCTGGCCTTGCGCAGGAACAAGGAAATCGAAACGGCAACGCCGATGAAAATCGCCACATACAGCGGGGCCACAAGGGTGGACACGAAGGTGATGATCAGGACCAGCGCGTCGTCACGGGTGGAACGCAGGCAGATCCGGATGTGGCGGATGTTGAACAGCGAAAACGACAAGGCGATGATCAATGCCGCCAAAGCCGCCTTCGGCACGTAGTCAATCAAGGGGATCCCCCACCCCACCGAGGCGGCGATGAGCACCGCGAAACCGAAGCTATAGAGCCCGGAAAAAACCGAGGCGAATCGCGTGCGGGCCCCGGATTCGAAGTTGAGTGTCGAGCGGGTGAGCGATCCCGAGGCGGGCATGCCGCCGGCGATGGCACTCGCGATGTTGGCCATGCCCACCGAGAACATGTCCTGGTTCACATCCGAATGGTCACCGGAACGTGAGGCGAGCCCCTTGGCCATCAGGGTGTTTTCCAACGATGCGAGGAAGGCAATGGCCACAGCCACGCCGAGCAAGGCCGAAATGTCATTGAAGATCCCCTCGCGAAGCAGATGCGGCATGTGGGGCATCAGATCGTCAAACCCGAAGGTGGCGAAGGTGGCCGCACCT
>Ga0268284_1000801_pt1 | contig 18701 bp, 20 predicted proteins | sample saktaG_14_FD_190137 | JGI IMG/M metagenome (GOLD analysis project Ga0268284, IMG submission 190137) | Saline water microbial communities from Sakinaw Lake, British Columbia, Canada - sak_2013_06_06_40m | ecosystem: Environmental > Aquatic > Non-marine Saline and Alkaline > Saline ...
GGGGTTGAAAACCCCGTCACTTTAGTGCGAAATTTCTCATCCCAGCAAACCGCCAATCCATGCGAGAGCCGTAAAACCTCGGGCTTCAGCCCGCAGGTTAGGCTCGAGCGGCGGTTTGCTGTTATTTACAGAGAAATCGGAATGTTTTTTGTTCAAATTTAGTTCTACCGCGCCTCCATCAGACGAGAATAGCAATATGGCGCGCTCGAATAATGTTTACCTTATCCCGCCTTCAACGGCCCGGTCAACAACTACTTCTTCATCATCAGTCTTCAGCGCATGCTCTTCGAAGTATGCCTTTCCGCCTTTTCCTTCGAGCTTTAGCGTGGCGAACTGCTCGATTGTGATCTCTGAGTCGTTTGGTTTTGCTCCCTCAATAAAGACTTGGCTTCCTGGCTCTGACTCTTTGACTGTGAGCAGTCCTAGCTTTTCTCCGTCGCTGCAGGCAAGCAGCATTCCTCGTGATTCTTCTCCGCGAAGCACAGCTGGCTTTAGATTGGAAACTATCACAATCTTCTTTCCGATGAGCTCTTCGAGTTTGTAATAGGCTCTTATGCCTGCGACTATCTGCCTTTCTTCTCCGCCAAGGTCCAGCTTCATTATGACTAGCTTGTCTGCTTTTGGGTGAGCCCGAGCTTCTTTTATGAGAGCGACTTTGAGATTCAATAGGTCAAATCCTGATTTATCTTTTGCCGGCTTAGTAGCGAGGGATTCCTGTCCTCTGCCGCTGAACTTCTCTTTTAGCTTCTTCCTATCCTCATCAAGCAGTTTCGAGAACAAGGCTTCGGCTTGGAATACCTTATGGCCTTTCTCAAGGCTCAATTTCCCAAGGTCGTCCCATGTTTTCTTCTCAAGGTTTAGCTGCTTGAAGATCTTTTCGCTTGAAGAAGGAAGGTATGGCTCTATGAGTATTGCCATGTCTTTCACTAGGTTCCCTAATATATATAGTGTGCGTGCTGCCTTTTTCTGGTCTTCCTTGACCGCTTTCCAGGGCTCTGAGCTCTGGAAGAACCTGTTCCCGATGGTTGAGAGCGTCATTATCTCTTTCAAGGCCTCTTTGAGCTTTACTTTTGTGAGCAGCTCTGTGATCTTCTGCTCCTCAGACTTGACTTCATCCCAGAACTTCTCTTCCTCATCACCGAGCTCTGCTGATGGAATATCAGAATCATAATATTTGTTTAGGAACACCAAGGTCCTGTTCACAAGGTTGCCCAGGTTGCTCAGGAGCTCGCTGTTCAGCTTTTCCTGGAAATCATCCCAAGAGAAAACAGTGTCTGCCCTCTCAGGCCTGTTGATGAGAAGATAATACCTGAAGACATCAGAGGGAATCCCTGTGTTCTGCGCATCGTCACCGAACACGCCAGTGCCCCTGCTCTTGCTGAACTTTCCATCCTCATAATTAAGGTACTCGGTAGTATTGATGTGATGGAGCATGGTGTACTTGTCCTTTGTGCCGATGAGCGTCGCAGGGAAAAGTATTGTGTGGAAAGGCACGTTGTCCTTGCCCATGAACTGATATAATTCTACGTTCTCAGGCTGCTTCCACCAGTCCTTCCAGTCCTCGAACTTATGCGCTGTGATGCTTATGTAACCTATCGGTGCGTCGAACCAGACATAGAACACCATGTTCTCAAAACCTTTCAACGGAATCGGGATGCCCCATTTGAGCTGGCGCGAGATGCATCTCTTCTTCAAGCCTTCCTTCAGCCAGGTGCTCGTGTAATTCACAGAATTATCAGACCAAAACCCCGAGGCAGAAGATTTGTTTATCCACTCTTCAAGCTCAGGCTGGAGCTTTTCCAAGTCAAGGAACAAATGTTTTGTGTTATTCTTGATAGGAGCTTTGCCGCACACCTTGCACTTAGGGTTTATTAAATCCACGGCGTTCAGCATGTTGCTGCACTTGTCACACTGGTCGCCTCTTGCCCCTTCATAGCCGCAGTGAGGACATTTTCCCTCGACAAACCTGTCAGCAAGGCTCTTCTTGCAATGCTCGCAATAAAGCTCTTCTAAGAAATCCTCAACTATGAAATCATTCTCCTTGAGCTTCAGAAAAATATCCTGCGTGATTTTCTTATGAGTCTCAGTGCTTGTCCTGCCGAAAGCATCAAACTTTATGTTGAACCAGTCATAGATGTCCTTGTGAATCTTGTAATATTTCTCGCAGACCTCCTTCGGAGTCAGGCCTTCTTCCAATGCTTTTGCCTCGGTCGTGGTTCCGTGCTCATCAGTGCCGCAGATATACCTTGTGTTCAATCCCCTGCTCTTGCAGAACCTTGCAAAGACGTCTGCCGAAAGAACGCAGCCTATTATGTTGCCTAGGTGCGGCACATTGTTCACGTACGGCAGAGCGCTGGTTATCAGGATTTTTTTCATACCATCAGATACGCGCGCATCGTATTTAAATCTTACGGCATAGCCGGCGCAGACTCACGAAACATTTACGTAAAACGGGACATCTACCGCGCCACATTGCGCTTCCTATCCGATTAAGGCGCGCTCGATGCAAAAAAGTATTTAAGCTTAAACGCTTTTCTGCTATCAATGGACATTGATGACATACTCTCTGACAGGGAATACTTGAACCTGAATAATCATCTGAAAGAGCTGATGCGAGAGACTGTAGGTGATGATTTAGTTGATCGGTTGAATGACGAGTTCTTCAGGAAATTCTTCACATTCTTCAAGAACGAGGCAACGACCTTAGATTGGTATTTCACAAATAACCCTGAGTTCAACAACCACAGGCCTTATGATGTTTGCAATGCAGGCAGGCACGAGATGATACATAAGTATCTGACAGAGCTTGAAGCAAGCATAGTCGATTCTACTTACTGAGAATTACTCACTGTCGTCAGCGTCGTCTTTTGCGCCTTTCTTGCCTTTGCTTTGCTTCATCTTCTTGGTGAGGCCTATCTTCCTTCCGCAGTCAAAGCATGTGAATACATAAGCCTTGACTCCGTCGAGCGATACTCGCTTGTACTGCGTCTTTGCCTCTCCCTTGGCACCGCAATAAGGGCAGGTGTACATGATCTCCACCATAAGGCTCTCCTCGTGCGGGATTTTGTCCTCTGAGAATCCGCAGCCAGGGCATTCATAAGTCTCAGCCCTAATCTTCGCTCTCTTGGTCTTGGGATCGAGCGGCTTGCCCATGACTTTTCCGCACTCAGGGCATTTCTTCCTGTAGACCCAGGCAATAGCGCTGCCGTTCGGATCAAACTTCCTTCTTGTGAAATAAATGCATTCATTAACGCTTGCCGGCATAATCAATCCCATCGAAAATCACCTTTACTGCAATCTTTTTATCTCGAAGCACACAGCATTCTCCAGCACCCTAATCTCTCTCGGGCAGAGCGTGTACTCTAATCCGAACTGCTCTGCAAGCTTTATTAATTTTTCCTTTTCAGCATCAGTGCCGAAACTGGCTATGAGATTTATTCCCTTGTCTTCTTTTCTGATGATATTACGGGCAAACTCAGTCGCTTCCAATGCTTGAATGAGTTTGTTCCTTAGATTGTTAAGATGCATTAGCCTAGCTTCAAGGCCTTTCAACGCGACAAGCAGTCTATCGGTGTCAAAATCAGGCTCTTCGTTGTGCTTTTTCAGGAAATCAAGATGCTCTTCCTTGTCTGCCGCGACGAATCCTCCGCCGCCAAGGTTCACTGGCTTGTCAAGGCCGAAGCTTCCCAATGCTACGTCGCCAAACTTCGCCGCGTCGGTGCCTATGCTTCCGCTGGCATCATTGATGAGAAAGATGTTATTTTTTTTGCATACATCACTTATAGGCTTCATGTCCTGATGAAACGAATAGGCTGGCAAAGAATTGATGAGCAATATGCAGTCATGATGGGCTTCCAATGTGTCAGGGCTTATGATTCCTCTGTCTGTGGCAAGCTCCTTCCATTCCATGCTCTCTTTCTCAGAGAACTGCCTATAAGTCAGCCAGCCGCCCTGGTCCTGCAACAAGACTCCTCTGTAGCCTAAGCTCTTCGCGAGCTTCAAGGCCAAACGTATCGAGGCATTGCCGCGCTTCGTCAGAAGCACAAACTTCTTAGCTGTCAGCTTTCCAAGCAAATCATTGCATTCTTGTCCCATAATGCTCTCAAAAAACACATTAATTTAAAAAACTATTTAAACCAACGCCTAGTTTTCAGCTGATACGCCCCTATAGCTTAGTGGTATAGTGCGTCCTTGGTACCGGAGCGCGAAAGCGCGAGGCGCCAGAAATCATCAGATTTCTGAGCGCGCGAACAAACAGGACGAGGTCGCGAGTTCGATTCTCGCTAGGGGCTTATTTTCTTATTTACGTGATTTGATCAGGATGTTTTTCCACAACATTTAAATAGTCTATCTCAGTTATACTATTTTTATGGCTAGCCCCAGCAAGGAAGATTGTGTATTAAAGCTGTTGCTCGAGAACAGCCCTCTCAAGGAGTGGCATTTTGGAGAGATTCTTCGCGAAGCCAAGGTCACAAAGCTTGTCGCAAGCAAGTGGCTCAGGAAATATGCCAGAGAAGGGCTTCTTCTTCATGTCAAAAAGAAAGGCAAATTCCCATTCTTCACAGTTGGAAGCAATAACCCCGTCTATTATTCCCTGAAACGAGTGTATGCTTTGGAAAAGCTTCATCAAAGCGGGCTCATCCCGAAGCTGATGGCTCTAAAAGATGCAAAGACCATCATCTTGTTTGGGAGCATCATCAAGGGCGATTGGTATAAGGACTCTGACATCGACATATTCATACTCGGAAAAGCTCCGAATATCGATAGGAATCTTTATGAACAACGTCTGCGACGAAGCATAGAGATGCACGTCTTCCGCGACAAAAAAGAAATCAGGGAAGTGAAGACAGGGCTTATCAGCAACGTGGTGAACGGCTATGTCATCAAGGGAAGAGTGCAGGACATCGCAGAGGTTGCGTAAATGAAATCAACAATCGATGATTTAGAAAAGACTTACAGCTTGTGCATGTGCAACGGCCATGTAAAAGAGAAACTTGTCGATGTCGATCTAATCAAATCATTGAAGTTAGTGTCTGAGAAAGGCCTTGAATTTATCAAGGATAAATCTAAGAGCATAACAAAGGACAGCACAGACTGGACTTTTGTGTTCAGAGACTATTATGAGGCCCTGCGAGGGCTCATCGAGGCGTATCTTCTTTTTGACGGCATCGAGTCTGACAACCATCAGTGCAAGAACGCCTGCATCTGCGTAAAGCATCCTGAATTGGAGCTTGACTGGGAATTCCTTGAGACTGTCAGACTGAAGAGGAACGCCATCAATTATCGAGGTAAATTATTGAAGTACGACGATTGGAACGCGCTTAAGCTGAATTTTGAATTGCACATCAGCCAGTTGAGAAAAGAGATTGAGAAGAAGCTTGATGAACTCTAAAAAAGCTAAAAAAAACTAGAAAAAAATATTAAAAGTTTTATTCCTTCTTATCATCATCTCTTCTGATGACTCGAACTGCGTCGATCTTCAGTGTCAGTGGTATCGGCACTGCTGCTTCCAGCAATTCGACCACCACTTCTTCCTTGGTCTTGTCAATCCTTGTTATCTTGCACTTCTCTCGCTTGAAGGGGCCGCTGATAATCTCAGCTATGTCGTTCTTCTGGATGTTGGCCTCTTTCTTGACCTGCTCGAGCATGTGCTCTATCTCCTTGTACTGGATGATGCTTGGCAACAATCCTCGCGCGTAGGGCACTCCGAAGGCTGCTTGCTCTGCGTCAGCGCGAGTGGCTGCTTCGACGAATATGTATCCTCTCATGCCGTGAGGCCTGACTATTGAGAACACCTCAAGCTTCTTTCGCTGGGCGTTACTGCCAAGAAAGCTCATGACCTGGTCTTCCCTGTTGGCCGTTGTCCTAAGAGCGTATATCTTTGGCTCGTGAGACTCCTCTGTCTGTTCCTCTTCCTTTTCTTCCTTCTTCTTTTTTGCCTTCTTCTCGATCTTGACAACGCTTATCTTATCCTCGTCGACATCCTCTTCAGGTGGGGCTGGCTCTTTTGCAGCGTCTGCCTCTTTCTTCTTCTGCTCGTCTTCTTTGAGCATGGCAAGGTATTCGTCCTCTTCGGCATCCTTGACCTCTACCTTCTCGACGGGCTTCTCTTCGATAATCTCTGCGTTCTCGTCGATGATATCATCAGTGCGAGCCTCGTCCACAGGCGCGCCCTTCGGCGCAACTTCAACAGGCTCTTCCACAGTGCCTTCTATCGGCTCATCGTTGGCTTCTTCTTGTTTCTTATTCTCTTCCTCTGACATTATTTATCAACTCCATGTAAATATAACTAATTCATTCATTGGATTATTAGCCGGTTCAGCATGTGAAGCAGAAACCCTATGAATCCTATGACTAATATCCCTAGCCCTGAGACCTTGACTATTGTCAGGAACTCTTCCTTGTTAGGCCTTTTGGTGATTCTCATCACTCGCTTGCTTTCAATCCAAAAATCCTTTATCTTGATCCATAATGACATGATACAATCCCCCTAAAATAGTTTATGATCAATCTACGAATTCTATTCCTAGCTCTTCTTCGATGTCTTTCTTTGCCTCTCTTCCAGCAGAAGAGTTTGATCTTGGCTTCTTGCCTGTTATCTGGCTGCTCTTAACGCCCGTGACTATTATGAGTGTCCTTATGGTGCCTTCGAGGTCTTCTGATATCTGGGCTCCCCAGATAATCCTTGCATCCTCGTCGAGCTTCATGCTGACAGTCTCAACGACTTTTCGCGCCTCGTCAAGTGTCATGTCAGGCCCTCCTGCTACGTTGATGAGCGCTCCGTTGGCTCCGCTTATGTCCACGTCGAGGAGTGGGTTGTTGATGGCTTTCTCGACGCTCTCAACAGCCCTGTTTTCGCTGTCGCTCTCGCCTACTCCTATGAGTGCTACTCCTCCGTTGCCCATGACTGCCCTTATGTCTGCGAAGTCAAGGTTGACAAGGCCTGCCTTTGTGACGAGCTCAGCCACTCCTTTCACGCTGTTGGTGAGTATCTCGTCTGCGACCTTGAATGCTGTGTGCAGCGGCAAGTCCGGGACTAGCTGCAATAGCTTGTCGTTGGGTATGACTATCAATGTGTCGACGCTCTTCTCAAGCTTCTCAAGGCCTATGATTGCGTTCTCATAACGCCTATGGCCTTCCATGCTGAAAGGAATGGTGACGACTGCGACAGTCAATGCTCCCATCTTTTTTGCGATCTCTGCGACTACAGGCGAGGATCCTGTTCCTGTCCCTCCTCCTAGGCCGCAGGTTATGAATACCATGTCTGCGCCGTTAAGGGCCTGCTTTATCTCATGCTCTGACTCACGGGCAGCGTCCTCTCCGATCTTAGGGATGCTCCCTGCTCCAAGGCCTCTTGTGATCTCTTTTCCAAGCAGTATCTTCTTGTCTGCCGTGGTGTAGAGCAAATCCTGGGCGTCTGTATTGATAGCGATGGTCTCGACGCCTACGATTCCTACTTCAGTCATCCTGTTGATGGTGTTATTCCCGCCGCCGCCAGCGCCAACGACCTTTATCGTGGCTCTCTGCTTCGCGAGGAGCTCTTCAAGCTCATCATCTATAGCATTCCTTTTGGTGAACTCTGTCTTCATAAGCTTAGGATTGGCCGGCTTCATGGTCGGTGGTTGAACGGTTGCGTTGGGCAAATGAAACACCTCCTTACGGGTTCTTTATTCAAATCCTTTATTTTGGAAATGAGTTTATAAATTTTTCCTCAAAGGCCAGGGGAATGCTCTTGTTTAGGAGCTTCCTTCTCATCTTTCTTATCCTCTTCCTTCTTCTTATGATCCTGCTTGGCATCTACGAACTCGACTGATTTGAGCTTTGTAAGCTTCTTTATGTGGTCAGCCATGCTCTTGGTTATCTCTTCCGGAAGCTTTGTTTTCATGTATATGAGAGCCTTCTCGTCCATGATGTCAATGTTCTCGAATGGTATGCGGATCATCTCCAGCAATGCTTTGACCTGCTCTATGGGATCAATGACCATTCTCTTGACCTCAACGTCATAGACCAGGTCCTTTCCTGACAATGGATGGTTGAAATCAACTATCACTCTACCGCCGCTCACGCTTCGGACAATGCCGACCTGGTCGTCGATGTTGACATCCAATCCTACGAACGGCTGGATCTTCTCCTTTGTGAAAAGCTTCAAAGGCAGGAGCTTCAATAGCTTTGCGTCTTTTTTTCCAAAGCCCAGCTCTGCTTTTATCTCAAAAGTGAATTTGCCTAAGTCCTTGCCTATCAATGAGTCCTCCAATCCTTTTATCAGATGAGTCTCTCCGATGCAGACGATGATTGGAGCATACTTATATTCAGGATTATAATTGGGGCTGGTCTTTGCCATCTCCTGGATTGTCGTGTCGAATATGACCTTGTCATCCTTCAATCTTCCGACGTAATCCAGCTCAACAAAATCTCCTGTCTTTATAGCCATGCTTTGCACCCCGTAATCATCATTTAATATTCCAAAGGTCTCTCAACCGCTATCTAGCTCAAAGTTTTTCCAAAGCTAGAAACTCGCTCAATAACAGACGATAAAACATAGGTTGTTTTTAAAGCTTTCGATGAATCCTTTTTTTGCAGCAGCAAAACATTTTAAAACAATAAGCTATTAAATCATGTTGTGGCGAAAAAAACAAATGATATTGTGTGGGACACCGCAAAAGTCCTTGGCAAAAAAAGCGAGGGAGCCCTGATCGATGAGCTGAAAGCCAAGGTCAGAACTTTTTGTGCCTGCAGAAAAAAGCTTGATTCCCTGAAGCCAGAAGGGTTAAGGAAGCTGCTTCTCCTGGAAGAGGAGATTGCTGTAATAAAAAGAAAGCTTCATGGCTATTATGAACTGAGGCTATCGGTCAACACAAAGGATTCTGATATGCTTGCCAAGACCGCGAAATTCTCCCAGCTCGCCACTGACCTTTCCAATGATATGCTTTTCTTCTCGCTCTGGTTCATCCACCTGGATGAGAAAAAAGCAGGCGTATTCCTGAAATCCCCTCTGCTTTCAGGCTATCATCATTATCTCTATGAGATGAGAAAAGAAAAGCCCTACATCCGTTCAGAGGAAGTTGAGAAGATAATCTCATTGAAGTCGCTTGTCGGCGCAGGAGCGCATAGCGAGATATACAGCCTTGTGACAAGCCAGTTCAAGTATGATTTCAATGGAAAAAAAGGCCTTGCCCAGGAAGAAGTGGTGAAGAATTTCTACTCAAAAGACCCTGAGCTCAGGGAGGGAGCCTATTCTTTGGTGCTGCAGAGGTATAAAGAAAATGCCACTGTCTTCAATGAGCTTTACAAAAACATAGTTCTCGACGGCACAACAGAGGACTTGAAAATAAGGGGCTTCAAGACACCTATAAGCTCCCAGAACCTCTCTAATGAGATCGATGACAGGATAGTCGAGACACTCCTAAAGGTCGTGAGAAAGAATGTTAGCGTATTCTCTGATTATTTCAGGCTCAAATGGAAAATAAACCAGAAGAAAGGGCCGAAATACGAATTCTCAAGATACCACATATACGCTCCATATACTGTGAAGGTCACTGAGAGATTTGATTTTGATAAGAGCAAGAATATAATGCTTGAATTATTCAGCGGCTTTAGCAGCAGGTTCCATGACGCAGCGAGCGAGATCCTTGAGAAAAGGCATGTGCACGCATACCCAAAGCCCAACAAGAGGTCCGGCGCATTCTGCATAGGGCTGCATAACAAGGAAACTCCTTTTATCATGCTCAACCACACAGGCACCCTCACAGACCTATTCACGCTGGTGCATGAATTCGGCCACGGGGTACATGACAGCCTTGCAAGAAAGCAAAACAACCTATCATACCAAGCATCAATCCCTATTGCTGAGACCGCGTCAATATTTTCTGAGATGCTGCTTGGTGATAAGATCATCAATGATATAAAAGATGATGACGAGAAGACAGCGATACTCATAAAGCTTCTCGACAACCAATTCGCGACGATAATAAGGCAGGCCTATTTTGTCATCTTCGAGATATTTGCGCACGACAGCATATCAAAAGGGCTCACAAGGGAGGAGATGAACAAGGAATACAGAAAGCTCTTAAAAGAGCAGTTTGGCAGGATGAAAATACCAAGCCTCTTCGACGAGGAATGGCATTATGTCCCTCACATCCACTACAGCCCTTTCTATTGCTATTCATATGTCTGGGGAAACCTCCTTGTACTGTCGCTTTTTGCGATGTACCAAAAAGAAGGGGAGAAGTTCAAGGACAAATACCTCAGGCTGCTTGAAGCCGGAGGGTCAAAAAGCCCTGTTGAGCTCCTGAAAGAGATTGGCATCGACCCGTCAAAAGAAGAGTTCTGGCAGCAAGGATTTGAAGTGATAAGAAAAGAGATAGAAGAATTGAAAAGGCTGACAAACTGAGATTTTCTTGAATCATGACGTGACATCAACCGCGCCTCCATCACATCAGATGAGCAGCGCAATACGGCGCGCCCGATGAAAAAAAAGTTCAGTAAAAAAAATTGCTCTTCCTAATCGAAAAATTTATATACCACTCTCGAGTTACAATTTGCGTGGACTTAAACGAAATTATCAAAGACGCACCTACATGGGTGCCAGCAACCATCATAGGAGTGATAATCACAGGGATGAGCACACATATAGCGGTGCAGCTCTATAAGAACACGAAAAAAATAAATGCTCATCTCAATGAGATGCAGCAGAATTACAAGGATGATTTCTCAAAGGAAGAGTTAATCCCATTCTATGAAGACCTTATGATGAACGTGAGATATAGCCTGCTAGGCAAAAAAAGAAAAATAGCAGACAATATGGCTGAAAACTTAGAAAAACAGATAATGAACTACGCCGCCAATGAATTCCAGGATGCAATGAAAAACAGAGCAGAATTGAACTTCAGCGGTCCTATTACGCATCTATCGCCAACTTATTGCAAGGCCAAACAAATAGAAAAGAGAGCTATTGAAGCAAGGAATTCGGCATAAACATTTTAGAAACAAGAGCTCACTCTTCCCAGTACTGTTTCGGCACTTCTTCCTTTGCTCGTATCGCAAGGCTTCGCAACGCTTCAAGGTCGTCTTGGCTTTTCTCGAGTTGCCCTCGGTAGTGCTCTGCCTTGTAGCCCATGCCGATGCCTTCGAGTATGTGTACGGCTTTGTACAACTGTTCGAGTATCCTTGACTTGGCAGTCCCAATGCTGACGTCCTGGCGTATGTCGTTCATGCTCATATCGAGGGTCGTGGCGATCTCAGAGATGCTCTTCAGCTTCTCACGCACATCATCAGGTATCTTTCCGCCGTACTTGTACCTGAGCATGTGCTCACTTGCAGCCCAGAAGTCCATGGCCATAGTCCTTATCTGGATCTCGAACAACAATCCTTTCTCCTCGCAGATGATGTGATATGACCTGTAGCCAGAATCCTTTGAGTTGGCGACGTAATCCTTCTCATCGGTGATCTTTATCTGCTCGTAGCTGAAAGAATCCTTGTTGTTCACCACCTTTAGCTTATCCCAGGACCTTATCAAAGAAACAATCTCTGGTATGTCGTCGAGGAATTTGCAGATGATCCTTATGCCAGCGAGGTCCTTTACAGCGCAGAGGTTCTCTTTTGAGAAAGCTAGCTTCTTCTCATCAAGCTTCTTTTTCGCGCTAATCTCGCTCTTGATCCTCATATGAATGCTGTCTATGGGAGAATAGCCGAGTTGCTTCTGGAAGCTCCTGTTGGCTTTCTCAAGCTTTGCTCTTACCCGCAAGAGCAATTCCTCGTAGGGCTTGACCTCTTCATTCCAAGAGAACATAATGATTCCTCTCAAACATCGAAACTGGTTATTTCTTTTTCGGCACTGCTTCCTTCGACTCTGCGGACTTCTTCTTGAGATCCTCGACAGTCCTGTTGAAAGCATTTATCTGCGGCTCTGTGAGAGAATGATACCTTAGATAGCTGATCTTTATCTTGCGAAGGAAAGAGTTCCTCTGGTAGAAATCATCAGGGATGTCAAACAATTTCTTCATCGCAGGGTCTGTTATGCTGCCAGACATCTGCTGCTTCTCGCACTCATAGCACACAGTAGGCCCATGCCTGCGAGGCCAGGTGGAGATGAGCACATAATTCTTCTTGCATTGCTCGCATTTCTGCTTGTATTGGGTCATGATTACCAAAAAAAAGGCCTTGCTGTTTAAATAATTTTATATAGTTGCCGTTCAATACCTTTATCCATGGACGAGAAAGAGTTCCTTGAGCAGGTGAAAAGCCGCAACCCGCACGTAGATTCTGGGCTCATAAGGAAGGCTTTTGAGTTCGCCAGAAAAGCCCATGAGGGCCAGAAGCGTGTCGACGGCTCGCCCTACATCAACCATCCAATCCAGGCTGCGCTCATCCTTAATGAGATGCTTGCCGACACAGAGACTATCTGCGCAGCTCTTCTGCACGACACAATGGAGGACACCGGCGTCTCCGAGGAGACCTTGAAAAAGGAGTTCGGCAAGGAAGTCGCAAAGCTTGTGGTCGGAGTGACGAAGAAGAGCAAGTTCTATTTTCAGGACCGAGAGGCCTACACCGCTGACAACCTGAGAAAAATATTACTAGCGACCACAAAGGATGTCCGCGTCATGATGATAAAGCTGGCTGACAAGCTCCACAACATGCGGACGATAAAGGATTTCAGGGAGGAAAAACAGAGGAGGACTGCAAGGCAGACACTCCAGATATATGCTCCCATAGCAGAGAAGCTAGGCCTCTACGACATAAAAGGAGAGCTTGAAGACCTGTCATTGAAGATACTGAACCCTGAAATCTACGCCGACCTAAAGGCAAAGATCTCGGAAAAGAGGAGTGAGCGAGAGAAGAAGACAGAGGCGATAATAGGCATAATCACAGAGCTCATGAAGAAGAACAACATAACCTGCAAGGTGACTGGGAGAGCCAAGTATTTCTACAGCATCTACAAGAAGATGAAGCTCGAGAACAAGACCTTCGACGACATATACGACCTGATAGGAGTGCGCATCATCACAGTCACAGAAGGGGATTGCTACAAGGCCCAAGCCTTGTTCCACAGGGAGTTTCGGCCTATAAAGGAGAAGTTCAAGGACTACATAAAAGAGCCTAAGGAGAACGGATACCAATCAATACACACATCAGTCTACGGACCATTCAACAAGATACTTGAGATACAGATAAGGACATTGCAGATGCACTACGACGCAGAAAGCGGGCCTGCATCCCATTGGAAATACAAAGGGACTGAGCGCGACAAGCTATTTGACAAGAAGATAAATTGGCTGCGCGAATTGCTAGCCTGGCTTCGGGAATCAGGAAAAGGAACAGGCCTTATAGAAGACCTGAAGATTGACTTGTTCGAGAATGAGATAATAATCTTCACGCCAAAAGGAGACCCTATAAGCCTGCCTGAGAACGCCACATCAATAGACTTCGCCTACGAGGTCCACACAAACCTAGGCCAGCACGCGATAGGATGCACAGTCAACAGGAAATCAGTCTCTCTAGGAGAAAAGCTCCAGAGCGGAGACGTGGTAGAGATAATCACTTCCAAGAACGCAGAGCCGAACAGGAACTGGCTCAACTTCGCGATAACGACAAAAGCCAGGAGCAAGATAAAGAATTATCTCAACGTGGCAAGCCCAAGCTCAAAGAAGCTAAGGCTCAGGCAGGAAGCAGATGACAACGCACCCCTATCAGAAGCAGCCCTGCTGAAAAGAATAATCGTCTCAGGAGCAAAAGGGCATATAAAGATATCAGGATGCTGCAACCCCAACTACGGCGACAGCATATGCGGCTACCGAGTAGGAGAAGGAATAGCCATCCACAAGACCGACTGCCCGAACGCAAAAGCGCTGGATGAAGGGAAAAGAGTCAGCGTTGACTGGAAAGAGGACGAAGATGCTAATGTGAAGGAGATCATCATCTACTGCCAGGACAGGATAGGACTACTAGCGCAGGTGCTAAACACAGCATCAGCCATCAACGGCATAAAGATAACTGCAATCAACACCAAGCCAAAAAAAGACAAGATAGAGATACTACTGCACCTCACCATTAGCGACAAAGAAGCATACGACAAGTTCGCAAGCGAAGCAAGAAAGATAAAAGGAGTGATGGACGTGCAAAAGGAAGAATGAGGAACGCCCCCGTCGGAATTAATACTTCAGGTATGAATCCCAAAGCTGTTTTTAAAAAGTTGACCGAAACATTTAAATACCTATGACTTCTATTTAAATCATATGACTCAAATAAAGGTCGATTATGTTTTTGAAGCGCTGCTCTGCCTATTGAAAAAAGAGATGCACGGAAGAGAATTGGCAAAAGAGCTCAAGACATCCCTGACAAGAGTACAAAGCATACTGAATGAGCTAAGGCAGGCCAATGTACTTGATTACAGAGTAGAAGGCAAGAATCATGTTTATTTCATAAAGAAAAACATAATGGCAAAGGCTTACACGCTGAACGCGGAAAACTACAAGCTAGCCAAGCTCTTAAGGAAATACGAGACCCTGGAGCCGCTATTCAAGGAAATAACAGAGAAAATACCGGACAGGATAATCATATTGTTCGGGAGCTATGCGAAATTCAATCCGAAAGAAGACAGCGACATCGACATTTATATATACAACTTGGATGATAAGACCAAGAAGGATCTTTCAAGGCTGCACGAAAAGCTAAGCATAAAAACAGGCGACTTCAACAAGGAAGACCTGCTAATGCAGGAAATCATAAGAAACCACATAATAATACAAGGAGGAGAGCAATACTATGAAAAGCTTAAGCTTTTTAGATAAGCTGAAACAGGAAGGCAAGCTAGAGCTGGTAGAGCCATCTGAGCCGATGGCAGAATCCTATGAGAAAAAAAGCAGGGACTGCCTGTCAGCAGCGAAACTGGTGTTCAACGGAGAGCTTTATGAAAACGCCATCGGGGAAGCATACTATTCAATGTTTAACGCAATCCAATCACTATTCTTCAAGTGCGGAATAAAATGCGAAAACCACTCAGCAACAGCCATACTGCTAAAAAAGCTATTCAAAACCGACAAGATATTCTTAACATTCTCAAAAGCAAAAGAAGAGCGAATAGACAAGCAATACTATACTATTCAGATGCAGGAAAGGCCAGTAACCAAGGAATCAGCACAGGAAATGATCAGCAAAGCAGAAACATTCATACTGGAAGTAAACTCATACAAAAGAAACCTGAAGCTAAAAGACCTAAGCGAGATAAGAAAAAACTTTGAAAATGTGTGATAAAAACCTGTTTTCTCGTCGAGAAAAAAAAACGCCCCCGTCGGGATTCGAACCCGAGTTATTGCCTGTCTCTGATTTTTCTGCCGTGAGAGGGCAATGTGATTGGCCGGACTACACTACAGGGGCTAACCTTTTCTGCGGAAAAGCTTAACCAAAATCGTGCGGCGTGCGCTTTGCTTCGCAAAGCTTAGCCACACCCAAACTAAGGCTAAGAGATTCCAAAATATTTTAAAATAATTTTTTTCTCAGCCAATATAATATAATAATACAATGAGCCCAAGGGGATTTGAACCCCCGACCACTCGATCGCTCCAAATTCTCTTATGAGAATCGTTAAGAGTCGAGTGCTCTACCAGGCTGAGCTATAGGCCCATTCTTCCCTCTGAAGATTTATGTTTCATTTAAATATGTTTCTATCCTGATAGTTCTTATAAACCCAAGAATTTCACGGCTGATTTTAGTCTTCATTCTCTTTTTTGTTAAATAGATAAAGCACTGCTGCAGTGATTACAGACGCAACAAGCCCGAACACAAGATCCAGCATGGTGTCTGTGAATGGATTCATCCTGAATTCAAAATTAATCAGCACACCCTGCATATAACTTGATTTCATTATGAGCTGGTCCATGCTCCATTCCATGATTTCCCACAGCGCAGACAGGCCAAGTGAGGCCAGCACAGCAGCTACTGCGCGCAGGATTTTTTGGTCTTTTAGCACGAGATAGAAGATCACTGTTGTTATAGCAGGTATCACCAGATGCAATATCTTGTCGTAGAATGGGATCGTGTAGAATAAATTAAAGAAGAACTCCCCAAAAATAGACATATACCCCCCTATGATTATCATTGTAAATAGATAGTCAGGCATGCCGAGTTTTCGTGTATCGTTCACTTTGTGCAGAAGCCTTAAGAGTATCAAAGCGGCTATCATGAAGAGTATGTAGAATATTCTATAGCCTTGTGTCGCAGCCTTCTTCTCAAACACAAACACCAGGAACAAGACAACAAGAACTATGAATTCCAGGGCATCGTTCACGGTCTTCAGGCTAAAACCTTTGTTGTTTCTGTGCATACACCACCAATTCACAATAATTTACTTCTTATTATTTATTCTTTTCCATTTCTAAAAAACCATAGATTTAAATATAACTTATTCCAGGTTTTTATTATCATGATAATATCATCTATCAAGGCTAAGTGCAAGAAGTGCGGCAAGGACGCGAAAGCTGATGAATTCATCCTCGACCCAGTCTACAAGATGATGGTTTGCAAGGACTGCGTGAAGGAGCGCAAGATGAACGAGTACAGCGCCAAGAAATCAGCTGCCCAAGCAGAGTTCAAGACCAGGCAGGAAGAGCAGACTAAGAAAGAAAGGCCTGCAGGCTGGGATTCTGACGACCTTGAGATTGAGCGCGCCTACAAGGACAAGCAGGCGACAAGAGCCACTGTAGTGCCTATAGGCGACGGAAAAGTGAAGTACACCTGCAAGAAGTGCAAGTACGAGTTCGTATACAACACCTTCAAGAACATTCCCTCAAAGTGCCCTTACTGCAATACTCCAGTGAACCTCTGAGTTTTTTTCTTCTGGCAAATTAATGGTTTATTTTCTCATCTAGAGAAAAGTTTATATACCACTTGCGAAAGGTAAATGATATCTTTTTATGTTTAGGAGGGTGGTGTGATGAAGCATGAAGAGCTTATCCCTATGATGCAGGGGCTTATCAAAAGGTGGATTGATGTCCCGCAGAATGTTCATTATCTTGATCAGGATCTCGTCGCAAAGCCTCATTATATTTCAATACTTTATAAGGAATCCGAGATGCCGAATATAGCAATACTCAACGGGCACAGAGTTCTGACTAATCCCCTGCTTAGGAGCGGGTTCTCCATAAAAACAATGATAGGTGATAAAAAGCAAGGCTATGGTACTGGCAGAGTGGCGAGAAACAGCTTACCACGAAACACCAACGCCATACAAAATCTCATGGACCTGACTTTTGATTGCAGCTTGAAAAACGCTCTTTTATCATACAACGCCAATATAGGGGATACGATATCTCTGAACGTCGAGAATGGATTCTTTCATATGTCAGATGACCCTGTTAAGGGGTATATTGCTAATGAAAAATCTGTCGGCAAGATTCCGACAGAGCTTGTGAATACCTTGATTGACTGGAGCAAAGAAGTGAACTCTCAAAAGCATGTACCTCAGAACAACATAAACCTAATCTCTAATAAAGAACTGAGGAGCTTCGCTGACAGCCAAGGTAGGATGATTCAGGATTATTCATTCGCAGGAGATATCAAGATATCCTTGTTGGTGACGCATGATAAGCAATTCGAGATGAATTTTCTAGAAAGCATGCCTGTGATTGAGAATTGGAACAAGCCAATACCATTGCTTGAGAAGAAGCTTGAAATGATAATCAAGCACAGTTTCAACCTAAAGAGCGCCTCCATCCCGATAAGCGACCAATACCCCGTACTATTTAGCGGAGAAAGCATGGGCACTCTTTTTCACGAGGCGCTCGGCGCCCATCTATTATCAGGAAAATACGTTACAGAAGGGAGTTCCACAACATTCAGAGGCCAGATAGGAAAACAGATATTGCCTGATTTTCTTACAATCATCGACGACCCCCAGATGAAAGGCTCATACGGCTATTTCAAATATGATGATGAAGGTATTGAAGGGAAAAAGATTGTTCTCATTAAGGATGGTGTTCTCAAAAACTATCTTCTAGATAGAGACTCAGCATACGCCCTAAAAAGTCTCTCTAATGGGCATGCGAGGATGGAGTGGGTGGTGTTGCAGGATGAATTTGGAACCCTATCAGCAAGCCATCCTGAACCTAGAGTGGGCAATCTAAATATATTAAGCAGCAAATGTATCCCTGATAATGAATTAGTTGAATACATGAAGAAGTATTGTGTTGACAATAAACATGAGTGCGGGTTATATATTGAGAGTGGTTCAGGTCGTGTATTGATGGAAAGTGGTGAATTCAGGTTATACCCTCAAAGAGCATGGAAAATATTCCCTGACGGTAAGAAGGAATACATCACTAACTTCATGGTAATAGGCAACCCTTATGAGATGCTTAAGCAAATAGCTATAACTGGCACTTCAAGGAAGATATCACATGGCATTTGCGGCTCAACATCAGGTGGAATTCGAACCCAGGAAATAGCTCCTGCAGCGTTCCTTCCAAGGGTCTCAATCCAGGCAATTGAGCCAGTATATGAAAAAGAGAGACTTCTTGAGCGATTGAAGGATTAGGCAGGATAGGAACTGCCAACCCATCCGCCGTCTAGGTTCTCCCGCAAACAGGAGGCTGTTACCTTAACGTAAATTATTAATTCTAGCTGTTTCTATGCTTCTGGTGAGGCGTTTTATGGGTTGATAAGGGTTTTTGGGAGCGTCTTGGAGGCTTCCCAAAATGGTTAGAGATGGT
>Ga0268284_1000803_pt1 | contig 18659 bp, 17 predicted proteins | sample saktaG_14_FD_190137 | JGI IMG/M metagenome (GOLD analysis project Ga0268284, IMG submission 190137) | Saline water microbial communities from Sakinaw Lake, British Columbia, Canada - sak_2013_06_06_40m | ecosystem: Environmental > Aquatic > Non-marine Saline and Alkaline > Saline ...
TCTTCATAGTGTTGGTTGGTTTCAAACGTTTGTTCAAAAACAGACGGTGTCGGAACACCGTCCGATCAACCAGCACTACTTCACTCTAACACTTTAACGGAAAAAAATCCGCCGCCTTGCTGGTGCCTTCATGTGGCTACTGGACAGCAATCCAAATTTCAATATTCCAATCCAGCAGATCAATAGGCGCTCATCAAGTCTCCAAGATGCGCCACTGGCAGCGTAGAACTCGAACCGATTGGCAAAGAATCTAGTGGCTTCCTGAGGATGCCCAATGGAGGCATAGGCTTTATTCGCATCAGATGAACGGACTAGACTTCTTACAAACAATCTTGTCCATGTGCTCAAATCTGGAGTAGCGGCAGAGAACGATGCTATCCATTGACCAGCCAAGGCCGTTGCCTCAAGGTGCATGGCTGTCCGCATTACCGGGTCGCCCATATCCAGACGCCTGGGGAGCTCATGTGTGAGTTCGATGATATAATCAACATCCTTCTGCATTCGCTCGGCGTATCGTCGAAGAGGGGGATAATCGAGCTGAGTGCTTTCGTTTTGCATAAGAATCGGTCCAAATTATTTGGGCTAACAGTGTTTATTCGTAGCCCCCCGGGAAGTGATATCCGGGAGGACTCATGGCGGAAGGATGGGCGTAAGTTCTTGATTTTACAAGGTTTTCTTTTCGTCGGGTGCGTATATCCGGCTGGGATGGGCCAGGGTTTTCCGGGAGCCTGATCTAGCGGATATCACGGTCGGGGATCGGGGGTCGGGGGCGCATGCCCAGCCCGTGGGATGGCTGTGATTCCAAGCATGGAATTCCAAACGAAGAACGTGCGCCGTTGCCGCCGGAATCGGGTGTTTTCAGGCGGAGATTTCCTCGAGCCAGGCGGCGTCGGGCAAGGCATAGGGACGGAAGGTTTCGAGGGTGCCTTGATGCTCGTTGAAGAACAGGGCGCGGTGCAGGCCGAGGGTGGTGGCGGCGGGCGAATCGATGAGGTTGGCCGAATCGTTGGCGCTCATCTGGAAGAGCACGCGCATTTCGAACTCGGCCATCAATTTGCGCGGAATCCAGCGGCTGACATTGTTCCATGTATCGGTGGCCGCAATCACGTGCATGCCGCAGGGGCCGCCCTCACCTAACAAATCCGCGAGCACCTTCGACGGACTGGCGGTGGCGGACGCGTCGTCATCGAGCGAAAACTTGAAATCATCCTCGGGTTTGAGGGCCTTGAAGCGTTGCAGGTCGTGGACGAGGAGGAAGATTTCCGGCGCGTCGCGGCCGGATGACGGGGTGCGGGCGGCGAGTTCCGCGGCCAGTGCGGCCATCAATTCGGAGGCTTCGGCCGGTCCGCCCACACGGATCCGGTTGGGCAGAATCGCCGCGAGTTGCTGGAACATGGCCGCGCCCCCGGCTTCGGAGGCATGGGGATCGAGCACGACGAACTCCGCCTGCCCCGGCGGATACTGCGCCGAGAGCGAAACCATGGCGATGGCCAACAGTGAGACCGAGCGTTCCGCGGATTGGCCGATGACTAACAGATGGCTCCCGCTCTGGCGTTGGAAGACCGCCTCGGTGGGGCCCTTGATCGAATTGGGTGCCCCCAGCCAGGCGCAAGCCGCCAGCGGACGGGTGACCGGACGCGCGCGCAGACACGCGGCCAACGCCAAGTTGTCGCGCACGTCGGCCGGGGCGTTGCCTTCGAAAATGATCGGTGGCGGCGGCATGGTCAGACCGCCGCCCGCGGCGCCCGCGGCGACATGGTCGAGGATGGCATCGCGTTCGTCTTCGGGCAGCCAGACGATCTGGAACGGGCTGTTAGCCGCCAATGCGCCGGCCTGATCGTTGTAGATCCCCTCGCCCGGCCGGGTGAGCATGCGTGGCGCGGGATTGTCATCATCCATGATCAGGTGGGCGTCGGTTTCGTTGCATTGCAAAGCGATGCGGATGACCATTTGGCCGAGTGTGGCGCGGGCCAGCGTGTAGGCGCCGCCGAGCGTTTGCGAACCGAGAATCACATGGATGCCGAAGGCCCGGCCTTGGCGCACGATGCGGTCTAGCAGCAGCGACGCCTCCTGCGCCACGCCGTCGTCTTCGGTGAAAAACTCCTGGAACTCGTCGATCAATAACAAAGTTCGCGGCATGGCTTCGTTGCCGCCGGAACGTTTGTAACCCGCCAGATCCTGTGCCCCCGCGCGGCGGAAAAGCTCGCCGCGGCGTTTCAACTCGGCATCCACCCGCTGCAGCACGCTGAGCGCGAACTCGCGGTCGCTCTCGATGGCGACGACGCGTGCGTGCGGCAGGTGTTTGGCGGCGTAACATTTGAATTCGACGCCTTTTTTGAAGTCCACCAGATAGAACTCGACCTGCTCGGGGCTGCACCAGAGCGCGAGGTTGGTGATGATCACGTGAAACAAGGTGGATTTGCCGGAGCCGGTTTTGCCCGCGACGAGCACGTGCTGGCGGGTGCCCTTGCCGATGGCCAGCATCTGCAATTTCTTGGCGCCCGTGCGGCCAATGGGTACCCGCAGTTCCTCGCTGGTTTGGGATTTCCATGCCTCGTCCGGTGGTGGGGCGATCTGTGAGAACGGCACCTGGACGCGGTTGGAATCGATGCTCGCGCGACCGATGCGGTGCACCAGCGTGATCGAATCCTGATGTGATGGCGGCGGATCAAACACCACCTCATCCGCCCCCGCCGGCGCTCCGACCCAGTGGCACACGCCATTACGCAGGGCCATGCGCAGACAGGTCCGGCGCAATTCGTCATCGAGCGCCGGATCCGGCGCGGGCTGCCGCAGGTCGCGCTGGATGAGCAGATGGACCCCGCAGCGCGCTCCGCTGGAGGCGATGGCAAGCAGGCGTTTCGCGGCGGTGTCGCTGAAGGCAGAGGGAAACCCGGCGATCACCACGAAGCGGTATTTTTCGGCGATGGTGCCCGCCTGTTTGTTGTAATCCGCGATGTTGGCAAACTCGTCGCGCAGATACATCTGGATGACTTTTTCGATGTGCTCGTTGATTTCCGCGAGCCGCTCTTCGATATGGATGCTCTGGGTCCAGATCCGGTGATTGATCAGGGTTTCCTCGTAATCCGCGAGATGCATCAGCCCGGCGAAGTCCTTGCCAAGGCCCACCGGATCGATGAACACAAACGAGGCCCGCCCCGGAGGATGGGCCGCTAACAGTCGCAGCGCGATCGCATGCAGCGCGCGGGTTGCGGCCCCGCTGTCCGCTCCGTCGCTCTCGATCAACATCGATCCCTGGTCCGGAAAGCCAAGCGCGAATGGTACTGCCAGCCGGCCACCCGCGGGCACGGCAAAGCGGGGATCCGCGGGCAGGCCTCCTGTTAGCCGGGCGACGTCCACCTCGATCCGGCCGACCCGCACGGCGGGTGGCGCATCCGCGGGAGGTTCCCATGCGGCGCAAACTTCAGGCGTCCACGCGGGGAACCGCGCCCGGGATGTTTCATCCAGCGCAGCCAGGCAATCGATCCACGGCAACACGTCCTGCCGCCATGAGTCCGCAAATCCGCCCAGTGCCTTGTCGGTTTCCGCGTCGATGGCGGCTTTGACGATGTTCTGGCCGGCCACAAACGCCTGGGTCCGCACCTCGGCTTCATCGCGGGCGTGGGTGATCGCGAGTTCATGGGCGGCGGTGAGTTTGCCCAATTTCCGCTGGTGGAGTTTCTCTAACATCCCTGGCAACCGGGCGATTTGCGCGTCGAGTTTCTTTTGTCCCGCGGCCATGCGGACTTTCCATTCATCACCCGAATCGCGGAATGTATCGCTGAGGTTGCGGCCTGCTTCGATCTTGTCGTTGCGGATAGCGGCGTTCAATCCGGCGACCCGGCTGGCGGATTGTTGGTCCGCGACGAGTTCGAGCGCGCGGGCGGCGGCCAGCGTGATGGCGGCGCGGCGGATGGTCGCGAGCGATGACCCCAGCGCCGCCAGCCAGACCAGCAGCACAATCCCCTCGGAAATCAGCAACGAGGGAAGCACGGCCAGGCAACCACCGCCACCGGCACGCAGGCCATACCAAAGATGCATCACGGCCACCACCAAACTCAGGACCGACCAGGGCAGGAAACGGAAAAACCTCGCCAGCGGCAGCTGACGCGCGGCCTCGACCGTGGCGCGGGTCTGCTCCAGCCGTTCTAACAACCCGGCACGGGTTGCCTCCGGCGTCTCCGGCACATCCACGTCGGGAAATTTCCCGCGACGGCCGTCAAACCAAGGGTCCAACCACGGGCGGAAGGTGCGCAACGATGACAACAAGGACTTGCGCAAATCCCGGCGGACACCCCGGTCGGCGATGAGTTGCTCTTGAAACACCCGGTGCCGCTCAGTCGCCTGTTCAAATTCCTGCAGGCGCACCTGCCGTTGCCGCATGATGGATCCCTGGACCTGGCCGATCCGGCGGTCCTTGATCTCCTGGATCCGGCGGGCAAGCGCCGACTTGCTAGAGTGATAGACCTGCTGGATGCGTGCGGCCCGCGTCTCCTTGGCGGCTTGTTCGAGCGCAACCCGGGCCTTGAAATCCGCCGCCAGCGCGTGGATCCGCAGGTCGAGTTTACCGGCGTCCGCCTCCGCATGCCGCAGGGCCTCGCGGCGCAGGGCGGTAAAGCGCTCCGCCTTGGATTGCAGCAACCCGTTCTCAGCCGCGGTGACCGAGGACACGCCGGATTTCAGCCGTTCCAGTCGCTCTAGCACCGAGCTCAGGTCGATGGATTCAGTCGCAGTCTGCATGGATTTTATCTAGCAAGTGGTCCAGGTCTTCGAGCACCCTCAGGGCCGCGGTCACGCTAGTGGCCAACTCGGCTAGATACAAGTCTTCGAAGTCCGCGGCTTTTTGGTCGCGCCACGAGATGCGGGTTTCCGCCCAGCGTGCCTGGAGGTGGCGGGTGGCCAGGCTGAGCATGCCCCTGCTGCCCGCTGCGCTCACGGGGCACCTCCTTGCCCGGCAGGCGGTGCGGTGGGTTTCATGAGCGGGCCTTTTTCCGCATAGGCTTGCAGTGCCTTGATAGCCTCGCCGAGTGCGTGAATCCCCTTGGGCAAATGCTGGCCGACCAGGAAAAACATCGGATCCAGCTGCCGCAACAACGGGGTGGCGCGGTTCTCGAAGGTTTGCCGCCAATGTTTGACCACGCGCATTTTCTCCTCGGCTTCCTCGAGGTTGCGCCGGGCCTTCACCACCGCCATCTTCTGAAACGCATGGCTTTCCTGCGGACTGGTGAGGGTGACATTGTAAAGCTCCGCTTCGGCTTGTTCGAGGAGTTTCGTGCGCTGCTTGCACTGGCCCGCCCAATACCCCGTCCGGTCCATGTCCAGCCACGAGCGGGTGCGGCGCGCCTCGCTTTCCGCGTCGTCCAGCGCCACCCGCGCCTTCTCGACATACTGGATCAAATCGGCCCGGAACGCTTCAAGCGCATCGATGGAGGAGATTCTTACCTGGTCTGACATGGCGGGATTTCCAAAGCGTCAACGCTGGTCGAGATACTGTTGGATGCGTTCGGCCTTGCGCAGGAGATAGGGGGTATGCCGCTCGGACAATTCGAGGAACGACTTCAGGGTTTTCATCAATTGCACGAACTCGCCCGAGAATTTCTCCTGCTCCTGGTCCTGCCAGGTATCGCCCAGCGCCGTGAAGCGTGCCATCAACGAGGCCGTCCGCTCGCGCAAGTCGCCATTGAAGCGCTTCAATTCCGCAGCAAAACGCCGGACTTCCTCGGGATCTATGATGGCTTGGGACATGGGAAATGCAGGCGGGTTCAGCCCCGCTCTCACTTGGTGAGCATGAGACCCGCTTTTCCAAGCATTGCCAATTCCATTCTTGGATCCGATTCAATTTCCCAGCGGCCCCGGCCAATCGCCAATTCCCCCCTTGGGATGACCTGCGAGAAGGCTTTCTGCCTCTGCCGCTTGAACACCGCCACGATTTTCGGACCCCTGCTGAAAAATTTCCTGCTTCGCTGGAAACACGGCTTCAAGAACTTGCAAGCGCCCGGCGGCGGCGGACGGACCGCCCAGCCAAGCTGCCCCTTGCCGATCGCAGGGAACCTGCTTTCATCCCGGCGCTTCCTCACCTCCTTACCCGGTTTTCCCGCCCTCCATGATCCACCACATCGAATCCATCGCCCGCGAAACGGGCATCGCGCTTTCCTCCGTCATCTCGACCGCCAAACTGCTCGCCGATGGCGGCACGGTGCCATTCATTTCCCGCTACCGCAAAGAACAGACCGGCTCCTTGGACGAGGTGCAGATCACCACCATCCGCGACCGCTTGCTGCAACTCGCCGAACTCGAAACCCGCCGCGGCGCGATCCTGAAATCCCTGGATGAACGCTCGCTGCTGACCGCGGAGCTGCGGCAAAAGATCGATGCCGCAACCACCCTAACTGTATTGGAGGACATCTTCGCGCCGTTCCGCCCGAAACGCCAGACCCGTGCAACCAAGGCCATCGAACGCGGATTGACCCCGCTGGCGGATTGGTTGTTAGAAAACCAAAGCGCGGATCCGGCAGCGCAAGCCGCCAAGTTCGTGGACCCGGAGAAAGAAGTCGCCACCGCCGCCGACGCGCTGGCCGGCGCGCGCGACATCATCGCCGAACGCGTGGCGGAGGACGCCGCGCTGCGCGGCCGGGTCCGCAGGATCTACGAAGAGGAGGCGGTGGTTTCCTCGAAAATCCTGTATGGCAAGGAGGAACAGGCGGAAGCCCAGAAATACCGCGACTACTTCGCGTGGAGCGAACCCTTCAAGTCCATTCCATCCCACCGCATGCTCGCCATCCGGCGCGGCGAAAAGGAGGCGTTCCTGCTGTTGCGTATCGAAGTACCGCTCGAACGCGTGACCTCCCAGGCCTTGCCGGAGTGGGTGCAATCTTCGGCCGAAGCGGGCCATCAAGTCGCACTCGCCGTCGATGATGGCTGCAAACGCCTGCTGATGCCCTCCATGGAAACCGAAGCTCGCCTGTTGGCAAAAAAACGCGCGGATGCCACCGCCATCGGCGTTTTCGGCGAAAACCTGCGCGAATTGTTGCTGGCCTCACCGCTGGGCGAAAAGCGGCTGTTAGCCATCGACCCCGGGTTCCGCACCGGGTGCAAAACCGTGGTGCTCGACCGCTCGGGCAAACTGCTCCATCACACGGTGCTGCACGCCACCGCCGGATCTAACAACCAACTCTACGAGGCGGCGGTGGAAGTCACCACGCTGGTCAAAAAGCATGCCATCGAGGCCATCGCCATCGGCAATGGAACCGGCAGCCGCGAGACGGAAGCGTTCATCAAAAAGCTCAAACTCCCCGCCGCCATCCCGGTGGTGATGGTCAATGAAAGCGGGGCCTCGATTTACTCCGCCTCGGACGTGGCCCGCGAGGAATTCCCTCACGAAGACGTCACGGTGCGCGGCGCGGTTTCCATCGGCCGCCGCCTGATGGACCCGCTGGCGGAATTGGTGAAACTCGATCCGAAATCCATCGGCGTCGGCCAATACCAGCACGATGTGGATTCGCGCGCGCTCAAGGTGAATCTGGATGACACCGTGGTTTCCTGCGTCAATGCCGTAGGTGTGGAACTCAACACCGCATCGAAACAATTGCTTTCCTATGTCTCAGGTCTGAACTCCACGCTGGCCGAAAACATCGTGGCTTTCCGCAATGAACACGGCGCCTTCACCTCGCGCGAGCAACTCAGGAAAGTTCCGCGCCTCGGCGACAAAGCGTTCGAACAAGCCGCCGGTTTCCTGCGCGTGCGGGGTGGCCAACACCCGCTGGATTCCTCCGCCGTCCACCCGGAGCGTTACGAGTTGGTCGCTCGCATGGCCGCAGACGCCGGTTGCCGGGTGGAAGACCTGCTCTCCAGTGATGGCGCACGCAAGAAAATCAACCTCAAACAATATGTCGATGACCACGTTGGTCTGCCGACCTTGCAGGACATTCTCGCTGAATTGGCCAAGCCCGGCCGGGATCCGCGCCAACAATTCGAGTTGTTCGCCTTCGCCGCGGGTGTGGAGAAAACCACCGACCTGCAAGTGGGAATGAAACTGCCGGGCATCGTCACCAACGTCACGGCCTTCGGGGCCTTCGTCGATGTGGGCGTCCATCAGGACGGGCTCGTCCACCTCAGCCAACTCGCCGACCAATTTGTGCGCGACGCCGCGGAAGTGGTGAAAGTCGGCCAGAAGGTGCAGGTCACGGTGATGGAAGTGGACTTGCCGCGCAACCGGATCGCGCTGTCCATGAAATCCAAACCGGACCTGGACAGCCGCCGCGCCGCGCCGGGAGACGGCGGATCCAACCCAGCGGCCACCCGCGGCCCGCGCCCCGCCGCGCCTGACAACAATTGGTTCTCACAAGCGCTGCAAAACGCCAAAAAAAATCATCACTCCTAAGGTGACTCGTCGCTACCGTAGAAGCTCTTGATATAACCGTATTCGATGAGCGTGTCCTGCCAAGGTGCCAAGACATTGGGATCCTGGAAGATGCGCCCGGCCGTGGCGAGCCATTCCTCCGCCTTGACCAGATCCTTGGCGTCATAGGCGAGGGCGGCCTTGGCGTAGTAATAGAACGGCGAGTCATCAAGAAAATCGTATTTCTCCGCGAGGATCGTCACATCCTCTTTCTTGCCGAGCTTGTTCTTACAGAGCAGGATCTTGAACTCCACCAAACGCCCAAGAGCGATGTTTTCGGGCGATATCTGCTTCAGGATTTTCACAAACAGATCATGGGCTTTCTGCCACTTTTGGGTGACGAAATAAACCTCTCCGATATTGAATTCGAGGCTCGGATTGTCCTTCGACAAGGCGGTGGCCTTCTGGTATTCCGCCAAGGCCTTGTCAAATGCACGCATTTCCACATAACAACTGCCACGCAGATTGTAAATCTCCGGACTATCCTTGAAAATCGCCGACGCCTTGTCGAGTTCCTCAAGCGCCTCGAAAATCCGCTTCTGTTGGAAAATACGATTGGCCTCGCCGAGGTGCTTGACGAATTCCTTGCGGCTTTCTTCGGGCAAATTGAGGAAGGCCTGCTGGTTCGGGAGCAACTCTTCCTTGCCCGCCGCAGGCTTGGTAGCGGCCGGAGCGGTTTTGTTCTGCGCGGCCAGGGGCGTCAACAGTGCCAATAACGAGAGGAGGGTGGTGGCTTTCATGGGAATTGGTTTCAGATGCACGCTATCCGGGAAATCCGCAAACCGCAAGCCTGCGTTCACACCGGGCTACGACCATGGTTTTTTGAACCGCAACCAAGCGAAACGAGATGGCGAACGGCACATGATCGCAGCTGAATCACGGGATCTTTGTGGATTCCCTGTGCGTTCACCCCGGGTTTGAGAAATTTTGCGACCGCCCCACCTTTTCGCTTGCACATCCGGCCCGGATCGTCTTTGTTCCCAAGAACACTGTTCATAAACTTATGCAAGCACATCTCACCCGCCGCCAACTGGAGATCGTCGAATACCTGCGTACGTCGCACCGCCAGACAGGTATCATGCCCACCACCCGCGAAATCCAACACTCCTTCGGCTTCGCCAGCCAAACCGCCGCCATGAGCCACTTGCGTGCACTCGAGCGCAAAGGGGTCATCCAACGCCTTGCCGGCAAGGCACGGGCCGTGATTTTTCCCGAGCATTTGGATCGCGGCGAAATCGTCGATATCCCGATTTATGGCCACATCGCCGCAGGCATGTCCCAGGACGCCGAACCCGAACGCCAAGGCTGTATCTCAGTGGACATTGCGTCACTCGGGATTCCCCGCCACGCCCGCACCTTCGCTCTCAAAGTGCGCGGTGACTCAATGATCAACGCCCACATCTGCCATGGCGACACGGTGATTCTCGAATTCCGCGAGCCCCGCAAGGGCGACATCGTGGCCGCCCTCATCGATGGCGAAACCACCCTGAAACGCTATCTGATCACCAAAGGCAAACCCTTCCTCCGCGCTGAAAACGCCGCTTACCCCGACCTGATTCCCGCCCGGGAACTGGTCATTCAAGGCGTGCTCATCGCGTTGCTCCGTCACGCGGCCTGACGCGACCCGCAATATCCGCTTCACCGCGAACGAGGCATCCTATCCCAAGACCCTGAAAAACGGGCCTTCGCAGGAATTCGATAGTGCCTTCTGAATGGCATTCTGAATGGTTGACGCCATGGTGGATTTACGTAGAATGGGCTCCAAAGAATGATGCCCGATTCAATGATTTTTGCCTGTCCCGCCTGCGGAATCAAACTCACAGTACCCGTTAGTCTGGTGGGAGTCAGCGGACCTTGCCCGTCCTGCCGGGCCCGGATTCAGGCACCGAGTTCCAGCACCCCGCCAGCCTCAGGCATGGCAGAGCCACCATTGGATCCACCCCAGGCAGCGATACCTGAGGAGACGGCATCCATTGCGCCTAACGCCCCGCTCCAACCCCCATTCCCGAGTCCCGAGCCAGCAGCGGAACTCCAACCTGATTCACTCCAAGGGGCAAACCAATCGGTACCGGCGCAGATCGCCGTCCAACAGATGCCCGAATTGCCCCAGGCCGGCGAGCTCTGGAACATCGAGCCCGATCCCCTCCCCCGACCTCCCCCCGAGGGCAATCCGGTCGTTCGTTTCCTGATCACATTGCTTTTCCTGCTCGCCTCGGGCGCACTCGTTTATTTCATTCTAACAATTCTCAAAATGTAAACTTCTGTGGCGGAACTGCCTGCAGGCCCGCTCGCCCCTATCCCGAGCCGAGCTCTCTCACCCCGGAGGGCTCCTCCTCAAGGCTTTCGACTGGAATTCCTGACCCGTCCGGCCTCGCTCAAAGCCCGCCAACCACCGCGCAACACGGAAACCTCCGCCCCGAGGTCCAGCCCGCGGATGAGCCCGGCGATCTGCCGGCTGACTCCACAATTTTCATCCCCGCAATAGACGATGACGCGGGGAGTGGCGGCGACCCTAACAGCGGTGGCCGCCTCGAAGGCCTGCAGGTCCTCAGCCGCATCCAGATTCCATAACAACGAACCCGGCACGCCGTTTTTCTCCCAGTCCGCACGCGAACGGGCATCCACCCACACGACATCCGCCCCGGCGGGAATCCCATCCAAACAAATCTCGTCCGGTTTCAAGGTCGCGGGATCGCACCGGAACACCCGGCTCGGTGGCCCCTTGACCCAAAATGTCCCACCTGCGGCAGCCAGCGAAACGGCGGCAATCACCGCCAATTGTCTCCACGGATTCATGGCTTCACTGCGGCCGCAGCCGGGCTGGACCTGCGCACTGACGCGAAGACCTGTTGGATCCGGTGTTTCTCGATCTGGCAGTCCGTCTCAATCCGGAAAATTCCCAAACCCGGAGTATTGATGTCCAGTGGGGTCACGATCAAATCGTAGATTTTGCCCTCCTCGACGGTTTTCAACTCATGTTTGTAGGCCTCCGAAGAGGCATTCACGGCGGTCACCCGGATCGGCTTATCATACTTCATGGTGATGCGGATGGTCTGGGGTTCACCCTTGCCGTTGAGTTCCCATTTCAGCGTTTTCGGCTCCAAGGACACGAGCACCGGGATATGCACGCGCACCGTGAGGGCCAAGGACGGCTTGTCCGCTGGAGCGTTGTCGAGCCACACCGCCACCACCTTGTCAACCGTGCCGGTGAAGTTTCCCATGTCGAATTGCGCACGAATGAGGCCCGATTCACCGGGAGCATAGCGAAGTTTGCCATCCTTGATCTGCACCGAGATGCAGGAGCAGGTCGGCTCATATTTCGTGACGGTCACGGGCTTGTCGGAGCGGTTGGTAAACTCGAAATCGGCCGTCACCGTTTTGACGTCCGGAGGCGCATGGATCTCCTTGAGGGCGGCTGGAAAATCCAAACCCGCCGCCCCAACCAAAGCCACCAGAGCCAGCCAAATACCGCATGCGATCTTCATGTGAAGAGGAGCATAAGCCGGGTTGCTATGGCGGTGCAAGCGCGACGGCGATAATCAAGCGCCCTGCGCGCCATTCGGGCCCGAGAACGAACAACGGCCGGTCCCCTTCAAGACGTGCGTCCGTTTTGACGACTTTCTTCCGCCCGAGCCACAATTCGAGATCCAGAACCACCGATTTTTGGGTCGCCAGTCCCTTCGCCTCAAAGCGCACCATGACCTCGTCCGAGGGTTTCAAGGGCCGCGCCCAGCTTTCATAACTTCTGAGCAACGCCTGGGTGTCCTCTCCGAGCAACCGGTAGTGCTTGAATCGAAGCCGCTCTTCCTTGTGCAAGCGGTCCGCCGTTTCCTGCTTCACGGCGTCTTTCACTCCCCCCGCCTGCGGATCGTCGTTGGTCGCATGATAGACCGTCACACAGACCCGACCGATCTTCGATTTCCCCGGATCCTCCTTGCCACCGGCCATGCCCGACATGGCCAGTGCCAGGCACGCAATCATCCATTTCCGCCGGTTCATAGGCTCGGTTCCTCGTTCTGTTCCGGTTTCAACTCCGAGCTCGAATCGCTTTCCTGCGTCTCATGCCGCGATGAGGTTTCTGAAAAATCCGTCGCATCCGGGATCGCGGCCACCCCGTTCAAGACAATCACCGTGGCCGCCGCGTCCGAACTGCCGAAGCGCTCCGCCTCCACCCCGCTCTGCGGCGTGTACACTAAGGGCTCGACCGGAATCGCACTGGGCGCCCCGGCTATGCCCACCTCGGAAGGTCTGGACTGCGTCTTCACTCCGAGCCAGAACGCCAGCACCATGCCCGCGCATGCGGCCAGTGGCAGGCGCAGGGTTTGCCATGAGAAACGCCGCTTCGCCACCACTGCGGGTTCCGGAATTGGCTCGCAAATCGCCCGCGCCACGCGCCGGTTGAAAAAATCGGGATACGGCGGTTCTTCCGCTGCCGGCAGCGCCGCGGCTATCAGTTCGCGCCAGCGCCGGACCTCAGCACGCGCGGCGATCTGCTCCGGCTGGCTCCCGGCCCATGCCTCGAACGCGGCGAATTCCTCGCCTTGCAATTCGTCGTCCAGCCACAGGGCTAGTTTGGTTTCATCGGGATTCGTATTCATCTTTGAGCAATCCTTGGAGTTTCTGGCGGGCATAATACAACCGGCTCATCACGGTTCCGAGGGAGCACGCCATCACCTCGGCAATTTCCTTGTAAGAGAGTCCCTGCACATCCTTGAAAAGAACCACCTCGCGGTGTTCGGGAGACAACTTGCGCAGCGCAATCTCGATGCGCACGCGCAACTCACCGCGGGCCAGCGAATCATCCGGTGATTCTCCCCCAGACGGCGTGGTCGATGAGGCGGAATCGATTCGCTCCCGTTCGAAAATCCCGTCATTCAATTCCCCCACGCATTCGAGTTTGCGTTTCCGCGTCCAGTCATAGACCACATTGTGGGCGATCCGGTAAAGCCAGCTGGAAAATCGCGCCCTCGCTTCGAAGCGCGGTAGCGCGTGCCATGCCTTGATGAAGACCTCCTGTGAGAGATCCCATGCGTCGGCTTCCTGATGGATCATGTTGCGGATCATGGCGAATATTCTTCCACGGTGACGGGTCACCAGAGCATCGAAGGATCGCAAATCCCCTTGCTGCGCCAATGCAACCAGTCGGAAATCATCGTCCGTATCCTCCATCGAAGAACCCGAATCGACGGAACCGACTGGTCCCGGCACCACATTGGACGGTTCTTCGTTGGATGTATTCATCATTTGCCGGAAAAATTCCGCATCCTGCCGGGATCCTGCCGGCGACCAAGGCAGACTGATCGCAGGCGGGCTTGCGCGCAATGCGGAATACCGGAATCCCTCTGCCGGGCCAGGCGCAGCATCGGCTAGCGTGGAACTCAGGGCATGCCTGAGATCGTCGGATACGCACGAAAAATGGCGGATGAAGCGCAGCGGGGGCAAAAACCCGCATATTATGTTTGCCGAAGCTCTGGAAAAACCACCAACCTTGCCACGCAACCCCAACCCCTAGACATCCATGAAAGAATCCGAATCCCACACCCCCCAAGTCAAGTTTTTCAGCGGTCAGGAAATCCCGCTGGAACTCCACAAAGTCCGCATCGTCCAGAAACTTCACCTGCGCCCGATCGAGCGGCGCAAGCAGGCGATGGAGGAAGCGGGCTTCAATACCTTCCTGCTGGAAACCAAGGACGTCTTTCTGGACATGCTCACCGACAGCGGCACCAACGCCATGAGCGACGAACAACTCAGTTCGATGATGGTGGCTGATGATGCCTACTCCGGTTCCGCCAGTTTCACCCGCATGCAAGAGGCGGTGCGCGAGGTCTTTGGCATGCACCATGTGCTTCCCGTCCACCAAGGCCGTGCGGCGGAAAACATCATCTCCAAAATCTTCGTGAAACCCGGTGACGTGGTGCCCATGAATTATCATTTCACCACCACCAAGGCGCACATCGACATCAACGGCGGTCAAGTCCTCGAGATCTATACCGACGAGGCCTTGAAAATCAAAAGCGACTGCCCGTTCAAGGGCAACCTCGACCTCGACAAGTTCGCGGCGGTGATCGAGAAATACGGCGCGGCGAAAATCCCCTATGTCCGCATGGAGGCGTCCACCAATCTGATCGGCGGCCAGCCGTTCTCGATGCAGAACCTGCGCGAAGTCAACGCCATGGCCCAAAAACACGGCATCTTGGTCTTGATGGACGTCAGCCTCGTCGGCGAAAACGCCTGGTTCATCAAACAACGGGAACCCGGCTACGAAACCACCTCGATTCGTGACATTCTGATCGAAATGTGCGGCCTGTGCGACTTCGTCTATTTCTCCAGCCGCAAGGTGAGCTGCACGCGCGGTGGTGGCATCGCGACCAACCGCCTCGACCTCTTCAACAAGATGAAGGATCTGGTCCCGCTCTATGAGGGCTTCCTCACCTACGGCGGCATGTCGGTGCGCGAAATCGAAGCCATGGCCGTAGGCCTGCGCGAAACCACCGACGAAGCGATGTGCGGCCAATCGCCGATCTTCATCCGCTATATGGTCAACGATCTCGACGCCGCCGGCGTGCCCGTGGTCACCCCGGCGGGCGGTCTTGGAACCCACATCGATGCCGGCGGATTCCTGCCGCATGTCCCGCAGTCGGAGTATCCCGCAGGCGCGCTGGCCGCCGCGTTCTTCATCATCTCGGGAGTGCGCGGCATGGAACGCGGGACCATTTCCAGCGTGCGCGACGAACACGGCAATGACGTGCTCGCCGATGTCGAGTTGCTCCGCCTCGCGCTGCCAAGGCGCGTGTTCACTCTCTCGCAAGTGATGTATGCCAACGACCGTATGAAGTGGCTCTTTGCGAACCGCGAATTGGTCGGCGGTTTGAAATTCACCGATGAGCCCGCCGTATTGCGCTTCTTCCTCGGCCGTTTGGCACCCGTTTCCGACTGGCCGGAAAAACTCATGGCAAAATTCCGCAAGGATTTCGGCGACAGCCTGTGATCCCGGGAGGTGAACACCAAAAACCAATCGCGCCACCATCGGCCTGTCCGGTGGTGGCGTCTTGTTGCTCAGGCCCCTGTCCTTCTAACCTCATACACATACCAATCCTCCAGCCGCTTGCGTGCCCACGGGGTCTTGCGCAGAAAAGTCAGGCTCGATGAAATCGTTGGATCGAACATGAAACAGCGCACCGGAATCCGCCCCGCTAACTCCGCCCACCCGTAACGCTCCACCAGCGTCCGCAACACCGTCTCGAGCGTCACTCCATGCAAGGGGTCATTCGAATGCGTCTGCATGCGCCCCAGCCATGCCCGACTTGCCACGCCTAGGTCAACCCGTTTCCATCAACCGGCCCAGCCAAGGTACAAAATCTCGTGACGATCGTCACAAGATTTTGCACGCCACCGGCCAACTCTTGGCCGTATCCGCGGGTGGGGGGCGGACGGATCTCTGATAAAAACAGGTCACTCCGGGCCGCCGCCCTTGCGCGATCCGGTCGCGGCGTTCCATGCTGGGCCATGGAACGCGAGGACTTGCCGCTCGACCGCCGCTTGCATCAGGAAATCCTGCTGGCCCGGGAACGCGTCTATCGCTTCGGCCGGGCAACCCCGCTGGAACGCCTGAACCTGCCCGGTCCAGGACCGGAAATCTGGGTGAAACGCGAGGATCTATCCGCCGTCAAATCGTACAAATGGCGCGGTGCGTGCAACCGCATGGCCGTGCTCACGCCGGCCGAGGCGCAACGCGGCGTGGTCACGGCATCCGCCGGCAACCACGCCCAGGGAGTCGCCCTGGCGGCCCGCGCGCTGGGCATCCGCGCCCGGATCCACATGCCGCGCTCGACGCCGAAGGTGAAACAATCCGCGGTCCTCCATCATGGCGGGGAGTTTGTGGCAATCCATCTATCAGGCGATAGTTACGACGATGCGATCCATGCCGCGCGCAAGGATGAACGCGAGACCGGCGCGGTTTTCATTCACGCCTATGACGATCTCCAGGTGATGGCGGGACAAGGCACGCTCGCCGATGAGATCGTGCTCTCCGGGCACGGCCCGTTCGACACTGCGTTCCTGCAGATCGGCGGAGGGGGGCTCGCGGCCGGGGTTTCGATCTGGTTGAAAACCTACTGGCCGGACATCCAAATCGTCGGCGTGGAGAGCGTCGGGCAGGCATCGATGAAAGCCGCGCTGGAAGCCGGCGAGCCGGTCACGCTCGCACAACTGGATTTGTTTTGCGACGGCACCGCAGTGCGCAAGGCGGGCGAGTTGCCGTTCCAAATCTGCCAGCATACGCTCAGCCGCGTTGAAACCGTGACCAACGCCGAGGTCAGCCACGCGATCCGCACCTTGTGGGAGGGCTTGCGTTGCATTTCCGAGCCGGCGGGCGCGATGGGCTTGGCCGCAGTGCTGAAAAACCGTGATCAACTGATAGGCAAACGGGTGCTGGTGGTCCTCTGCGGCGCCAACATCGACTTCCTGCAACTCGGCCTGATCGCCCAGTCCGTGGACTGGACAAACCAGGCCAGCCGCACCCTGCGCATCCGCATAGCCGAGCGCCCCGGGACGATGTTAGAACTGTTGGATTCCTGCTTCGCCGGCATCAACATCGCGGATTTCCAATACGGCAAAACCGGCGATGCGGATGCCTGGCCGGTGTTCACCCTGACCGCGGAAGACCCTGCGGTATTGGCCGGAGTCCCGGCGAAACTGGATGCCGGCGGGTTCATTTGGGAGGATCTGGCCGACGCGGTGGATGTCGTGTTCCGGGCCATCCCGCTACGCGGCGACCTGTTGCAAAACCCGGCGTTTCTGCGCTTGGATTTCCACGAGCGTCCGGGGGCCCTGCACGATTTCCTCGACCAACGCATCCGCGGCAACGCCAATCTCTGCTATTTCAACTACCGCCAATCCGGTGAACGCATCGGTCGCGCGCTCATCGGCCTGGATTTCCCTTCCCCCGCCGAACGCGACGCCCTGATTCAAACCATCCCGAGCCACGGCGACGGCTACCGGCTGTGCGAACCGGTCGATGAGGCCACCTGCATGCGGCTCACGGGAGGGTGAGCGCGGGGTTGACACAAGGCCCGGCTTCAAGGGTAGGTGGTTCCGGCAGGCTGCTAGAGGCACAACTCCATCCATCCCCCATCCTGCGCGATCCGCGAAATAGTTTGCCAATAGCTGGATTTTATTGCTGGTTGGAAGCGGAACCACTTCCGCAAGGTGTCCTTGCCTGTCCGTTCTAACACACAACCCGTCATACCATGAACCGCCGCAACTTCATTGGCACCTCGGGCCTTCTGGCCGCCAGCACCACGCTCCTCCCGGCAGCAGGCGAGGACGAGTCACTCATCGATTGGGAAAAGGTCAGGGAACCCAGCGAATTCACCGCGAAATGTGCCCGGTTCAATGATGGAAGTTATCCGGACATCCAGCTCCGGGTCGCCCTCAAGCCAGGGGATCCGGCTGACCCAGCCGCATGGTGGACAATGAGGAATCTCCTCAAGTTCGAACTCTTCTGGGATCAACAGCCTGTCATCATTCCCGGGCGTTTCTGGACGGATTTGAGCAAGATGAAGATCCAAGTCTATCCAGAGAGTGAACAGCGGAAAGTGACGGAGGACAAGCAGTGGAAACTTCAAAAAGAGTTGGAATTCCTGCGACAGCCCCGCCTTAGCCTGTCGGCGGGCAAAGGCACGGTTCTAATCGAATGGGGCCGCGGCGAGGAATGTGATGGCCATTCGACCTTCCGCTGGATGATCACCAGAACCGGCGCCGTGCTGCGCCATCACGACCTGCCGTGGCACGAATGTTAGTGGAGCGGCGCCCTCACCCGAAGAACTCGAGTTGCGCATCCTCCTTGGGATCCTCGAAGCGCACGCCGACCCCTAACAATCTGACAGACCTGTAGTTGCCGCGTTTCCAGGCCTCGGCCAGCAGTTCCTCAAACAGCACGGGGTCCAGCGTGTGCCACGCCCGCTCGGCGGTGGTGCGTTCGAAGTCCGCGAACTTGAGTTTCACCACCAGCGAGCGGATCACCCGGTCGGCGTGCTTGGCGGCAAGGTCTTCGGCCAGGCCCTCGATCATGCCACGCAGCGGCGGCACCAGTGCGGGTAACAGCCGGATGTTTTCGGCGAAGGTCATTTCACTGCTGAGCGACTTGCGGGTCCGGTCGGGCGTGACCGACCGCTCGTCGATGCCGCGGCAGAGGTGCCACAACTCGAGGCCCCACTTGCCGAAGCGGCGGGCAAGTTCGATCTGATCGAGTTGTTCGAGA
>Ga0268284_1000804_pt1 | contig 18652 bp, 12 predicted proteins | sample saktaG_14_FD_190137 | JGI IMG/M metagenome (GOLD analysis project Ga0268284, IMG submission 190137) | Saline water microbial communities from Sakinaw Lake, British Columbia, Canada - sak_2013_06_06_40m | ecosystem: Environmental > Aquatic > Non-marine Saline and Alkaline > Saline ...
GAAGAAGATGCCCAAAGGCGAAATCGAGGCGGCCCTGCTCCTAGGCGCGGCCCAAGTTCTGTACATGCCCGATGTCAAGGAGTATGCGGCTGTCCATGAGACCGTCGAAGCTGCTAAGCTCACCTCCAAGCAGGCGGCAGGGCTTGTCAATGCCGTACTGCGCAATATCTTAAGAAGTCTAGAGCCTACACGCAAATCCCTCTCCGAGCAGTCCATCGGCATTCGACTGTCGCATCCTGACGCACTGATCACCCGCTGGCAGGAACGCTTTGACGACGCCGAAGTAATCGCGTTGTGCGAATGGAACAACACGGCACCCGAAACCTACCTCGCTTGGGCACCGGGTGCAGCGGAACCCTTCACACCCTTGCCCCATGGCACGCGCATCGAGACTGTACAAGGTTACGCAGAAGGCCGCTTTATCGTGCAAGACCCTGCAACGGATGCAGCCATCAGTTTAATGAATATTCAGCCTGGCTCGCGTGTACTCGATGCCTGCGCCGCTCCAGGCGGTAAGACCATGCAGATTGCATGGCGTATGAAGGGCGGCAAGCTGGTCGCTCTGGACATGTATGAAGACCGCCTGCAAACCTTGAGAGCAAATCTTGCGCGGACAAACCTGCCCGGCGTCATTGTTGCGCAGGGCGACTTAATTGGGGATTGCGCACGTATTCAAGCTGAACACGGCCTGTTTGACCGCATCCTGCTGGACGTCCCGTGTTCGAACACAGGTGTGTTGCGGCGCCGGCCTGACGCACGTTGGCGCTGGACTACCAAGCGCATGAAGAACCTCTGTGAAATGCAAGCCAAGCTTTTAGAATCCGCATACGCATTGCTTGCACCCGGCGGACGCATTGTCTATTCGACCTGCAGTTTAGAGCCAGAAGAAAATCGTAAACAAATTTCGCTCTTCCGCAAGGCACATCCGAATATCGAATGTATTGGTGTCGAAGAGCGTATACCCACAAGAAACAAGACCGACGGTGCCTTCGCCTGCGCCCTTGAGTGCACGACAGGCCCTATCAGCAAGGTCTCTTAAGACAACATGGTCAATAAGGTCACCCCGTGAATACCTTAACAAAAATAACGCGAAAAGCCACACTCATAAGCGCATTGTTTGCATTGGGCGCAACCGCTGCAGACACATCAACGTGGAACGAATTTCGTGGCACGACACGCGATGGCAAGTCTGCCGCCACTGGATTGCCCACCACGTGGAGCGAAACTGAAAATATCGTATGGAAGACCGAGCTTCCCGGGGAAGGTCACTCCTCGCCTGTCGTTGCGGGAGGACGCATCTGGCTGACTTTATCGCCTGACCAAGGCACGAATCGCCACCTGCTCTGCGTTGACTTTAAAAGTGGCAAAATCACAAAGACCATTGAGCTCTTTCGTTACGATCCGACAGGTGAACGTAACCACAAGATGAACAGCTATGCTACGCCGACCCCGATTGTCGAGGGCAAGCGCGTCTATGTGACCTTTGGCAATCCTGGGACAGCCTGCCTCAATGCCGTGACAGGGGAGATCATCTGGCAACGTCGCGACATCACAAACCAATACTTCGATGTCGGCGCGGCGAGCTCCCCTGCCCTCTTCGGCAACAAGCTCATTCTGACCTGCGACGGCGAACCTGCTGCGGCACGCTTTGTGATTGCGCTCGATAAGGAGACTGGCAAAACCATCTGGCGTACAGATCGCGTATTCATGGGTGAGAAGCTTCCGAACTACACGCATTCATCCTGCATTCCAATCGTTGCCACGGTCAATGGCCGCGAGCAACTCATCAGTCCCGGCGCGAACGGAATCCGTTCCTACGACTTGGAAACGGGCAAAGAACTCTGGGTTGCGCGTCACGAAGCGTGGTCAACGGTGCCACGTCCTGTAGCAGGAGACGGCATTGTTTATCTCTGCTCTGGTGTCATCAATCCCGTGATGATGGCCATTCAGCTCGACAAAGCAAAAGGCGATATTACAGGCACGGATGCCATTCTGTGGTCCACAGACAAAGATGTGCCGGACATGTCATCACCGCTGCTCATGGACAACCGTCTCTATACGATCAAGGCTGCAAAGCTCAAGTGCCTTGAGGCTAAGACAGGCAAAGTCATCTGGTCAGAGAACCTGAAGGGGCAACACCTCTCCTCCATCGTCAGTGCAGAAAATCGTATGTACCTCTTCAACGTCAATGGTGGCAGCTCTGTGGTCGAACTTGGGGACCGTTTCAATCTGATCGCCACCAACAAACTGGACACCGGCTGCTACGCCTCGCCAGCTATTGTGGACAAGTCCCTCATCGTCCGCACCAGCACCCACCTCTACCGCATTGAGCAGAAGTAAGAGAGCTTGGCACCGATGACGATGCCCGTTGTAACACGCGCCTCTTCTATTCGTAACCACGCATGGCGTCATCGCCATGCCTACAAATATGGGCAACCATGGCGTTCATCTCCAAGCACCGCTCCCGCGACAACTTGGGTTGCGTAGTCGTATACGGATACGGAGAGAGGATCAGCACACGCCCTTGTGCGCAAAGATCAAAATACCGCGTCCCTGGTTTATACAAAGGAGGGAAGCCCGTATGCTTCAAAACAATCACACGGCCATGTGGCGACCGCACAATATCCTCCACAATAGCCTGCTCACCCGGAGAAATAAAGGGGGAGACGCATACAGCTCCTTTTTGAGATGCCGCTTCCACCTCGTCCCGAAAAAAAGATAACGCCTCTTCCGTCACGCTCCTCGAAACCTGTATCGCGTGAAGATACGGGGCCTCTAATAGAAACGGATTTCCAAACCCCACCCACTTGAGAGGAGGGAGCACCGTTGGAAGACGGGTGCCATCCAGATGTTCCAACCGAACAAACAAATCGGGATGTGCCCTTTTGAGGCAATATCGCCTGGGGTTGTCCCGTATATACTGCTTACACGCCTGTAGTATATCTTGACTCAAGGCAATCACCTGGTGGTAGCCAGGCTCCCACACCTGAAGGGTCGAGTCATCCTTCAACTTGCGGAGTTCCGATGTCACTCCGCTTTTGAAGCCGCGAATATATGCCCCTATCGACTGTTCCAGCGGCTTTTTTACAAACAGGATGCCATGCAGATGGTCAGGCATGACAATCAGCATGGAAGTCTCGACACGATCATCACGTTCCGAGATCAGCCGCCAGTGACGACAGACCGCCAATCCTTCAGGCGAAAGATCCGTCTGGTTATCACGGCAAGTGCCAAACAACGGACGACGCGGGGCGGTGGAGAGGGTCACCATGTAAAACCCCGTCCGTTTATAATCATGCCAGAATAACCGTTTCCCTTGCATGGCCATCAATATGCCATACTCACCCCTGCCCCTGCAAGACTCCTTTGGGATCTCTATTCATCCATACGGGCGTGCCTGTTATTCGTCCCCACGCATGGCGTCATCGCCATGCCAAAACTATATACTTGCATCCGCAAAGATGACCTGCCATCATTCTAATGCCATGCAGAGAAAAGTAACCATAGCAATTGATGGGGTGGCGGCAGGAAAAAACCTGTTGGACATGCTCGCTGCGCGTTTCACCTATCACCCGCGTGAAACATGGCACCGCTTGATCGCGGAGGGGTGCCTGTACATCAATGATACGCCAGCACAGGCTAATCAACTCTTGCAAGACGGGGATTGCTTGCGTTACGATTTTGGCGGACGTCCAGAGCCTGAAGTCGATTGTGCGTATCAGGTGATTTTTCAGGATGACGCACTCATGATTGTGAACAAGCCCGGCAGTCTGCCGTGCCATCCTGCTGGCCGATATTTCAAGAACACGCTCTGGACACTCTTGCAGCAACAGGAGGGACTTGAGCAGCCACGTCTCGTTAATCGTCTGGACCGTGAGACCTCCGGACTGGTTGTGGTTGGCAAAACCCTTGAGGCTACGCGTCATCTGGCACGTCAATTTTCAGAGCATTCGGCTGAAAAACAGTATCTGGTCGTGGTGGAAGGTTCATTCCCTCAAGAGATGGATGCCATTGGCTGGCTGACCCACGACACATCGTCTGTTGTTCGTAAGAAGCGCTGTTTTGTTAGGGAGAAACCACGTGAGGCTATTTCAGAAGCATGCGAGACGCGCTTTACATGCGTGTCACACTATAACGGTATCAGCGTGGTCCGCGCTTATCCCAAGACCGGTTGCCTGCATCAGATCCGCGCGACCCTCTGTTCACTGGGCTATCCCATTGTCGGCGACAAACTCTACGGCGTAGACGAGACCTTCTTTCTCAAGTTTATTGATGACACGTTGACGAGCGATGACAAACATAAACTCCGTATGGAACGCCAAGCCTTGCATGCGGAGTCCCTGTATATCATGCATCCCTCCACCGGCGAGCGACTCGCTTTCCATGCGCCTGTGCCGCAGGATATGGCGTGCCAGGGGTCAGGGTTCCTCCTTCGCTAAAGCTACGGCGGACAGGTCGGGGTTCAGGGACTGATTGACGGGGTGACGGATTGACTGATTGATGATTGGACCGCTGTCTCATCCTTTAAATCCTGTTCATCCTGTCAAAAAAGGTCAAAAAAACAATCTTAGAATATGCTACTCCTTGAATCACCCCGTTAAGTCTGCTATAGTATGGTCTTCATTTTTTGAAGCAATTAAGGGATTAAATATGCATCTTTATCGTACACACACATGCAATCAGCTCTCCACGAAGGATGCTGGCACAACGGTTAAGCTTTCAGGATGGATGTTCCGCGTGCGCGACCATGGCGGAATCCTCTTCATCGATTTGCGTGACCATTATGGCATGACTCAGGTTATCGCGCATCCCAGCCGTTCGTTCTTTGACGCCCTGAGCAAGGCGAAGCTGGAAAGCGTCATCACCGTGGTCGGAGAAGTCACCCTCCGTGAAGCAGCCCAGATTAACCCGGACATCCCGACCGGTGAAGTCGAGCTTGTGGCCAATGAGTGCATCATCGAGGCATCCTCCGAACAGACACCGATTTATCTGCCGGGCGAAGAGGATGGCGCGGAAGATGTCCGTCTGAAATATCGTTTCCTGGATTTGCGCCGCGAGCGCATCCACAACAACATCGTGTTTCGTTCTAAGATCATCTCCTTCCTGCGCAAGGCCATGGAAGCACATGGGTTCAATGAATATCAAACCCCGATCCTGACCTGCAGTTCGCCGGAAGGCGCACGGGACTACCTCGTACCCAGCCGTGTGCATCACGGAAAGTTTTATGCCCTGCCGCAAGCGCCTCAGTTGTTTAAGCAGTTACTGATGGTCTCTGGCTTTGACCGTTATTTCCAGATCGCGCCGTGCTTCCGCGATGAAGATGCACGAGCGGACCGTTCACCTGGCGAGTTCTATCAGCTCGATATGGAAATGTCGTTCGTCACGCAGGAAGATATCTTTGCCGTGGTTGAGGATGTCATCTCCAAGACCTTTGCCAACTTTTCGAAAAAGACGGTTGATGCCACACCCTGGATTCGCATCCCCTACCGCGAATCCATGCTCAAGTATGGTTGTGATAAGCCTGACCTCCGTAATCCAATCGAAATGTTCGACTGCTCGGATGTCTTCGCAAACTCCGGCTTCAACGCCTTTGCCTCAGCAGTCAAAGCCGGCTCGGTAGTCCGCGCGATTCCCGTGAAGAACATCAAGGACAAGACACGCAGTTTCTTTGACAAGCTCGTCGAGCACGCCAAATCACTCGGCTCAAAGGGACTTGCTTATTTGGTCTGGGATGGCGACACCATCAAGGGGCCCATTCAGAAGTTCCTGAAACCTGAAGAACTCGCAACACTCGCCCAGATGGGCCATGTGACGGACGGCGATGTGCTCTTCTTCGTCTGCGAGGAGCCGGACAAGGCAGCCAAGATTGCAGGTGACATTCGTATTAAGCTGGGCCGTGATCTGGACCTCATCGACAAGAACGTCTTCAAGTTCTGCTGGATTGTGGACTTCCCGATGTTTGAAAAGGACCCTGAGACTGGCGCGATCGGTTTCTCGCACAATCCGTTCTCTATGCCCCAAGGCGGCATGGATGCATTGATGAACAAGCATCCGCTCGACATCCTCGCCTTCCAATATGATGTGGTCTGCAACGGCATTGAGCTCTCGAGTGGCGCCATCCGCAACCACCTTCCTGAAATCATGTACAAGGCGTTTGAAATCGCTGGCTACGGCCCGGAAGTCGTGGAACAGAAGTTCGGTTGTCTGCTCAACGCATTCAAGTTTGGCGCGCCTCCTCATGGTGGTATCGCCCCGGGCGTCGACCGCATGGTCATGCTCCTGGCTGGCGAGGACAACATCCGTGAAGTCATCGCCTTCCCGATGAATCAGAAGGCGCAGGATCTCATGATGAACGCGCCGTCTGACGTGACTGAAAAGCAACTCCGCGAGTTGCACATCAAGATCCGCGGCAAGGACATCATCACGTCAACTACATCTGACACTCCCGTTGCTCAGCCCTAAAAGCTTACTCGCGAATGACAAATGCAAGTACCATTTTAAACTCCATTGCCAGTTTCGTCTGGGGATGGCCTTTAATGGTATTGCTCATCGGCACGGGTGTCTTATTTACCTTCCTGTTGCGCGGTCTCCAGTTTACATTATTGCCGCATGCGCTTTGGCTTGCCTTCATCAAGCGAAAAGAAGCAACAGGCGAGGGCGATATCAGCCACTTCCAGGCGCTCATGACCGCCCTTGCTGCAACCGTGGGCACCGGAAACATCATCGGCGTGGCTACGGCCATTGCCATTGGCGGCCCAGGCGCCATGTTCTGGCTCTGGCTGACAGGCCTGGTCGGCATGGTCACCAAGTATTCAGAAGCGCTCCTCGCTGTCAAATACCGCGTAACCACAGCCGATGGCAAGAAGGCTGGCGGTCCCATGTATTACATTGAGCACGGGCTGCATCAGAAGTGGTTAGCTGTCATCTTCGCCTGCCTGACTGTAGTCGCCAGTTTTGGCATTGGCAACATGACTCAGGCGAATGCTGTGGCCGATGCGCTTAAAATCACCTACAACATCGATCCGAACACCACGGGCATTGTGCTGACTATATGCTCTGGGCTGGTTCTGCTCTTCGGCATCAAGGGGATTGGACGTTTCACATCCGTGCTGGTGCCTTTCATGATTGTCTTCTACCTTATCATCACCACCGGCGTGTTGATTTGTAACGTATCGTCTATACCATCCGTGATCGCGCTCATCATGAAACATGCCTTTACGCCCACAGCGGCAACAGGCGGATTTGCTGGTGCCATGCTTTCGCAGACCATCCGTGTCGGCCTTGCACGCGGACTCTTCTCGAACGAATCCGGACTCGGGTCTGCGCCTATCGCAGCGGCAGCAGCGAAAACCAATTGCCCTGTGACCCAGGCGCTCGTCTCCATGACACAGACCTTTATCGACACCATCATCGTCTGCTCCATGACTGGCTTTGTGATTCTGGCAAGCGGGGCCTGGACGCAAACCGGCGCAAACGGCGCAGGCTTGAGCGGCGCCTTGCTCTCCTCCACGGCATTCGCAAAAACTTATGGACAGTGGGGCGGCCAGTTCTCAGCCATCGCACTCATCCTCTTTGCTTGGTCAACGCTCATCGGCTGGGGATACTACGGCGAAAAGGCTTTGCAATATCTGGCAGGCGATAAGTCCATCCCGATCTACCGCGCCGTCTTCGTCGTCTTCGTCTATATCGGCTGTGTCCTCAAACTCGAAACCGCCTGGACGCTCTCCGACATCTTCAACGGCCTGATGGCCGTACCCAACCTCATCGCCCTGATCTGCCTCTCGCCCATCGTGGTCAGCGAGACCAAAGCCTATATTGCCAAGCGCAAAACAGCGGCCTAGCTATCGCCATTTAACCGCTAAAATCGCTAAAAGGACGTATCTGCTAGGCACACAAAACCTGAGATATTCGGCTTGTGATTCGCAGGGTAACTGTCTCCGATTAAAAACCCTCGCAAATGTTCGCTCCGCCGTCCATGTATCCATGGGTGAGGCGGGCGTGACATTTGCGAAATATTAGCGGCTTTTGCGGTAAAATTAATAGACTTTTCCCCGGGCGGCATAGCTGCCTTGTTTGCCTCAGCCTGTCATTTGTGATATGATTCAAAGCAACCAAAGGAGGTGTCATTATGCGCCTATTCACATCGTTCAATATAGCAACCCTAATCGTATCGGTTTTTCTGACAGGAGGAAAGACTATGGCTTATGAATCCATCTATCCGCGTACGCCTGTTGGAACCATTGAGATCAAGACATTGCCTGCGCGCACATGCCTTGTCGCCTCCGCACCAGGAGACGCGTTTGAAGACCGCGGCACCGCCTTTATGAAACTCTTTGGCTACATTAATGAGCAGGAGGTCTCCATGAGTGTGCCGGTCTCCGCCTCTGTATCAAAAAATGAGATGGTCTTCTACGTCGGCAGCAACAGCACGAAACGTGCGTTGGCCTCCACGAATGAGGTCTCGGTGCAGACACTGCCGGCGCTCACGGTGGTGAGTATTGGGCTCAGCGGCAGTTACACCCGCGAGAATTACGAAGAGGGTCTCCTGAAACTGAACACGTGGCTCGCGGGACAGAAGGAGTGGCAAACCAACGCCGCCCCTTACGTCGTCTACTGGAACTCGCCCTTTACCCTCTGGTTCCTGCGCAAGTCAGAGATTCATATTCCAGTCACGCGTGCCGCCAATGCCGTACCCGCGTTCTATACCTTCCCGGTGGAGACCATCGATGGCACCCCGGCCACGCTTGCGCCCTACAAAGGCCAAGTCGCCCTGGTCATCAACGTGGCCAGCAAATGCGGCTTCACCTCCCAATATGCAGGCCTTCAAAAACTATACGAGACCAACCAGAAGCGCGGCTTAGTGCTGCTGGGCTTTCCAGCGAATGATTTCATGGGACAAGAGCCCGGGACAAACGACGAGATCCAGCAGTTCTGCTCATTGAACTACGGCGTGACCTTTCCAATCTTCGGAAAGATCCATGTCAAAGGTAAAGAGCAACATCCGCTCTATACCTGGTTGACGGACACCACCCTTCACCCTGAATTCGGAGGAGACATCTCTTGGAACTTCAACAAGTTCCTGATTGATCGTAACGGCCAAGTGATTGCACGCTTCGGCTCGCGCACCAAACCAGACGACCCCGAACTGATCAAGGCGATCGAGAAGGCGCTGAAGGAGTGATTCGGTTGAAACTGGAAACTAGAAACTAGAAACTGGTTGACGTTTAGACAACAAGAAAGCGGTGTCGCACGGAATACCGCTTGCCACCGCACTCCAAAGTCTTTGCACAACAATAAAACCCGCCTCTCGTTGTTCGTCTTATTCTTTTGCGAACAAAACGCGCAGCAGCTTGACAATGGATAATATCATCGAGAGGGACATCACGACAATCACAATATATTTCGTGTACCTGCCGGCGAACAACCTTGAACTCGCTTCGGCAAACCGTTTCCCATCGGGATGCTTTTTAATTTGAAGCACGATGATAAAAGTAAAACATACAACAAAAACAAGTATTTGCAGAATACCGTAAATGTTGTGCCTTATCCATGGCTCCCACCTTGTAGAGACATTGGCTAGAGTGGAGGCGGCATAGAAAGCATCACTTATCATGAGAGAGTGGTATCCTTTGTGTTGATCACGTTAAAAAACATCTTCATCCTTTCGCAATACATTCTCTTCAACATGCGTGTGATTCTACTCGTTCGGGTAGGGGCTAGGCAAGGCGCGTTTTAGATTGGAATAGAGGAATGTTAGAATATTGGAAACCATTGAATGGCGAATTGCCAACAGCACTTAAGTTTGATACATTTTTTCTGTGATAAAGCGTATTTACTTAGAGGCCATCGATGAATAATCCACTTATTAATGATGTCCGTCGCGTGCGCGATGAACACGCACGAAAGTTTGACTATGACTTAGCTGCCATTTGCGCAGATATAAGAGAGCATCAAAAAACGTGTGGTCACCCAGTTGTTACATTGAGAGCGAAAACTGGGCGAAAGTTATATCCAATGCCTAAATCTGAACTGTTGGCTTGCCGGGAAGAGAACGATATTCCCATCCAGAAAACATAGGGGACTTCACTGGAATGACGGGCTAATGGAGTGCCGCGCTCTGTCGTGGCTGATCGTCTGTAATGCGATGAAAGGAGACAACTATGATGCTCATGCTTCCCGTCTTTTTTATGTTTTTCGTGTTTGCAATCCTGGGGACCATCTTCTGGATCTGGATGATTGTGGATTGCGCGTGCAATGAGAAATCAGAAGGGAATGACAAGCTCATCTGGATTCTGATCATCCTTCTCACCCACTGGATCGGCGCGCTGATCTATCTGCTCGTGAGACGCCCCAAGCGGAAGCAGGAACTCGGAAAGTAGCTGACAAGGGGACAGGCAAGCCGAGTACCGTCGGCAGTACCAGCCGATACTGGGATGCAGCGCGGCCTACGACACGGTGTCATGTTCATCATCATGCGAGCGAGTATACCTGTTTTTGTCTTGCGTATTCAAGACGCAATTTCCCTGAACTATTTTCGTTTCGTCAGGTAAGTACCGAGACAATTCACTGCAATTCAAAATGTTGACTTTTTAGCTATGCCCCCGGGGCCGCCGCGAATCTGCAACTGCAGACTGCTACTGCTGCCGCCTTCTCACCCCATCGTTCCACTATTCCAACATTCCAGTGAAGTTACAGGCCAGGCAGATCTCCGCTATTAAGGATTGCCGCGCTGTAAAGCGGCAGAAAAATCAGCTTTTGTTCGGGCAGTTGAGCATAACAACGGGAAGAGAGGACAATTCCAGCAGGGGATTCGGGATATGTTTGCAACATGAGGTGTAAACTGCGTAATGCCCCAGCCGCCCCCGACTTGACTTCAATCGGATAGATTCTCCCGTTTCGGACGAGCAGAAAATCAACTTCCGCATTGCTGGCTCTGCTCTCACGGCTCCAGTAAAAGAGCTCGTCAGAACCTGCGGCGAGTATCTCTTGCGCGACGAATTGTTCCGCCAGCTTTCCCCGATACATGGCCAGCAAATCATTTTGCCGGATCTCCGTGTCAATCGGTACTTGGCAGAGACGTTGCATCAACCCGATATCCAGAAACGCCGCTTTGAATTTCTGGGGGTTTGCGGTCGCTCCTAGCGGCAGACCGGACGGATTGCATGCTGAAATCTTATGGGTAATCCTAGCCTTGGTCAGTAAATCGAAGGCTTTACGATTGGTGGGACCTGTATGTATTTCGTTGAGTCGAGTGTATTTCAACTGCTCACCCACGCTTTTAGCAACACTTAACAAGACAGCGTCCAAACAACGGGGATCTGTTTGCGGTGTGTATTTAGCGAAATCGTCCCGATACGAATCAATGATTTCAGTCTGAACCTCCGCAACCGTTCTTAACGAAGAGGTGTCACGCCAGGTTTTGACGCATTCCGGCATTCCTCCTGTGAAAAAGTAGTTTTTTAATTCTTCGAGAATCTGTTCATGAGCCGCTTGAGAAGTAGCGGAAGGTGCCTTGCGGATCTGCTCCGCCATCGGCTCTTTCCCCAGCGCCATCAGGTATTCATAAAATGTCATGGGGTGGACGTGGAGGTAGTGTAACCTGCCGACCGGAATAGAAATCTCCGCGAATGCGAATTCCAACAACGAGCCAGCAACGACCACGTGCAGGTCTGGGATCTCCTCATAGAAGTATCGAAGCGCCATGATGGCACGGGGGCATGCCTGAATCTCATCCAAAAAAAGAAGCGTTTTGCCGGGAATTATTTTTCCCGTAGCCAGCTCGAGAAGATTAAGTATTCGCTTAGGATCCAGATTATCGCCAAAAACCGAATGCAGATCACGTCTCTTCTCAAGATCAATCTTTACAAACCCTTCAAAGTCTTTAGCGAGCACCTGCTCAACCAGCCACGTTTTGCCAACTTGCCTGGCACCTCTGAGAACCAAGGGTTTGCGACGGGATGACTTCTTCCATTGCAGTAATTCCTGTTCGATTAGACGCTTCATAACCGCTCACCTCTCTTCATTTTGAAGTGATATTAACCGTTACGTTTTAGAATGTCAATGGTAAAGGCATATCATTGCTTTAGATAATCAACCCATAATATGTCAACGGAGGCATCGCTGGCGCCCGACACAAAGGGATCCATGGACGCTCAAAATTCAACGATTGCTGTCATGCTTTCTTTTTTCAAAGGATTCGGAGGGTCTTCCGGTAGGCCGTGGCGAGCTCCTTATCCAATGTCAGCATCTTCCTGATGCGCATCGCAGCCTGCGACACGGATGTCACGTTCATCATTATGCGAGCGAGTATACCTGTTCTTGGCTTGCGTATTCAAGACGCAATTTTCATGAACTATTTTCGTCAGATAAGCACCGAGACAATTCACTGCAATCTCAAATGTAGAATGTGGGACTATGACCCTGGGTTCTTTCGCGGCCCTGGAAGAGGTAGCGGTTGGGGAATTGCCTTATTGAGTGATTATTTCGCGCAGAGGCGCGGAGGCGCAGAGGAGAGAGGCCTCGTTGTCGTCTCGGGGTACCACCGCTATAACAGTTTATAAACTGTGACAGGGCGGAAGCGATTTTACAGGACGCATCGACACAAAGCAAAGAGTCTCACACTTCATGAAGTGTGAGACTCTTTGTAAGCCTTTAAAACTGCACTCGTTTCAGCGGACACCAGAATCCTGATGTCTCAAATGTCTAATGTTAAAACACGTCCCCTATGCCTTTTCATCACCATGCTTCAGATTTTCTCAAACGAACAGCCGAAGTCGAATTCGTCGTCTTGATGACGAACTCGATTCGTTTATCTAAATAACTCATACTACAGAATTGGTGTTATAGAGCCCTTTGACATCTTTGAACAGAGAATGACATGTATCGCTCTCCACATATCTCAGCGGAAAACGGTGAACGTATTGCTGGATCCACAACACGCCAGAGACGATACCCAATGTAAGTATTAAAAGATAACTGACGAAATCCCTTTTCATCTCATTCCTTCATACTGGCCGAAGAAGTGTGTGTTTATGCGTAGGCGACGTCCAGGCACCCGTGATGTTCCGTCGTAACGATCATTAGATTCTAACGACCGAACCCTACCAACTAGAGCATTTTTCTTTAATGTGTGGCCTCTCGCAGAAAGACATATTTTTTGTGATAGGCTGACAAGCATTTGGAGGGCACGGTTACACCCGTGCCGCGGTCGGGGTGTAACCCGACCCTCCAAAAACGCCGAAATAAACAATCCCGCAAATCCTGTAAATCCTGTCAAAAACAGCGGCTACACATTATCTGAAAATGCTCTAGTACCCGGCAAAGTTCACCTTATATGTTTTGCCTGCGGGGCCAATGGCTGTCATCACAACCGCGCCCTTGCTGCTCACCGTGATCTTCTGCAGGTCGCCCTCGCGCTCCACCACCAGATCCCAGGCGCGGCCAAATGCGCGCAGGTCTCGCAGCGCCATGCGCGGCCATTGCTTGGGCAGCCAAGGCGTGCATTCGAAGGAGTCAAGGCCCGTGGGCACGATACCGAAGAGGCCTTCCGTGAAGACGCGCGGATAGAGCGAGCCCGGACAAAGCATATCGATCGCGTCCTCGTCGGGATAGGGCCCGCGGGCACCGAAGACCTGCGCCTGGACCACGCGCCGCGTGAGGTCAATCGCCTCTTCCGTGCGGCCGGCCTTGAACAGCACCCGCAACGCATAGTAGGTCTCGCGTCCCCATTCGGTCGGACGGGTGGACTCCGCCAAAATGTCAGCGCCCTGCTTGCGGTTGGGCCAAAGCTTGTCGGACAACAGCGCGGACATCGTGGCCTCCTGCCGGTTGGTGATGCCCATGGCCTGCGGCAACAAAACCCATCCGCGTAGCGTGGTGTTCCCGGTGTAGTAGCGGTAGGTCTTGAAGCCTTCGACTTCCGCGCCGAAATAAGCTTCGATACCTTTGGCCAGCGCCTCCGCACGGGCGTCAAACTCAGCGGCAGGTTCAGCCTTGCCCAAGGCGCGCGCCAGATGCGCCGCCTGCCGATAGCCGCCATACGCGAGCGCCGAGGTGCTCAGGTTGGCTTTACCGGTGGGATATCGATCCTCCATCTCGTCGGTCTCCGACGCGATGATGTTGTCGGCCGTGGTGTGCCGCAGAAGCGACGCGGCGCTGAACCCGATCAACGGCCACATCTCCTCAGCGGCTGCGCGATCACCTTGGAACAGCAGGAATTTGGAGAGTCCGTACAGCACCATCGCGTCATCGCCACGCTCGCGCTGGGTGAGATTCAGCGCGGGACTTTCAAAGGAGCCCGGGAAGGGAATGATCCCCTTCGTGCTGCAGTGATCCTGCCACACGCGGTACATGTTCATGGAGGCGCGGTTCAGCTCGGCATCGCCAAAGAAAGGGAACACCGGGCTGGAGTATTCGACCGGATCATTCGCCCAGATTCCGGGCGAATAAATCAGGCTGCCATTGTGGGTGATGACGCCCTTGCACGTCTCGATCGGCGCTTCCAACACATGGAACTTCTGCAGGGCGAAGGCAATGTCAAGCGCATGCTCCGGAGTCTCAAGCCGTCCGGGGCCGCGCCAGGCGGCCTCAGACCACGCCGTGCGCGCAGCGTGCTCCGCTGTCACGTCCACGGACACATCGGGGTCAGCGGCCAAGCGGGCCTGCACACAGACGGAGAATGAGACGGCCTCGCCGGACTTCACTGAAACATCTTTCACTCCCGGACAGTTCCAGACGATGTCGGTCTCCTCGATCGTCGCCTTGATCGTGCGGCTGGCTGTCACTGACACCGCCACAGGCTGGCCTGACGTGTTGCGCACCTGCCACGCCTCGACGACCAGCGCCTGGGTGGTCGAAGGAAAGACCGTACGCGCGACAGCCACGCCCGACTGCTCCGGATAAGCCAAGGTCAACATGCCGTCAAAGGTGACGGAGGCCGGGACACCAAGCCGCAGCGCCTGCCCGTTGATCCGCAGTTCAGGGGCGGACGCGCTTCCGCCTTCAAACATGATCTTCTTTTTCTTCAGGAGATCCTTCTGCACGTTGTAAAAACGGGCTGTGTAGCACATCCCCGTGAGGCTGTCCGACTGGACCTGCATCACCACTTTGCGTCCCTGCATGCAGAGCACCAGCGGTTCTTTCGCGTCACCGCGGTGGGTAATGCGTCCAGCCTCATCCCTGACCCAAAAATCCTCGGCCACCAGCCCCAACGACAGGCACGCTATCGAGGCCACAAGCAAAAATATGTGTTTTGTCTTCATGCGGTTTTCTTATCCCCCTACGCCTACCCCTTTGACTACTTCTCGTTGATCCAGATTGTCATCGCCCCTTTTTCGCGATTGGCCCAAGCATAGCTGGGCACTGCGGTCAACGCTTCGCTCTTAATCACGGTCACGCCCCCTAACAACGCTGCGCGATATTCGGCGCTCAACTCGGCTTTGGGCGACAACGCCAAATTCAATACATCCACTCCTGGGTTATCAACAGCCTCGATGCAGTAAACGATCGGACCGCGCATCAGCGCGACCTTGCCCTTATTTTCTTTTAGATTATCGTGCGAGTAGATCCGCTGAATCGGCATCGGCAGATCCAACTCCACCCGGTCTCCGCTCTTCCATTCGCGCTTGAGATGCACATAGCCATCCTTACGCGGCTTCGCATCGACGGACTGTCCGTTAATGGTGAGCTTCACCTGCAACGCCTTTGACTCAGCAAAACGGTAGAGGTCGCTGGGAACCGGGCATCCTTGCGCCCACACTGGAATACGCAGGCTCAGATCAAACGTGAGCGGCTTTTCGGGCGAGACGGTCAAGCCAACACGACCTTCCCACGGATATTGAGTCTGCTGAACCAATTTAATGTTGGCACCGTTATTCAGCTTCAGTGATGCCTCCCCCTCCACATACAGATTAACAACGGCTTGGTCATCCCCCTCGCCATAAGCCAACCCGCCCACCTGCGGAATCATGCGCGCCAGATTCGAAGGGCAACAGGAGAGACCGATCCAAGGTCTCCGCTCGTGCCCGCCTTTGCTCAACAGCGGATTTTCATAAAAGAACTGATCGCCCGAAAGCGAAATGCCAGAAAGGACGCCGTTATACAGCGCCAATTCCATCACATCCGCATACTTGGCTTGTCCTTTGAGCAAGGCCATCCGGTGCTGCCAAAACACATGGGCAATCGCTGCACAGGACTCGCAATAGGCCGACTCGTTGGGCAACAGATAGGGATCGCCGAAACCCTCGTCATCATATTGTCCGCTGCCGATGCCGCCCGTGATATAGAGCTTGCGGCTCACCACGTCAGTCCAGAGATGATCCAGCGCCTTCTCATAACCCGGCGCCTTACTGAAGCGTACCATGTCCGCCATCGCCGAATACATGTAACCGGCTCGCACTGCATGTCCGACCGCTTCGAACTGGTCAATCACCGGCTTATGATCCTGCATGCGTCCATTGCGCAAACGGAGCTGGGCATGCCAAAACTCACGCCGCTTCTCCCCTGTCAGCTCCCCTGCTGGCTTGACTGGCGCGATAGCGGTCTTGGGATCAAAAAGTTTATGCTCGGTTCCATGCACATAGCCGCGCTCATCGAGAAAGAAGCGCGCGAGATCCAGATAGCGCTTCTCACCCGTCGCGCGATAGAGCCGGACCAACGCCAGCTCGACCTCCTGATGTCCATCCACGTCATAACGCTTGTTCGGGCCGAAGACGCTATCGATGTGATCCGCAAAACGCTTTGCCGCATCAAGCGCCTTAGGGTCGCCGGTCAAGCGCTGGTGCTCCACGGCCATCTCGAAAAAATGACCCGCGTTATACATCTGGTGCCCGAGGCGCAGATCATCCCAGCGCTTATCGAGGCCGTTGAGAATATGGCAGGTGATCAAAAAACCGTCCTTCTGTTGGGCGGCAAGAATGCGGTCAATGATGGCGTCCACGCGCTGGCGAAAGGCCGGGTCGTTGTTGTGCTGCAGCGAATCCACCGCGCCTTCCAGCGCCTTATACAAGTCAGAGTCAAAGGCATGGTGTCCGCTGGCCGGACCATTGGTCACGCCAGCCGCCTTGTCGAAATTGGTGACGTGCCCATCTTTTTCAAGTTGGTTCAACGCATGAGGCAGAGTCACCTCGTGCTGCGTTTTCAGTCGCGGCCCCCAGAATCCACCCTGTAGATTCACTTGCGAGTGAACCACTTCTTTCAGTCCGCGCAACGGCAACGGGTCAACCCTTTGCACCGGCTCTGCCGCATCCACTCGACACACGACCATCAGACTGAGCGCTGATACGCCCCACTGCACTGCTGAAACTAAACGATTCATTTTGCTCCCTCTCCTTCTTTTTTATTGCAAAAACTTTTCATGGTCGGATATTACTAACTCCGTCGCTTGGAGTCAACCCGTAACGCAGGCGTGCTTCATTGAACTTACTTTGTCCTTTGACCTTTTGTCTGCATTGCCCGTTCATGGTTAAGTTCGAGCAGGCGGGAGAGAATCTGGTCATCGGAGAGGTCAAGTGGGAAACCGTAGGCTGCGGAAACGGCGGCATCGAGCTTCTTGTGCGCAAGATCGAGCCAAGTAGGACGGGCGTTGTAGAGATTGGTCAACGTGCGTTTTTTGAGTTCGGCTGGCGTTGCGCTTTCGGGTTTCAGCCAGCGGTCGCGTTGTTCAACAAGCTCGCGCACGGCAACAACAATCGTCTCCGTTTGCTCCGCTGTAGGATGTGGCAACGGGAACGTCTCAAAACTTGTGGTGGGCGTGTAACGGCAACCACTCTCCTCTTCACGCAGTTGTGTCCCCTGAGCCCGCGCCCAGACTTCATGTATCCGCGAGTGGAGGACTCCAAAGAAGATGTCATCGTCTCGGGCAAAAACCAATGTGCCTTGATTGCAGAGTACATTGGATGCCATCCATACAAAGAGGCGATGCTTTGAAACCCCGGGTGTCGCGATATAACGTTTCATCCCTGCTAACGCTTTACGCATTTCTGGTCGAGGGCGCGCATACTGCCACCACATCCCCCGATAATCATCTCGTCTCTGTTCGCGAGCAGGTAAGACAGTCGTCTTCACATATTCAAACGGCTTCTCGTATTTGGCAGCTTCCTCAAATGGCATCAATGCGAAGTCAATCGTCCATTTGCCGCGAGAAGATTGGCCAATGTCCACGGCACTGACAACAGGACGTACCACGTCAGAGTTCGGACGTCCGTTCGGATTGCCGGTGTCTGCTAACATAGCTGCCGCTGTTTCCGCGTCAATATCAAACGGGGCTTTTGCAGATGGCCCCATAAAGCAGATGCCCTGATTTTCTGCAAGGATCATTGCTGCTGTCACGTCCGCATTGCAGGTCAGGTCAGGGTTAATCTTCGAGACGGTCTGGCCATCCAGGATGCTTTTGGACTCAAGCCCATTGTCAAAGGCTGCCATGCTGACGTGGACGTTGGCACCGTCCTGAATCCAGTCGCGGTCAGAGACAGCCCAGAAGATGTTGCCGCTCTCTTTGATGCGCTTGAGGACTTCGCGGTTTGCTCCACCGCGTATGCCTTGGGTGGCCAGCAGCCCCGCACGTTTGCACTTGCCCGCCTTAATGTGCGCCCGCGCCTTCTCGAACCAGTAGCAGCAGAGGTCAGCAAAGGCAGGGATGCGATCCTTGTAAAGG
>Ga0268284_1000805_pt1 | contig 18647 bp, 10 predicted proteins | sample saktaG_14_FD_190137 | JGI IMG/M metagenome (GOLD analysis project Ga0268284, IMG submission 190137) | Saline water microbial communities from Sakinaw Lake, British Columbia, Canada - sak_2013_06_06_40m | ecosystem: Environmental > Aquatic > Non-marine Saline and Alkaline > Saline ...
AGCGCGGCATTCCACACCTGTGCGTCATGCGACCGGACGGACGTGACCGATCCCGGGCTGGAGTTCCGGGTCGGCCGCGATGGCCGGGAATTCTGTAGCGACCATTTGCCGGAGTGAGTGCATGGCAGTTGCGCCACAGTTTACAGAATCTCCCGGATGAAGGAATCCTTTTGGAACAGCGAAAAGGCGGTGGGTTCTTCGCCGGTGCCGAGGAAACGCGGAGCGATGCCGAGTTGGTTCTGGATGGTCACGGCGATGCCACCCTTGCCGGAACCATCGAGTTTGGTCACGATCAAGCCGTCGAGCGGACTGGCCTTGTGGAATTCCTTCGCCTGTTGGAGGGCGTTGGTGCCGGTGGTGGCATCGACCACAAGTAGTGTTAGATGAGGCGCGGATTCATCCTGTTTGGCGAGCGTGCGGCGGATTTTCCCGAGTTCTTCCATCAGGTTGTGGCGGGTGTGGATGCGGCCAGCGGTGTCGCAGATGAGGAACTGGGTTTGCGCGGCGATGGCTTTTTGATGGGCATTGAAACAAACCGATGACGGGTCGGCGTTGGGGTTGCCCTTGACCACCGGCAGGTGCAGGCGCTCGCCCCAACGCTGGAGTTGTTCGACGGCGGCGGCGCGGAAGGTATCCGCGGCGGCGAGCAGGACCGAATGGCCGCGGTTCTTGAGCCACAGGCCGAGTTTGGCTGAGGAAGTGGTTTTGCCGGTGCCATTGACACCCACGACGAGGATCACGAAGGGTTTGCCATCCGGCCTTGGAGCGGGCGGCGGGGAGTCCTCGGGAAGGCGCTTGGCGAGGTGGCGGCGCGTGGTTTCCACCACGTCAGCGGCGGAGATTTCCCGACCGTGGGCACGGAGATCGTCGATAATCTCGGTGGTCAGATGGATGCCGAGATCCGCGCCGATGAGATCGGCTTCGAGGTCGTCCCAAGCGATTTCCGCACGATTGGTGATTTTGTTGAACAGGGATGTGAAAAAGCCGGCCATGGGTGCGGGCGGAGATTGGGCAGGGAATGCCCAAGACTCAAGCGCAAGACTTCAATCTTCAAGCGACAACCCGAGGAACCGGTGGCGAGAACGGAGAGCGGTTTGAAACCGAGCGAGATGGCCAGCCAGAGGTTGCCCGGAGGGCGACGCGGGCAGGTGTCGGCTATCCATGCCCCGCGCCGCGAGTCAACCGGGCTGCCCCAGAGACACCAGCGCTCGAGCTGATCCATCACTCCGTTCTGACCGAAGAAGGCAGTGCCGACTACTCCTCCAATAGCGTTTCCGCCGTGATGTGCAGCAGGATCTGGTCGCCAATAAAGGCCCGGCCGTCCAACACCGCCTTGCGGATTCGTGGCACTAACTCGACGATCTTGACTTCGATGCGGACATCATCCCCCGGATGCGCCGGGGCCTTGAAGCGCACGTTCAGTGACCGTGCCACTGCGCCCGGCCCGGGCAACTGGGTCGCTAGCAATGCCGAGAAAAACCCCACCAGCAGTACCCCGTGGGCGATGATGCCGCCAAAGCGCGGCTCGGCATAGGCAGGGTCGGAGTGCAATGGGTTATGGTCCCCGGTGACGTCGGCGAAGGCGGCGATCATTTCCGGGGTGATGTGAATGGTTTGGCTGGCCGTTTGGCCAAGGGCAAGTTCTGAGAATTTCATGGTTTTGGGAGGATAAGTGAATATCAGGCGGTTGTCAGCGACAGAATCTGGTGCCTGGAAAATCTTACATCCCACCTGTCACAACTGCCACTATCTCCGCGCCATGTTCATTTTGCGAAATACTCTGATCAATTTGCGCACGCTTGCAATCAAGTCTCGCCGCGCACCGTAGTTACCCTTGAATGGCGGTGTCCGCCCTGCTCGCCGTATGCATTCGATCCGATTGATGGCGGAGGCAGGGCAGGGGAACCGGGGCCGTCGGCCAGCAACTAATTTTCCCTCAACACGAAGAATTCATGAACCGGAATGCGATCACTGTTTTGGCGGCTCTGGCAAACCTCTATCTGGGGCTGCCCGCCGTGCATGCCGCGGACAACAAGGTCGTTTGGCTCGACGAGATGAATCTGATACCTGCGACCTCCGGGTGGGGCAGCACGCAGGCGAAAAAAACCGTCGATAACCGGCCACTGACCTTGCGCGGCAAGGTTTACGAGCGGGGTATCGGCACCCACCCACCCGGCGGCATGCGGGTCGAACTCGACGGCCGCGGCATTCGTTTCAAAGCCGTCGCCGGCGTGGACGACGAGGTCGGCAAACAGGGTTCGGTCGTGTTCATGGTGATGGGCGACGGCAAGCAGCTGTGGTCCAGCGGCATCCTCACCGGTAGCGGCGAAGTCAAGGCCTGCGACATCGACGTCAAGGGCATCAAATTCCTCGACCTGATGGTGGACACCACACCTGATGGATATGCTTTTGATCATTCCGACTGGGCCGACGCCAGGATCGAATACCAAGGCGACAAGCCCCCCGCGACCCAAGCCGCGCCAAAACCCGTCAGGCCACCCAACCCGGATGCTAACAGATGGCCGCCGGCGGACCAGGTGTTCGACAAGAACTCGCTGCCGGATCCCGCGGACAAGGATGAGGCGGACGCGGTGCTGCGCCGTGTGGGCGTACTGATCGCGCACCTCAAGACCTTGCCGCGTTGTCCCGACCTCAAGAATGCGGAGGCGCGGCTCACCGAGTTGAAGACCCGGGCCGGCCTGATCGACACCGGCGATCCGAAGCGCGAGGTGTTGTTAGCCGAGGTCTGCAAACTGCGCCGCAAGGTGGCCTTCGCCAATCCGTTGCTGGATTTCGACCAGATCCTGTTCATCAAACGCCACTTCTGCCCGAATGACGAAACACGCGGCAACCACATGTGCGACCAGTTCTTCGGCTTCAACGCGATCCGCGGCGGCGGCTTGTTCGTCCTGGAGCATCCTTTTTCCGACCAGCCGACCACCCGCAACGTGCTGGAAAAATCCGTGTGCGAAAACGGCCGCTACAAGGGGAAATCCATGACATCAATGGACGGTTTCCTCGCGCCCGAGCTGAGTTATGATGGCAAGGAAGTCCTGTTTGCCCGCACCGAAATCGCGGATAACGAGGGTGACCGCAAACGCTACGCGGGCACCGGCTTTGAAACCAACACCTACAAGATTTTCCACGTCAACCTGGACGGCACCGGTCTGACCCAGCTGACCGACGGCATCTGGAATGATTTCGATCCCTGTTACCTGCCTAACGGAAGGATCATTTTCATTTCCGAACGCCGCGGCGGCTTTGGGCGTTGCCATGGCCGCCCGGTTCCCAGCTTCACCCTGCATTCCATGAATCAGGACGGCAGTGATATCGTCACCCTCAGTCCGCACGAGACCAATGAATGGCAGCCGAGCGTGAACCACAACGGCATGGTCGTCTATACCCGTTGGGACTATGTCGATCGCGGGTTCAACCAGGCTCATCACGCGTGGACCACCACCCCTGACGGCCGCGATCCAAGAGCCGTCAATGGCAATTTCTCGCCCAACCAGGGCGCCCGGCCTCACTTCGAGATCTCCATGCGCGCCATCCCCGGTTCGCAAAAATACATGGGCACCGCCGCCTGCCATCACGGCCAGGCCTATGGTTCCATCATTCTGGTGGATCCGCTGATGCCCGATGACAATGCCATGGCGCAGGTCAAACGCCTGACCCCGGACCAGTTGTTCCCTGAAGCCGAGATCGGCACCCATGGGCCGCCCGCCAATTATGCCGCGCCCTATCCGTTGAGCGAACATTTCTTCCTCTGCGTGTATGACAAGGACAGCCGCTCCGACGCCGGAACCGACAACAATTATGGCATCTATCTGGTGGACGCCTTCGGCAACAAGGAATTGTTATATCGCGACGACGAAATCTCCTGTCTGGACCCCATGCCGATCAAAGCGCGCCCGGTGCCCCCCGTGATTCCCCACCTGACCGCCGTGGGCAAGCCGCTCAAGCCCGGGACCAGGTTTGTGCCGCCGGATCCCAAGACCATCCCCGATTTCGGCACGGTGGGGCTGATCAATGTGTATGATAGTATCTATCCGATGACGGATCTGCCGAAAATCACCGCCTTGCGCGTGATTCAACTGTTGCCGAAAACCACCCCCTTCGCCAATAACCCGAAGATTGGTTTCGGCGATCAGAAGAGCGCCCGCATGGTGCTCGGAACCGTCCCGGTCGAGCAGGATGGCAGCGCCTTCTTCAAACTGCCGGTCAACCTGCCGGTCTATTTCCAGGCACTCGATGCCGAGGGCGTGGCCGTGCAGTCGATGCGCAGCGCGACCTATGTGCATCCGGGGGAAACCCTGACTTGTCTTGGCTGCCACAATTCACCGACTAACGGCTACCGCATGGGCAATACTTCGGCCACGGCGCTGCGGCGGCCACCGTCGGAGTTGAAGCCCGACGTCGAGGGTTCGAGACCCTTCAGCTATAAGATCCTCGTGCAACCGGTGCTGGAAAAAAACTGCATCGGATGTCACACCAAGAGCATCGCTGAAGGCAAGAAATGTCCGGATCTAACCCAGGGCGAAAAAAAGAACAATGGAGACTTTTTCACCTCCTACAATTCACTGCGCGATTTCACTTTCTTCTGGGATAACGCGGTCTTTGACGGTGTCCCCGACAGCAAGCCGGGTGAGATCGGCGCCCGCAAAAGCAAACTGTTCCAGATGCTGAAAAAGGGGCACCACAACCTGAAACTCAGCACGGAGGACCTGCACCGCCTGACCTTGTGGATGGATTGCAACAGCGACTTCTACGGCTCCTACGAAAACCTCGAAGAACAGAAGGAAGGTAAGGTTGTCTGGCCGACCCTCGAGTAAGCCTCCGGCATGATCCACCCAATCCCATGAATCCATACCACCCATCAGCAGACGTGAGCCGCAATACCAGACTCGTCCGCCATGCTGCCTGCGCCATCGCCCTGGCGTGCTTCACCGCGGGGATCGTGCCCGCCACCGCCCAAAACCCGGGCGCGACGATTCAGGTCAATCTAGCGGAACAAAAGGCCCCTGTTCCTTCGACCCTCTACGGCATCTTCATGGAGGAGATCAGTCACGCGTTCGACGGCGGCATCTACGCGGAACTGATCCAAAACCGCAGTTTTGAGGAAGGCGTGTTGCCGCCGGGAATGAAGCTGGTCAAAAAGGACGACGGCAACCTGAAAATGGAACTCGAGAAACTGCCGCCCAACGTGCCCAAGGACAAGTGGGACATGCCGTGGCCGTGGCTCAACAACTGCCCGTGGCAACCCGCGCGCGAGTTGTTAGGGTGGTCGCTGGAAAACACCGGCGGCGCGTCCGGCGAGATGAAGATCACCGAGGCGAACCCGATGAATGCCGCGTCGTCCCGCTCGCTGGCGCTCAAAGTCGCTGCGCCCACCGGGCCGGATGGCCGCGTCGCCTTGAGCAACAGCGGCTACTGGGGCATTGATGTGCGCTCCGGCACCAGCTACGACCTGAAATGGTATCTGCGTCCCGGCACCTTCGAGGGCACCGTGACCGCCACCCTTGAGTCCAAGGACGGCAAGGTGCTCGGCCGGCACGAGTTCGGCAAGATCGCCCCGGGGGACAAGTGGCAGCGTCTAACAGCAAAGCTGGCGGCCACCGGCAGCGATCCGCAGGCGCGCTTCGTATTGTCGTTCCGCGGCAAGGGTGAATTGCAGGTGGACTGGGTTTCGTTGTTTCCGCCCACCTACAAGAACCGCCCTAACGGATTGCGGGTGGATCTGGCGAAGCATCTGGAACAATTGAAACCGTCGTTCATCCGTTATCCCGGTGGTTGTTATGTGGAAGGTCTGTCGTGGGAATCGGCACCCGATTGGCGCAAGATGGTGTGCCCGCCGGAGGACCGTCCTGGCCAGTGGGGGTATTGGCAATACCGGTCCACCGACGGCTTCGGCTATCATGAGTTCCTCCAGTTTTGCGAGGACCTCGGCTCCGACGCGATGTATGTCGCGTTCTGCGGCATGACGGTGCACCCGGATAACAACGTGCCGCTCGACCAGATCGGCCCGGTGATCCAACAGACGCTCGACGCCATCGAATACGCGCTCGGGCCGGTGACATCCAAGTGGGGCGCGGTGCGTGCCCAAATGGGTCACCCCAAACCGTTTCCTCTGAAATACATCGAGATTGGCAACGAACACCCGCCCGCGATCTACGGCGATTATTACAAGAAATTCCGCACCGCCATCAAGGCGAAGTATCCTGACATGATCGTCATCATGAGCATGTTCTGGAGCGGTCTCAATCCGCAGGCCATCGAACGGGCGGGCGATGATGCGATCGACGTGGTTGACGAGCATTCCTACCGGCCGTCGGGCTGGATCCGCAGCAATTTCGACTACTTTGACAAATACCCGCGCAAGCCGTGGAAGATTTATGTCGGGGAATATGCCCATCACCACGGCGGCGGCGACTGGAGTGCGGCGATGGATGACTCGGTCTATCTGATGATGCTTGAGCGCAACGGCGATCTGGTGAAAATGGCCAGTTATGCCCCGTTGTTCGTCAACGTGAACCAGAGCAGTTGGGGGGTGAACCTCATCGAGTTCGATTCCTCGCGCAGTTATGTCCACTCGTCCTATCATGTGCAGAAGACGTTTGCCGAAAGCCGTCCCGACGTGAACCTGGCGACCACCGTGGACATCACCCCCAAGCCGGACCCCAGCCTGCCGCTGCTGGCCGGCAAGTTCGGTCTTGGCTCGTGGAACACCCTCAACGAATTCAAGGAATTCCGTATCTATGACGGGAACGACAAGCTCGTGTTCAGCGACGATTTCGCCAATCTTGAACACTGGGCAGCGCCGGGCATCGGCCAATGGAAGGTGGAGAACGGCATGCTCAAACAGACCGATCCTAACCGCGGACCCACCAGCCTGTTTCTCAAGGATGAACTCAAGACCGGACGCGTCACCGTGAAGGCGCGCCGCGTGGGCGGCAGCGAAGGGTTCCTGATGTTTTTCCACGCCGCTGGGCCGGAACGCTATATGTTCTGCAATTACGGTGCCGCGGGCAACCATTTCTCGGCCATCCAGGGTACGCCCTCCAATGCCATCGCCACCAAGGGCGGCGGGGATCTGCAGGGACCCATCGACAACGAGCGCTGGTATGACATCAGTCTGGTCGTGACCAAAAACTCCGCCGAAATGCTGCTCGACGGCAAGCGTGTCAGCAAGATCGAGGCGGACGCCCTGCCGGCGTTCTTCGCCACCGCCGGCTATCAGCAAAAGGACAGGACGGTCGTCGTCAAGGCCACCAACTACAACCCGACCCCGCTGCTCGCCGGGATCCGTCTCGACGGTGCCGCCAATGTCGCGGCTACCGGCCAGCACATCGTGATCCGCGCGGACAAGCCGGAGGATGAGAACACGCTCGACCTGCCGAACCGCATCGCGCCGCAGGTGTTGCCACTCACCGGTTGCTCGAAGAGCTTCCAAGTCACCCTGCCGCCGTATTCCGTCAACATCCTGCGCATCCAGGCCAAATGACAACCGTGATATGGATATGAGGTTTTTCTTCGGCTCGCCCTTGGCAGACAGCTTGAACTCCAACGTGTTTCCACCCCAACGACGTCGGAGTTAAGGCTTTAGCCGATCTTCTTTTTTGTAGTCAAGTTATAGCAATCGTCATGAAAACAAAACACCCCATTCTGCTGTCTGCACTGGCAGTTCTCGCTATTCCGTTAGCTCACACGCTGCACGCGGCTGAAGTCCCGGACAAGGCGCCCATCAAGGTCATCCCATTCAGCCTGACCGACGTCAAACTGCTAGACGGCCCGTTCAAACATGCGGAGGAACTCAACGAGAAATACCTCTTGAGTCTCGAACCCGACCGCCTGCTCCACACGTTCCGGTTGACCGCCGACCTTCCGACATCGGCCAAACCATACGGCGGCTGGGAGGATCCCAAGTGCGAATTGCGCGGCCATGCGGTCGGCCACTACCTGTCCGGTTGCGCGCTGGCCTACCAGAGCAGCGGCAATGAACAGCTCAAGGAACAGTCGGCCCAAGTGGTCGCAGGCATGGCCGAGTGCCAGGCCAAATTCCCGAGCGGTTATCTCAGCGCCTATCCCGAGGAACTGATCGACCGCGTGGTGGCCCTCAAGGGCGTCTGGGCACCGTGGTACACCCTGCACAAGATCCACGCCGGGTTGCTAGACCAGTATCAGCTTTGCGGCAACCAGCAGGCGCTCGAGGTGCTGGAAAAGGCCATCGGCTGGGTGGATTCGCGCATGAGCCAGCTCACGGACGAACAAATGCAGGCCATGCTGAATTGCGAACACGGCGGCATGAACGAGGTCATCGCCAATCTCTACGCCGTTACCGGCAATGCCAAATACCTGAAACTCGCACTGCGCTTCAATCACCACGCGGTCCTCGATCCGGCCATCAATGGCGAGGACAAGCTCACCGGCCTGCACGCCAACACCCAATTTCCGAAATTCATCGGCATGGCACGCGAATACGAACTCACCGGTGATGAATCCTACCGCAAGGGCTGCGAATTCTTCTGGAACGCGGTCACCAAGGAACGTTCCTATGTCATCGGCGGCAACAGCGACGGCGAAGCGTTTTCCCCGAAGGAACAGCTTTCGAAATACCTCGGCCCTAACACGACGGAAACCTGCAACACCTACAACATGCTCAAGTTGACGCGCCAACTCATGAAGTGGGATCCCAAGGCCGGGTATGCCGATTACTACGAGCGTGCCCTGTATAATCACATGCTCCCGCAGCAGAATCCGGAGAATGGCATGGTGCTCTATTACATGCCCCTGCGTCCGGGATCCGAGAGACCGAGCCGCTTCGGCACACCTGATAACTCGTTCTGGTGCTGCACGGGCACCGGCATGGAGAGCCAGTCAAAATACGGCGATTCGGTTTATTTCCACAGCGACAGGGACTTGTATGTCAACCTGTTCATCGCAAGCGAACTCAACTGGAAGGAAAAGGGAATCCAGGTTCGCCAGGAAACAAAGTTCCCTGACGAGCCAACCACGAAACTAACAATCACCGCCGCGAAGCCCGTGGCGATGGCTATCAACATGCGCTACCCCTACTGGGCTACCAACGGCATCGAACTGAAAGTCAATGGAGATAAACAGAACATCAGCACCCAGCCCGGCAGTTATATCACCTTGGAGCGCGAATGGAAAACCGGCGATACGATCGAGCTTGCCATGCCATTCGGGCTCCGCTTCGAATCATTCCGCGACGACGGGAATATGGCCGCCGTCATGTATGGCCCGCTGGTGATGTGCGCGTGGACCACCAAGGACAATCCCGTCTCGGTCATCCGCGGCGACAAGAGCCAGGCACTCAAGGCGCTCAAGCCGGGCACCGCCGGACCTAACACATTCACCGCCCCCGCGTCCATCTTCCGCACCTCATTCGAGAACGCGGATGGCGCTACGACCTTCGTGCCGTTCTACAAGGAATACAAAAAACCTCACACCGTTTACTGGGAGATCTACGATGACGCCCGCTGGGCGGCCAAGGAAGCCGAAATGAAGGCGGCGAAGGAACGTCAGCGCATCCTCGATGCCAGACGCGTGGACGGACTGGAGTTCTTCGACCAGGCCGAACGCGACCACAACTTCAAGGGCGAGCAAACCGCGGCAGGGGATCACAACGGACGGCGCTGGCGCCACTGCGACCCCGGCGGCTGGTTCCAATACGACCTCAAGGTGCTCGCCGATCAGCCGCAAACGCTCGCCTGTTGTTACTGGGGCTCGGATGGCGGCCGCCAGTTCGACATTCTCATCGACGGCCGGAAGATCGCCACCGAGGAACTCAAGGGCGAAAAACCCAACCAGTTCTTTGATCGGGAATACCCGATCCCGGCCGACCTGCTCAAAGGCAAGGACAAGGTGACAGTCCGGTTCCAGCCGGTAGGCAACAGTCAGGCCGGCGGCGTCTTCGGCTGTTCTATCATGAAGGATCAATAACCGGGCCAAAAGGAGCGCGTGTCTCCAGACTCGCCTGCCAATGAATCGCGAAAGATGGGTGTCCCCGGCGCGTCATCCTTTCACTTTTCATTGGCCCACGACTGGAGTGTCGTGGCTCCTTACCCACGACAGGCATTATTCGCGCAAGCTACGAATGCCGGGTGGTCTCACGCTTCCTCATCACTTCAGGGGGCGGGAGAACACGGCTTGACATCTGTGGCAATTTGCCACAGATTCCGCTCATGAGTCAATCCATCCGTCTCAATGGTGCCCTGATCGAAGCCGCCAAGCGGCAGGCAACGCTGTTCCACCGCTCGCCCCCGCAACAGATCGAACACTGGGCGGCCATCGGCCAGGTGATGGAACAAGCGCTTTCGTATCCGGCGCTGGAGAAGGTCGTCCGCGCGGTCGGACGCAAGGATCTGGACCAAGCGCTGGCGGTGGTAGGGACGCCCGAAGGAGTCGCCAAGGCGCATGGGGTCATCCGCCGGACATCGAAAAGCAAGTCTGCCCGAGCCAAGTGAAGCCGCTGTTAGTCATGCTTGCCGGTCCGAACGGCGCGGGCAAGAGCACGTTTTACGAGAGCTATCTATCTGTTCTCGGGCTGCCGTTTTTGAACGCGGATGTGCTTGCGTCGGTGACGGGTTTGGGGGCCTACGAGGCGGCTGCGAGGATCGCGGACGCCCGCCATCTGTTAGTCGGGCGGCGCCTGGGCTTTGTCACCGAGACCGTGCTATCCGATCCCGTGGGTTCGAAGGTGGACTTCCTGGCGGAGGCCGCCGCATCGGGGTTCGACGTCCAGCTCATCTACATCGGGATTGAGGATGCGGATGCCGCGGCCGGGCGGGTGGCGGCACGCGTGCGGGCCGGTGGTCATGATGTGCCTTTGGAAAAAATCCTGGCCCGTTACGCAAGGACGCTGGATAATCTCGGACGGGCCATCGTCCGGCTCCCGCGGGTGACTCTCTATGATAACAGCTCGTACGAAGAACCCTATCGATTCGTCGCGGAGTTTCGCTCCGGAAAGGTGCACTTCATGGGCAAAAGCCGCGCGCCTCATTGGGCGCGGAGGTTCCTCAAGGGACGCTGAGTCGCACGATCAGATACCATCCGGACATCGACTGACATGCGCTACGAACTCATCATTTACCCTGGAAAGAGCCATGAAACCGCAAATTGAACAACGGATTCGCGAAATGGCAATTGACCCTCCCGCCGGGATGATGTGGCATTGGCATGTTGGCCTGAGCAGGCGGGTTGGCTTGCACGCCCGCCGACCCCCCTGATTGGAAATTCATCACATTTTATGAAGACAAACTGTAGTATTGCTCTCGCCGCCGTCGCCCTGGCGCTCGGCATCCTTCCTGCGTCCGCCGATACCCTTGCGGTGGTGGACCGACCCGACACGACCGGCACCAACCCTTACTATCCCGGCAACAAGGCGCCGCTGCTGCCCAGTCCCTACATCCGTCTGCCGCTGAGTGCGGTGAAACCGCAGGGCTGGCTGCTCAAACAACTGCAACTCCAGTCCGAGGGGTTTCATGGCCATCTTGGCGAAATCAGCGGGTTCCTCAAAAAGAACAACAACGCCTGGCTGGATCCCGCCGGCAAGGGCGATTGCTTCTGGGAGGAAGTGCCGTATTGGCTGCGCGGTTACGCAGGTTCGGCCTTCCTGCTCGATGATCCGAAGCTGGTGGCCGAGGCCAAGGCCTGGCTCGAGCCGTCCATCACCGGCCAGCGGTCTAACGGTTACTTCGGCACCGAGGCGCTGTCCGGCCTCAACGGCCAGGAGCCCGACCTGATGCCGCACCTCAACATGATGTACGCCTACCGCTTCTACTATGATTATAGTGGTGACAAGCGCGTGCTCGACCTGCTGACGAAATTCTGCCACTATGAGCTGACGCTTGACGACAGCAAGTTCTTCAGCGGTGGCTGGGGGGTGTCGCGCAACAGCGACAACATGGACATGGTGTACTGGCTCTACAACCGCACCGGCGATCCGAAACTGCTGGAACTCGGCGAGAAGCTCATGCGCACCGGCCAGAAGTGGATGGACCGGATTGGCGGCGGTCACAACGTGCAGACCAGCCAGGGTTTCCGCAAGCCCGCGGTTTTCTATCAGCAGAACAAGAATCCCAAGTATCTCGGGATCACGGATTCCAACTGGGATGCGCTCTACGACCAGTATGGCCAGGTTCCCGGCGGCATGTTCGGCGGCGATGAGTTCGCGCGGCCGGGATATGGTGATCCGAAACAGGCGATCGAAACCTGCGGCGCGGTGGAGATGATGTTTTCCGAACAGATCCTGTTGCGCATCACCGGCGACCTCAAATGGATGGACCGCTGCGAGAACATCGCCTTCAACACGTTCCCGGCCACCATGACCGCCGATTACAAGGCGCTGCGCTACCTGACAAGTCCCAACCAGTGCAACTCGGATGCCCGCAGCAAGGCGCCTTCGCTCGCCAATGACGGCGAGATGCAGGTGATGGACCCGCACAACCACCGGTGCTGCCAGCACAACGTCGGCGTGGGTTGGCCGCACTTCGTCGAGAGTCTCTATCAAGCCACGCCCGACCGCGGGCTGGCCGCCGTGATGTATGCGCCGTGCACGGTCACCGCGCAGGTCGGCGACGGCACCAAGGTGACCATCGAGGAAGTGACGAAATATCCGTTCGAGGAGAGTGTCCAACTCAACCTGAAGATGGCGAAGAACGTCGCGTTCCCGCTCTATCTGCGTATCCCCGCGTGGTGCGACAGCCCGTCCATCAGGATCAACGGCAAGTTGGCAACGCTCGCCGCAAAAGGCGGACAGCTTGTCCGCGTCAACCGCACCTGGCAGAATGGCGACAAGCTCGCGCTCGAGCTGCCGATGGTGATCAAGCTGACCCGTTGGGCCAAGAACAAGGACAGTGTGTCGGTCAATCGCGGGCCTCTCACCTATTCTATCAAAATCGGCGAGAAATACGTGCGGCACGGCAACATGGATTCGAAGGCCCCGTGGCCGGCCTGGCAGATCCTCCCCACCACACCGTGGAATTACGGGTTGGTGGTGGATGCCGCGCAGCCGGAGAAAACCATCGCGCTCGTCAAAAAGGCCTGGCCGGCCGACGATCAGCCGTTCGCGCTGGAGTCCGCGCCGCTGGAATTGAAAGCCAGTGTCCGGCGGATTCCCAACTGGAGTGAGAACTACTGGGGCACGGTGGATCGGCTGCAGCCCTCGCCGGTCAAGGTGGATACCAAGACCGAGACGGTCACCATGATTCCGATGGGCGCTTGTCGCTTGCGCATGACGGCGCTGCCGGTCATCGGCGAGGGTCCGGATGCCAAGCCGTGGCCGAAATATCAGGAACCGGTTTCCTCGTGGTCTGAGGATGTCGGCATACTCAAGACTATCACCGATCCCAGCGACCCGAAGAGTTCGAGAGGGGATGGCCATTGTTTCCTGATGTATGGGGCGAGCCTTGGCGGCAGCAAACAATGGATCACCATGCCCTTCGACAAGCCCCGCGCCATTTCCAAAAGCAGGACCTACTGGATGGACGAGCAGTATCCTAACGGCGGCGTGCGCGTGCCGCAATCCATCGCCCTGTTTTACAGGGACGGTGAGACCTGGAAGCCGGTGCCCAACGCCAAGGGCCTGGGCTGCGAAATGGACAAATACAACGACGCGACGTTTGATCCGGTCACCACCACCGCCATCAAGATGGAAATGCAGTTCCAGCCCACCCGCTGCGGCGGCCTCTTCCGCTGGCGCGTGGAGTGATGCCAAGCCGTTGCTAACAACCGGTTGGACCGGTTGTCCGGATCTTCCACCCCCACTCACCATGCACCTCCGCCCGACCATCTCCGTTCTAACCATCATGACCTTGGCCGGCGCCATTCCCGGTCATGCCGCGCCACCGGAACGTGGTTTCATCAGCCGCAAGCCGGCCGACAACTGGGAGCAAGCCCTGGTGACCGGCAACGGCAAACTGGGTGCCATGGTTTTCGGCGTGCCGCTCGACGAGACGATCATCGTCAATCACGGCCGGCTCTATCTGCCGTTGCATCCGCCCTTGCCGCCCCCGGACACCGCGCCGCTGTTGCCCGAGATGCGGCGGCTGATGGCCGGCGGCAAATACCAACAGGCCGCCGATCTGGTGGTGGCCACCGCCGACAAGGCCGGCTACGGCGGCAAACGCTGGACCGATCCGTTTGTTCCCGCCTGCGATCTCAAGGTGCGCATGGAGCCGCGCGGTGAGGTCAAAGACTATCAGCGTGCGGTGGATTTCACCACCGGGGTGGCCGCCGTGAACTGGAGCGATGAACGCGGCGCCTTCACCCGCCGGGTGTTCTGCTCGCGGGCTGACGACGTGATTGCCGTGTCGCTCACCGGAGCCGCCAAGGGCACGGTGGATTGCCGGTTCCAACTCGCCACCCGGCCGCTGGCAAGCCAGGGCGGCTGGAATCCGGAAAACATGAGCAGAATCGGCATCAAGGACACCGAAGCCGCCGCCGGCGACGGCTATCTAACATACCGGTGCTCCTTCCGCCGGAGCTGGCCGGGCGGTTTGCAGGGCTACGAGGTCGCGGCACGGGTGATCACCCGCGGCGGTCTAACCGCCACCGAGGGTGATGCCATCAAGGTGACCGGTGCCGACGAGGTGCTCGTGTTGCTGCGGGTAGAACTGCTGAATGATTTCGCACAGTCCCGCCTGCCCGCGCTGCGGGCCGCGCTCGGCGGCATTGACGAGGACTTCGGAAAACTGTTAGCCAGCCACGCCGCGATCCATGGGCCGATGTTTTCCCGCGTCCGCCTCGACCTCGGCGGCGGCGCGGAGCGCGCGTTGTCGTCGGAGGAATTGCTGGAAAAATCCGCGGTTGGCAAGCTCTCGCCCGCGTTGTTGGAGAAAGTCTTCGATGCCGCCCGCTACGCGGTGATTTCGAGCAGTGGCGAGGTCTTCCCTAACCTGCAGGGGATTTGGACCGGCACCTGCAGCCCGCCGTGGTCGGCGGACTTCACCATGAACGGCAACGTCCAGTGCGCGCTCGCCGCCGACCTGCCCGGCAATCTCGCGGAATGTCTGGAGCCGTATTTCCGGTTTCTTGAGGCGCACCTGGAGGAATTCCGTGAAAACGCGCGGCGGCTCTACGGCTGCCGCGGCATCCACGTGCCATCGCGTGCCAGCACCCACGGGCTCAACAACCACTTCGACGCTACCTGGCCGATGACGTTCTGGACCGCGGGCGCGGCATGGGCGGCACGGTTTTACTACGATTACGCGCTCTATACCGGTGACCGGGACTTCCTGGCAAAACGCGCCCTGCCGTTCATGAAGGAGGCCGCCTTGTTTTACGAGGATTTCCTGCTAGAAGGACCCGATGGCAAGCTCTTGTTCAGCCCCAGCTACTCGCCGGAAAACAACCCGGCCAACAGCCCGTCGCAGGCGTGCGTCAACGCCACCATGGACGTCGCCGCCGCGCGCGAACTGCTCGCCAACCTGATCGCCGCCTGCGAGTCGCTCGGCACCGATGCCGCCGGCGTGAAACGCTGGCAGGCCATGCTGGACAAGCTGCCGGCCTATCAGATCAACGCCGATGGCGCGGTCAAGGAATGGACCACGCCTCTGCTAGATGACAACTACGCCCACCGCCACGTCTCGCACCTTTATGCCTTGTATGCCGGAATGCCCGCCGATATCGCCGCGGATGCGGCGTTGCACAAGGCGTTCCTCAGCGCTTTGCAAAAGCGGATGGAAGTGCGCCGCCGCGAGAATGGCGGCGAGATGGCCTTCGGGCTGGTCCAGATGGGATTGGCCGCCGCCTCGCTGCGTGAGGCCGGTATGGCCTATGAAATCGTCGATTGGCTGACTAACAACTTTTGGCGCGCCAATCTGGTCTCGACCCACAACCCGCACGACCTCTTCAACACCGACATCTGCGGCGGCTTGCCGGCCGTCGTGCTGCGAATGCTGGTGGACTCCAGTCCCGGTCACGTCGATCTGCTGCCCGCCCTGCCACCGCAGTGGCCGCGCGGATCCCTCGCCGGCGCCCGCTGCGTCGGCAACATCGAGCTGCGCGAGCTGAAGTGGTCGCCTCAGGAAATCACCGCCATCCTGCGCGCCGGCAGCACCCGGACCGTGGAGGTCAAGCTTCCTAACGAAGCCACCCCGCGCCGGATCGAACTGCCCGCAGGCCGGGACGTCACGATCACGGCCACGCGCGTTGCGCCGTGAACTGGTGGCTCATGCCATCTCTCACCATAAATTTTCCTTTCAAGGTTGAAATCTAATGGTTTACAGGCGGCTGGCCGGGTTTGGCCGTGGGAGGGAGGGTGGATGTTGCGGCTGGCGGGTTGGCATTGCGGGCGAACTCGGCGGAGTAACTCAAGTACCAGAGCAAGGCTCCAGTGCTCACGACGAGGATGGAGATCACAAGGGAGATGAATATTCCGAGGCAGGATTTCATGGGCGGGTTGGTAGCGGAATCCCGCAACGGAATCCAGTGGGAAAATCCGCGGAACACGGATCACCAGGCTTGCACCGGGGTGGCAGGTGGGCTTACTGGACACCATGAAAGCGCCTGAATTGCTCGCTCCGGCGGGATCGCTGGAAATGATGCGTGCGGCATTCGCCTTTGGCGCGGATGCCGTGTATGCGGGACTTCCGCGCTACAGCCTGCGGGTGCGCAACAATTCGTTCCGCAATGTCGAGGCGCTGCGGGAGGGGATCGATGAGGCGCATTCACAGGGCAAACGGTTTTTTGTGGTCAGCAACCTCCTGCCGCACAACGCCAAGGTGCGCAGTTTCCTCAAAGACATGGCACCGGTGGTTGCGCTCAAGCCGGACGCCCTGATCATGGCGGATCCCGGTCTCATCGACATGGCCCGCGAAAAGTGGCCGGAAATGCCGGTCCATCTATCAGTTCAGGCCAACACGCTGAATGGGGCGGCGGTGCGATTCTGGCAGAAACTCGGGCTATCGCGCATCATTCTCTCGCGCGAACTGACACTCGATGAAATCGCCGAAATCCGCCAGGAATGCCCGGATATCGAACTGGAGGTGTTTGTGCACGGTGCGCTGTGCATCGCCTACTCGGGCCGCTGTTTGTTATCCGGCTACTTCACCGGCCGCGATTCCAACCAAGGTGCGTGCACCAATTCGTGCCGTTGGAAATACCAACTGCACGAAAACGAACAGGCATTTACACCCGAAGACGAAAGTGAATTTCTACTTGAGGAAAGCGAGCGTCCGGGAGAATTGATGCCGATCGAGGAGGACGAACATGGCACCTATATCCTCAATTCAAAGGATCTGCGTGCGGCGGAACACGTGCCGCGCTTGATGGCCATCGGCATCGACTCGTTGAAGATCGAAGGCCGCACCAAGAGCCCGTATTATGTGGCGCGCAGTTGCCAGGCCTACCGCCGGACCATTGATGACGCCATGGCCGGCCGGCCATTTAATCCCGTGGTCCTGGCCGATCTGGAGGGACTCGCCAACCGCGGCTACACCGGCGGATTTTTCCAACGGCAGCCGGACGCCACCTATCAGAACTACGCCGACAGCCATTCAGTGCCCGGCCGGGGACGTTACGTTGGCAAGGCGCTGGCCTGGGACCCGCAGCGGCGTCTGATGGAAGTGCTGGTCAAAAACCGCTTTGAAGCCGGAGACACGATTGAAGTGATCCAGCCCGGCGGCAACGCCCGGCAAACCGTCACCCGCATGGAAAACGCCGAAGGAGAATCCATCACCGTGGCCCCCGGCGATCCCCACCACGTCTGGATCGATTTGCCGGAAAACGCGGCGGGTGCGTTTGTGGCAAGGCTCGAGTGAACCAGCGTGGCGCGAACATGGCCTGCCGTCCCGCTATGTAAGGAACGGTGTTAGAAGACGACGATGCGCGACTCCTCCCCGGCACCTGGGCGGATGGTTCCGACCGGGCGCGGATCGATGGCGAGTCCGTGGCTATTGAGAATCACCCCCACTTCGGCGAGGGCGGCGGGATCGATGGCGATCAGCAGTCCGCCGCTGGTCTGCGGGTCACTGAGAATCGCCCGGCGGACCTCATCGGGGCAGTCAATGGCATTCCCATAACTGGCCCAGTTCCTGCGGGTGCCGCCGGGAGCCATGCCTGCGGCCAGATAACTGGCGAGGTCGCCGAGCTGCGGGATGGCGGCAAAGTCAAGCTCGGCGGAGACCTTGCTGGCACGGCACATTTCGAGCAGATGACCTAACAGTCCGAAGCCGGTGACGTCGGTCATCGCATGGACGGATTCAAGTTGGGCGAATTTTGTGCCGATCGAATTGAGGCGGGTCATCGAGGCGGCGGCCTTGCCGACATCCTCGGGGCGGAGTTGGCCGTTTTTTTCGGCGGTGGCGAGGATGCCGATGCCGAGAGGTTTGGTGAGGAAGAGCCGATCGCCGGGGCGGGCACCCAGGTTGGCCTTGAGGTTGGCGCGTTTGACCAGACCATTGACGGCGAGGCCGAAGATCGGCTCCGGACTATCAATGCTATGACCGCCGGCCAGCGTGATCGCGGCCTCGGCGCAAACCGCGCGGGCACCGCGGATCACCTCGCGGGCGACTTCCGGTGGCAGTTGGTCGATCGGCCAGCCAAGGACTGCCAGCGCCAGCACGGGGCGGCCACCCATGGCGTAGATGTCACTGATGGCATTGGCGGCGGCGATGCGTCCGAAGTCG
>Ga0268284_1000807_pt1 | contig 18640 bp, 9 predicted proteins | sample saktaG_14_FD_190137 | JGI IMG/M metagenome (GOLD analysis project Ga0268284, IMG submission 190137) | Saline water microbial communities from Sakinaw Lake, British Columbia, Canada - sak_2013_06_06_40m | ecosystem: Environmental > Aquatic > Non-marine Saline and Alkaline > Saline ...
CAACGCGGTCGCGGTACTGATCATTGCCTGCCCCTGCGCCCTTGGTTTGGCGACGCCGATGTCCATCATGGTGGGTGTGGGACGCGGTGCCCAGGCGGGGGTGCTCGTTAAAAACGCCGAGGCTCTTGAACGGATGGAAAAGGTTACCACCCTCGTAGTAGACAAGACCGGCACGCTCACCGAGGGCAAGCCCAAGCTCATGGATGTCCTGCCCGCCGACGGCATTGACGCGAAGGATTTTCTGCATCTCGCCGCATCGTTAGAAAAAAACAGCGAACACCCGCTCGCCGCCGCCATTGTCCAGGGAGCGAAAGATCAGAGCATCACCCTCGAAGACGCAAAAGACTTTCGCTCCGTGACGGCAGGCGGTGTTGCAGGCACCGTCTCGGGTCGCTCTGTGATTGTCGGGAAACCCGATTTTTTGCGGAAGGAAAATGTCACTGGATTGGAAACCCTCGAAGCGGCGGCGATCAAACTTCAAGAAGAAGGAAAGACCGCGATGTTCGTTGCCATTGATGGCAAACCGGCTGGCATCCTCGCCGTGGCCGACCCGATCAAAGCCACTACTGCCGAAGCCATCAAGGATCTGCACTCGCTCGGTTTGAAACTCGTCATGCTCACTGGCGACAACCGCCGCACCGCTGCTGCGGTGGCCAAACAACTCGGTCTCGATGAGGTGGAATCTGAGATTGAACCCGCCGGGAAAGTCGCCCATATCAAGAAGCTGCGCGCCGCGGGCAAGCACGTCGCGATGGCCGGCGACGGCATCAACGACGCTCCCGCCCTGAGTGAAGCTGAAGTCGGCATTGCCATGGGCACCGGAACGGACGTGGCCATGCAAAGCGCGGGCATCACCCTGGTGAAAGGCGATCTTCGTGGCATCGCCCAGGCCATCCGGCTTAGTCGCGCCACGATGAGCAACATCCGCCAGAACCTCGTCTTCGCCTTCCTCTACAACTCGCTCGGCATCCCCATCGCGGCGGGCGTGCTCTATCCGTTTTTCGGCCTGCTGCTCAGCCCGATCATTGCCGGCGCCGCGATGAGCTTGAGTTCAGTGTCGGTAATCTCCAACGCGCTACGCCTGCATCACGCGAAATTGTGAACCACAATTCACGTTGTGAAACATGCCCGACGCAGGCCTATCCGGTGAAACCAAGAACCGCAGTCTCAGAGTGTTTGGCTGGCTTGGGACAATACGGTAGGCTGGTACGGCATCAAGGCATCGTGCGATGCGATCACATGGTCGTAACGATGAGTCGGATTGGGTCGCCCCTGACTCAGACAACGTCATGCCTACGGAGTTGTCGTAATACATCCCTGACCCACCGTGCACACCGCGCCATCCAGCCCCAATTTGCCGACGATGCAACAATCGTCGTGTTGGAACGGCTTGGTCTGGCTGGCGGCGACCATCGCCAGCGCGATGGGCAGGTCGAAGGAAGGCCCCTCTTTTTTCAAATCCGCAGGTGCCAGGTTCACGGTCTTGACGCCATCATCAAGGAACAACGCCGACGCACCGATGGCCGAGATCACCCGCTGTGACGTCTCGCGCACCGCCGCGTCCGGCAGCCCGACGATGATGATGATTACCTGCTTGCCCGCGCCGCGGGCATTGACCCCGACCTCGACTTCCTGGGCCTCCACCCCGCGCAACGCCGCTGAAAATAGACGGGTAATCATGTGAACAGCGAAACACTGCGCATTTCATCCACCTCTGGCAAGCGGAAACAAGCAAAAAGCCTGCGTTTCAGAAATGCTAAAAAGGATGATGGATGGGGGCAAAAAAAAGGGCGGGAAGCCAATGTGCTCCCGCCCTTTTGGTTGAGTGTTGTGATGTGTGGATTACTTGTCGGCGGGCTTGGGTTCCGCGGGTTTCGCACCGCCGCGGCCTTGGGGACGCAATTCCTTCATCTTTTCCTGTTGCGCGGGCGTGAGGACGGCATTGATTTCCTCGGTTTGTGACTTCATCAAATCACGCAGCGCCGTCTTGTCCGCGTCGGTGAGATTTTCCCGGCCTTTGGCCATGAGTTCTTTCATCTTCGGGCCGTTCTTCTCAAAGATCGCCTTGATCTTGGCCTGTTGGTCGGCGTCGAGAGCGAGCTTCTCCGTCATGAATTTCAAGCGGGCCTCCGGGTCCATCCGGCGTCCGCCTTCCGGGCGTTGCGGCGGATTGCCGGGGGGGGTGTCTTGGGCGAAGCTGGTGGATGGGATGGCGAAAAGCGCCGCGGCTGCCAGGCTGATGGTGAGTGTGAATTGTTTCATAGGGAAAATGAAAACACTTCATCTGCGGAAGAGTTGCGCGCATTTCCCAAAAAATTTTGGCTCCGCCTGACTTTCCGCTCAGCCGATGCTGTCACTGCCGACATCACCGTCGGCCGTCTCATCGAAGTCCATTTCGCGGACGCGTTTTTTATCGCGCTGGGCTTCGACCTGTTTGCGGAGGATTTCGCGCATTTCCATACCGCCATGGATCGCCGGAATCACCAGCTTGGGCAGCGTGCGGTCCGAGGTTTCGAGCGCGATGGACGCCAAGCCGGTGAGGCGCATCCACCACGTGCGGATCATCAGCGAATCCTTCACGCGATAGAGTTCGATCTCATCGACCTGCTGGTTGATCACGCCGCGGGTGATGCGCAGGCGCTCGCTGGTCAATTCATAGACCTGGGCCCTTACCACCAGATAGTTCCAAAGCGCATAACCCAGCGGCAGCAACAATCCCGCGAACAAAGGCGCGAAAAACAACCCGCCCACGAGAATTCCCGCGCCCACCACCAAGGCGGCGGTGAATGGTCCGATATTCAGCCACTGCGACGGGCTGCCCTTCCATAACGAGTTTTCTTCGGTCATGGCGGCGAGCATGCCGCCATCTAGCCGTATCCCGCAAGCAAAGAATTGTCGGGTGTTGCCCTGCGTGCGACCTAACGCCCGAGTCACCACGACGACATTGATACGCCTGTATGCGGGCGGCAGAACCCGTCCACACCACGGAGCGCCTTCAAAAGTGCATGCTCTGCGACGAATCGGAGTATCGCTGTTCCGTGACCCCGCTCCAATAACCTCGATTTTTCCTGTAAGGTCCCCCAGCTTTTCCGTCAGGAAAGAATGTGACTGAGAAAAACTCCTGCAAATCCTGTGGCTGGACGCTCCCCGATGATGCGCCCGGCGGCCTCTGTCCGGTCTGCGTGCTGCGTGCGGCTGCGGAACCGCCGCCGGCCATCGCCGGCCCATCGCTGGAGGAAATCCGGCGGGCGTTCCCGCAATTGGAGATCCTCGAGTGCATCGGCCGCGGCGGCATGGGCATCGTCTACAAAGCCTGGCAGCCGCACCTCGGCCGCCATGTCGCGCTCAAACTGCTGGACTCAGACCTGCACGCCAACCCGGATTTCGCCGAGCGTTTCGCCCGCGAGGCGCGCTTTCTCGGCAAGCTGGCCCATCCGAACATCGTGGCCATCCATGACTTCGGCGAAACCGCCGGCTTCTTCTGGCTGATGATGGAATACGTCGATGGCGTGAACCTCCGCCAGGCGATGCAGGCCGGCCGGTTTTCGCCCGCCCAGGCGCTGGCCATCATCCCGGAAATCTGCACCGCCCTCCAGTTCGCCCACAACCACGGCGTGCTCCACCGCGATATCAAACCGGAAAACATCCTGCTGGATGCCGCCGGCCACGTGAAAATCGCCGACTTCGGCATCGCCAGGTTGTTAGATACCGGCCACGATTTCACCCTCACCCACACCGGCTCCGCGCTCGGGTCCGCCGCCTACATCGCACCGGAGCAGATCGAGAGCCCGCACGACGTCGATCACCGCGCGGACATCTACAGCCTGGGTGTCGTGTTTTATGAAATGCTGACCGGTGAACTTCCGTTAGGCCGCTTTCCCGCGCCGAGCGAGAAATCCGCCAGCGACCCGCGGCTCGACGAGGTGGTGTTCCGGGCCTTGGCGAAGGAACGGGAAAAACGCTATCAGAGCGCGGATGGTTTGAGGACGGGAGTTGAGAAATCCGAAAGCGCGCCACCCGTTGGAAAAGGAACATCACCCACAAATACCACAGGGCTGCCGTGGTCGGTGAAAGTTGCGCTGATCGGGGTCGGTGGCGGGTTCCTGATGATGGCATTTCTACTGTTTTCCCTGCCGGAAAATCATCGCTACTACTTCTCCCTCTCGCGCAAGCTATTCAATCCACCCATCATCAGCCGCGTATCCGAGGGAACCGGCATGTTCTATGATTTATGGTTTAATCTGGCCCTGGGCTTAATGGTCGTTGGCTTCGGCACCGGGTTGCGCGCGCTCTATCGAATCAAAAAGGGGCGCCAGTCTCCCGTGGGTTGGAATCATCTGCGATGTTTCATTCTTTGGCCGTTGCTGCTGGCCGTGGTGGGGCGCATCGCCGCGGCTGCGGTCCAAGCAGCGTTTCCCGATGTCCTCTATCAAAGCCGGCCCCAGGCGCTGGTACTCGCCGGGTTGTTGCTAGCCTTTGTGCTGGCGGTGGTCATCGCACGCTTGCTCCGTCGCTTGATCATTCTTCCCACGGCCCCCCCGCCGCGCCGCGCCAGAAATCTCACGCTGGCCCTCGGCGGCATCCTCACCCTGCTGGCCACCCTCTTGATCGGCAAGCACCTGAGCGTCCAGCTTCCGGCGCTCAGCCAGTATTCCGGACGCACCTTCCAGATCTATCAGCTTCGCGGCAGCCAACCGCTGGATGACCGGGATACCGCCATGGTAAAACAAGCCGTCATCACCGCGGCGGGCGACTATGCAGATCTCTATCGCTTCACATACTCACCATTCTTCCGAACTCCACACGGCACTTCCTACCCGCCTTGGGCTGGCATGAGTCTCGACTTTCTCTGCCAAAACCCCCAATTGGCGGAGAAGCATCTTCAGAATTTCCAGCAACGCCTCCGCGCCCTCCTGCCCTGGCGCATCAATATTGCCGTTTCCGACGACTATCTCGACCCATGGCGCACCCCGAAATCGCCCTTATTCCATGGCATTCCACGCCCGGCGACCCACAAGCTCGCGTCATGGCGTGAGGAGAATGTGCGCAGCCTGGCTGGCCGGATCCAGCGGACCTTCCGCGTCCCGCTGCTGATTCTGTTCGGCCTGGCCACCCTGCTCACCGCCTTTGTGAGCAAGCGCTGGCTCTATATCACGCTCGGCATCGGACTCGTGGCCGGCTGCGGGTTAGCGGCGCTCCGCAGCTGGCCGGTGCCGGACATGCTGCCTCCAGCCATCGGGACGCGACCGCCGCTCCCCAGTCTGGCGGTGCCGGAATACGATTTCACCACCGTGCCACGCGCCATGAATTCCCTGCTCAAGGCTGCCAGGCTGGGTGACGCTCCGCATTTCATGCAGGCATTCTCGCCCAAGGAAATTGATGGCAACACCCTCGGAAAACTTCCGCTAGGAATGCCCGGACTGGTGAAATACGCCTATTCCGGCCGGTTTTTTTATCGTGATGATGGCGGCTATACTTCCTATAATGAAAATCCGGAATACGATTTTATCAAAGGCGAAAAAAGTCCCGAGACCACGGCACATGCGTTCATCAGAAAAGACAATAAAACGGTCCCGACAACCGTTGACGCGCGGAGGGTCTCGGTGGAACTCACATGGGTGGACGATGCATGGCGGATCACCAGCGGCGACATTCTAACACTTCTCTGCAATCCCCCCGGAGGCAGTCCTCCCGCAGAAAGCGCAGTGGAATCGCCCTGACCCCGCACCCTGATGAGCCAATCCTCCTTTCACGCCACCCGCTGGACGCTGGTCCGGCAGGCGGGGCTGCGTTCGGATGCAGGACGGACGGCGTTGTCGGAGTTGTGTGGTATTTACTACGAACCGGTGTTTCGTTTCATCCGGGCACGGACGGCGAACGAGGATCTCGCGCGGGATCTCACCCACGGGTTTTTCGAGGAGTTGTTACTGCGCGAGAGCGTCGGCGCGCCGGACCCGGAGAAAGGACGCTTCCGGTCGTGGCTGTTAGGCGCGGTCAAACATTTCCTAGCCCGCCAGCACGCGCAGGCCATGGCCGCCAAACGCGGCGGCGGCACGGAACATGTGGAGCTGCATGAAGCGGCGGAGAATCTAACGGGAGAGGATGCGCGCGCCGGATTCGACCGCGACTGGGCGCTGGCCTTGATCCGGCGGGCGCTCGTTTCGTTGGAAGGCGAACTGGCGGCGGCGGGCAAGGGCAACCACTTCCAGATGCTCCAGCCGTGGCTCGATGGCGGCGCGCCGGGTTCGTCGCGGGAAACGGCGGAATTACTAGGCCTGTCGGAGAACGCGTTCCATGTGACCGTCCACCGCTTGCGGCAACGGTTCCGGATTTTCGTGAGAGCCGAGGTGGCGGCCACAACGACATGCGCGACCGAAGCGGACGAGGAGTTCCGCCATCTGGTCGAGGTGTTGGCGGGATGAGGTGGCAAGGAGGGGCGGACTCCGTTCCGCCCATGTCCGTGGGAGGACAATGGAGCGCGGGTGCCCACTTCTCATTGGCTCCTCATGGGAGAGGGCGGAACGGAGTCCGCCCCTCCTTGGAGTTTCAGAGGAACTTCCCGGGGTTGAGTATTCCGTTAGAACTCAGCGGTTCAGGATTCGATAAGCGCTTGCTTCCAATTGGGTCAACTGCTGCCGGACCATGGCCACGTAGGGATCCATGACCTCGGGCGGCAACTCTCCTTCAGTTAGATCAGTTCCTGGAACGCTCACCCCTCTTTTTCTCTCGGCCATCCTCCGTCGCGGTCTGACTGCCCGGCTGGCTCTGGCGTTGCGGCGCGGCTTGGGCCTGCCGTTGGGGAGCCTGGCGGATTTGCTGCTGGGGCTGGTAGGAGCGTTGCGGTTGCGGAGTCTGACGGGCCTGCGGTTGCGGCTGGTAGGAGCGTTGCGATGGCGGGGCTTGGCGGGCCTGCGCTTGGGGCTGGTAGGAGCGTTGCGGTTGGGGAGTCTGGCGGGCCTGCGCTTGGGGCTGGTAGGAGCGTTGCAGTTGCGGGGCCTGGCGGAACTGTGGTTGGGGCGTGCTTTGCACTTGCGGCCGGGGTGCCTCGCGGACTTTCGGCTGAGACTGATAGGTGCGTTGGGGTGTGGATTGGATTTGCGGTCGTGACTGTTGTTTGGGTTGCGGGGCGATCTGCGCCTGGCGTTGCGACATTTCGCGGGTCTGCGGTTTGGGCTGATACTCGCGTTGTTTAGCGCTTTGATCTTTGAGGGAAGGTGTCGGGCGCTCTTTCGGGGCAGGCTGCAGCTGCGGTTGCGGAACCGCTTCGGTTTTGCGTCCGGGGAGTTGCCGGTCGGATGGCCGCTGGAGTTTCTCCCTGCCGGTCTCGCGTTCCCGGCCGGTGACTTTACCGGGCATTTGCGGGGTGGTGCTTTTGCGCTGCGCCTCGAGGATGGTTTCACTTCGGGGTTTGAGTTGCGGATCCCGGGTCACCGCTCCGCGTTCGCCCTTGGTTTCGCCCGAGCGGCGCGCCGCGTTGTTGCCGCCGTATTCTGATAGATCCTTGGTCGGCCCGGCAGGGCTGGTGAGAAGGCGGGTCCCGCGCGCCTCGGGGCGTTTCGGCGGCGCTTCGTTTTTTGCAAAACGCTCAGCCTGGCGGCCGATCACCGGCGAGGGCGCGAGCTTCTCGCGGGCGGCAATCTTGTTAGGAGCGTCGCCGGCGACGCTGCCGCGGGCTTCCGTCTGGCGTCGCTCTTGCCCGAATTTCCGCATCTGCTGGTTTTGCGCGACGAACTGATCGCGGCGGTCCTTGTCGAGGGTGCGGAATCGTTGGCCGTCCGCGGCCGGGTTGTTGGCGAAGTCGGCGAGCGGGGTGGCGAACGAGCGGTTGCGGCCATCGCCGAGGCGGTCATTCCGCGAATCCCTCATGGCGGCCCAGGTGTGTTGCGGGCGGTCGTTCTCGTGGTCGCGGAAATAATCGAAGTTATCCCGCCTGCGGTTTTCCCAATTCCGGTCACCGCGGTGGCACCACCGGTCATAGGCGTAAATCGGATCATAGCCGCGGTAACGGTTGTGCCAGTAGTAGGATGCGTAGAAACCCGCTTCGCGATAACGCGGCGCATAGTAGTCACCGAAATAGTAATGCCCGCAGCGCGGCCGCACGAAGAGATGGTCCGCCAACAGGTCCAGGCCGAACACGATGCCCGGGGTGTAGTAGTAACCTGGCGTGGTGTAGATCGGGCTGTTGAAATACACAGGGGCGAAAAGCACCCCGCGGCTTGCCAGGGCATAGTCCCAGTAGCCGTCGACATAGAGATAACCGCGGCGGGTCCAGCAATAGCGCGAGGGCACCCAGGTCCAGTTAGAGCGCAACGGGCACCAGTAACCGGGCCGCCAGACGTAACGACTTTCACCCCAGATCCAATTGCCGGGGATCCAGCTCTGATCATCCGAGGGCGCCTCGATATTGGGACCGCTATCGATGTTGCGTGGTGGCGGGGTGGGGATGTAAGCCACCTCGCTGGTGGTGGCATCGGCCCAGTAACCCGAGGTCCACTGGTACTGTCCGTCGTCGATTGCGCTCCAATATCCCGGAACCCACTGGCGGCCGGGTGGCAGGTTGCGCCACACGCCGCTGATCCACAGGAAATCGTTCAACTCGTCGTCCCACGCCCAGTAGCCGGAAATCCAAGTGACATTGTCACCCTCGGGTTGTTGTTCGGGCGGCAATTCTTCGATGGCTGCGGGCGGGACGGCCCGCACGATGAGGCCCGGTTGCGGGTCGAAGCTGACCGATTCGGCGAACGCCTCGTGCACCGGGCCGCGGGTGAGGATCTGCACATCTTCCACCGCGGTTGACACTGCCGTTGCCGCCGAAGGCAACAGCAGGACACCCGCCGCCATCATGGCGGAGATGACACTTGGCATGGAAAAAGATTGAGGTTTCATATGGGTTGCTCCCCGGTTCCGGGGATATCCTAAAGACGTGCTCGGCGCTTGATTCATTCGAATCCTTTTTCGCTCCGCCATGGCAATATGGCACGCCGCGAGGAAAGATCAAAGCCGCTCACGGGTTCCTGCGCTTTCCCGGCAAGCTGGCCCACCCCCAAATCGTGGCCATCAATGACTATGGCGAAACGGCGGACTATCTAACAATCGCTGGCTCGCCGGCCGGGTTCGTCCCCGACTGGGCGCTGGCCTTGATCCGGCGGGCGCGCGTTTCGTTAGAAGAGGGCTGCTTCGGAGCGGGACGCTCCGAACACGGTCTGGAGCAGGATGCTCCAGCCACTTTTGGAAAAGTCAGAGGAACTTCCCGGGATTGAGGATTCCGTTAGAATCGAGCGCTTGCTTGAGGGCCTGGTGGACCTCGCAGGAAACCTCGCCGAGGGCCTGGCGGACCCAGCGTTTTTTGGCCAGGCCGACGCCGTGCTCGCCGGTGATGGCGCCGCCCTGCTCGAGCACCCAGTTGAATAACAAATCGAGCGCATGTCCGGCGCGGGCGCGGACTAACGGATCGCCGTAGTCGCCGACCATCAGGTTGGTGTGGATGTTGCCATCGCCGGCGTGGCCGAAACAGGCGACCGCGATGCCGGTCTCGGCCTGGAGCCGTTTGGCGAACTCGACGAGATCCACGAGTTTCGAGCGCGGCACGACGATGTCCTCGTTGAGTTTGGTCAGGCCGGTGTCGCGCAGGGCGTAGGAAAACTCGCGGCGCAGTTGCCAGATGCGCTCGCACGATTGCTCGTCCGGCGCGCGTTCGATGAAACCCGCACCCAGCGATTCGACCAGCTGATAGATCTCCTCCAGTTCGGCGGCGACGGCGGCCGGGCGGCCGTCGATCTCGACGATGAGGTGGGCGTTTCCGGGCGGAAACACCTCCGCGCCCAAGCGCTTGCGGGCGGCTTCCAGGGTGAAGGTATCGGTGATTTCCAGGGCGGACGGCAGGTGCCCGGCATTGAGGATCGCCTGCACCGCGGCGGCGGCCATGGCGAACTCCGGGAAAATAGCCGCCAGCATCGCCCGGCACGCGGGTTTGGGAATGAGCCGCAGGGTGGCCTCGGTGACCACACCTAACATTCCTTCGGAGCCGGTGAACAGCCCGATCAGGTCAAAGCCGGTCTTGTTCTTGTGCAGGCGACCGCCGGTGCGCAACACCCGGCCACCGGCCAGCACCACTTCCAGGCCTAACACATAACTCCGGGTGACCCCGTATTTCAAACAGCGTGGCCCGCCGGCATTGGTGGCGATGTTGCCGCCGATCGAGCATTCCTTCAACGACGCGGGGTCCGGCGGGTATTCCCAGCCGGCGGCTCTAGCAGCCTCCTGCAAATCATGGGTGATGACGCCCGGCTGGACGATGGCGACCCCGTCTTCCGGGTGAACACCCAGGATCCGGTTCATGCGCATGACCGAGAGCGCGATGCCGCCTTGCACGGGCACACAACCGCCGACATAACCGATGCCCGCGCCGCGAGCGGTCACCGGGATGCCGCGCTCCTGCGCAAAGGCGAGCACCGCGGCGACGTCCGCCGTGCATTCCGCGAACACCACCGCATCCGGCGCATGACTCGCCGACCACTTGTCGCCGGAGTGGCTGGCGATGACCTCGGGATCGGCGGTGACTTTTTCCCCGCCTAGCAGGGAAACGAGCGGAGCGAACCAGTCGGGTAATGATGGATTCATGGAGAAACGGGAGCAGGATGCTCCCTCAACGGTCTGGCGCGGGACGCGCCAGCCACTTTGTTTGGAGGGTTCACGCGTAGATCTTCTTGTAATACTCGTCGGCCAGGCGGTCGGCGTCGAAGTAGGGAACCACGTCGTTCATCGAGTTGAGCACGATGCGGCTCCATTCTTCGGGGCGGTCGTAGTAGGTTGGAAGGATCCGGTCGTTGAGTGCCTGATAGAAACCGAGCATGTCGTGGCGATCGCGGTCCTCGGGGCCGAGGGATGGGTCAGGGGTCGGGATGATGAAGGAGTTTTCCCCGTCCCTGGCGAACTCGCAGACCCAGCCGTCGAAGGTGGAGAGATTGAGGCTGGCGTTCATGGCGGCGCTCATGCCCGAGGTGCCGGAGGCCTCGCGGGGGACCACCGGGTTGTTCAACCAGACGTCCGAGCCGTTTTTCAGGAAGCGCGAGAGTTCGAGCTCGTAGCCGACGAGCACCGTGGCGTTTGGATAGTAGCGGGTGAGGCGGATGAGGTTGTTAAAGGTATCGAGGGCACCGAAATCAAACGGATAGGGTTTGCCCGCCCAGATCATTTGCACCGGGTATTTGTGGTTGTTGAGCATCTCACGGAACATCTGGATGTCGCGGGTGATGAGGTCCGGACGTTTGTAGCCGGCGAAGCGGCGCGCCCAGACAATGGTGAGCACGTCCCGTTTGAAGAGTTTGCCGGTCTGGTCGGCCACCACGCGGAAGAGCCGTTCCTTCAATTCGCGCTTGCGGTGGCGGAGCTCCTCGGCATCGCCTTGGACACGGGCGTGTTCCAAGCCGTGGTCCGCCCAGTATTTCTTGTTCTGGGCGTTGGTGACGTGGGTGATCTCGCAGATGTTAGGGTAGTGCTTCCACATCGCGCGCGAAACCTGACCATGCATTTTGGAAACGCCGTTGGCAATGCGGGCAAGGCGCAGCGCAGCCAGCGAGTGGTTGAACTCCTCACCCTCGATGCCGGTGATTTCGCGGACCTCCTGCTCCGGCACGCCGCCGAAAAAAGAGAACGCATACAACAGGTTGAAGTCGTGTCGTTCGTTGCCCGCTTCCTCCGGAGTGTGGGTGGTGAACACAAGACGTTTTTTCACCTCGGCGAGGCTGTGGTGTTTTTCGTAAAGATGGAACGCGGCGGACAGGCCATGGGCTTCGTTGAGATGCCAAACTTCGGGATCGCCGCCGAGTTCGTCGAGCAGGCGGGCCCCGCCGACGCCGAGGATGATGTATTGGGCGATGCGGCGGAGGTGATCCTGATCATAGAGACGATGGGTGATCGCACGGGAAAGTATATCATTCTCCTCCAGGTCGGTGCTGAGGAAAAACATCGGCACGGTGCTGAAAATGTCTCCCGGCAGGAACATCGCCTTGACCCATACCGGGTGCCCATGAACCGGCACCGTGAAGCGGATGCCGGTGTCCTGGAGAAACGTGTATTCCTTCTTGCGGAACTGGATGGCCAGTTCGCGGTCCTCGCCGCGGGCCTGGGTATAGTAACCGTAAGTCCAGAGGATGCCGATGCCGCACAGGTTCTGGCGCAGATCCGCGGCGGCACGCATGTGCGAACCGGCAAGAAAGCCGAGACCTCCGGAGTAAGTTTTGAAACTCTGGTCAATGGCAAACTCGCACGAGAAATAGACGGCGCTTTTCGCATACTGCGGGGCGATTTCGTAGTGATGCGTGAACGGTTTTGGGAGAAACGATGAGGCCATGGTGAATGGATTGAGAAAACAGGAATGGGGTGGCTGAAAGCCCTCGGTTTGGACCGAGGGGTGGGGTCAATGCGTCCAATCCAGAACAATTTTACCGGATTGGCCGGAGATCATCATTTCGAAGCCTTTGGTAAATTCGCTGAAGTGGTAACGATGGGTGATGACCGGGGAAATGTCCAGTCCCGCCCTGAGCATGGAGCTCATCTTATACCAAGTTTCAAACATTTCACGCCCATAAATCCCTTTGAGGATCAACCCCTTGAAAATCACCTTGTCCCAATCAATGGCGGCCTTTTCCGGGAAAATGCCTAACAATGAGATTTTCGCGCCGTTGGAGGTGTGTTCGAGAATATCGTTCAGGCCGGATGGATGGCCGGACATTTCAAGCGCGATGTCGAAGCCCTCCTTCATGCCAAGCTCGCGTTTGACGGCGGCCAACGACTCGCTGGCGACGTTGACCACGCGGGTGGCACCGAGTTTTTTGGCAAGCTCGAGGCGGTATGGGTTCACATCGGTGACCACGACATGGCGTGCCCCGGCGAATTTGCACACGGCGGCGGCCATGCACCCGATCGGCCCGGCCCCGGTGATCAGCACATCTTCGGCCACCAGATCCCAGGACAGCGCGGTATGCACGGCGTTGCCTAGCGGATCAAAGGTGGAAATAACCTCCTCGGGGATGCGCGGATCCACTTTGTAAACGTTCGTGTAAGGAATCGACAGGTATTGCGCAAACGCCCCGGGACGGTTCACCCCGATGCCCAGCGTGTTCGGACAAAGGTGCCGACGTCCGGCGAGGCAATTCCGGCAGCGCCCACAGACGATGTGGCCCTCCCCGGATACCAATTCGCCCGCCACGACGTCGGTCACTCCTGAGCCGACCTCCTCCACTACGCCGCAAAATTCGTGGCCAACCGCCATCGGCACCGGAATCGTGCGTTGTGCCCAGGCATCCCATTTCCAAATATGGACGTCGGTGCCGCAAATCGAGGTTTTCTTGATTTTGATCAACACGTCCATCGGCCCGACTGCGGGTTCCGGAACATCCTGGAGCCACAATCCGGGCTCTGCCTTGGCTTTCACGAGTGCTTTCATAGGGCGCGCCGGCATGGTGCATGCCCCCGCGGCCGGAGCCAGCGCAAAAAGTTCGGCCGGCTGGCTGATGGGAATTTCTTCAAGGCAGGGACGCTTTTCCGAAGCGTCCGGCACGGGAACCGCCAATAAATGGCCGAGAGGATGATAATTTACATGCCGGGTGAACTTCGTTCTTCTAAGCTTCTAGCGATTCGTGTGTCATCCCAAGTGACATGAAAACGTTTTCCTGCGTGTGTTGCGCCGTTTTACTCCCACTCCACCTTATGGCACAGGATGCTTCAGCTCTCCGCAAGGAGTTCAGCAAACTCAATGATCGAGGCATGTCGCGGGATGTGCTGAACTTTTATGAAGGAAAACTGCTGCCCGTCTCCGACTCGAAATCCGGTAATGATCTGCGGGTGGCCATCAACAATCTGCAAAGCCTCAACGCCTTGGCCGAGTTCGACGGACTCGTTGAGCGGTCGGTTGCCGCCCACCCGGATAACGCGGCGCTGCTCACCACGGCGGCTTCGGACTACCGCAATGTGCAGCATGCCGGCCGCCTCATTGCCGGCGAATTTGAACGCGGGGGCGGGTTCCGTAGTCAGGGCCGGTCGAAGGGTCCGGACGCCGTGCCGGAAGCCTCCGCCGGGGCCGCAGTCGTCACAACCTACCGCGATCACATCCGCTCGCTGCAATTGTTGCGCCAAGCACTCACGCAGGCGCGGGACGATGCGGAACGCGCCGGCATTTGGAGTGAGCTCGCCCAGGTTTTCCGCGATGGTGAACCATGGAAACTCCAAACCCTCACACCTATCGAAACCTTACCCGAGTGGGGCGAACCGGGCCCGGAAGGCGGCACCGAAGGTGCGCCATGGGCCAAGGACGGCCCGGTAATCTATCAGACACCCGCCTCCTGGGAGGCCGCGAAAAACGATGGCGAGCGCTGGCGTTTCGCGCTCGCGGAACGAGCCCGGCTCAATCCGAAGTCCGCCGCTTACTTCACGCTGGATCTCGCCCGGTTCTCCCAATCCCAATTCGGCACGGAAACGCTTTCTTCTTTCGGTTGGTGGCGCGAGCAGGATCCGGACAGTGCCAAGGGCATCCTCGAAATGGACACGCTTGCCGAGGATGAATGCCTTGCCAAGACCTCCGATGGTGTCCGCCGCTTCAAACTCCCCGCCGACCAACACTTCATCGCTCTCTATCGCGCTATCCTCAATGACATCGCCCCTGCGGGTGACGAGCTCACCCAGGTGTTCCTCAACCGCCACCAATACGACAAGGCCCGCGAGGTGCTCGCCCAAACCATCGCCAAACACGGCCCGGGCCATGACAACGAACGCAAGGACCTTCTCAAGCAGATCACCGGCAACTGGGGCCGCTTCGAACCCGCCACAACCGTGCCTGCCGGCGTGAAACCGAAACTCCCGCTGGTGTTCCGCAACGCGTCTAACATCACACTGGCCGCCGCGCCCGTAGACATGGAGGCGGTGCTCAAGGACACCCTCGACTACCTGAAAAGCAATCCGCGGGATCTCGATTGGCAACGCGTCAACCCCTCACAGATCGCCCGCCGCCTCATCGAAGCGAAATCAGCAAAGTTCATCGGCAAGACCGAAGCCACCTGGGAAAGCCAACTCACGCCTAACGACAAACACCGCGACACCCGCGCCGAAATCGAGGTCCCGCTCGCCAAGGCCGGCGCCTGGTGGATCACCGGCAAACTCACCGGTGGCAACGAGTTCCACACGCTCGTCTGGATCGTGGATTCCGTGCTCGTCCAGCGCGACGTCGCCGGCAAACTCCAATGGTGGGTGGCCGACGCCGCCAGCGGCGCGCCTGTCAGTGAGAGCGACATCCAGTTTTTCGGCTACCGCACGATTTATTACGACCGCAAGATTCCGTTAGCCCGGCGCATGGACGTGAAATGGCGGGAATTCCAGCGCGTGACCGATGGCGAGGGCAAAACCCTGCTCAAACCCGGCGATTGGGACCCGGAATACCAGTGGCTGGCCATCGCCCGCAAGAAGGACCGCAGCCCCGCGTTCTTCGGCTTCCAGAATTACTCCGCCAGCAATCCGTCCTGGCTCAAGGGCAACCGCGACCTGTCCTACGGCATCACCGACCGCCCGCTCTACAAACCGGGCGATACCGTGCACCTGAAGTTTTTCCTGCGCAACCTCGGCTACTTCGAACCGGACGAATCAAAGTGGGCTAACAAACCCGGCAGGCTCCAACTCATCAATGGCCGCGGCGAGGCGGCCATGAAGATCGAAAACCTCAAAACCGACGCGCTCGGATCGCTCGAAACCGATGTCATCGTTCCCAAGGACGCGCCGCTCGGGGCCTGGCACGCGATCTATCAGATAGGCGGCAGAATCTCCGCCACCGTTGCCTTCCAAGTCGAGGAATACCGCAAACCGGAATACGAGGTCAAGGTGGACGCTCCCACCGAACCGGTCAAACTCGGCGACAAGTTCACCGCCACGGTCAAGGCCACCTATTTCCACGGTGCTCCAGTTAGAAACGCGAACGTCGAGCTCATCGTCAAACGTTCGTCGTTAGGCGAGCGCTGGTTCCCGGTCTGGCGCTGGGACTGGCTCTATGGCCCCGGCGCGTGGTGGAACGGCGCCGACGCATCGTGGCACCCGACCTGGAAAAACTGGGGTTGCATCCCGCCGCACCCGCCATGGTGGCAGGGCAACCGCTGGACGCCCGACGAACTGGTGCTCAAACAAAACCTCGCCATCGGCCCGGACGGCACCGCCAAGGTGGAAATCGACACCGCATCCGCCAAGGCGATCCACGGCGATCTGGACGCGAAGTATTCGATCGAAGCACGGGTGGTGGACGCCTCACGCCGCGAGGAACGCGGCACCGGCTCGGTGATCGCCGCCCGCAAGCCATTCGAGGTGGTCGTCTGGATGAACCACGGCTACGCCAAAGCCGGCGACGCCGTCGAGGCTACCATCTCCGCCGCCACGCTGGCCGGCAAACCGGTCGCCGGCGCCAAGGGCACGCTCAGGATCTATCAGCTAGTGATGGGTCCTGACGGCCGCGTCGGGGAAAAGGAAATCCAGTCGTGGCTGGTCGAAACGGACGCCGAGGGCGAAGTCCGGCAGAAATTCGCTGCGCCCGCCACCGGGCAATACCGTCTGGCCGCCAGCCTCTCGTTCAAGGGTGGCGATGCCGTGGAAGGCGCCACCATCCTCAATGTGCACGGCCCCGGCCGCGATGACCCCGCCGCGTGGAAGTTCGGCCCGCTCGAATTGGTGTCCGACAAGTCCGAATACAAGCCCGGCGAGACGCTCAAACTCCGCGTCAACAGCGACCTCCCTAACGCCCATGTCTGGCTCTTCCTGCACATCGCCGGCCGCGCCGGCCGCGAGGCAAAACGCCTCCAACTCGATGGCAAAAGCCTCGAGGTGGAAGTCCCGCTCGACCTCAAGGATATGCCTAACATGTTTATCGAAGGGGTGTCTGTGCATGGCGCAAAGGTCCACACGGCCATGCGCCAGGTGTTGTTGCCACCTGTGAGCAAGCTGATCGAAGTCACCCTGGAACCGGCGAAAACCAAGGTGAAACCGCGGGAGCAATCCAGCCTGCGGGTGACCCTGCGCGATGCCGATGGCAAACCGGTCACCGGCACCACGGTGCTTGCCATCTATGACAAGTCACTCGAAGCCATCACCCACGGCTCGAACGTCGGCCCGATCCACGAGAATTTCTGGAAGTGGAAGAACAACTACTCGCCCCATGGGAACAGCAATTCGCTGCCGTTTTCCGCAGGCAATCTCACACGCCCGAAGACCACCGCCATGCAATCGTTAGGCCGCTTCGGTGGTGGCGGCAGAGACGCCCGCATGGGCGGAAAGGGATTCGGATACGGCGGCGGCTCTGACAAATGGTTTGGCGTGATGGCGGATGGGGCTGCCATGCCAATGGCCGCTCCCGCCATGGGCATGTTATCCGCAGAGGAGAACAACGGCTCGCGCGGTGAATATCAGAAGTTCAACAGCAACAACATCGATGCGATTCCTAACAATTCCAATCGCAGCCAAGCCACCGCGCCCATCCTGGTGCGCAAGGATTTTGCCGATCTGCTGAAATGGGCGGGCGCGATCGAAACCGACGCCGACGGCCGCGCCGAAATTCCGTTGGAATTTCCCGACAATCTCACCACCTGGAAGGCCCGTGTCTGGACGCTCGGCAAGGGCACGCAGGTCGGCGAGGGCAGCACCGAGATCATCACCTCCAAGGATTTGTTAGTCCGGCTGCAGGCCCCGCGGTTTCTCGTCGAGCGCGACGAAGCGGTGCTCAGCGCGGTGGTCCACAACGACTACGACGCGCCTAAATCCGTCAAAGTCTCACTCGAACTCGAGGGCAAGAACCTCGAAGCCATCGATGGCGCGGCCAAAACCGTGGAGATCGCCGCCCGCGCGGAAACCCGCGTCGATTGGCGGGTCAAGGCGCTCCGCGAAGGCGAGGTCACGATCCGGATGCGGGCCGAGGCCGGCGACGATGGCGATGCCGTCGAGCGCAAGCTGCCGGTGCTCGTCCACGGCATGCTGCGCCAGGACGCGTGGAGCCGCGCTGTGGAACCCGACCAAAATTCCGCTAGAATCCTGCTGGAGGTGCCGGAACAACGGCGCCCGGATCAATCAAAGCTGACAGTTAGATTCTCGCCCACCATCGCCGGCGCGGTGGTCGATGCGATTCCCTATCTGGCAAGTTACCCGCACGGTTGCACCGAGCAGACCTTGAACCGCTTCGTGCCGGCGGTGATCGCGCAGCGCATGCTCAATGATCTCAAGATCAATCTGGCGGAAATCAAAGCCAAGCGCACCAACCTCAATCCGCAGGAACTCGGCGATGCTGCGGAGCGCGCGGCGCAGTGGAAACAGTGGCGGAATAATCCGGTGTTCGACGCAGCGGAAATGGAAAAAATGGTGGCCGCCGGCGTGGACAAACTCATGCACATGCAAAACTCCGACGGCGGCTGGGGCTGGTTCTCGGGCCACGGCGAGTTTTCCTATCCGCACACCACCGCAGTGGTCGTCCACGGCCTGTTGGTCGCCAAAGCCAACGGCGCGAAGATCCCCGATGTAATGCTCAACTCCGGCATCGAATGGCTGATGGCCTACGAGCGCAAACAAACCGCCGCACTCCAACTCCATGTCGAACGCGAGGCAATGCGCAAGGAGAAGCTGA
>Ga0268284_1000809_pt1 | contig 18580 bp, 18 predicted proteins | sample saktaG_14_FD_190137 | JGI IMG/M metagenome (GOLD analysis project Ga0268284, IMG submission 190137) | Saline water microbial communities from Sakinaw Lake, British Columbia, Canada - sak_2013_06_06_40m | ecosystem: Environmental > Aquatic > Non-marine Saline and Alkaline > Saline ...
CTCACCGATACTGCTGGGTGTTCTCGTGTTTTTCATCGTGATGGCATTCCTGAAATTCAGCCCTTCAAACTTCTCAGGCTTCAGCACGAACAACTTCTTCCTCCCATTCGGGGTGATAATGTTTGCGATGATTGGAAGCGCAGCAATACCTGAGATGAGAGAAGAGCTTGGCCGTGAAAAAAAGAAGCTGAAAAAAGCCATCCTGATAGGGACCCTGATACCGCTAGTATTCTATGCTATTTTTGCCGTCGCCATCGTCGGAGCGCACGGCCTTTCCACAAATCCCATTGGCTCGATGAATCTTGTAAGTATAATCGGCCCAAAGCTTTCGTTCCTTGGAGAATTGTTCGCGGTATTTAGCATGACGACCTCTTTCCTTGCGATAGGCCTTGCCCTGAAGGAGATATTCTGGTTCGATCTCGGTATGAGAAAGAATACTTCCTGGCTCATAGCCTGCGGAGCTCCGTTCCTGATATTCTTGCTTGTGAAAATCTTCAAGCTGGCTAATTTCATAAATATATTAGACATATCAGGCACTGTCGGAGGGGTCATGGTCGGAAGCATAATACTCCTGATGGCCTTGAAATCCAGGAAGCTGAGCGAGAGAAAGCCTGAGTATGAGCTGAGGATAAAGCCTTTCATAATCTATGGCCTTGTCGGTTTGCTAATCCTTGGCGGGATAGCTAAATTATTTTTGATGATATGAACTATGATGGAGGAATGCTTATGAGCTGGGTGTTTTTTGCGTTGCTTGCGGCGATGCTTGCGGCAGGCAGCAGCATACTTGAGAAGAAGAACCTTATGCATCAGCACGCGGCAGAGTTCTCATCGAGCATGGGTATAATCCTATTGATACTGACGTTGCCACTCTGGCTTTTTGCCGACGTTGACAAGCTCAGCCTCGGATCGATAGGATTGACATATGTTGCTTCGCTCATAGGGGCAGTGGCTTTTCTTTTCGTAGCAAAAGCGATGAGGCACGCGGCCATATCTTACACTGCTCCGTTCCTTGTCTTTGAGCCGCTGTTTGTAGTCATCATAGCAGCTTTGTTCCTCGGAGACAGGCTCACTGCCATGCAGTTCGGAGGTATAGGAGTGCTCATCGTCGGAGCATATCTTCTCAACAGCCATGAGCATCACGACCTGCTCTCCCCTTTCAAGCACATGTTCAAGTCAAAATACAACCTGTTCATATTCGCAGCGCTCCTGCTCTACGCGATTGACAGCGTACTCGACAAACGCATACTTGGAGTGGTCGCGGACGGAGGCATGGGAGTGCCGGTGCTGACATTCATCCCCCTCATCAGCTTCTTCACAGCGATAAACTTCATACTCATAATGATATTGTTCTACGACGGCATGCACGGAGTGGGAAAAGACATAAGGCATAACTTCAAGTGGGTGCTTGCCGTCGCTGTGCTGACACTTGGTTACAGGCTGGCACAGGTCTATGCCATCTCTCTACCGGGTGTCATGATAAGCCTTATCATCCCGATAAAGCGGCTATCATCTCTATTTGCGACAGTCATCGGCGGAGAATTATTCCACGAGAAAAACATCCTGAGAAAGGCGCTTGCCTGCGGAGTGATGATAGTGGGAGCTGTGATGATTGTGATATAGTGAAAAAAGAAAAACTGTTCTACTTACGTGCAACGTGATATCGACCGCGCCTCCATCGGATGGGAAGAGCGATATGGCGCACCCAATAAATATAGATTCGATTACTTTTCTCTAATATAATCCGTTATGTCTGAAGGAGAGCTCTTGCTCTTGACCATGCCAAGTACAGTTTCTTCCTTGCCATGCGGCACAAGAATGGCTTTTTCCATTATCCTGCGCTCGTTCTCCTCATACTGGACGAGAAAAGCTGGAAGGTCCGGGCTGGTCGAGAATTGTTCTTTACGGAGAGGTCTTGAATCCTCGAACTTTCCAGATGCCTGGTTGAAAATCTCTCCGCAGAATGCCTTCTGTTCTGGGTTGTAAACACCTATGTTTCCTATCAGTTCTGGAACATAGAATAATGATATTACTCCTTCCTTTGCGAGAGAGACAACCTTTTCTGATATGTTCGTATGAAAATAATATTTGAATCCTTGTCGCTTCAGTAAGGCCTTTTCCTGTTCCGTGATGTCATCGAAGAAAGAGAGTATTCCTCCTTGTGCGCCCTTCACGGAAGGATCTTTCTTCAGCTGCGATTCCAAATTGCTTCTTCCAAACGGTCTAAACATCATGAACCACCTTTCTACAGTAAGAAAAAGAATGAGATTTAAAAATGTTTTGACAAGATGATTAGTGCAACGTGACATCTACCGCGCCTCCATCAGATTGGAAGCGCGATATGGCGCGCCCGAAACATGAAAAGCATAAACATCGTCCATCAAGATTATTTTTTCTAAAGATTTAAAAGACAAAGCCCACACTCCAAAGAGCATGCTCTGCTTAAAAGTCCCGTTGAAAGACGCTGAGAAGGCCAAGAAGAGGCTTTGCTCCAGCCAAAGATTTGATACAAGATATTTTGCTGCCAAGGACAAGAGCTTCATCTATTTCCCTGTGACGGAGAAGTTCAATCTGGCTGACCCTGAGCATAAGTTCGTCCAGAGATTATTGAAGAAAAAAGAGGAACACGGCAATCTCAAGCAGAGCCTTGGAAAAAAGCTTGATGAGAAAGAACTTAAGGTCCTCAAGCGCTCGGTGGACGTCATCGGAAGCATCGCTATCGTCGAGATCCCTAATGAGCTCAAGAAGAAAGAGAAGCTCATAGCAAAGGAAGTCATGAAAACAAACAAGAGCGTTAAGACGGTCCTTCGCAAGGGAAAGCATGAAGGAGTCTTCAGGGTCCAGAAGCTTGCCTATCTTGCAGGCGAGAAGACAAAAGAGACAGTCCACAGGGAGAACAACGTTTCATTGAAGCTTGACGTTGAGAAAGTCTATTTTTCCCCAAGGCTCTCAAATGATAGAAAGAGGATATGCCGCCTGATAAAGAAGCCCGAGCGCGTGCTTGTGATGTTCTCTGGCTGCGGGCCTTATGTATGCGCAATAGCCAAGAACACTCCTTCGGCGCTTGTCGACGGAGTAGAGATAAATCCTGTCGGCCATGAATACGCAAGGCAGAATGTTCTTCTCAACAAGCTGGACCAGGCAAATGTATTCCTTGGAGATGTGCGGGAGGCAGTGCCTGGGCTTGGAAAGAACTATGATCGCATACTCATGCCATTGCCGAAGTCTGCGGCAGAATATCTTGACGTGGCTCTCGCTGTCAGCAAGAAAGGAACAGTTATACATTTCTATGATTTCCAGCTAGAAGGAGAGTTTGACAAGAGCGTCGAGAAGATACACGAGGCCTGCAAAGCAGCAGGGAAGCAATGCAGAGTGCTAGACATCGCACGCTGCGGACAGAACGCACCGAGGCAGTTTAGGATATGCGTCGATTTTGAGGTAATATAACAGATTAAGTGCTGAAGATGACAGACAACTATTTCAACAAGATATTCGGGAAGCTTCCAATCATAGGCATGATCCATCTGGCAGGCCCAAAGCCTGCCGAACGAGCCCTTGAAGAGATAGCCATATACGAGAAAGAAGAGGTTGACGGAGCAATAATCGAGAATTATCATAGCTCCATCATCGATGTCGAAAGAACCCTCAAAGCACTTAAAGGCAACACGAGCCTGACACTCGGCGTCAACATCCTTCCGAACCATTTCTACATCTCATTTGAATTGGCTGAAGAATACAAGGCAAGCTTCATCCAGCTGGATTATGTCGCCGGAAGATACACTGGAGGAACATTGAACGAGAACATATATTCTGATTTAAGGAAGAAGTTCAAGGATATCGCTGTGCTTGGCGGCGTCTGGCCAAAGTATTATACTCCCGTTCTCGGCTCAAGCCTTGAAGATGACCTGAAAAAAGCCATCGGAAGAACAGAAGCTATAGTAGTAACAGGAAAAGGGACTGGTAAAGAGACGCCTGTGAATAAAATTTCTGAGTTTCGGCGCATCATAGGAGAGCATCCTCTCATAGTCGGAGCAGGCCTGACGCTTCAAAATGCGTGGAAACAGCTGATGATAGCTGACGGAGCGATAGTAGGATCTTATTTCAAGAGAGATAACAACACATATAATCACGTTGAGCGAGAAATGGTCAACCGGTTCATGCGAACTGTAAATGAAATCAGGAAAAAGAAAGAAGAGAATTCTAAAGAATAGATGCGCGCTCGCAAGTTACTTCCGTTCGTCATTGACCTAAGCCTCTGTGGGTGTTCACTCGTTCATTGCACGCAAAAGAGAATAACCGAAGTCAATTTATATAATTATGCCTTCTCTATCAAAGCTCTAGAATTAATCGCTTTGCCTTTTCTGGCTTGCCAAGCTCGAACTCGACCACAGCCAGGTTTTTGCTCCTGTTGCTGTTGCCTGCTGTCATGCAGAGCGTGCTTCCAATTTTGTCCTTGAATTTTTTTGAGACGCTGACAGTTTCATGTATGTGACCGTGCAGAGTCAGGTAAGGTTGGTATTTCTCTATGAATCGGCGGACAGCAAGGCTTCCCACGCTATGTTTCCCAAACGTACGCTCTACTATTCTCTTGGCTTCATCAAGAGGGGATGATGCCATAATTGCATCAAAATCTGCCTGCGAGATGGTCCTTCTTTCTAATTTGTCAAGATTAGTCCCATAAGGCGGAGTGTGGATGACATAAACTGTTTTTTCAGGGTTGGCTGTGAACAGCCTGGTGCTGAGATCCTCTTCGATTGAAGGATGCATTCCGAGAATTTCTGATTCGATTTTGTACTGAAGGCCACGCGGCGTGCTGATCAATCCTTCCAGGCGAGCCTCTTTTGTAGTTAGCACATAATCACTTTCTGCATTCTCAGGAAATTTTCTCAAATCCTTTCTCTCCCAGTCTTTTAAGCCGAAAGGTGTGAAAGGGACGCAACTGTAGCCGACAATATCGTATCCTTCTCCGAGCGGAACACGCCTGTTGTGAATAACTGTATAAATCCCTTCTGCCTTAGATTCCAAAACTCGTTGATTTATAGCGCAATCATCATTCCCAAACAAAATATAGATTTGACAGGAAGGCCTGGCCTTTTTCAATGAGGAAAGCATATCTGGCAGGCGATTCTCCAAGAAATCCTTTTGGCCAGAAATTCTTTTAATGCCTGTCGGATCGTCAGGAAAGTATTTTGGCGCAATATCGCCGCCAATGATAAGAGAATCCGCTGCTGATTCAACAGCATAATCGACAAGCTTCCCATACTGTCTTTCATTGCCGTGCAGGTCTGCTGTGAAGATTACTTTTGCCATGACGAATAGAAGTGCGCTTCAATTTATAAATCTAAAGAAAAATATTATTTTCACTCAGCCGAACATGTTCTTGAACTCTGCGCTGTCAGATTCTTCCTTCTTGACCTTGTCGATAGCGCACAGGAAGTCCTTATGGACGACGGCAGTCCTGTTGTCTCTTATGGCGAAGTAGCCTGCTTCTGTGCATGTTGCCCTCACCTCTGCTCCTGAGAATCCGTTCATCTTGCGCAGCAGCTGGTCAGTATTTATTTTCTTGTCCATGCTCATGTTCTTGGTGTGAATCTTGAATATCTCCTTTAGGCCGTCTTCGTTCGGGAGGGGTACTTCTATCAGGCGGTCAAGCCTTCCAGGCCTGAGTATGGCTGGGTCTAGTATGTCCATCCTGTTGGTGCATCCTATTATCTTTACGCTGCCAAGAGGCTTGAATCCGTCAATCTCGGCAAGAAGCTGCATGAAAGTCCTCTGCACTTCTCGCTCTCCGCTGGTCCCGATGTCGACTCTCTTTGCTGCGAGCGCGTCTATCTCGTCTATGAATATTATGCTTGGGGCTTTTTCTCTTGCGAGCTGGAACATCTCCTTGACAAGCTTTGCCCCCTCCCCTATGAATTTCTGGACAAGCTCTGAGCCGACCACTTCTATGAATGTGCTCTTTGTGGAATTCGCCACTGCTTTGGCGAGGAGTGTCTTGCCTGTTCCTGGCGGGCCGTGGAGGAGTATTCCTTTCGGCGGCTCGATGCCTACTTTCTTGAAAAGCTCAGGGTTCTTCAGGGGGAGCTCTATGACTTCCTTTATCTCTCGGGTCTGATCCTCAAGCCCTCCTATCTGGGACCATTTTATCTCTGGCTTCTCAAGTATGACGAATCTCTCAACGTTGAACTGCTTTGATGATGATACCTTGTTTACTACGGTGAGGTTCCTCTGCTCGACAACAACAGTGTCTCCGGGCACAAGCTCCTTGACTGAGCTGGATATCTGCACGAGAAACTTGTTCCCGTTAGGGAGCGATATGACAGCGTTGCCTCCAGTCACATCTATGACGTCCGCCACCATCAGGGCCGGCGACCTGAACCGCTCAACCTCATCTCTTAGCTGCGACAGGGTCTCCTTAAGAATCCTGTTCTCCTCTTCGAGCTCGTTAGAGGATGTAGTGTATGAGAAAACCGAGTTATTCTTCACTTCCTCTTTGGTATTCATAGTTTTGGCGGAATGCTAGGCGATTTATAAAACTTACTGTTGGTTTAAAAAGGATGTTATTTTGTCGACGAGAAAATAGTTTTAATGAGTTAAAGTGCACGATTTATGATCGCCTATAATTAAATCGCGAGCTTGCCTTCCTTCATCATCCAGTATCTCTTGAGTTCAGGAGCCTTGCCATCTTTCCCTTTCGTGACCTTGTCTTTCTTGCCGTACTTGACCCCGTAGATGTTAAGCTTCTGCTCCTTGGCATTGATTACGATGTCGTAATGGTATATGCTCGCCCTGTCTTCTTCAAATCCAGAGCCGAGGGCTATGTGTATCATGCCGGCAATCTTCTCGTTGACGATAAGGTAGTTGCACAGCCTTGCCTTGGGGTTGGTGTTTATCGCGAACTCTCCGATGTTCGTGTAGTTCTTCTTTTTCAGGTCGACAATCGCCTGCGGCAGTGACTTGTTCTTCTCCTGCTTCTTGAGGACTTTCATGGCCTCTGCCTTCTTCTCGTTGATTTTCTTTATGACGGCCTTTGGCCCGCTGACTATCTTGTAGTCGTTGCCAAAGCAATCAATCACCAGAGGGTTCTTGCTGTTGAGCACATAGCTCTTGTCTACGCTTATGACGCAGTCGCCGTAAAACCTTCCTTTCATGTATTCGGGCGTTATGAACATCTCTCCGCCAGGGATGTTGGCCATATTGCCTGCCTTTATCCCATCCTTGAGGTATAGCTTGTCTATCATGTCCCTTGTGTCAACGTCAGAGTTCATCGGAATCCTTCTCTTTCCGTTCGGCCTCATGATTCCGACTTCGAGTTTTGTCTTGCCTGACTCAACAAATATTTTGTCCGACTTATTCGCCAATGCGACGAGAGCGTCGTTCTTCTTCTTCATCTCCATCCAGTCTATCTTGCAGCTGTCGATGTAGATGTCAATCGGCAGGGTGTCTGTGAATCCGAGCCTGCACTTCGGGCCTCGGCCGTCGATCTTTGTCTGAGGATACCAAGGAAACTGGTATATCATTCCGCCAGGGCTTTCCCATCTTGATTTCCTGTTCGGCGTGGGGTAGCCTATGGTCTCGCCAAAGAGATGCTTTCCTGCATAGCCTTCTCCTTTGATGAAGAATGTCGCTGTGTTGGTCTTAAGCCTGTCAAGCCTCAAGAGCTTTGAGAGCTTCCTGTATTTCCTGAACACAGGCTCGTTGATGTCTTTCTCTAGCTCGCAGCCTAGCAGCGTCGCTGCTATCTCGCTTGTCCTCTCAGACTTCTCAAGCATGGTCTTTCTGGCTGTGCTGCTCTTCATACTCTTCTGGTTTGCAGGGCAGGCAAGGAACATTGTCCTTGCTATGGCGTATGAGTCCATATAATCCTCGAGAGGGTCTTTCATGTCCGAGGCCTTCATTATAAGGTCAAATCCCATGCCGACGCGATCAGTCCTCTTGAGATTATAGACCTGCTTCCAGACGATGAGCGCAGTCACGAGCAGCTCTTCCCAGCGATATTTCTTGAACCATTCAGGCCTCTTTTCCAAGAGCTCTCCTGTGCTGAGAGCAAGCCCTTGTTTCACTCCGAAGATAAAAAGCTCTGGCTTTCGGAAAAGCTTCCTGAATTCTCCCTTGGCTTTCTTATCCACTTCTTTTATGAAATCACCGAGCGCGACGGCCCGGCCTGTCTTGAGACCATGGCTCAGCTCTTCAAAAGCTGCCCAGACCTCGAGCAATGCCTCAATCCCATCTGATTTGTCCTGCACAAGGCTGACGTTGAGGTCGCAGCCAAGGTTATGCGCTGCCCTGCTGAAAGGAGCCATGGAGAAGAACGCCTCTTGGTCTTTTGCCGGCAGGACGACAAACAAGCTCTTGCCTTTGTGCTTCTTCAGCTGTTGTTGGTAGTACGCTACAGAATCATTGAAAGCCTTGAGATCGTGTTTCATGTTGAGGAAGAAACAAGAAAAGGGATTAATAAAGGTTACGATTAACGCGCCCCAAAAGAAGAAGTTGGGTGAGATTTAAAGAAATTTCTTATCCGAGCGAAGCGCAAGTTCGGTGTTATGATTTTTTCAAGCTTCTGAGTGCATGCGTCGAGCCGAGGAGGAAGCTTAAGGAAGAAATCGGCCGCCTCCTTAAGATCTCCTATCGCTTCATAGGCCAACGAAACCATCGGATGATAAAGATAGTAATGCCTATCGCTTAATAATTTTGCATTATTGTTGCTTTCGCCACAGCCTATCTTCCTGCCTTTCTCAAGCTCAGCGATCCTGCGAGAATAATTCCTGATGAATAAGCCGACAGTATACGCTGTATCTTCCATCTCACAATTCACTTTTCTCATACCATATCTGTCTTTTTTCTCTTTAAAGAACTGAGCCGCTGCATTAAGACCGATGATATCTGCCACCGGCTCCTCAATCAAGTAATTGATCTTCTGCTTTGCCCTATGCACTCCCTCGTGGAACAAAGCAACTACAAAATATCCTCTCTCGGAGAATAACTCAGGAGTCATATTGCCACCTCCATCGGCCTTAGATGATTGGATGAAAGTATGATATCCTTTCTTGTCGTAGTGTGCTTTCATCCTCTTTACCTTCTCAAAATCATCATCTAAGTCTATAAATGCGTCTCGAAGCGCATAGCTCACCTTGTCCGGAGGAGAAACGTAAAGAGAATAAATATTATCAAGCGTCTTCTTCGTAGAAGGTATCGGGCATCTTAATCCGTATCTTTTGCCGAATTCTCTCACTTCCTTTGCAAAGCTGACAGGATCCTTCACCGCGACAGTCATAAGATAGTGGAACTCAGAAGTATTATTTAAACCTGACGCGCAAGAGCTCCTTTGTGCTCTTCGTCAGAACTTCCTTTCTTCCGCCCTTCCCAAGGTAGACATCGTCCTCTATCCTTATCCCGACGCCGGTCTTCTTGTTGTAGTAGCCTGGCTCTATTGTGAAGACAGAGCCTTCTTTCAGCACGTCCTTTGATTTTAGCGAGAGGCTTGGAGCTTCGTGGATCTCTACTCCGATGCCGTGGCCTAGGCCGTGGTTGAAGTACTTGGCGTCATCGCCCAGCAGTTTGACAGCGTATCTGAAGAGCGAGGCAGCGTTCACGCCGGCACATGCCTTTTCGATGCATGCCCGCTGCACCGATAGCAGTTTATCATAGATCGCCCTCTCTGCCGCAGAAGGATCTCCGAGGTAGACTGTGCGCGTCATGTCTGCGTGATAGCCTTGGTATCTTGCTCCGAAGTCAAGCACCATGAAGCCGCGACGCAGCTTTGATTCCGGGACATGATGAGCGACAATGCCGTTGCCTCCGCTGGCGACAATGGGTTCGAAGGACATCTCAGCCCCTGCTTTCAGTGCTTCTGTTTTTATGAAGAAAGCTATGTCTTTCTCTGTCTTGAACTTCCTGCTCTTAAGCCCTGCTAACATTCCATCAAATATCTTGTCTGTGATGCTGACAGCCTTCCTGAGCTTCGCTATCTCAGTCTTGTCCTTTACCTGCCTTAGCTGATATAAGAACTTGCTGGCATCCCTTGTCTTGGCATGCTTTGAGAGGAAACGCTTCTCGCGGAGAAACATATTATCATAAGCAGCGCCCACTCTTCGAATCCTGTTCTTCTTGATGAATGCCTTGAACTCAGGCTTGAACTTCTTCCAGCGGATAATCTTAAAGCCAGGGAACTTAACAGAATGAAGCGGTGAGATGAAAAAATAATTGGCTTTTCGCGTCAGCACCATGAGGCCGTGCTCGAACTCCTGCTCTGCGAAATACTTGAAATTAGGGTCCTGGTTGAAGAGTATTACTGCATCGAGCTTCTCTTTCTTCAGATATTCTCGCAAAGCATTTGTCTTTGGATTGGCCATGAGCTCTTCTTAGAAGTGTTTGTTTTTAAATTTTCTTAAAGCTTTACGTGTAACGTCACATCTACCGCGCCGTAATCCAACCATAACGCGACACAGGCGCGCCTGAAAAAAGTATTTCATAAGAATCAGAAAGCATTTTCTTATTATATTCCTTGCTTCATACGATTCCGATAGTCAGGCAGTCCTGTCTCGACAGAGTCCTTTATCTTGTCAAGAAGACCTTGCATCGGGTATGGGATTCTCACAAAGCAGGCTTTTTTTGTCTCAGAGTCATAGGTGGCGTAGCCTGTATATTCTAGTCCGTCGCGAGGTTGGCCTATGCTCGGCACAACGACCAGGGCCATATCGCAGCGCGAGAGGTCTATCTTCTTGATTATTGCGCAGTCAATCTCTTTTTGCCTCACGTACAATTCAGGATGGTTCTTCTCCATTTCAAATATCTTATCAGTTGCTTTCAGGAAGCAAGGCTGTTTTCCTGACGTTTCCCAGCGCGCGTCTCCTTTTCCAATCGCTGTGTAAATCTGCGGAATATGGACATGACCTACAAAAGCCACAGAGCTATCCAGCTCCGGGTGGTTGAGGAAATCAAATAATGCTCCTTTATCCTCAACGTAATTCATTCGCTCCGGATTTACCGGGGTTGAGTGGGCAAATATCATGCCGTCTTCCTTCAAGGCATAGTCTTGGCGAGCAATCCTCTCAAGGATTCCAAAGCTCTTCTTTGTCAGTTGTTCTGCGTTCCATCTCGCAGCCAAGAGAGCCTTGCTGTTGAATTCGAAATCAGTATAGATGGCTGATGATTGCTTTCCGTGCGACCGGCAGAAGATGTTGTAGACTGCAATGTCATGATTGCCAGGCACGAAAGCATCAGCATAGCTATTGACCCGCTCAAGGCACTCGTTAGGATAGGGGTTATAGCCGACAACATCGCCAAGGCAGACAACCTTATCAAAATTCTTTTTTGGAGCAGCCCGCATCACAGTCTCAAGCGCAGGAAGGTTTGAGTGCAAGTCACTAAATATCATGTATTTCATTATGAAGAAAGGGAAATGAAACCATGTATATAAGCGTTTCTCAGCACATTATCAATCCCAGTATCTCTTCTCCGTATCTTCTTATCTTGGCATGGCCCATTCCGTAGATATCGGTGAGCTCTTCTGTGTTGAGGGGCATCTTCTCTGCTATCTCGTAGAGGGTCTTGTCGTGCATTATCATGAACGGAGGGACTCCAAGGGCTTCGCTTGTCCTGGTGCGCCACTCATGCAGCCGCTCAAGCACTCCCTGCGAGTCTCCTTTGAAGCTGGGCCTGTTTTCTCCCTCCCATTCTGAGAGCTGCTTCTGGTGCAGGGCCTCATTATCAGGGTCTATCAACCGTATCATCGACCTTGTAAGGTAAGAAGTGGGGCTCTTGCTGGAATATGAGAGGTAAAGAGCGCTCTTGGCCCTGCTCAATGCCACATAGAAGAGCCTTCGTTCCTCCTCGTCCTTGTCATACTCGTCCATCTTCACTACATCGATGACAGGATGCTCTGAGCCTCTGCAGGGGAAGTTGGCTGTTGTGCATCCGATGACAAAAACCATCTCAGCCTCCAATCCTTTTATCGCATGGACTGTGGCCAGCGTCAGCTCATCTTCCATGAGCATTATGTTGTGGTCTGAGTCTTCGCTCTTGATGACATGCTTGATTGCCCGTGCTTTCATGAGCATAGAAAGCTCGTTCAGCTGCCTGTTGGTCCTTGCCAGTACGAATATCTCGTTTCTTGGAAGCGAAGATGAAGAGGATGATAGTATTCTCTGGATTACAAACTCGTATTCTGCCTCTTCTGAAGCAAAGTCAAGCACCATGAGCTCCTTGTCTCCGTATTTCACAGCCTCAAGGTCTGGAAGGTTCATGTTCCTGATGCCACGATTGATGAGCTCGACGATGTGGTTTGTGGATCGGTAATTCATTGTGAGATGGACAACTTCGCAGCCAGGATGGTCTTCCTCGAAACAGAGGATGTAGTTGATGTCAGAGCCTCTCCAGCCATAAATGGACTGGCGGGGGTCCCCTACGCAGAAAAGATTCTTGGGCTTAAGCATATTAATCAGTTCAATCTGGGTTGAGTTGACATCCTGGTATTCGTCTATCATCACATGCTCGAACTCAGGCACAAGCTCAGGGTGCTCACGGAAGAGCTTCAAGGTGTCAAGCAATTGGTCAGCGTAATCCCGGAGGCCGTGCTGGTCCATGAGCTCCTGTATGTGCATGCATACGCTTCTCACAAGCATCGCGCTCTCAAAGCACTTGTTACCTGCGTCGCAGGAGAATTCTTTCAGAGGCCTGTTCTTGAACTTGAAATAGTCCCTTATGAAGAAGCAGTCGTTCATGAATATGTTCATGAGCTGCTCAGGAGTCTTTCCCTTCTGCTGGCCAGAATTGAAGTATTTCTGGAGGGCCTGCTCCATGCCAAGCCCTAGCTTTGAGAGGGCGCTCTTCACCATCCTCACTTTGTCAGCATAGCTGATGACTCGCACAGGCTTATCATAGGCCAGCTCGTTATGCTTCTTCAGGATCTTCTCGCAGAAAGAATTGAAAGTCTCGACCATCACAGCATCAGCGAGCCCCTCTTTCGCGAGCCGTTTCATCATCTCCTGCCGGGCCTTCCTTGTGAACGTGATAGCGAGGATCCTCGCTGCAGGAACAGACCTGAACTTGACCAGGAACTCAACTCTCTTGGTGAGCACAGTGGTCTTTCCGCTGCCAGCGCCTGCCACGCAGAGAACAGAATTATTGTTGCTGAGGATCGCTTTTTTCTGCTCATCATTATAGCTTGACAGGAAGAAGTCGAACTCTGCGAAGAGCTTGCGGTCATCTTCTGTTATCTGGGCTTTTGAATGGATTGTCGAAGATGATGATAATACTGATGACTCCTGCGAACCAGAAGGCATTGACGATCCAGATGCTGCTCCCTCAGCCTCTCCGCCTGCGAGCGGCCTTCTGAGCTCTTCCTCTCCTCTGCTTGTGAGCTTTAGAACCTTGCAGAAGCGGTTGGATGGGAGAGAGGTTATCTCTAGCATGCCTTTGACGAGCAGGCTTCCTAACAGGCTGTTCAATTCTCCCCTGCCATAGGCAAGTCCCCCGAAGTCAGGAAGCTCCTTGAGATTGTTCTTCTTGACAGACTCGTTCTCCTCGCTGCCATTGAGGAAATCTATGAGTAGGTTACGCCCGACTCCGAAAGGGATCTGCTGCACAGCCCTCAGTGCTACAAGATAATCCTTCTTATCACTCATAAACCCTGAAAAACACCCTTCTAATTATAAGCTTTACTACAAAAATCTCTCGCACGAATACAATAGGTCTAAGTCGACAAATGAAGCAGGAGAGATTTTTGAGTTGACTACCGCGCTACGCTTCGGGCTTTAGCCCAAGGTAGTCAACGACAGAGAGGAGGTCGGCGAGAGAGCATTGTTAACGAGAAAAGAATCAAAGACGAAATCTAACATTTTTCTAACTCTTTAATGAATTCATCACAGGTCATTGTTATTCCCTTGCCGGCCTCGATTCTCTTCAGGGCAGCATTGGTCCTTCTCGCGAACTCAAGATCTTCCTTCTTTTTCTGTTTGAATTTAGACATTCTTTTCATATTTAACATCTGACATATTATCATACCTATTGTTTAAATGTTTCGCAAAGTACCTCTAGCTTGACAAAAAAGGTTATCATATGGGCTCTTGACGCTGACGAGCGCGGGGCTTGCCATGTGGACATAGACCATCGTGGTGTCGGGGCTTGCGTGCCCCATGATCGACTGGACCCGGACAAGGTCGTTGCCGTTCTCAATCAGATGAGTGGCAAAGCTGTGCCTGAGAGTGTGAGGATGCACTCGCTTTCCAAGGCCAGCCAGAGCAGAAGCTTTCCTTACAACAGCATAGACAGTCCGCGTAGTCAGATGAGAACAGCCATCTTTGCTCCTAAAAACATGATTATGGGCCGCAAGACCATTAAATTCGATAAAATCCGCCAGTTCCTGCTTGATCTTTTCAGAGAGAACAAACAGTCTATCCTTGCTTCCTTTGCCTTTTCTCACCCAACCATAGCTCAAATCAAACTCTATATCCTTGACGCGCAGGTTTACAAGTTCGCTCACCCGAAGACCTGCAGAATACATCAAGCGGACCATCAAAGAATGCTTGGGGTTTTCAATAGCTGAGAAAAGTTTCACCACCTCGCTTTGAGTAAGGACCTCTGGAAGCCTTTTCGGGACTTTGGAATAGGGGATGTTGACAAAGAATCTCTTGTTCAGCACGTTCTCAAGGGCGAACTTCAGCGCCTGAAGGCTGAGGTTCAGGGTGCTGGCAGCAAGCTTCCTCTCACAGAGCCAGCCCAGATAATCCTTGACATCGCGCTTAGTTATCCTTCGAGGCTCCTTTTCGCCAAGCCAGAGCAAGAACTTCTTCACACAGAAGGAATACGACTCAACCGTCCGCCCGCTATAATGCCTCCGGACAAGCTCTTTTTTCATAAGCTCAATAATATCCATAAGAAACATCTGGTCAATCATCCTTAATAAGCCTGACGTCGAGCTGACCAGTGAGTCCTGTGGTTTCTTACGGACTTTCAGCAATATTTACGGATTAAAGTAGTCAGTCATCATAATGACTCTGCAAAAAACAGGAAAACGAACCTGGGAAAACCACCAAGCCAAGCCTTCAAACCCCCAGAAAACAAAGGAATTCATCTATAAATGGTTAGATGAAATAAAAATCGCTTTGATTACCTTTCAAGAACTCGCTCTTCAATTGGTCGATCTATAATCAGTTCTCCTGTTCCAAGTTTATGAGTTATCCTGGCTATGAGAGTGGCTTCTTCAGGAATAACTTCAGAAGAGAGGATTGGTCTGTGTTCAGAATGAACCGGCCCGCATGGATTTCTATCATAGGGATTTGGCTCTAATGGAACTCCTCCAGTTAGGGCTTCCTCAAATCTCCTATAAGCTGAATAATTACTCATAAACAACCAATACTAAATAGAACTATTTATACTTTACGCTAATTTCTTGAAGAGCGATTTTTACTCTTCGGATAACGGCGGTTATCCTCGCTCTTCGAGCCCTCAACCTCGCAACCCTGAACTCGTTCCACTCGTTCGAGGCTCGGTTCGGGCGAAGAGTCATCTAACATGGTTAGTTGAGATAAGGATTCTTAATGAGGGAAACTACTGGCGCTAAAAATGTTTTTTAGCTTGAAGCAACTAAAGTATAGCTTCATTTCCCCAAAGAGAATCCTGACCCTTCGGATGCTGAGGCATCCTCGCCTCACCAAGTCTCAAGCTCGCAACTCTGCCTCCGTTCCACTACGGTCGAGGACTCGCTTGGACGGCTCGGTCAACTAACATGGTTAGGCTCAATATTACTCGGGACACACACTACCGACGACAAACGGGGGGCACACTCAGAACTTCTATAAACTTATTCAAAAGTAACTAATAACCCGACAATTAGTATAAATGTATATCTTGCTAAAATAAACGTTTTTTATCCGATAGATTTATAAATACATAATACTTCCACCAAATAATATACTGCTGGAGGTTACTAAAATGGATAAATCGTTAGAAGATTTGGAAAAAAAGTTCATATTAGATGCGGATATGGAGCACAAAGACATCAATAGTTTGATTTCTAGAATACTTAACCTTTGTCAGGTAGACAAAAATGGATTTGTAAAAATCGAGGACAAATTCCTCAAAAAACTCAATTTAATCGACAAGATCATTTTAATATTATCCGCGAGACATCTGGCTAACAAACTACAGACAAAACTCGGAAAAGAAGTCACCATCAGAGAGGAAATGACTTCTCAAGAAATCGCAAACATGCTGAGAGAAAAGAAAATAGTTATCAATGCAAGACTGAAAGAATTGAAAGACAAAAAACAAGCCATTCCTGTTGAAAGAGGGACATACAAGGTCGCACCCTATGCAGTAAGCGATATTTTGGACAAAATGGAGGCGCAGAAAAATGAGTGAAATATTTGACGATTTGTTCGTTGAAAAGGACGCTCTAAACGAAAACATTTTAAAAGAAATTTTAGCGAACAAAATAAAAATGACTGCTGAAGGAGATGTTATTTTCCAGAAAGAACTAGAACCGAAACAGAGCATTCTAGTTTATCTCCTAGCAAACAAAATTTTCGTAATAAAAAAATTAAAAACAGATGAAGCCGAAGGACCAAAAGACATTCATCTCAAAACAGGTGTTGCAGAAGGAACAGTCAAAAAATACGTACGTGATCTACAAAAAGAGTGTCTTTTGGTTGGCAAAAAGGGCAAATATTTTGTTCCGAATCATGCGTTACATAAAATTCAAAAAATGATGAATGATGAAAATAAATGAAGCAATAAAAAATATGTGGGAAGAAGGATTCTTCGAAAAACATCAATCTATTAGTGATGTCAAAAAAGAACTCGATACTAGATATGGAATTCATCCTTCTAACACAGTCATGCAATTAAAGACGTGTGTTTTTCTCCGAAGAGAAAATAAAGGATGGATACAAAAGAATAGATCCGTCCAAAAAATATTTGCTGGTAAAGTAGATTCTCCAAGGAAAATAGAACTTCAGGATATTGCTAGTGATAAATCACTCCTGAAGGCTTGTAAAGACAACTATAATTCGGGAAACTATTGGGATGCTGTTTTTAATGCTCTAAGACATCTAGAAGTGAGAGTTAGAAAAAAATCAGGCTTGCCTGCTTCAGAAGTTGGAGCTGATTTAATGGAAAAAGCGTTCAAACCGGGAGTGGGAGCATTAAAAATTCCTTCTTGCGCTACACCTGGAGAAGAAGATGGATTCAAACTTATTACTAAAGGAATGATGATGTTTCACCGAAATGCTAAAGGTCATAGAGAAGAAACAATTGACAAAACACTAGCTCTGAAAATAATTGGGTATGTAGACTATTTATTAACTATACTCGATACAGCCGAAAAAAGAACGACTGAGTGTGCCCCCTAACTAACTATTCTACTGTCGCCTTCGGCTCCTTAACGATACTGTGTGTCCCTGCGTCATACTCTTCGAATAACAGCGGTTATTCTCGTCCCTGCATCTCTGTTCAGCCCAGCTCTCAACTCCGCTTCGCTTCGTTGGAGGGGCTTCACGAGGCAGGGAGAGCCTAACATGGTTATATCCAATATTTTGCCTCACTCCGAGCGGGAGCTAAAGCGTTTCAAAAACAGACGCATTTCCTAGCTCATAATGGGATTATAAGCTTTTTCTGGCTAGAAAACCGGAAAGTGCACAATTTTCTCAACGTTCGGCAAAATACTCTTCGTCGCCTGTTGGCTCCTCGTCCTCGCAGCTCTGCTCCCTCCATCCTGCCTCCACTTCGTTCCGGCGGGTCGGTCGCGAGGCTCGGAGGATATAACATGGTTAGTTTCAATATGACTACGGCGGGCTCACTTAAGAAGCAGATTCCAAATACTTAATCACTTTAGGAAATAATTCTTCAGCCAATATTTTCCCTTTCTCAGTCAGGATTTTGTCCCTCATCGCTTTCGTTTTTTTAATGCTTAAACTTCGAGCTTCTTCCAAAGGGAACTCATTTTTAAGTTTTTCAAGGCAAAATGTATAAGTATCTTCCAAGAATATGAGACCATCAGCATCTTGAACTATCTGCTGTTCTAGTGTTTCCGCTTTGCTCCAGAAAGCATGGTTTTTGATACACTCGATTACTTTTTGTTCGATATCAGCAGGAATATCAAATTTTGATAAAAACCTTTTCGCCATTTTTGCACTTTCTTCGGGATGTTTCTCTTCAGCATCAGCCCCAATATCATGCAATAAGGCTGCTAATTCTACAATAAAAAGATCAGCACCATATTCTTTCGCTAGGTCAAACGCATAATCCCTCGCTCCAAAAACATGCTTTAAATAAGATTCATTACCTCTTGACTTTGGAATATTCTCTTTCATAAATTTCTCTGCTTCTCGAATTATTTCCTTTTTATTCACAACATAATTAAGAGTCATAATCCTTTAAAAAAGCTTCGTTCGCCCACCTACGTCATACTCTTCGGATTCCTGTTGGAATCCTCGTTCTTCGAGCTCTGCTCGCTCCAGCCCTGAACTCGTTCCACTCGTTCGGGGTCGCTCGCGAGCGAAGAAGAAACTAACATGGTTAGGTTTAATAAAAGTTCTGACTAAGGGAAACGGAACGCTAAAAGTGCTAATTTAGCGAGAACCAA
>Ga0268284_1000810_pt1 | contig 18574 bp, 14 predicted proteins | sample saktaG_14_FD_190137 | JGI IMG/M metagenome (GOLD analysis project Ga0268284, IMG submission 190137) | Saline water microbial communities from Sakinaw Lake, British Columbia, Canada - sak_2013_06_06_40m | ecosystem: Environmental > Aquatic > Non-marine Saline and Alkaline > Saline ...
AAGTAAAATAACCTGGCTGTCGGTGCCATGTTCGGCTTGCGAAAGCAGGTCGGCAGCTATAAATTCAGGAATTCCACTTTTGTCGGCAATGATGAGCACTTCACTGGGGCCGGCCGGCATATCGATAGCCAGGCCATTTTTCAATGATTCCTGCTTGGCAGCGGTTACATATTGGTTTCCGGGTCCAAAGATCTTATCTACTTTCGGGATGCTTTCTGTTCCGAACGTTAAAGCAGCAATTGCCTGAATGCCGCCAACCTTAAAAATAGAGTCTATACCAATCAAATCCGCAGCAAATAAGATGGCAGGATTAATATCTCCATTTTTATTAGGTGGGGTGCACAAAATAATTTCTTTGCATCCAGCAATTTTTGCTGGTATTCCGAGCATTAAAACGGTAGATAAAAGTGGAGCCGTGCCGCCGGGTACATAAATCCCAACCTTTTCTATCGGCCGATCTTCGCGCCAGCAAATGACGCCTTTGCTTGTTTCTATTTTAGCAGATTTTTGTATCTGTGCTTTGTGAAAGGTATCAATGTTATTTTTAGCAAGTTTCATTGCTTCCTTTAATTCATCACTTAAAAGCGATGAATTATTGATCATATCTTTATCTACCTTAATTTCTTCGATTTTTACTTTATCGAACAAATATGTATAATATTTCAGTGATTCATCTCCATTTTTTTCAATGTCGGAAAAGACTTTTTTGACTAGTTGATTCAAGTCCTCTGAATCGATAAATGGTCGCTGAATAAGTTTTTCTAATTCTGTTGAATCAAATATATTGCCTGTATTGTCTGTGTATTTCATGATGGATTTTTAGAGGATCAATTTTTCGATAGGTGAAACAAGTATTCCCTGAGCGCCAAGATTTTTTAGCTGGGCAATGATATTCCAGAAATCATCTTCACGAACAACCGAGTGCAAGCTACTCCAGCCTTCTTCAGCAAGTGGAAGAACCGTAGGACTTTTCATACCGGGCAGTATTTTGCAGATGTCGGTGATAGCACTATTGGGGGCGTTGAGTAAGATATATTTGTTCGCGGATGCATCCTGAACGGATTTAATCCTGAATAAAAGTTGATTCAAAATATTTTCCTTAGCTTCTGTTAAATTTTTATTTGAAATCATCACAGCCTCACTTTGTAAGATGGTTTTAACTTCCTTGAGTCCGTTGGTTAGGAGTGTGCTTCCGGAACTTACAATATCGCATATTGCGTCTGCCAGACCAATTCCAGGTGCAATTTCCACACTGCCACCAATTTCTTCCACACTGGCGTTTATATTGTTTTTATTCAAAAAATCGGATAATATTTTTGGATAACTGGTGGCTATTCGTTTATAGTTGAAATATTCTAAAGTGAGGTATGTATCTTCTTTGGGAATGGCTAGACTTAGCCTACAACTGGCAAATCCTAATTTTTCAACAACATTAACTTTTTTGTTTTTTTCATATACTTCATTTTCACCAAGAATCCCAATATCGGCAACCCCTTGTTCAACATATTGAGGAATATCATCATCGCGTAAGAACAGGATTTCAATTGGAAAATTCGTAGCGGCAGTTTTTAACTTGCTGATTCCATTTGGAAGTTTAATGCCACATTCTTTTAAAATGGTTATCGATTTTTCACTTAATCTTCCTGATTTTTGAATGGCAATTTTTAGTTTACTCATTATTTTTTGTTTGTGCTTGAGTAAACCCTGGAGATAAAAAAAACCCGTTTGATTTACTCAAACGGGTTTAGAGATATTTTTAAATTACATATATCAATTCCTTCTCGCTTGAGTGCCAGTATGAAAATGATGATGATGTAATTTGTTAAATGACATTTTGTTTGTTTTTTTGAGACTGCAAATGTAGATATATTTTTAAAAGCACAAACTATTTTTTAATTATACGCTAAAAAAATCGAAATCTGTTATTTAACCCTCAACCGGAAGTTGCCTGAAAAATCCTTCCTGAAGCGAAAGAAAGGTTTCTGTGCTCGTAATCTCAGGAATGGACTGAATTTTTTTAACAATAATTTCCTTTAGGTGTTCATTGTCCCTTGAATAAATTTTAATTAGTAATGAATACTGTCCGGTTACATGATGGCATTCTACAATTTCTTTAATTTGTTTAATCTTTTCAAATACTTCTTCATGAGTACTGACGGAAGATAACTGAACTTGCAGTCCGATAAAAGCACAAGTAGTAAACCCAACTCCTTTTGGGCTGATATTGAACTGTGAACCTGTGATTACATTAGCCTCTATCAATCGTTGAATCCGTTGGTGGATAGCTGCTCCGGATACATTGCAGGCACGCGCAATTTCCAGAAAAGGTGTTCTGGCATTTTTAGTCAATAAGCTAAGGATGCGTCTGTCTAAACTGTCTAAATGAAATTTTGTGTCCATCGTTTTTAAATGTTTACTTATGATTTTGACAAAAATAGTAAATATCACTTATGAATTTCAAAAGATACTAACAATAATTTAAATTTTCATAAGCATATATCAAAAGGTGCTTTCAAATTTTTTATATTTGAGAGAATGAACCGTATGGTCAGAATCCCTAATTAAAAAAAGTCACAACCTATGAATTCTTCTGGAATTAATCATTATTTAGAAGCCGCCGAAAGATCAGCTAAATGGCATGCTGAGTACAAAGCTACAATGAAAAAATGCCGATTTGATACCATTGCTGTACACGGCCTTTACTCCATGCAGGAAGCACTTGATTATAATCAAGGTTCCATTATTGAACCTATTTATATGTCATCATCGCAAGCATATCGTGATTCCGATGAAATGGAAGCTGCTTTAAGTTATCAGATTCCGACCTGGTGCTATTCACGTATTGGAAACCCAAGTATGTATTATCTGGAAGGTGTTCTGGCTATGCTTGAAACTTATGGATCAGATTTGGATGCAAGTTGTTGCGCAACTTCATCCGGCATGGCTGCTATTTTTAGTGCTTGTGAGCCATTTTTAAGTGTTGATCCGAAACGACCAGGTAGTCCAATGAACTTTGTCGCAACTTGTCAGGTTTATGGTGGAACTTTTCAACAGTTTGCAATTCGTAAACAGCAGGAAAAAGGATCGGAGTGGAGAAAAGTAATCCATTCCCATGATATTCGTGAATGGGAAAAACTGATTGATGAAAATACCCGTTTTCTGTATGGCGAAATGCCAAGCAATCCTAGTCAGGCTTTTTTCGATTTAGAAGCCGTTGCTAAATTGGCTCATAAATTTGGGATTCCTTTAATTGTTGATAATACCGTTGGTTCTCCGGCTTTAATTCGACCTCTTACATGGGGTGCACATATTGTTATTCAGTCGGTAACAAAATCACTTACTACCAGTGGTTTTGGAGTTGCAGGAGCTGTAATTTCACGTAAAAATTTGGTATTAAAAATTGATAATGACGCGCTAAAAGCAGATTTCGCAACCTATATTAAAGCATTGCCTAATCGTGACAATGGCCCGAATATTTCTCCAATGAATGCCATCCTTACCATAAATGATATTCGTACCTTGAGGTCGAAAATGGATTTAATGAGTCGAAGTACAATGAAAGTGGCAAAATACCTGGAAAATCATAAACATATTGAACAAGTAGATTATCTAGGTCTCGAATCACATCCTTTACATAAATTAGCAAAAAAATACATGGTATTAGTCGATTCTGAATATGATGAATTATACAATGAGAAGGTAAATCGTTATGGTCATCTAATGTCTTTCCGCATTAAAGGAAGTACGCAGGATACCCGCGATGTATTTGATGCATTCCAACGCATCTGGCGAGCAACTGATTTAGGGAGAATAAAATCAGTTGCAACAATTCCAGCTATCTCAACTCATCAGCAGCAAGGCGAAGCAGCAAGAAAAATAGCTGATGTACCACCAAACTTGATTCGATTATGTGTTGGAGCTGAACATCCTGATGATATTATTGCCGATCTGGATCAGGCTTTGGCGGTAATGGACGGCAAAAAAACAAAAAGCACTTCCCCTGAGTTTTCAGCCGGTGGAGCATCTTCTGCACGATTAAGGAAAAATTAAAAAATAAATAACACAGAAAAATGAAAAATAAATTAGCACTCATCGGTTTTGGTACCGTAGGTAAAGGATTATGCGAAATTCTTAAAATGAAGCAAGCCTACTTGAACAAAAAGTATGGTTTTGATTATTCAATAGTTGCAGTTGCCGATTTCGCTTATGGCAATGTTTACAACCCTGATGGATTAGATATCGACCTCATGATGAAAGAGGCAAATGCAAAGAAAAAATTCACCAAAGATTTAACAAATCTTGATACGGTAAGCCTGATTAAAACCTGTAATGCAGATGTGGTATGCGAGTTAACTTATACAGATTTAACTACAGGCGGAGCTGCAATTGATCACTGCAAAGCTGCACTATCAAACGGAAAGCATATTGTTACAAGTAATAAAGGCCCGGCCGCTCTTTACTATCCTGAAATGAAAAAATTAGCTGATGATAATGGCGTTAAATTTATGATTGAAGGAACTGTAGTTGCCGGTACTCCAATTATCAATTTAACAGATGGTCCATTAGCCGGATGTGAAATTTCAAAAATTCGTGGCATTTTAAATGGAACAACCAATTATATGCTAACCGAAATGGAAAAAGGAATGGATTATGCTGAAGTATTAAAAATTGCTCAGGAATTGGGATATGCTGAAGCTGATCCAACCGGTGATGTTGAAGGATATGATGCACGAGGTAAAGTAACCATCCTTGCAAATATCGTGATGGGTGCTTCTATTAAAATTTCTGATGTAAGCTGTAAAGGAATTACGAAAATTTCAAAAGCAGACATTGCTGCTGCTAAATCTAAAAATGCACGTTGGAAATTGATCGGTTCGGTTGAAAGAAAAGATGGGAAAGTATTTGGAAGTGTAGCACCCGAAATGATTGACCTTTCTCACCCACTTGCAGGAGTGATGGGAGCTACCAATGCCTTAACTTTTACAACTGATTTAATGGGAGATGTTACTATCGTTGGACCGGGAGCAGGGAAAATCCAAACCGGATTTGCAATATTAACCGATATTCTTGCGATTCTTAGAAGTGGGAAATGTTGTTAAAAATTTATAAAAATGCAATAAGAAAATAGTGAAATAATGAAATAGAAAAACAGTGGAATAATGTACTGAATGATTCGTTAATTATGAGCCCTGAGAGTTCAAAATATATCACTTTAAATGAACTTGAAGTTTATAAACTATCAAGAGCGTTGTCGTTTTCAGCGTGGGAGATATATCAGTTGTTGGATAAAGATATTAAATGGGGGATCGGTCAGCAATTTATTCGATCGGTAGATTCAATAGGAGCAAATATAGCAGAAGGATACGGAAGATTTCAATTTGGATAAAGTATGGTTTTATTATCAGGCAAGAGGTTCTTATTTTGAAAGCATGGAACATTGGTTGGAATTGCTTCTTGAAAGAAAGCTTATCGAACGAGATGTATTTGATAAATTGAAAGAAATCGGTAAAGAGCTTCAAATCAAACTTAACCTGATAATCAAAGCTACTTTAAAAGCAAAAGAAAAACCTGGTTAAAATTTCTTTATTTCATTATTTCTTTATTTCACTATTTCATAGATTTCAGTATATCATTTAACAAAATATTAATTCTCAATAAGCATATTATGTCGTACACCTACCAATGTTTATATGTTGATTTAAGTAAAGGAAGTATTGAAAAACAAGAATCCGATTTAACTTTACTTGAAAATTATATCGGAGGAAAAGGGCTTGGTTTTGCATTACTCGAAAAACTTGCTCCTAAGGTCAATGCTTTCTCTGCCGAAAATCCTGTGATCTTTACAAATGGTCCGTTTACCGGAACCAAGATTCAAACCAGTGCCCGAACTACACTCGTTACAAAATCTCCATTAACCGATTCAATGCTCGATAGTCATTGTGGCGGAAATTTTGGCCCGGCACTTAAAGCAGCAGGATTTGATTATGTTGTAATTACCGGAAAAAGCGAAAGGCCCGTTTATCTTTATATCACAGATCAGGTGCTAGAAATTCGGGATGCATTATATTTATGGGGAAAAGGAATTTTTGAAACTACAGAGGTTTTAATGGCAAAGCATGCTGGAATTAATCCAAGGGTTGCATCTATTGGACCGGCAGGAGAAAATCTTTCAAAAATCGCTTGCGTCGGAGTTGATAAACATCGGCAATATGGCAGGGGTGGAGCAGGAGCTGTTATGGGATTTAAAAATCTGAAAGCCATTGTTGTGGATGGATCAACTCCTATCAAGTATTTTAATGAGGAAGCATTTTTTGAATTAAATAAGAAATTCACGAAGAACATTCTGGTGCAGGAAGGGATCAAATTTAGGCGGAAAAACGGAACCATGAAGTGCATGAACAGCGGACAAGCCAATGAATTTTTGCCTGTTAAAAATTTCAAAGAAGTGGTTTTCGACGATATCGAAAAAATCAATTCAGCAGCCGCTCGTGAAGAACTTAACTGGAAAGATACTTCATGCTTTAACTGTGATATCCGATGCTCAAAATGGGCAAGGTGGGATGGTCATGAGGTTGAAGGACCGGAATACGAAACAACGGCATTTCTGGGTTCAGGTAGCATGGTTAACAGTATTAAAGATGTGACCTGGGCCAACGAAATTTGTAATGACTTAGGACTTGACACCATTAGTACAGGGATTACTTGCTCTTTCGCAATGGAGTGCTATGAAAAAAACTTGATCGACGATTGGGATGGGCTCAAAATGGAATGGGGAAATGCAGAAGAGCAACGCAAATTTATCAGGAAATTAGCAACTCGCGAAGGAATTGGAAATCTGTTCGCAGATGGCACCAGAGATGCAGCAGCAAAAATCAAAAAGGGAAGCAGTTCATTCGCCATCAATACTTATGGAATGGAAATTTCAGGAGTAAATCCCAAAGGTTGTTTAACCATGGGGGTTGCAATGGCTGTTGCCGATTTTGCTTCGCATACACGTGCATGGATTACTGAGCAGGAAATGGGGCCAGAATTTAAAATTGAGGATATTCCAGCCACAATTGCCGAAGGACTTGATACCACCAATGTTCGTAATTGCTTGGTTATTTGTGATTTCGTACCGATGAGTTTGGAGCGCCTTTCCGAATTATTAAACGCCGCAACAGGTTCAAATCATACAAGCGAAAGTCTTCAGAAAATTGGCACTAATCTCACACATTTGGCTCGAAAATATAATGTTCGAAACGGTCGAAGCTATAAAGATGATACCATTCCCGATCGTTTCTTCGACGAAGTGAATTTAGGAGGATTTATGAAAGGCAAAAAACTGGATCGTACATTTTTTAATTCGCTTATAGCCGATTACTACCAAATCAGGGGTTGGAATAAATTTGGACTTCCAAAGTATTTCTAGTAAAATTAATGGTTGTCACATCGAAGCCTGCCTGCCGGACAGGCAGGAAGCGAATAGACTGTATATCTTTTTAAGCTTGAGTAAGAGATTTCTTTCTTCGTTTGAAATGAAAAGGAAAAAATTGTTTGATGGGATGGCTTCCCGACAGAGTCGGAAAGCCATCCCATAGTTTCTGGAGATTTAAGTTATAGTGTCCCTTGAAATTTTCTCAATATTCGAAATAATCGTAGAATATAATTAGAATTTAATGTTTGCTAGCAAAGATTTAATCCCGAACTTTGTATAAAACATAAAGAAATGAAAAACGGCGCATATACATTATTAATTACTCCATTTTTACAGGATTTAAGTCTAGATGAAAAAGGCTTAAGAAAACTTGTTAAAAGACAGATAAAAGCTAAAATACACGGAATTGCTCCCTTGGGAGTTACAGGTGAAAATACTTTAATGACCGATAAAGAAGTTTACCGTGTTGTTGAGATTGTTTCAGAAGAAGCAAAAGGAAAGGTTTTAATTATTCCGGATACCTGTACGGAAAATCTGAATGTTGCTAAGGAAAGAGTTAAGGTTTATAAGGATTTAGGTGCAGATTACATTTCCGTGTTTTGCCCTTATTTTGTTTTACCGAAAGCAGATGGAATTATTAAGTTTTATGCTGATTTAGCTGATTATTCTGAAGTTCCAATTTTATTGCATGGTGCAAAAGGCCGCACGGGTGTTGAATTGACTCCTCAAATTTCTGCTGAGCTAGCCAAACACCCAAATATTGTAGGTATAAAAGATGGCAATAAGGATTTAGGACATTTAGCACAAGTAATTCATCTTACCCGTAATGATGATTTTAAAGTGTTTACCGGCAAAGATACTACTGCTTTTGCAACAGCTTTGATGGGAGGCGCAGGAACTTTTACGGTTGCCGGAAATATTGTTCCTGAAATTATGGCTAAAATGATAGATTTTATATTTGAAGGAAAATTAAAAGAAGCAGAGAATATTCATCATGAATATTTCGAAGTATTTGATTGTCTCCGATTTGAAACCAACCCGATGGCAGCCAAAGCAGCACTTACATTAATGGGATTGCCTGCAGGTAGTTTGAGGCCGCCGCTAACTCCATTGAGTCCAAAATATGTAGAAGAAATCAGAATCATACTATTGGAAAGAAAATTAATATGAACAGGATTCTAATCAAATCGCCTGCTACCAGTGCGAATGTTGGGCCAGGCTATGATATTTTCGCCATGGCACTTAAGCATCCGCATGATGAAATTGAGATTATTTTAGATGAAAGTGGCCTGATAAAAATAGTTGTTGAAAACGATGATCAGAATATTCCAACGACTTTGAACGACAATACTGCAGGTCTTGCAGCATTGGAATTGCTTAAAAGACAACAGCTAAAGCAGGGAATGACAATCCGTATCATCAAACAAATGAAATCGGGTGGAGGCATGGGAACAACGGGAGCCAGTGCTGCAGCAGCGGTTTATGGTTTGGATAAGCTTCTGAAACTTAATCTTTCGATGAATGAAATGATCGATATTGCCCGCATGGGAGAGGTTGCTTCGGGTGGATCACCTCATGCCGATAATGTGGCTGCTTCGTTACTGGGTGGTTTTATTTTGGTAAAAAGTTATAATCCGATTGATGTATTAAAATTAGAAATGCCAGAATTCCCTGTTGTTTTAGCAGCTATTAGAAAAAGTCAACGAACAACCCGGGGTTTTATCACTTATGAAATTGGTCAGGAGAAATTAAAAGAGCAAATGGCGAGGTGTTCACGCATCATTCATGCCATTCATACCAAGGATATTCAGGAATTTGGTTCAGCATTCAGTGTTGATCATATTGCTGAACCTGTGCGAGGAGCCAGTATTCCGGAATACCAAACTGTAAAAAAACAGGTGATTGGTTCAGGTGCTTTTGGATGTCAGATTAGTGGGGGAGGATCATCAGTTATTGCTGTTTGTAGTCCTGAGAAAGTTGATGAGGTCGCGAATATTATGGAACAGGGTTTTGCAAATAACCCTTATTTTGTAAAAGTTTATAAAACGACTACAAGCAATCAGGGTGTTCAGGTCATTGGTTAAAATTAAAATTTAATATTTACAGATATGGAAATTCGATTTGATAATCTAAATGTATTGGTAACTGGAGCATCCAGAGGAATTGGTAAAGCCATCGCAACTGAATTCGCCGCTTCAGGAGCTAAGGTAATAGCTCATTATCATAAAAATGCTGACCGTGCCAAAAAACTTATTTCTGAAATTGAAGGAACAGGTCATATAACCTGTCAGGCAGATATTGCTGACCCAAATTCTGTAAAAGCGATGGTTGACAAACTTGTAGCTGAATTGGGTCATATCGATATTTTGGTAAATAATGCCGGGATTTATGAAGAACTTAATTATTCAACACTTAATTATGAAGAATGGCTTGCTTCCTGGAAAAGAACCATGGATACAAATTTGACCGGTGTAGCCAATCTTTGTTTTTTAGTTTCTAAGCATATGATTAAAATTGGTGGTGGTAAAATCATCAATATCACTTCACGCGGAGCATTTAGAGGTGAACCTACTTCTCCTGCCTATGGTGCGAGTAAAGCCGGATTAAACTCGTTTGGACAATCGCTTGCAAAGGCATTGGCTCCTCAAAAAGTGCTGGTTTATGCCATCGCACCGGGTTGGGTTGATACCGATATGGCCGCGTTAGGGATGGAAGGACCCAATGCACAGGAAATTAAAGATCAAAGTCCATTCCGACGAATAGCTCGCCCGGAAGAAATTGCCAAATCAGTAGTAATGCTGGCCTCAGGAGTTGAGTACATGACCGGATGTATTCTGGATGTGAATGGGGCTTCTTATCTGAGAACCTAAAATCAAAAAATAGATTTTTCTGATAATGGGGCTGACCAAAAAAGACCTGCTAACTTGTCAGATTGAGCTCTTGTACTGAGCCAGCCGAAGTATGTCGAAATCTCATTTTAAATTGACACTAAGACATCTCGACTCGTTTCGACGATGCTCAACGGACGTCTCGATGTGACAAGTTTTAGAATATGTTGGCTTTTTAGACAGCCTCTTTTACTTCCATTTTATAAGTAAAACTGTTATTATTTTAACAGTAACTTATGAATTTTATCAAATTCGATAAATAATCTTACAAATTTCATAAATTATTCTTTTTCTGTTTTGAGTATTCATTGTAATCGTTTTATTTCAGAATGATTTGTTAATTTTGCATTTCTTAATTTAAATATTTATATGAAGACAGAAAAGATGAATTTTAATCCTGCGAATCAGATTCAGGATTTAGAACAATTTGGTGAGTTTGGGGGCGTAAATCCGGCAATAACAGATTCTGCTACTTTTACATTTATGCAGGCAAAAACAATGCTTGAAACCTTCACAGGAGAGGAGAAAGGATGTTTCTTATATTCAAGACACTGGAATCCTAGTAATAAGTTTTTAGCAGATGCGATGGCTGCATTGGAAGGAACAGAAGCAGCATGGGTTACAGCATCAGGAATGGGGGCAATTACAAATGCAATTATGCAAATTTGCAATAGTGGCGATCATATCGTAGCAAGTCGTACCATTTACGGCGGAAGTTATGCCTTTTTAAAGAATTATCTACCCAAGTTCAATATTACAGTTTCATTTGTAGATATTACAAACATAGAGAGTGTTAAAAATGCAATTCAGGAAAATACCAAAATTATTTATACCGAGAGCATGACCAACCCGCTTTTGCAAATTTCAGATATTCCAACATTAGCTGAAATTGCAAACAAGGCTGGTATTCAACTTATGGTTGATAATACTTTTACTCCCATGATTATTGCACCGGCAAAACTGGGTGCACATATCGTTGTGTATAGTATGACCAAATTTATAAATGGTAAAAATGATTGTGTTGCAGGTGCTATTTGTGGAACTACTGAATTTATCAGCTCCTTAATAGATGTGAACAATGGTACTTCAATGTTATTGGGACCGGTATTAGATCCTTTGCGCTCGTCTTCTATTTTAAAGAATTTACATACGTTACATATTCGCATGAAGCAACATAGCAGTAATGCACTATATCTTGCTCAATTCTTACAAAAATCAGGACTTAAAGTTATATATCCAGGATTACCTGAGCATCCCCAGCACGAATTATTTAAAAGCATTATGAGTGAAAAATATGGATTTGGCGGATTGATTGCTATTGATGTGAAAACTGCGGATGTAGCCGGTAATTTGATGGAATTAATGGAAAAAGCCGGAGTTGGTTACTTAGCAGTTAGTTTGGGATATTTCAAGACATTATTTAGTAACTCAGGCAAGAGTACTTCTTCCGAAGTTCCTGAAAATGAGCAAAAGGAAATGGGTATGTCTGATGGGTTAATTCGTTTTTCAGTAGGTTTAGATGATGATATCGAACGTACAGCTCAAAAAATTGAAACGTGTTTAAAGGCAGCAAATTTATTGTTATAGACAGCCTTAGATAATTAGGTTAAGTTAGTTCAGTTGGAGTACGCATAGCGTACTCCAACTTTTTTTTATGCTTAAATTCTCATCACTTTTAGAATGAGTATAAATTGCATAAAAAATGCATAAGAATCCAAATAATATGCAATTAATTATTATTTTTGCTTAATTAACCTAAATAAATTGCATAAAATTACAATCTTATACCAATGATCGTACATAAAGAATTCATCGTTTCAGTTTCAAATGAGAAACATATTCATTTTGCCAGAGAAATAGAACTTCTGTTTGAGCAAGCTACAAATGAAAAAAGTATTGGTTTAAATCTAAAGAAAGGTCACTATATTGGTGAGCGACTCATCAAAGGCGATGCAATAATTGCAACAAAGCAAGGTCGATTAGCAGGTTTTTGTTATTTACGAAAGAGAGATGATAAAGATTTGTTATCGATATCGGGCATTGTTGTGGTTCCACAGTTTAGAAATCTAGGGCTTGCTAAAGTGATGATCAGGGAGGCTTTTGAATTGGTTAGAAAAAAATATCCCAATGCTAAACTGTTTAGTTTAACGACTAGTCCCGAAGTGATGACTGTCAATAGCCTTCATGGCTATAAGCCAATTAATTATAACAAATTAAGTACTTCCGAGTCTTTCTGGGAAGAATGTTCTGAATGCCCTAACTATCATTTTTTAAAGAGAAATAACAATAACAGATGTCTTTGCACAGCCATGTTGTTCAATCCATTTAGTTTTAATATTGAGGACGAACTCGAATTAAATGATCAGGCAGTGAAGAAAAATGCGAAGATGAATTGAGAACTTTGCCCGACTAAAGTGTTTTGAGATTCTGAGATCATTCATTTGGATTCTTCCTTAATCTAATATTTATCTAATTATTGTATATTTATACAGTATTTTTGTTTTAATTTTCAATTAAATGAATAATAAACAACTACGTAAGGTCAGGATAAAAGAGATTATTCGCGATAGTATCATTAGCAGTCAGGATGATTTACTCAAGCTTTTGCGTGACGAAGGTTTTAGTTTAACTCAGGCTACTTTATCGCGCGATTTGAAGAAAATGAAAATCTCAAAAGTTGCATACACCGATAATACCTATCGTTACATTATTCCAAAAGATTCTCCTTATAAATCAAAATCAGGTAGCAGGGGTTTTGTTTCACTCGATTTTTCTGGACATATGGCTGTTATCAGAACTTTGGCAGGATATGCTAGCCCAATGGCTGTATTAATGGATAACAGTCCTTCCGATTTATTTATAGGAACAATTGCCGGCAGGGATACTATTTTCGTAGCTTTAAATGAAAATAATCTCAATAGGGAGAAATTTAAAATTTATTTGGAAAACCTACTGTCGGATAACGAAGATTAGAAATCGTTGGAAAATAAAAATAAAAAAACCCATCCTGATAATTCGGGATGGGTTTTTTGTAAGATTGATTTCTTTAATCCATATAGTTCTCAATGGGCTGACAAGTACAAATTAAATTCCTGTCGCCTAATGCATCATCAATTTTTGTGACCGTTGGCCAGTATTTATCGTTATGTGACCATGGTTTTGGATAAACAGCTTTTTGACGTGAATAAGGAAATTTCCAATCATCAGAAGTTGCCATTTCAGCAGTATGAGGTGCATTATGAATAACATTGTTGTCTTTTGCAGCAGTCCCATTTTCAATTTCTCTAATCTCTTCGCGAATCGAAATCATGGCATCAATAAATCTGTTTAGTTCATAAAGTGGTTCACTTTCGGTTGGCTCAACCATGAGTGTTCCATGAACTGGGAATGCAACTGTGGGCGCATGAAAACCGTAATCCATTAATCGTTTGGCAATGTCGATTACAGGCATATCTGCAGTTTTGAAAAATTCATTACAATCCAAAATCATTTCGTGGGCAACTCTGTTATGTTTTCCGGTATACAAAATTTTGTAATGACCTTCGAGGCATGTTTTTAGATAATTGGCATTTAAAATGGCATATTTTGTCGCTTCAGTAAGTCCTTTACCTCCCAGTAATTTGATATATCCATAGGAAATAGGCAATACCAAAGCACTTCCGTAAGGTGCAGCAGAAACTGCACTGGTACCTTTAGCATCTTCACCATAAATATGTTTGGGTAAAAAGTCGACTAAATGAGGAGCAACTCCAATGGGGCCTACTCCGGGTCCGCCACCACCATGAGGAATGGCAAAAGTTTTATGCAAATTTAAATGACAAACATCGGCACCAATAACTCCGGGGTTTGTTAAGCCCACCTGAGCATTCATATTGGCTCCGTCCATATAAACCTGTCCGCCGTTTTCGTGAATGATATCCATTATTTCCAGAATTCCTTCTTCAAACACGCCGTGAGTAGATGGGTAAGTGACCATCAGTACACCTAAATTATCTTTATGTTCTTCTGCTTTCGCTCTTAAATCAACCAGGTCGATATTCCCGTTTTCGTCACATTTGGTAACCACAACCTGCATTCCGGCCATCACTGCACTTGCAGGATTGGTTCCGTGAGCTGAAGATGGGATTAAACAAATGGTTCGGTGATACTCATTTCTGCTTCGGTGATATTCACGAATTACATTTAATCCGGTATATTCTCCTGAAGCACCTGAATTTGGCATAAATGAAATGGCGGCAAAGCCGGTAATTTCACATAAATCTTTAGCTAAATTTTCAACCAACTCTAAGAAACCTTCGGCTTGATTTGCAGGTACAAAAGGATGAATTGCTCCAAATTCAGGCCAGCTGATCGGGAACATTTCTGCACCTGCATTTAACTTCATGGTGCATGATCCCAAAGGAATCATCGAACGATTTAATGACAAATCTTTAATTTCCAATTTTTTGATATATCTCATCATTTCTGTTTCTGAATGATAAGAATTGAAAACCTCATTTGTTAAGAATTTACTTGATCGTTGAAGTTTTTCCTGAACTTTTATTTCCTGGCAACTTTTACAGATTGGGGTATCCAGAAAATGTTTCCCTCTTGATCTGGCTAAAACATATAAAATTTCTTGTACTTCCGGTCGTCCGGTAGTTTCATCAATACTGATTCCGATATGGGTATCATCAATATACCTGAAGTTTATTTCATGCTCTATTGCAATTTTTTTTAAATCAACAATTTTAACGTTCTCAGGTAATCTAACTTTTAAGGTATCGAATAAATATTCATTTTCTTGCTCGTATCCATAAACCATCATTTCTTTTCCCAAACAAACTGCCAGACAATGAATATCTCCGGCTATTTCTATCAATCCTTTTGGGCCATGATAAACTGCATACATACTTGCCATAATTGCAAGCAGTGCCTGAGCCGTACAAATATTTGATGTGGCACGTTCGCGTTTGATATGTTGCTCACGGGTTTGTAATGCCATTCGTAAAGCACGATTTCCATTGGCATCTTTCGATATTCCAATGATCCGGCCGGGGATATTTCGTTTGAATGCCTCTGTAACTGCGAGGTAAGCAGCATGAGGACCTCCATAACCCATGGGTATCCCAAATCGTTGTGTCGACCCTAAAACTACGTCGGCACCCCACTCACCGGGAGGTGTTAATAAAGTCAAACTAAGAATATCAGCAGCAGCAATAACACTGATACCGCTTTCATGGGCTTTTTCGGTAAATTTCCTATAATCGTGAATGGCACCAAATTGATCAGGATATTGAACGATGGCACCAAATATATTTTCGTTGAATTCAAAGTCTTTATGATTGCCAAATACCAGAGTTATGTCAAGCGAAGTTGCTCTGTTTTTCAGTACATCAATGGTTTGAGGAAATAAGGTGTCGGATACAAAAAATTGTGATGCGCCGCTTTTTACCATGGCACGAGAGCGACTATTGAATAACATGATCATTGCTTCGGCAGCAGCAGTGGCTTCATCAAGTAAAGATGCATTGGCTATTGGTAATCCGGTTAAATCTGAAATCATGGTTTGGAAATTTAGCAATGCTTCTAACCTGCCTTGAGAAATTTCTGCCTGATAAGGAGTGTAGGAGGTGTACCATCCCGGATTTTCCAAAATATTACGGATAATTACAGCCGGCGAAATGGTATTGTAATAGCCTTGCCCGATGTAAGTTCTAAAAATCTTATTCTTTGAAGCGATTTGTTTGATATGATTCAAATACTCAAATTCGTTCATACCAGCCGGTATATTCAAAGGTTTTTTCAGACGAATAGTTCTGGGAACGGTTTCGTCGATTAAGGCATCTAAAGAAGCAACCTTAATTTTTTGAAGCATTTCAAATGTTTCGGTTTCTCGCGGACCATTATGTCGGCTAACAAAATTCTTAATCATTTTATTAATATTATTGATATGTATTTTTAGGAAATAATGAACTGAATTGTTGGCTGCAAAGATAAATAATCTTTGTTGATTTGAAGGTCGTTTTTTAAAGTTTTGTGAATAGTTTCACAAGAGTTCTATATAAAGGTTTTGATCAATTAAAAATACGCAGCTCGGTGTCTTTTAAAATGCCGTTGGATTCATTTTTGAATGTGCTTACAGCAGACAAGTTTGCAATTCAATAAATCTAAATTGGATATTTCTCCTTTTAATAAATGGTAAATATTATTTTGAGGTGAAGCGGCATTGCAAATGCCGCTAAGCGAGGAAATTGGAAATGGGGTTTGGAAAGTATTTTATAGAAACGTATTTTTAGGCTACTTTAATGAAAATGATACTAGAGAAAAAGAAAAATCAGTAAGGTTAGAAACAAATTTAGTGTAAAGTCTAAGCTTAACTTGTATAAAGCATGTATCTTAACGAACAAGCATTTTAATATTAGGAGGATCAAAAATGGTAATGATGATTTTATTTTTTGGATTTTTATTCGGTGCAATATTACAATATGCAAGCCTGAATAAATATAATGTAATAAGTGGATTAGCTACCCTTGATAATTTGTCTGTAGCTAAAGCCATAGCTGTGGCAATTGGGATCGGAGCTATCTTATTGAATGTTGAAATAGGTTTGGGCTTTGCTTCATACCATGTAAAGCCATTGATTTTAGGCGGGGTTATGCTGGGGGGACTGATTTTCGGAACAGGAATGGCAATATTGGGTTATTGTCCTGGCACGCTTGCCATATCAGTAGGAGAGGGTTCGTTAGACGCTGTATTTGGTATTATTGGTGGTTTATTTGGTGGATTGGTTTATACTTTGATATTGCCTTCAATACAAGGTGTTTTAGGTCCTGATTTGGGAAATATTTCATTGAATTCATTAATTGGAACCAATTTTACTTTTTTTCTACTTACGGTCATTATTGGTAGTTTATTTATTGCAATTTCATTTTGGTTACATAAACGGGAAAAAATAAAAAATTACAAATGGCTCTATGCAGGAATTTCATTAGCAGTTTTAAATGCGATTGCATTTTTAACTGTTACGAGCAATAGGCCTATTGGTGCTTCAACATCGTATCCTTACGTTGCGGACTTGTTAACCGGAACAACCCAAAACAATTATTTTAGTAAGATTGAGAAGCCCGGAAACTGGGAATTGATTTTTCTGGCGGGTGCCTTTTTAGCAGGCCTTACTATCTCGTTGATCAAAAAAGAATTTAGAATAACTTTAATACAGAGCAACTGGGCGAAATATAAAGGTTCTTCAAAGATTAAAAGAATAGTCTGGTCCTTAGCAGGAGGTTTTATATTAATCGTTGGTGCAAGAATGGCAGGAGGTTGTACAAGTGGACATATACTTTCGGGAGGGATGCAGCTTGCCATAAGTAGTTTAATATTTGCTATATTTACATTTGCAGGACTTATATTAACAGGAAAATTATTTTATAAAAAGAACTAATATAAACGGTAACAATAGATCTAATTTATTACTGGTGAAGTGATTGATATGATGATCGGAATTATATATTGACATGGATGCAAATTGAAAGTTTTGTATTCCAAAAGCTACTTAGCGATTAAAGGTGATTGTGTATCGTATTATGCAAACAATTTGGCTTTGACTGCGCTCAGCTACCCTGTATTAATTCAAAGCGCAAAAAAAATCCCCTTCGTAAAATGAAGGGGATTTTTTTACAATTAAGAAATAACTATTCTTTTATTCTCATTTTGTAGAATGAACGATATACAAAGTATAAAGCTACCATCAAAAATGCAAAACCAAAATAATGGGCTACAGCTCTAAATTGAGGAGCGATTGCAATTTCCATAGCCAATAAACCAAATAAAGTAGTGAACTTAATAATTGGGTTCAATGCTACAGAGGAGGTATCTTTATAAGGATCACCAACGGTATCGCCAATTACTGCAGCAGCATGCAAAGGAGTTCCTTTTTCTTTCATGTCCACTTCAACAATTTTTTTGGCATTGTCCCACGATCCACCTGCATTAGCCATGAAAATTGCCTCATATAAACCGAAAAATGCAATCGAGATCAAATAACTAATGAATAATGAAACAGGTAAGTTTGAACTTTCAGTTGGAGATGACAAGAATGCGAATGCCATCGCAAAAGAGAAAATCGCAATAAATATATTCCACATTCCTTTTTGCGCGTATTGGGTACAGATTTTTACCACTGCCCTTGATTTTTCAACATCTGCTTTTTTAGGTGCATCGGGGTCAAGGTTGATATTGTCTTTGATATAAGCTACCGCTCTACTTGCACCTGTTGAAACAGCCTGAA
>Ga0268284_1000816_pt1 | contig 18506 bp, 11 predicted proteins | sample saktaG_14_FD_190137 | JGI IMG/M metagenome (GOLD analysis project Ga0268284, IMG submission 190137) | Saline water microbial communities from Sakinaw Lake, British Columbia, Canada - sak_2013_06_06_40m | ecosystem: Environmental > Aquatic > Non-marine Saline and Alkaline > Saline ...
GCAAATAGCGAATATAGTCAAGCACTTTTGCGGAATCGGATGAATGCGGTGCGGGATGAAACGATCACCCAGTCCGAGCGCGAGTTAGGAGCTGGCCTGTCCAAAGCCGACAGCAATCTTTCGGCCGAGGTAGTGGCGAGGAAATCGGTGCCAAGCACCTCTGGAAACGGGGTGCGGGACACTCTGTCGGAATGGGAGGAATCCCAGAAATCTCACGGATTCCCTCGAGTGAAAAAACGCCGTTCTGAAATCGGGCGTTGCGAAAAACGGCACAAAAGCGGCACAGCGGCCAAATTTTCGGGTGCTTTTTCCTAACTGAAATCTTCGTAAACCCTTGAAACCGAACTGGTAGCAGAGGGCGGATTTGAACCGCCGACCAAAGGCTTATGAGTCCTCTGCTCTACCACTGAGCTACTCTGCCAGAATCATCGGAGGCGGGCACCCCCGCTCAGCGAGGGAGGTGGGTAGCCTTCAGTCAGCGGATTGTCCACCGGAAATTTCCAACATCCAATGATTTGGCGGTCTTGCAGGCGATTCTGGTGCCTGCGGGCGGATGACGGGTTAGCGGCGGCGCGCTGCGCGCTGCATGGCCCGGCCGGTTGGCGAGTCGGGGTGCTGTGAAATCCGCGATGGCGGGCCCTCGGCGACGAGATTGCCACCCAACTCGCCACCGCCGGGACCGAGTTCGATCACCCAATCCGCGGCCGCGATCACCTCGAGGTGATGCTCGACGACAAGAACGCTGTGGCCGGCGTCGCGCAGCCGCAGGAATGCGCCAAAGAGCCGCTCGACATCGCCGAAATGCAGGCCCGTGGTCGGTTCATCGAAGAGATACAAAGTATGGGGCGCTTGCGGGCGGGCGAGTTCGAGGGCGAGTTTGAGGCGCTGGGCCTCGCCGCCCGAGAGCGTGTTGGCGGCCTGGCCGAGTTTCAGATAGCCGAGTCCGAGTTCTTCGAGAATGGCGAGAATGCGCCGCAGTTTGGGAATGGGCCGGAAAAACCCCAGCGCCTCGCTCACCTGCAGGTTGAGCACATCGGCGATGGATTTGCCCTTGTAGGTTACCTCCAGCGTTTCGCGGTTGAAGCGGCGGCCACCACAGGCGGCACAAGTCACCCAGGCATCGGGCAAAAAGTGCATTTCGATTTTCAGCCGGCCATTTCCCTGGCAGCGTTCGCAACGGCCGCCCGCGGCATTGAAACTGAAACGCCCGGGACCGTAGCCACGTTGTTTGGAGAGCACGAGCTTGGCGAACAAATCGCGGATCAGATCGAATGCGCCGGTGAAGGTCGCCGGATTCGAGCGCGGACTGCGGCCGATCGGCGATTGGTCGGCGACGACACATTTCTCGATCAAGTCCAGCCCCTCGATCCGGTCGTGTTTGCCGGGAGTCTCGCCGGAACCATGGAAATGCCGCGCCAGCGCGCGGCGCAGGATGTCATCGGCCAAGGTGGATTTCCCGCTGCCACTCGGGCCGCAGAGACAGACCAGCCGGCCTAACGGAATCGTGACATCGAGGTTCTTGAGGTTGTGTTCGCGCGCCCCGTGGATGACCAGCGAGCCGAGCGTGAGCGCGCCCGGTGGCCGTGGGACCAGCGCCGTCACCCCGCCGCGCAACCATTGCCCGGTGGCGGATGTGATCGCCAGCGGCGGACCCGCGTCTAACACCAATCCACCCGCCGCACCCGCGCCGGGCCCGAGGTCGATGACGTGATCCGCGGCGCGGATGATATCCTCGTCATGCTCCACCACGACCACCGTGTTGCCCAAATCCCGCAACCGCAACAGTGCGCCGATCAAACGGCCGGTATCCGCCGCGTGCAGGCCGATGCTCGGTTCGTCGAGCACGTAAATCACCCCGCACAAACCCGCGCCGAGTTGGGTGGCCAGGCGGATGCGCTGGGCTTCGCCGCCGGCGAGCGTGCCGCTGGCGCGATCAAGCGTTAGATAGTCCAGCCCGACTTCCGCGAGAAATGCGAGCCGTGTTCGCACGTCGTGCACGAGGCGGTGGCACACCGCCGCCTTGGCGGGATCCATCTGGCAGCCATCCAGCCAGTGGACCGCATCCGCCACCCCGAGCGCGCAGAAATCCTGAATGCCTAACCACCGGTCGCCGGCCCCTGCGATGCGCACGGCCAGCCACTCCGGTTTGAGCCGCCTGCCGGCGCAGACCTGGCAGGGACGGTGGGCCATCACCCGCGCGAGCCGGCGCCGGGTCAGGTCGGTTTTCGCTTCATGATATTTCCGCAGGGCTTCGCGGGCGAGCCCCTCGAAGGGTTTCGTCTGGGGAGTCTTGTCACGGCCGACCTTCCAGCCGGTCTCCAGGGTGCCGCCTTGAAATAACAACTCGCACGCGGTTGCGGGAAGCTGTTGGAAAGTCGCGTCGTCCGGCAGGCCGGACATGCGCAGCAGCACCTGGGTTTCACGTTGGAATTGTCCCTCGCGCGGGGATTTCTCCGGCCACCAGCCGCGCAGGCCGCCTCTGACCAAAGGCGCGGCCGGATCATCTATCAGCAATCCGGGGTCGCAAAACATCTCGCTGCCAAGACCTTCGCAGGCCTCGCAGGCACCGAGATGCGAATTGAATGAAAAATGTTTTGGCGAGAGCTCGCCGACGATGAACCCGGTGTGCGGGTTCCGATAGGATGTTTGAAAACTGAGATCCCGCCAGACATCCGCAGCCGGTTGCTGAACCGCCGCACGGGCCTCCGCACCGCACAGCCGCAGCGCTGTTTCCACCGAATCCGCCAGGCGCGATTCCACCCCCGGACGGATCACAAAGCGGTCCACCACGATCTCCACCACCGGCGGCGCAGCCGGCCACGATTTGCCCGCCTCCTCGATTTCCAACACCTCGCCAGCGACCCTCACCCGGATATATCCCTGCCGCTGCAGATCTGCTAACAACCGCGCGGGTTCCCGCAACTCCTCATCCGGCACCGGTGCCAGCAACATCACTTTCGTCCCCTCCGTCATCGCCGCCAGGGCGTTCACGATGTCCGCCGCGCCCATGCGCTGCAGCCGCTCGCCCGTCTCCGGATCATGCGGCACTCCCACCGCCGCCCACAGCACCCGCAGGTAATCGTGGATCTCGGTTGCCGTGGCCACCGTCGAGCGCGGGTTCAATCCTCCGCTCCGCTGTTCGATCGCTATGGCCGGACTCAAACCCTCGATCGAATCCACCTCCGGCTTTTCCAATTGATCGAGAAACTGCCGCGCATAGACCGAGAGCGATTCCACATACCGCCGCTGACCCTCGGCATAGAGCGTGTGAAACGCCAGCGACGATTTGCCCGAGCCGCTCGGCCCGGTAATGACGACCAGTTTTCCCCGCGGAATATCGACGTCGATATTCCTCAGGTTGTGTTGCCGCGCGCCACGGATCCGGATCGTGTCCACCGGCCCAGCAAACCCCGGCACCCGACAACTTCCAAGTTCCAATCTTCAGATCGCGCTGGCTCCGCCCTTGCCTAGGCACCGCCAGACTGCGAGAGTCGCGCCATGAGCCATGACGTGATCACGCTGCTCCAGCAACTTGTCCGCATCCCCTCGGTCAATCCCGACAACGCGCCGGGCTCCGATCTCACCGGCGAGCAAACCCTCGCCATCTTCCTGGCAGGCTGGCTCGAATCAATCGGCGCCGAGGTGACCCTCGAGGAAATCCAACCCGGCCGGCCCAATCTCATCGCCCGCTTCTCCCCAGCCGACGGCCGTCCGCGGATTTTGTTAGGCCCGCACCTCGACACCGTGGGCGTCAGCGGCATGACCCTCGAGCCATTCGGCGGGGACCTCCGCGACGGCAAGCTGTGGGGCCGCGGCGCTTGCGACACCAAGGGCCCGATGGCGGCGATGCTGTGGGCGCTGCATGAAAACCGTGATCGCCTCGCGGAGCTGCCGGTGGCCGTGGATTTCGTCGCCTTCATGGGTGAGGAATCCGGCCAGTGGGGATCCAAGGATTTCGTGCAACGCCATGGCGGTGACTATCAGTTCGCCCTGGTCGGAGAACCGACGTCCATGGAAGTCGTCCACGTCACCAAAGGATCGCTCTGGGCCACCCTGCGCGCCACCGGCAAAGCCGCCCATAGTTCCCAACCGGAACGCGGCGACAACGCCATCCTCAAACTCACCCGGGCGTTAGACCGGCTCGACTGCCACCTCGGCGCGCAACTCGCCGCCTTCACCCACCCGGTGCTCGGCCGCTCGACCCTCAACGTCGGCGTGATCCGCGGCGGCTCACGCCCTAACATCGTGCCGGACCTCGCCGAAGCCGAACTCGACATCCGCATCACCCCGTCGCTCGTCGCCGCGGGCGGCGCGCTCAACCTGCTCAAGGACACGCTCGCGTTTCACGACCTGCCCGTGGAGATCGTCAATCCACATGAAAACCCGCCTATGGAAACTCCGCCGCAGCACCCAATGATCCAGGCGCTGCTCGCCACCCGTCCCGGCACCACACTCGCCGGAGCACCGTGGTTTTCGGACGCCGCCCACCTCTCAAACGGCGGCATCCCGAGCATCTGCATCGGCCCGGGTTCGATCAACCAAGCCCACACCGCCGACGAGTTCATCGCCACCGCCGCGCTCCAACAGGGCGCGGAATTCCTCACCCGCTTCATCCGCAGCCTGGCAGATGGATAACCAGCTTGATGCTTGCCCTTCGATAGATCAGACCGGCAAATCACCTTGCTCAGACGACGGCCACTCCTCGCCTCATTGAGGTCGGCGTTGCCCAATGCGTCTCTGAAATCTTTGGCTATGGATGCGTCCGGGCGCGCCCACCCCGGTTTCCCGTCGCGACAAATTCCGTGACGATCGTCAGGGAATTTGTCGCGACGCCAGCTGCAACGAGCGGTTTTGCGCACGGGTTTCCGGCGGGCGGCGCCAGGGGGCTTGCGCCCTTGGATCGCAATGGGTTTGAGAAACCTGGCAACGCCACCTGATCCTACCTTTCCAGTCCAAGGGGACAAGCCCCATGGCGCGGGTGGGTTGTCGCGCGAAAATCCGCCGCACGGACCGGCGTGGGCGGGAAAAAGTTTCAATCCGATGTCACATTTGTGCAGGTTCGGATCAACCGATCTAACAGGTTAGGCCCTGGCAGCCGACAAGACGGACGCCGACTTCCAATTTGCCACCGCCGCCGCGCTGTTCGGCATGAAACTCCGCGGCATGGATGAGGTGAGCGAGACCGCTTGGGACAAGGTGTTGGCGTACGCCAAACCGGGCCTTGCGGACGACGTCTTGGGAGACCATGCGGAACGCCGAAACTGGCGACACCGACAGCGGCGGCGATGCCGATAGTGCCGACAGCGGTGACGAAGGTGAGGGCTTATCGAATCCTGAAGCAGTCGAGGACGCCCTGAAGCAATGGACCTTCCACGGCTTTGGCGGAGATCCAGGCGTGACTGGCCAAGCCGGTTCCGATTGCGCCGAGGATGATCAGAATCCAGCACAGAATGCGCTTCATTTTCAAGCTGTTGCTCATCAGGCTGACCGACCCGGCAAACAAGCTCAACTGGAAAAACAGATAGGACATTTGAAAGCGATCCAGCGCGGGTGCCAGGCTGGCCGCCTTGAGGTCGAGTTCCTTCGTTCCTTCGATGAGCCCAAGCTTGCCGTCGACTTCCTGAACCCAGTTGTCCTTGCCCACTGCTTTGGAGCCCAGCGTCATTTCCGTCTTTTCCTTCTTGTATCGGGCGATATTCGCATGGGTGGCCTCGAGGTTCTGTTGGAGCGTGACTATTTTGTCGCCGGAGATGGTTCCGGATTCCATCAACGCTTTCAATAGATCGCGCTGGCCTTCCGCGAGGCTTTGCTTGATGCCTTTGGCATTGTACCAATCATGCATGTAGGCGATTTTTTGCTCAGCCCCCGATTGGATCGATGAATACTTGCCGGCGGCCCATCCGATGATGGAGAATATCGTCGCAATCAGGGCCATCGTGAGGCCCAGCTTTTTCTGGAAGTTCTCTTCAACAATCATTTTTTTGTCGGGAATTTCTTCTGGCATAACTTGATGCTTGTTCAATGGGACGATTACTTTTCAGCAACGATTTTGGCTTGATAGTTCAACGGATTGGTGGATATCGTGGTGTCTGGATCTAGCAAGCGCACCGCCGTCCTTGATCCTGCCGCAATTTGTGGCCTGCCGCCTCCCGGACGGCAATCAAAATATGCGGATCCACCCCGTCGTCGAGGCCCTTCCGCAGGCCCCGGGCACCACCGACGGCGAGGTTGGGAATCAGATAGCGGCCGCAGCTGCGCAATCAGGGCCGGAGCACCTTGTCGGCCATGGCCATGGCCTGGACCGACTGCTCCATGGTGCCGACTTCGCCGATCAGGAGTTTGTCTTCGAGGCCGAGGTGCTCAAGGCAAGTGCCGCAGGTGGCGATCCGCGCCCCGCGGGCCTTGAGGGCCTCGAGGTGCGCGATGACTTTGCTGCCCTCGGTGGTGAGTCGCACGCCGGAGTTGACGCAACCGACCAGGTGGATAGGGGTTGCGGAAGCGGCCAGTTGCGCGAGGAAGTTGTTCATCAGCTTGCGGCCGAGTTCTTCGTCGCCGCTGCCCATTTGGTCGGAGTTCAGATAGAGGAGAGTCATCGGATGGGTGGTTGGAGGTGGTGCGAGAGGGTAGGCGATCACCAGATGGTTGTCTATCATTTCCGGCGGGCGACGCCATGGGCCTTGCGCCCATGGATCGCCACGGGTTTGGGAAACAGGGCCCTCGTGATCCAACTTCTTTCCCATCCAAGGGGGCAAGCCCCTTGGCGCGGCTGGGTTGCGCCGGGGGCTATTCGATGACCATGGACGCGAGGTCGGTGGGCAGGGAACCGAGGCATTCGTTGCCGCCGGGGGTGACCCGATAGACATTCTCGATCCGGATGCCGCCGACCTCTGGCAGATAGATTCCCGGTTCGATGGTGGTCAGCATGTCCGCTTCGCACAGTTCGGTCGAGTGGGCGCGCAGCCACGGGGCTTCGTGGATGGCCAGGCCGACGCCGTGGCCGACGCCGTAATGGAACTCGGGATAGCCGGCGTCGGTGATGGTTTCGCGGGCGGCGCGGTCGATTTCGCCCATGGCCGCGCCGGCGCGCAGGCGGTGGGCGGCGCGCTGCAAGGCTTGCTCGACGACGGGATAGGCTTGCAGTGCGAAGGCCGGCACGCTGGCGGGGAAGACGGTGCGGGTGATGTCGCTGCGGTAGCCGGCGAACTCGGCACCCCAATCGAACAACAAGGATTCCCCGGCGAGGACGCGGCGCTGGCCGGGAGTGTGGTGCGGGCTGGCGCTGTTAGGTCCGCTGGCGACGATGATGCCGGTTTCGGGAAACCCCTGGCGGTCGGCACCCAGAGACCACATGCGCGCTTCCAGTTCGTTGGCGAGTTCGCGTTCGGTGCGGTCGACCAAGGCGCGGGCGCCGCCGGCGATCAAGTCAGAGAATGCCTGTTCGGCGATGCGGACGCAGTGCCGGGCGAGTGCGATCTCGGAGGCATCTTTCACCGCCCGCAGGCTGGAGAGAAACTCGGGAATGCCGTGGACGACGATGCCCGCGGCCGTCGCGTGGCGGGTGATGGCAAGGTAGGACTGGGCCGTGAGTTTGGCGGGGTCGATCACCACGGTGTCGAGACCGCGCTTGGTGAGTTCAGCGACGACGAATTGTTCCAGGTCGGGACGGTCGGTGGAGCGGGCGGAAGCGAGCAAGATCTCGCAAGCCACCGCTTCGGTGCGCACCCCGTGGACCAGCATGTGGCGCGAGACGGCGAAGGAAGCGTCTTTAGCCACCACCAACCAGGAGATGCCGTGGCGCGTTCCGGTGAGGTGGTGGATGTCGTGCGGGTCACAGAGGATCAAGGCGTCCACGCGGCTGTGGACGCGGCGTGCCGCTTCGAGGGCCCGGAGCCGGCGTTGTGGCAGATCCGGGGTGTGCGCAATTCCGGGTGCGGAGGGATCCGCGAACGCTGCCGGATCCGGGCGCAACTGGGTGCTGGAGGGAAATACGGGCATGGTGAAATCGGTTGATGCGGCGGAAGTGGCGGCGGATTTGAACCACCATGACGGGGCCATTCCCATGCTGGCAATTCCAAAACCAGCGGTTTCGCAACAAGATCAATGCGTTTCGCAAAATGAACAATTCACAGCGGTTCCTTAGGGACCGTCCTGGACCCCGCGCCATGGTTCTTACGCAGGGCGGAGGGGCTGATGCCGTGAAACATGCGCACCGCCCGTTCGAGTTGGTGGTGGCCGGTGAAGCCGCAGGTTGCGCCGATCTGCTGCAGCGTCTGGTGGGTCTTGCGGATGAGTTCGGTGGCGCGGAAGGTCCGTTCTTCACGGATGATGTCCGCGACGCCGCGTCCCAGGGATTTGCGGAAGCGGATTTGGATCATGCGCAGTGAGCAGCCATGGGCCTTGGCCAGGGCTTCGGGCGTATATTGCGCATGGGAAGCGTGCTGGCGGATGTGTTCCAGCATTTGTTTGACCAAGTCGTCGGAGGTGACGATCTGGTTGGAGCTCTCGCGCAATAACAGTTCGCACTCGGCAATGAACGTGCGGTGGTCGGGCGCGACCTTTTTGCCATCGAGAATCCGGTCTAGCAGCTTGGCGGCCTCGAAGCCTTGGTGCTCGTAATCGGGCACCAGAGAGGTCATGGGCACCTTGGTGACCAAGCCGTTGAGGGCGTCATCGGTTTGCATGGCCATGCCGATTTGGCCGGGAATGGCGAGATTGCGTTCATCGACCATTTCCATGAATTGCATGGCGGGTTCGCCAAAGGCGCAGAACAGCGCGACGGGTTCGGGATTCTTGGTGAGATGGTCGATCATGGCGGGGCCCAATTCCCAGAAGCGGTCCCAGTAGTTGGTGGACCGGTGGCGATAGGCGAGACCCAGCGCTTTCCAGGTGTTGGCTTGATCGGCGAAAAAGCACTCGAGCTCAATGCCGTGGGCCTCGGCCACCTGGCGCATGCCGGCGTCATGGGTGGATCCGGCGTTGGCCGTTTCGTTGGATTTGGGCCCCAGATAACACAGACGACGGTAGTTGCGGGCGATGAAGTGGCTGGCGATCTGGTGACCGAAAGCGGTGAGATCGCGCAGCACCAAGGGGGTGGGCCCGGCTGGTTCCGGCAGCGCCCGCAACCCGACTTTGGGCAATGGGGTGTTGCGGACGAATTCGAGCAACGGCTTGTCGAACTCGTCCACCTGAAACAGCACACCGTCCGGATTCCAGGTGTTCAGTCGTGACAAGGTGTCGTGGTCGATGCGTTGGCAGATCCAGCCGGCTTGTTGGCCGTAGCGCATGATGCCACGCCACTGGCCGAGGCGGGCAAAACTCGTGAGAATCGCAACTTTTTTTCGTTTCATAAGAAGGGCTTCAAGGCACGGGGGTGACGGTTTTCGGGAGTGGGTGTTAGAGCGGCTTGGCCAAGCCCAAGCGCGATCATCGCCTCAGATCTTCCACATATTTCGCAAAATGAACAGCAAATTCGCAAAATGATCATTGAAATGTTGGAATTATCCCCTATAAGATAATAGGCGTCTGCAATGCTTGGTAAACACATGCGTCCAGATCTGGGAAGCGGGTATCCGATGGGTTCCTGCAAGGAGGGATTGCGGCAGGGAAGGGGAAGGCAAGGCGGATTTACGCTGGTGGAAATGTTAACGGTGATCAGCATCATGTCGCTGTTGATGGTGGCTTCCAACGCGCTTTTCCGCACGCCCGGGTCGAGAGCGCTCGAACCTGCCGTGCGGATCGCCCGCGCCATCGAGTTGGCCCGCGCGCAGGCCGTGGCTAACAACCGCAGCGTCGCCATCCGCTTTGACGCGCAAGCGCCCGCCAGCCGTGAATGCGTGCTGCGCTTTCTCGAGGACAGGCCCGGGCAGAGTGCGGGCCAGATCAAGGAATTCCGCCGGCCCGAACGCTTCCAGGACATCGTGATTGCCAAGGACCTCGTGATCGCGCCGCGCCGCGGGCAGCCGGATTTAGCGCCCCCGGCCCCGGCCCCGGACCCCTCGTCGTTGCATGACCTCGCGCCCGGTGAATCGTTGGTGATCAACTCGGACGGGCAGGTCTTGCTCGGCACGGGAACCACCGGCTTTCCGCTAGCTGCGGATCAATTGGTGCCGCTCATCCAACTCGGCGTCCAACCGACGCGAGCCGGCCAGGTGGTGGCCGCCGAGCAGCGTGACTTCGCGATCGTCCAAATCCAGTGCGCCACCGGAACCGCCCGTGTCATGCAGCCATGAAATACCTCCGTCCATTGCCAACCAAAGGCTTCACGCTGGTGGAAGTGATGCTGAGTCTGGGCATCTTCGCCTTTGCCATTGTGGTGATCGTCAGTTCGTTGGGAACTTCGGGCGCGGTTGCCGCCAACGATGCCCGGCGCACTCTCACCGCGGAACTCCTCCACACTTGCTTCCGCGATCTCTCCTTCGCCAAGGCACCGGACAGCGCCCTCTCGCCAACCCTCGGCCTCGCGCCCCTCGTCTGGGGGACCACGCCGGCCAAAGTGCGGCTGTGGTTTGATGCCGGGGGCAAGCGGGTGGATGACGAGAAGAAAGCCTTTTTCAAGTGCGATCTAACCGCCACCCGCGACGCGACCGCTCCCTTGGGCCACCTGCATGGCCGGATCGTGTGGCCCGCGCAGCGCCAGAAGGGAGCCCCCGACGGGGATGTGGAACTGTTCACCAGCTTGTTGTTGCCATGAAATCCGTGCGTCTAACACCGTGTGCGCCGGGGTTCACCCTGATGGAACTGCTGGTCGTGATGGCCGTGCTGAGCATCTTCCTCGTCATGACTTCCGCCGTCACCCGGGATGCCCTGGACTTGCACGGCGCGACCAAGGCGCGCCTCGTTGCCGAACGCAATGCGGCGGCTTTCCTGCGGCAATTCGAGGCCGATATCTTCCAGCGGGTCAATCGCCAGGAGGCCCGCGCCAGGATCGAAAAACATCAGGGCAACGACGAGATTTCACTCGTGACCCGGCGCCAGGGTTATGCCATCCGCGGCACCACCGCCGACCGCCGGGTTTCGCTGGTGAGCTACCGCATCGCGCAAAACATGTTAGAGAGAGCGGCCAGCGGTTACGGCTTCGGCAAACCGCCGGAACGCCCGGCCGAGAAAACGGGGACCCTGGCCTTGAAGGAGATCCCCGCCACGGGTCCTGATGACCCTGCCGACAAAGCCTTCCAGGTGATCGCGCCTGGCATCATCCGTTTGGAGTTCTCGTTCCTGGTGCGCGAGGCGGAGAAACGGGTGCTGCGCGCCGAGCCACCCCCAGACCAGCAGCAGATCGAGGCGGTCATCGCCACCGTCGCCGTGCTCGACCCGGACCGCCGCCGCATGCTCGACGCGAGCAAACTCGGGTTGATCGCCGCGGAGTTCCCCGATGCCGCCGACAACGCCTTGCCGGCCCAAAAATGGGACGAGGTCGCCGCCAACCTGAGCCGCAAATTGCCCGCGCTCCCGCGCACCGCGCTGCAACAGGTGAGGGTCTATCAAGGAATCTTCACCTTCCCCAACCTCAATCCCCTGCCATGAACATGGTTGTTAGAGCAACGGCCGGTCGACGCCATCAGCCCCCGGGCATATCCCTGGTGGTGGTGATCAGTCTGCTCGCCTTGCTGACCGTGCTCGCCGTTTCACTGCTGACTCTGGTGACCCTCAGCCGCCAGACAAACCACCTCGAAGCCGAATCCCGGAAAAGCGAAATGCTCGCGCAAGCGGCCTTCCACACGGTGCTGGCCGACCTCGCCGACGAAATGGAAAAAGGCTCGACCAAGGTGGTGGTGAACAAGCTTCCGGACGGGACGACCTACCGCCAGTATGATCTAACTGCCAACCGCGGCGGAATGCGCGTCACCTCAGCGTTGACCGCCGGGGCGCCGGGTGCCGGGGTCCTGGTCAAGCAAAGCCAGCCGGGCAAACCGTTCCACACTTGGAAGGACGCGCCCAAACCCAGGGCCTCGACAGTGGCCACCAGCCCCGACCCGATGCCGCTCTCGGAGTGGAGCCTGCCGCAGTTTCTCGCGCCCACCGAAACCTTCACCGCCGCCACCGCCCCCACCTGGATCTATCTCTCGCGCGACGGCCGCAACCCGCTTTCCTACAGCTCCGAGATCCAGCAAAAGGAATCCGCCGGGCTCGCCAACCCGAAGTTCGTGATCGGCCGCTATGCCTATAACCTCTACGAAACCTCCGGCCTGATAGACATCAATGTGGCCGGCCATCCCGCCGACCAACCCGGCGCGGAACGGGTCGGGTCAAAAGGTTCCTTGGCGCTCGCCGAGTTGGCCGGCCTGCCCGGCATGAACGCCGCCGCCGTGGCGCAACTCACCGCTTGGAAACACCCATGGGCCGCCACCACCACCACGACCGCCGCCGCCGCTGATACCTTGGACCCTAACGAGGAATACCTGCGCAAGTCGGAAGGCTCCGGCTGGCGGCGCATGGCCGATAATGACAATCTCTTCCTCAGCCGCCAGGACCTGTTGGATTTCGCCAAACTCCAACCCGCCGCCCTGCCGCGGGTGAGCTTGCCCTATCTAACACACTTCTCGCGCGATCTCAACGCCCCCTCCTACCGCCCCGACCCCGACCGCCCGAAAATCGCCCGCAACGCGGCCAGCGGCGGCAACGACGCCTACAATGCCGACGCCACCGTCAACCCGGACCTCACCGCCTACGACAGCAAACGCCAGCGCCAGCTCCTGCCGCGCCGCTTCCCGTTAGAGCGCCTGAAATGGGTCGCCACCCCCGCAGGATCCGCCCCCGCCGACCCGGAAAAGGCGGAACGCTTCTTCGGCCTCCAATGGCAGGGAACCTACTGGAAATACGTCCACACCCGCTCTAACGGCGACCTCTACACCCTCCAGGACGTGCCCGCCGACCGCGATCCGGACTTCTTTGAAATCCTGCGCGCCACCGTGCTCGCCGGCAGCCTCGGCCGCCAATTCGCCGCCAAAGGTCATGATGCCATCGATCAACAACTCTCGATGCACCAACTCGGCGGCGTGGACGCCTCGGTCAACCTCAACATCATGGAGCTCGGGGCCTGCATCATCGACCAATACGACGCGGACAGCTACCCGACCGGCATCATGCTCCCAGGTTCGGTCCGGAACTATTATGCCTTCGGCAAGGAGGATGTGCCCTATCTTTGCCGCACTTCGGCCATCCCCTTCCGCGGCAAAGCGCTGCCTGCGGTCAAGGTCTATTATGACGACGGCACGCTGGCTAACAGCGAAGCCTATGAAGCGTCGATGGTCCTGCAGCCGATGCTCTGGCGGCCGCATCAGGTGGTACAAAACTTCGACGGTCCGACCAAGTTCCGGATCTATCCGCAGCACGTTGACCAGGGCGGCGGCTCGGTGTTCTACATGGTGAGCGGTTGGACGATGCCCGGCAAGGGCGCACAGCCGGGGTGGCCGGACCGCGGCAGCGCTGGCGACTATACATACTGGGGCGGTCCCAACTACCGGACCACCAACCCGGAACTGTATCCCAGGACCTTCAGCGGCAGCGACTATATCGAACTCGAACTGCCCAAGGACTCCACCGCCTTCCGCGAGCCCCAGTCCGTACACTCGCCCGAGCACGGTGCGATCGCCGGTTACACCCTCGGCGGCAATGCGCCACTCATCGAGGTGCGCCCGGGCGATCTCCGCTGGGGCGGACTGCCCACCACCTTCTCCAAGGTCGCCGGCTTCCTGGTTGGCCACGCGGTGACCGCCCGCATCGAAAACAATGCCAACGCCAGGAGTTGGAGCCGGCTGGGAGTCGGCTTTTTCCGCGGGGACCCGATCGAGGTCGTGCTGCAATACCAAGGGCCTGATGGCACCTGGCGACCCTATCAACGGGGTGAGTTCACTTACAAGAGCAACTGGGGCGACCACTTCCTGTGCAAAGACCCGGACTGGCAGACCGAATGCTTCTGTTGGTCGTCCTATCTGATCGATCCGCGCACCGCGCGCTTCGGCGGGCTGGCCACGGTGCTCGCCAGCGGGGTCAAAATCACCCAATGGACCAGCCTCAACCCCCTGATGTATTGGCCCGAGGGTGCGTCCCTGGCCTTCTCCAAACAGCGAACACTGGGCGTCAGGCCGGGCTGGACCATCCCGGCACCCAACACCGGTTGGAGTTTCTCCCTCGGGCCTAACTGGTACGATCCCTACAACCCGGCGGCGGTGGCCGAGAACAACCAGACCGCCTGGGGCGAATCGATGTCCTTCTGCTACAAGGATCCCGATAACGTGCTGCGGCCAGGCGTCGCCGCGGTCAACGAGTATAACAGCAGCATGTTCCTCGGCAATCCGATGGCCACCCGCTATCAGCTCGGCAATACCGGCTTGCTGACGACCAAAGAGTCGCTGGCCGGCCGCCCTGTGATCCTCAACCGGGCGTTCCGCTCGGTGGCGGAACTCGCCCATTCGTTCCGCGGCACCCCGTGGCGCGACATCGATTTCCTGGACAAGACCTCGCCGGACGCCGGTCTGCTGGACGTGTTCTGCCTCTACGAGGATCCTGACGAGGCGGATCTAACCGCCGCGGAGCTGCGCAAACGTCCCACCCCGGTGGTCGCCGGGCGCGTCAACCTCAACGCCGCCGGACCCGAGGTGATTGCCGCCCTGATCAGCGGCACCGCCCGCGACACGGGCAATTATATCACCGCTGCGGAAGCTCCCGCGCTGGCCAAAACCCTGGTCGATTTCATCCGCTCGACGACGGCCACCAAAGGCCCGCTCCTCTCCAAGTCGGAATTGGTATCCCGCCCGTCGGGAACCAGCGCTGCCGCCACCAGCCTGATCACCACCCTCTCCGACAAGTTCGCCAAAGCCGAGGACCGCTCGATCAACGACCGGCGCGAGGCGGTGACCCGCGCCCTCTCCGACGGCACCACCGTGCGCGCATGGAACTTTACGCTGGATCTGGTGGTCCAGAGCGGCCAACTGCCACCCGCCGCGAAAAACCTGCAGCAGTTCCAAAGCTCCGCCGAACGCCGCTACTGGATCCACTTCGCCGTGGACCGCATCACCGGGCGCTTGCTCGACGTGCAATGGGAGCCGGTGAAAAAATGATCCATAGGTCCATCTAACGAACACACTCCCCGCTTTATGAAACACCTCATCCCGCATCCCCTGTTCCTTGCCACCCTGCCACTGCTGTTGCTGTTAGCGGCCGGCCCTGCCACGGCTCAGGAAACCCCGGCGGAGCGCCCCGCCGCCAAACCCGGCCAACCCGCACCGCGAATGCCGCTGGTCGCCCCCGCCCCCGCCCGCTCGGAGTGGACGGTGCGCATGACCACGGATTTATCCGACACCGAGAAAATGGCCGACGAACGTTCACCGGCCGCCGCCGCGCAAGCCATCAGCCAACAGCGGACGGTTAGATCGATCCAGTTCTCCAAGGACGCCGCAGCCAAGGCCTACCGCCTGCGCACCCGCTACAGTGACGGCGATAGCGAGGACGAGTGGATCGTGATGGGCAGCCACGTGGCCGAACGCGCCGGCCACCGCGGCCTTTACATCGTCGGCAGCGAGTCGTCCATCGCGCGCGATCTGAGCCGGGCGGACTTCCCGGAATTGGCCTGGGTGGAGATGTCCTGCTACCGCGGCCTCAAGACCGTCAAGGGCAAGCCGGCCTTTGTCTTCAGCATCCCGTTCGATAACAAACAACTCACCGGCGACCAGGCCCAAATCATGGCTTTTGTCAAACGCTCGGACGCCAAGGCCACGCCCAGCAAGGTCTTCAAACCCAAGGTGTCGGAGGTGCTTCTCTATCTGGATGCTGCCACCCAGCTGCCCATCCTCTATAACGACGGCTTGATCCTCCGCCGCTACAGCTTCAATCCGCCGTCAGAGGACCGCCTGCAACCACCGGCCAAGATCCTGGAGTTCCTGAAAGCCCGCAACGAGGCGCTGCGCGTCCGCCTCACACCACCCGCCGGACCCGGGACTTCCTGAGCCGGCCATGCCTAACATCCATGTTTTCGCCCTGTTCGCCCTGGTCACCGCGCTCGCCCGCGGCCAGCAAAACGTCACGGTGGTGGCCGTGGACACGGCCGACCGGCTCGCCGGCGGCACCGTGCTGGGGGAATGGGCGGCGGCCGGCAACCTCGACGGCTGGTCGGGAGCCAACGTCACCGGCCTGGCGGCGGCGGGCGGCTTTCTAACAGGTGATGACAACTCGGCAACGCTCGATGCTTCTATCAGCCGCACGGCCATCGCTGGCGGGCCGGATCTGGATCTGGGCTTCAACGATTACCTGCAACTGCGTCTCAAGCTGCCGGCCGCCTACGCCGGGGATGTGAAATTCGAGTATGGCACCACGGTCAACACCGGTTTCAACGCGACGCGGGTCTTCGTCCTGCCTGCCGCCGGCATCCTCAAGGATGGCGCGTTTCACACCTATCGGCTGAGCCTGGGCCTGGAGGTTTTTTGGCGCGACTTCCTGCGCGACCTGCGCATCACCCCGCTGGTGGCGGCAACCGGCCACTTCGAAATCGACTATGTGGAAGTCGGTGATGTGGCGGGCACCGCGCCCGCACTCAACCTGGACACCAATTTCAAGACCGGTCTAACCGCAGCTAACACCAACCGCATGGAGAGCAAACATGTCTGCGTCTGGTCGGATCCGGCTGATACGGGCTTCACTACCGTCCACGCCCGCCGCGCGCTGCGGATGTGCGAGGAGAGCTATCAGGTGTTTTGCCGGAAACTCGGCTATAATGAACCGTTCCGCGAGTTTGATTCAACCACCACGCCGCGTTATAAAATCAATTTCCTGACCTGGTATGACGGGTTCTGGGCCGGCGGTTATGCCAACCGCGGCCACATGAACATCGGCTCGGGTGGCTTGGGCGACGAAGGCTGGGGCAATCCGGTGCCCCATGAGTTCGGCCATGTCGTACAAATGGCGCAACCGGGCAATCTCGATGGCGGGCATTGGGAAAGCCATGCCAACTACCTCCGCGCGGGGCGCAACCTGCACTTTTACACGGCGATCCCCGGTTGCATCCCGGCCATCGACAACCTCACGGGAAATTCCAACTACCGCCCGGACCACAACCGCCACATCTATGCCGACCAGCGTTACTACCTGTCGCTCGACGACTATGGCACGCAGTTCGGACTGCCCGCGAACTACGCCGCGACCATCTGGCGCGATGGGGCGTCCGGCCAGACCCTGATCGAGAAATTGGCGCCAGCCTTGCCTAACGGAAATTCGGTGAAGGATGTGGCCTGCGAATGCTTGAAACGCTGGCCGATGCTCGACTTCGTGGAGAAAACCCGCATCCGGTCCCAGCATTGGGGCACCACGGCGAATCGTGCGGCGCACTTCTGGAACCAGGGCGCACAACTCATTCCGCAGCAGGACAAGGCCGGGTGGTGGCGGGTGCCCTTGGAACGGGCGCCGGATCGCTGGGCCTATCAAATGCATGACCTCACGGCCGGCGCGGGAGCCACCATCACCGCGGAAATACGCGGCTTGGATATGCCAGGCGCCGATGAGGATTGGCGTTGGTGCTTTGCGGCGATTTCGGCGGGGGACGCGGTCCGATATTCGCCGGTCCGGGCGCCCGGCACCCAGAGTTTCACTCTAACTGCCAGTGAGACCCAGGTGTTTCTCATCGTCACCGCCACTCCTAACAGCACGGCGCTGGATCTGGGCAGCCTGAGCAACACCAAGCCCGTGGACAAGAACCCCGACCGCTTGCGTTATGCCTACGAAGTCCGTTTGGTGAATGCCACGCCTGCCATCCATCAATACAGTGTCGCCAATCCATCCGGCTACCACACCCACAGCAATGGCGGCGGCATCGTCGGTCCGTCGGCCACGGTGGCATCCACCGCCTATGTCGGACCGGCTGCCAAGGTTGTCGGCTCGGCCCGGGTGTTAGGCACGGCCCGCGTGGAAGACTATGCCGTCATCCAAGGCTCGGCAACCGTCCAAGGCAGCGCCGTGGTCAGCGGTTCGGCCTTGATTGAAGGCAACGCGCTGGTCGAAGGCGCGGCCCGGGTGCGGGACCGGGCGCATGTGGCCTATGGTGCGGCAGTGCGCGGACGGGCCTTGATCAGCGGTTATACCCACATCGAAAACGCCACGGTCACGGACGATGCCGTGGTGCGCGGCTGCGCCTATCCGTTCGGCGGCACCATCAGTGGCACGGCCATCATGGATCACGATTACTCGATGGACTGGACCGTGAGCAGCGGCGTGCAATTCAGTCATATTCCATGGGGCGGCTGGTGGGATGCCTTCTATGCGCAGACCCTCCGCACACCACGCGGGCTGATCGCCAGCTATCGCACCCAGGAAGCGGATGGCGAGCAGTGGTGGGATGAGTTCGGCGCGCTCCACGCCCAACTGCGCGGCTCGCCGCTGCGCGCCGTGGATGTGGCGATGGGTTCCGCCGTGCTGGTCCTCGATGGCTCTAACGATTACGCCGCACTGGACCGCAGTGTCGCCGACACCCCGCGCTTCTCGTTTTCGGGTTGGGTCAAGCCAGGCACCGCCATCGGCAC
>Ga0268284_1000817_pt1 | contig 18505 bp, 14 predicted proteins | sample saktaG_14_FD_190137 | JGI IMG/M metagenome (GOLD analysis project Ga0268284, IMG submission 190137) | Saline water microbial communities from Sakinaw Lake, British Columbia, Canada - sak_2013_06_06_40m | ecosystem: Environmental > Aquatic > Non-marine Saline and Alkaline > Saline ...
GTCCGTCCCCGCACACCACAATCATAGCTTAGCCACTGGCCCGATTTCCGGGGTCCGCCTCACCAGATTGTGGGGATTCCTGACAACGGCGACTTGCTGCTTCCGCCCCAAATGAGGCAGGACGCCATCAAATCCCTTTAGACTTCGGGCATTGAGAGCAACGCGGCCTTGTATCACAAGCCGGCCTCGCTGAGGCGTTCGGCCATTTCGGCTTTCTGGAGGCCGGCGGTGAATTCTGAGAAGTCGCCGGCCATGACGCCCGTGAGGTTGTGCGAGGTGAGGCCGATGCGGTGGTCGGTGACACGCGATTGGGGGAAGTTATAGGTGCGGATTTTCTCCGAGCGGTCGCCCGAGCCGATCAAGGAGCGGCGGTGGGAGCTGTAGGCGTCCTGTTGTTGGCGGAGTTTTTGTTCGAAGAGTTTGGAGCGGAGGATTTGCAGCGCGAGTTCCTTGTTTTTGATCTGCGAGCGGCCTTCCTCGCAGCGCACGTAGAGGCCGGTGGGCAGGTGGAAAATCTGCACCGCGGATTCGGTGCGGTTGACGTGCTGGCCGCCGGCGCCGCCGGCGCGGCAGACTTCGATGCGGAGGTCGTCGGGTTTGATTTCGACGTCCACTTCCTCGGCTTCCGGCAGCACGGCCACGGTGATGGTGGAGGTGTGGACGCGGCCCTGGGTTTCGGTGGCGGGCACGCGCTGGACGCGGTGGACGCCGGATTCGTATTTCAGATAGCGGAAGACCTCGTCGCCGGTGACTTTGAGGATCACTTCCTTGAAGCCGCCGACTTCCGACGGGCTGCTCTCGAGGTGTTCGCATTTCCAGCCGCGGAGATCGGCGTAGCGTTGATAGGCGCGCATCAATTCGGCGGCGAAGAGCGAGGCTTCGTCGCCACCGGCCCCGGCGCGGATTTCGATGAGCGCGTCGCGGTCCTCGGTTGGATCGGCCGGGAGCAGGGCGTATTGGAGGTCGTCGGCGAGTTTGGCGATGGTGGTCTCGAGGCCGGGGATTTCCTCGGCGGCCATGGCGGCGAATTCGGGGTCGTCGGATTTTGCGAGTTCCTGGTTGTCGGTGAGTTGGCGTTTGGCGGCCTGCAAGTTTTCCCAAAGCGCGAGGGTTTGTTGGAGTTTGCGGTGCTCGCGCAAGATCCCGGTGGCACGCTTGGGCTCGGAAAACAAATCCGGGTTGCCAACCGCTTCCTCCAGTTCGGAGAAGCGGTCGCGGCTCTTGGCGATCAGGGCGGAATAGTCCACGGCGGCGAAATAAAAGCTGAAAAGCTCAATTGCTGAAATGCTGAAATTTCAAAATGCGATTTTTTGGAGCGTGGCTGCGGCGTCCCGCCGCAGGCCGTGGTCGGAGCGTTTCGCTCCGGCATACCTCGGGCACTGGCAGGGTTGATTGGCATGGCGGTTGGAAGCCGCCGCCACGTTTCCGCAGCCCGAACCGGCGGGATTCGGTATTGAGCTCTCGGCGAGAGCCTGTTAGTACCGCATGCATATGAAAGACATGCCTCGCCGTCCTGGCAGCGTGGAAAGACAACGAACCGGCTTGCGGATCCTGAAATGGCTGGCGGTGGTTGTGACACTGGCTGTGATCGGAATCATCGGCGTTAAAAAACTCCGCGAAAAACCAGCCGTCGACAGCCTGCGCCAGGAATTGGCCAAGGCGGAAGCGGCGCAGATTGAAGCCGAACAAACCATCGCAAACGCGCACAAGTACTTTGCCGGAGCCCAGTGGGATCAAGCGGCGGTCTGGTGCGAAAAAGCGGCACGTGCTGGTGACGTGACCGTGATGAGAAACTGGGGCGAGTGCTTGGAAAAGGGTTTGGGAGTCAAAGCCAATCCAGAGCAGGCGGTGAAGTGGTATCGCAAGGCGATGGCGGCCGGCGATGTGGCCGCGAAAACCCGTCTGGCGGCATGTTTGATTCAAGGATCTGGAGAGACCAAGGATGTCGCGGCGTCGCTGCAACTCTATCAGGAGTCGGCCGGGGCGGGGGAGACTACTGCCCAACTCGCCTTGGGTGAATTGTTATTGGACGGCAAAGACGTGGAGAAATCTCCCGGCGAGGCCGTGGACTGGTTGCGCAAAGCGGCGGAGCAGGGGAATGCCCAGGCGCAGGCCCGCTTGGGTGAATGTCTGTATAATGGGATCGGGCTGGCGGTAGATTTCGCCGAAGCGGTGAAGTGGCTGAAGCAGGCGGCCGATCAGGGGAACAGTCTGGGGCAGCGGCGGTATGGCGCGTGCCTTCAGGAAGGGAAGGGAGTTGCCAAGAATGTGGAGGAAGCGGTGGAATGGTACCGCCGTGCTGTGGACCAAGGCGACATGGATGCGCTGCAGAACTTGGGAAGGTCCTACGTGATGGGAATTGGAGTTGAGAGGGATCCCGCCAAGGGATTCAAAATGGTCGAGACTGCGGCTAACGGCGGAAGCCTCAATGCCTTGAACACGATTGCGTGGTGTTATCAAAACGGACAGGGTGTCGAAAGGGATCTTAGGAAGTCGTTCGAATGGCATATGAAACATGCTGAGTTTGGTGATCCCGAAGGCATGCGCTGTGTCGGCATCTTTTATGAGCGGGGTTACGGGGTGGACAAGGATCCGGCAGCCGCATTCCGGTGGTTCATGAAGTCCGCCGAGCTTGGGCATGCGCCCGGCATGCAAGGAGTCGGTTGGTGTTACTCGAACGGCTTTGGCACCGAGCGGGATGACGGGTTGGCGTTGGAATGGACGCAGAAGGCGTGCGATCTAGGCAATCCTGATGCCTGCTCCTCAATGGGATTGCAGTATTTTGAGGGCAGGGGCGTGGAAATGGACCGGGAAAAGGGGATGGCATTGATGAAGCGGGGGGCGGAGAGGGGGGATGGGGTCATGCAGTTTAATCTCGGCTATCTTCTGGCGGCGGGAAAGGGGGGGCCGATGAACCAGGAGGAGGCGGTAGTATGGTTTCGGAAATCGGCCGAACAAGGTTGCAGCATGGGGCAGAACAGCCTGGGGGCTGCCTTGGCAGTCGGAGCGGGCATTGCCCAAAACACGGAGGAGGCTCTCCATTGGTATCGCAAGGCAGCCGAGCAGAAAAACGGTCCGGCGCTGTACAATCTCGGCTGTGCCTATCTGTTTGGCCGCGGGGTTGCGGTTGATGACAAGGAAGCCGTGAAATTGTTCCGGCAGTCGGCCGCGGAGGAGCATTATGCCGGGGCCTCCTATTTGGGTTGGTGTTACTCCGAGGGGCGGGGCGTGGAACGTGACCCGGCCGAGGCGATAAAATGGTGTCAAAAGTCGTTGGAGATGCAACGGTCCTACTTGCCGTTTGAGGTTCTTGGAGACATCTATGCCACTGGAAACGGGGTTCCTAAGGATGATGTCAAAGCTGCGGGTTATTTCAAGGAAGCCGCGTCATTCGATAATTGGGAGTCGGACATGTTTTATGCCAAATGTCTCGCCGATGGGCGAGGCGTGGAAAAGGATCTAACAGAAGCGGCGGAGTATTACGGGAAGGCCGCGAAGCAAGGGCATCCGGAAGCTTTGTTTGAGCAGGCGATGATTCTATCCAAGATGAATGATGAAGGATCGCGGCAGCGGGCATCCGAATTCATTGAGGAACTGGTGAAAATGGGTAACGCCGGAGCGGTGCGGGAAAAGGCCTTGCGCTTGGTCAAGGATCCCGGCGAAGCGGTGGCCTTGTTGCGCAAGGCGGCGGAAATGGACGACGGGGCGGCGATGGCGTCGCTGGGCGATTGTTATGCCAATGGCACGGGCGTGAAGCGCGATCCGGTGGAAGCCGTCGCATGGTACCACAAGGCGGCGGACAAGGGGGATCCGGCCGGACAGTTCGCTTATGCCAATTGCCTGAAATCCGGCATCGGCGTCACCAAGAACGAAGCCGATGCCGCCAAATGGCTCGATGACGCCGTGGGACAGAACCACGGCCCGGCATTGGTGAAGAAGGGACAAGCGTTGCTGGCGGGTCCCGAAGACAAACGCGGGGAAGCGTTCCAGTTGTTCAAAAAGGCGGCGGACAAAGATGATGGGGTGGGTCAATTTGAACTCGGACGTTGTTATGAGAACGGGACGGGAGTGGATAAGAATGAACGGGAAGCCGTGGCGTGGTATAGGAAATCGGCCCGCGGCGGATATGTGAATGGCCAGGTCGCCTACGGGAAGTGCTTGCTGCACGGTGTCGGCGTGCAGGAATCGAAGGGATTGGCCAATTATTGGTTCAAGCTCGCCGCCCAACAGGGGAGCGAGGAGGCCAAGGGGCTGATCTCAATTCGTTGAAGATCTCGCCGGCCGCGGTTTTGAAGCCACCCTCGTTGGCCACCATGCCGTCAAACAAATTGCACAACAACCGCAACTGCATGCCACAGCTCGCTAACAGTAACAACATGCTCCAGCGCCCGTCGCACACCCCATGACCGGCAAACCAAAAACATAAACCTGCTAGACGTCATGCCAAGGAATCTTTGGCTGGAATGGTTCTGGCGCTTCACCGGGTCGCGCCGAATTTCCTCTTGTCATGCAGGCGTGCCCACACGGAGCGCTTGCGGGGGGCGGAAAACCACGGTATGTCTGTGCGTGCACTGATGGACGAAGACCTTGAAATCCGCCGCAATCCGCTGCTCCAACAGCGCTGGCTCTTCACCGCCGACAAGATCGCGCGGGATCCCTCGATGTTGCGCATCCCGCTGGCCAACATCGAACGCTGGATCGCCGCCGGCGAACTTGGCAACGACGCGCCTTTGCTCGACTGGCGGGCCCGCATCGAGGCCGCGCAAGCCACCCCGGAAGGGATGGCACGGTTGTTGGACCTGATGCGGGACGACCGTGAGGAGGCTTGGTTTCTCAAGACCTGCTCGCCCTTTCCGGGGGTGCTGACCAAACCAGAAAGAAGACAATTCCGATGCGCCTGGATGCACTGAAACACCTGGCCGACGTGGTGCGGGCCATGGCGCGCCCGGGTCGGATTGTCGTGATCGGCTCCTCATCGCTATTCGCCTCCTTTCCGGAAATCGACGTTGAGGGTGGTCCGCTCGAGAAAACCAACGATGCTGATTTCATTGTCCTGCCGTTCGACGAACAAGTGGGCGTCATGCTACACGATACTCTTGGTGTGGATGAAGAGTTCCACCAGCGCCACGGATATTACGCCGACATTCTGCGGCCGATCGGGTTGGAGGAAATGACCCCGGGCTGGGAAGAACGCCTGGTGCCGTTGCCGGGCATGGAAGACCTGGTTTTCTGCCTGCACCCCAAGGACATGGCGGTCTGCAAGTTGCGGGCCGGCCGGCCCAAGGATATCGCGCTGCTGGCGGGCCTGATCCGAAATGGAATGTTAGATGCGGTGGAACTGCGCGCGCACCTGCGTCTGACGCCCATGCGCGAGGTCATGATCCTGCGCTCCCACCAGTGCCTGGACCAGGTCCGCGAACAGGCCGGCTTGCCGCCGGAAATGGTCCGGTTTCCAGGCACCGGGTCGCGCTGAGGCCGACGGTATTTGTTCCAAGATTGGCATAGGATGCCGTGAAATACGCCTTCCTTTCGCCATTAGAATCAGGCATTTTCCCTCCCGATGTCTGATCCGGTTCACGATCTCTATCAAGCCCACGCCTATCCGGCGATGAGTCATCCATCGACCGATCCGGCGGTCACGGCAGTTGCGGCCAGACTTGCGGGGCTGGACGTTCGAGCGCCCTCCTGTGCGAGTGTTCTGGAGATCGGATGCGCGTCCGGACACAATCTCCTGCCGCTCGCGGCACGCTGGCCTGACAGCCGTTTCACCGGCATTGATTTTTCAAAACCAGCCATCAAAGAAGCGCGCGAGTCAGCCCGCCATGCCAGGCTCACGAATATCGAGTTCATCGAGAGCGACCTGCAAACCTTCGATCCAGGCAATGAGGTCAACTACGATTTCATCATCACCCACGGAATTTATTCGTGGGTGCCTGACGCGGTGCGGCAGGCATTGCTCGATTTCTGCGCCGCGAGACTTTCCCTGCAAGGAACGGCGTTGATCAGCTACAACACCCTGCCCGGCTGGTCGCTGCGAAAATCCCTGGTCGACCTAACAAGACAACTGTCCCGGAAACCAACCAGCGGATCCATCGGTCAAACACCAGAACAAATTCTGGTGTTTCTAGCCATGGCGGCGGGCAACCACACACCCTACACCCGTCATCTGACATGTGTGTTGCACGACATGTTCGGGCAGGGCGACGACTTTCTGACGTTCGATGATTTCAGTCCTATCAACGAGCCATGCACGTTCCTTGACTTCATCGCTCACACGAGCCGATCCGGTTTGCGTTACCTTGGTGAATCCCAACTGGCGGAGGATTCGCCAAGCGCCCTGGCACCTGAAGCGGCGGAAATTCTCAAACCCCTCGCCAACGATACTCCCTTGCTCCAACAGACAATCGACATGCTGACGAACCGCACGTTTCGCAGCTCCCTGTTGTGCCGTTCCGATGCGCCGGTCGAGGGGCGGTTCAACGTTGCCATGGTTCTCAAATTCGCCGTCCGGAGTCCGCATGCCGTTGAACACATCACAGGAGGTGTAAGGCTAATGAAGCATGGGGGCGGGGAGTTGGCGCGTTTCGAGCAACCCCTGGCAGCGGCTTTTTTCGCGGCACTAACGAAGAGCAACCCGGAGACCGTTCCGATTCATGAAGTCATCGTCCACATGGCCGGCTTCCTGAAAGAACCCTTTGATTTCGCCCGCGACCTCACACCACTCGCACGCCTGGTGCTGGACAGCGCCCGCCAAGGTCTCATTTCGCTGCGCTATGAACCTGTGCGATTTGACACAGCGCCACCTGCAAGTCCGGATCTCGGTCCGCTGCGCTTGTTAGCAGCACGCAAGGGCCAGCCCCTTGTCGATCCTTACCACATGCCTTGCCTCCTCGATGATGCTCGCAAGAGACAACTGGCAGTCGCCATGGACGGCTCACGGGCGATGGATGAATTGGCGGCTCTGGCCAAAACCATGGCACCGACTTTTGATTTCCAAGCATGGCTCAGGCACTTGGCCGCGCGAGGAATGTTCGCCCGCTAGTGCCGGAACTCTCCCGTCCGGGGCAACCAGCCCCCCGGCACGGCTATCTCGTGGCGATGACTTCGACGGTGAAGCCTTTGAGGTAGCCGGTTTCGGGGATGGTGATGAGCACCGGGTGGTCGGCGCGCTGGTGGTGTTCACCTATCAGGCGCAGCGATTTTTTGGCGTCCACCGAGGCGTCGGCGAGGTTCTCGAGGAAGAGTTCGCGGGACGCGTGGTGGGAGCAGCAGAATGATGTCAGAATTCCGCCCTTGTCTAACAACTTAAGCGAACGCAGGTGGATTTCCTTATAGCCGCGCATGGCGTCCATGAGGGTTTTTTTATTGCGGGTGAAGCTCGGGGGATCGAGGATGATGAGGTCGTATTCCGGTTGCGCGTGTTTGAGGAAATCAAAGACGTTGTGTTCGAGCACTTCGAGGGTCAGGCCGTTGAGTTGGGCGTTGTGACGGGCGGCCTGGCAGGCGTTGGCGGAGACATCGATGGCGGTGACTTTGGCAGCGCCGGCCATGGCGCAGGTGAGGGCGAAGCCGCCCTGGTTGGTGAAACAATCGAGCACGCGTTTGCCTTTGGCGAGTTTGGCGACCTCGACGTGGGATTGGAGTTGATCGAGGTAGAGGCCGGTTTTCTGGCCGTCGAAGAGGTCGATTTCGAAATCCAGCTCATTGGCGCGGACGATGAAGGGGCCCGGGTTATCGCCTAGCAGCATTTCGATGCCCGGTTCCATGCCCTCGGCCTTGCGGAAGGGTGAATCGTTGCGCAGGACGATGGATTTCGGGGCCAGCAGGCCGACGAGCGCGTCGCGGATCAATTCCTTGCGCAGATCCATGGCGAGGGTCAGCGTTTGGACAGAGAGGTGTTCGCCGTAGCGGTCCACGATCAGGCCTGGGATGCCGTCGGACTCGCTCCAGACCAGGCGGCAGAGCGTTTCATCGAGGCCGGAGCGTTGGCGGAATTCGATGGCCTGGCGGATCCGGCGGGTGAAAAAGTCGGGATCGAGGTCCTGGCGGCGGCGTGAGAAGCGCCGGGCGACGATTTGTGAGAGCGGATTATAAATGGCCGAGCCGAGCGGGCGGTCACGGAAATCCTTGAGCGTGACGACGTCTCCGGGGGCCGGATCGCCGAAGGATTTCCTGATTTCAGTGGCGTAAACCCACTCGTGGCCATGAAAAATGCGTGCCCGGGGAGCGATGATGAGACCTGCCATGGGTGGGAATCTGCGGCGGGGGAAGGGGACTTGTCGAATGCGAAGTGACCCGATTCACCGTTCATCGTGATTTCCAATTCTTGGGATCGCGCTTGGCGTGAAACACCGCAATCACGGTGATCGACTCGTCCCCGAGGCGATAAAGCACGAGGTAGGGAAAGCGCCGAATGATCGCCATGCGGATCCCCCGGTGGACGACCGGATACAACTCCGGATTTCTGAGAACACGTTGGAAACAGGCATCAATGCACCGCAGCAGTTCCGATCCCAGGCCCGGGCTACGGGTCTCATACCAATCGATCGCCTCAAGTAGTTCGCTCTCAGCCTCGGGACGGACAATCAACCTCATGGCTCAAAGTGACTCCTGAATCCGCCCCTTCAGGGTGTTCCAATCGGTCCCCGTTTCGGGTGATTCCTCGAAACGGTCGATTCGTCGATCCAACTCGGCGATGTGGCTGGCCGTCAATCGCAATTCACCAGGCTCCTCGGCAATCGAGTCCCAGAGATCCTCAACCAGCTCCAGCCGTTCGGCCACGGGTAGGCTGCACAGTTGCCGCAAGTCGGTCATGGGGGTACTATAGCCACAGAAGCGCGGGATTCCAGCTTTCCTTTCGATCTGAAAATCCAGCGCCCCAATGGAGATTGGAAGCGCTCCCGGCGAAATCCGGAGCGGAGGGAAGAGAGACTTATGAATTGGGGTCCCCTGGGGCCGGATCACCGAAGGATTTCCTGATTTCAGTGGCGTAAACCCACTCGTGGCCATGAAAAATGCGTGCCCGGGGAGCGATGATGAGACCTGCCATGGGCGGGAATCTGCGGCGAGGGAAGGGGACTTGTCGAATGCGAAACCACACCTGATTGATGTCCGGTGAAGAATTCCGCTTGATCCCGCGGGGCGAAGTCCCTAGCCAATGGGCACCAACCATGGGCCAACAAACGAACAAGATCATCAAACGCCGCCGTCGCGCCGATTACCTCAAGCGCAAAAATGAGCAGGCAAAACTCGGCGGCATCGTGAAAAAGCCAGCCGTCAAGAAGCCAGCCGCCGCCAAGAAGGCACCCGCGAAGAAGGCCGCTGCGAAAAAAGCCCCGGCCAAAAAAGCCGCCAAGAAGGTGGCCAGCGAGGCCAAGGTCAAGGTCGATAAATCGGCCGCCATACCGGAACTCGTCGCTGAGACCGTCGTGGAAACAGTTGCGCCGGAACCTGCCGCTGAGACCGTCGTGGAAGCCGCCGCACCGGAACCTGCCGCTGAACCCGTCGTGGAAACAGTTGCACCGGAACCTGCCGCTGAACCCGTTGTGGAAACAGTTGCGCCGGAACCTGCTGCTGAACCCGTCGTGGAAACAGTTGCACCGGAACCTGCCGCTGAGCCCGTCGTGGAAACAGTTGCCCCGGAACCTGCCGCTGAGCCCGTCGTGGAAGCTGCCGCGCCGGAAGCCGTGGCCGCGGAAGATGCCGAACCTACGGTGTCCTGAGCGGTTGATCCGGCATCGGGATTTTTATGCGAGTCGCCTGTTATGGGCGGCTCGTTTTGTTAACTTGGCAGTAACCTCGGATGGCCGGGGTTGACGAGTGCGAGCAAGGGAGGCAACTTGTCTTGATGAACGCGTTGGTCAACTGTTCCTGCCGGGTGAGTTTCGCGGCATCAAGCAGCGCGGGAAATCCGCAGAACCAGGTTGAATGTTTGGCCCTCCCGCCGACGTTTTGTAGCGCATGAAAATCTCCTTGGCAGTGATCCTCACAGGCTTGGCCGTTTGCTCCCGGCTTGCCGCCGCGAGTCCGGAATCGTCTCCGGCCTCTGCGATGAAGCTTGTTGGCAGGGAAACCGATAGCTTGGTGCGCGAACTTGCCGACGAGAGTTTCCGCGTGCGCGAAAAAGCCAGCCGGGAACTTTGGAATCTGGGTGAGGCGGCACTGCCCGCATTGCGCGAGGCGCTCAGCTCGGCCGATCCGGAACAGGTCTTCCGGGCGCGTGAACTCATCGGTAAAATCCACCTCCACATCACTCCGGATACCGACCCTTCGGTCATCGCTTTGGTCGAACGCTATGCCAAAGCCTCACCGACCGAAAAAACCAGCTTGTTCGCCAAAATGAGGGTGAAACGCGCGTGGCGGCAGATGCTCAAACTTTACGCGGCGGAAACCCAAGCCGAAGTCCGCGAAAAACTCCAACCCGCCGTGTATGGCATTGCCGTCAAGGCGGCCCGCGAGCGCCTGTCCCAAGGAGATGCCCAAGGAGCCCGGGAGTTTCTCGAAATGGCCCCTGCGGATGCCCAGGGTTTGCTCGCGCTGGCGGAGTTCCACCGCAGCCATGGCACGCTGGACGCCGAGTTGAAACGCGCCCGGGCGGTCAAGGGGCGGAAGTCGGAAACCTGGCAACTTGCGCTGCAACGGGCCGCGGGAAATCTCGAAGCAGCCAGGGATGCCGCCAGCGCCTCGGGTGACGGGCGGATCGCCGCCACCATGGCCGCACTTGCGGGGAATCCGTTGCCGTGGCTGCGCAATAGTCAGGAGTCGGGCGTGCCCGATCCGATTGCGGCAGCCTACACTGCGGTCGCTTGCAAACGCTGGCTGGGACAAAAAATCCGTGCGGCGGATCTGGAACCGTTGAACCGGGCACTTGCCGACCGTAATCCCGCCGAGCGTGTTGCCGCCATGAACGCGCTGTTCTTGCTCGGCGAGACGGACACCGCCGAAGTGGCGTTCGTGAAAGTCGCGCCGCTTGCCGCGTTCCTTCATTTCGAGGCACTCGAGCGCATCCCCGAAGCCCTTAAGGCACTGGGACTCGACCCGGATGATCCCGATTACCTCGGTTGGGTCGAAAAACGCCTGAAAAAAATCCCCGTCGCTGAAATCGAGGACCAACATGGAGCCTCCGAACATAGCGAGGAACTCGTGGCTCTCGCCAATTTTTTTGAACGCAAGGGCTTGCATGAAGAAGCAGCGGCGGCCTTCTCCGGACCCTTGGCCGCGCTCGCGGAGAAGGATCTCAACCCATTCCTGAATTTCCTCGGCGAGCTTTTCGGCAACCGCGAGACCCTGAGCGGTGCCCCCCTGTTGGCCAAGCGCATCGGTATCGCATGGGCTGGTGAGGACGATAGTCGTTGGGAGGAACTCGTCGCCGCCGCCTTCGGCGATGACGACGCGACCAAGGCTTGGTGGGATTGGCTCGTTGACTTGGACCCCAAAGCAAGTCGCAGCGCGCGCTTCGACGGCATGCTCGCCCTGTTCGGCCTCGGGGCGGATCCGTCCAAACTGCGGGAGAAATGTCTGGCCATGGCATGGAAAGTCGTGGCTGCGGCACCTGCTGGACAGCGTGACTCATTGGTGGCGCGCATCTCCTCGCTGTGCCTCGCCCAGGGCGACGTGGCTAACAGCCTCAAGGCCTGGGACCAACTGTCCGAGGACGGCCGCAAAGAAGTTTTCTGGGGCGCACACATTCTTCATCTCTCCGCGGCCGGACGCTGGGATGAGGCCGCCGAGGTGTTCCTCCATCAAATCGCCCGCGCCACCGAATCGAAACAGGAACCCAGCGCCCAATTCCACGCCTATGCCGCCGCCGCCCTCCGCCAGGCGGGACGCCCAGAGGAAGCCGCCGACCACGACCTGTGGGTGGACCAACTCGCTCTCGGCAATGCCACCGTCGCCATCCAAATCGGCAACGGCTATGCTTTCGGCGGTGATTACCCGCGTGCCGCCCAATGGTGGGCCAGGGCTGCTCGCGAGGCCGATCCCGACTCTGCCGAGTTCGCCATCGCCCTCAAACTTCACGCGGACGTTCTGCTAGAGGAAGGGAAGTGGAAGGAAACCGCCGCCATCTCCGAAGTGCTGTCACGGATTTATGTCTCATCCGACTACCGCAGGGCGGGTCCGCTGCCACTCATGCGCCAGCGCCTGCAAGCCGACATGGCACGCGCACTCCTGAACCTCAAGAGCGACCGCCCGGGGGCGCTCGCCATTCTCGCCAAGTGCCACCATGCGTTCGCCAGCGATGGTTCCCTGGCCGACTTCTTTTTTCCGGCCCTGCGCAAGGTGGGTCTGCTCAAGGAACATGACGTGTGGTTCCGCACCTCATGGACATTGATGGAAAACATCATCGCGCGTTATCCGCAATCCGACAATACCCGTAACACCGCAGCGTGGTTCGCGGCACGCGCACTTAGAAAACTCGACGAGGCCGAGAAGCATCTCACCATCGCACTGGCCGCCAACCCCGACCAATCGGCCTATCTGGATACCATGGCGGAAATCCAGTTCGCCAAAGGAAACCGGGAGAAAGCTCTCGAATGGTCGCGGGCGGCCGTCAATTTCCTGCCGGAAGATTCGCAGTTGCGCCGCCAGCAGGAAAGATTCCGCTCCGAGCCTCTGCCGAAATGAGAATGACTGGCCGGAACCGGTCATTTTGGACGACTCATGCCTTGACAGCGGTTCGTCTCTAGGGCGGTATTCCCGCCCCATGGCCAAGCTCTCGATACGCAACCTCGACGTTTCCTCCCAAGAAGTCCTCATGCGTGTGGATTTCAACGTCCCTCTCAAAGATGGCGCCATCACCGATGACACCCGCATCCAAGCCGCGGTTCCTTCAATCCAACACCTGCTCGCCGGCGGCGCGAAACTCGTGCTGTGCTCCCACCTCGGACGTCCCAAGGGTGGTCCCGAGGCAAAATACTCGCTGGCACCCACCGCGGTCCGCCTCGGTGAAATCCTCGGCCTAACAGTGAAACTCGCGCCGGATTGCGTGGGCGCCCAAGCCGCAGCCCTCCGCGCCGCGCTCCAGCCCGGCGAAGTTCTCATCCTGGAAAACACCCGCTTCCACACCGAGGAGGAAGGCAACGACGCCGCCTTCGCCAAGGAACTCGCGGGATCTGCACAGATATATGTCAACGACGCCTTCGGCACCGCCCACCGCGCCCACGCCTCGACCGAAGGCGTCGCCCATTACGTCACCCGCAGTGCCATGGGGTTCCTGATGGAACGGGAACTCAAATACCTCCAACAAGAGCTTGAATCTCCGGCCCGCCCCTTTGTCGTGATCATGGGCGGCTCCAAAGTCTCCGACAAAATCCAAGTGATCATGAGTCTGTTGGAAAAAGCCGACACCCTGATCATTGGCGGGGCCATGGCCTTCACCTTCTTCAAGGCCCAAGGCTACGAAGTCGGCAATAGCAGGGTGGAGGCCGACAAGCTCGATCTCGCCCTCGAAATCCTCGCCAAGGCCAGGCAACTCGGCAAAACCATCATCCTGCCTGCCGACACCCGCGAAACCGACAAGTTTGAAGACGGTGCCCAAACCCGTTGCACCGCTCCCTTCGCACAGGGCGGTGGCGTGACCCCAGGCTGGATGGGCATCGATGCCGGAGATGTCGCCATCGCGGAATTCCGCAAGACCATCCTGGAGGCCAAAACCGTGATCTGGAACGGCCCGGTCGGGGTGTTCGAAATCGAAAATTTCGCCAAAGGCACCCGTGCCGTGGCCGAGGCCATGGCCGAAGCCACCCGCCTTGGCGCGGTGAGCATCATCGGCGGCGGAGACTCCGTCACCGCAGTCAAACAATTCGGCCTTGATGAGCAAATGACTTTCATTTCCACTGGCGGCGGCGCGTCCCTCGAATTGCTCGAAGGCAAAGTCCTCCCCGGTGTCGCCGCACTCAGCAAAATCTAACTCACCAAGCTCCCATCACAACCCTCCATTCACACATGAACCGCAAGCCGATCTTCGCCGCCAACTGGAAAATGAACAAGGGGGCTTCCGAGACGGAAGACTTCGTCAAAAGCTTCCTCTCGAAACTCCAAGGCCAGGATTTTCCCTGCGAAATCGTGATCGCCCCGCCGTTTGTTTCATTGCCGAAACTCGCCGACCTGTTGCACACCGCCACTGCCGGCCAGAACGCCCACGCCATCCAGATTGCCGCGCAGAATTGCTCGCAGTATGATTCCGGTGCCTATACCGGCGAGGTCAGCGTGCTGATGCTGCGCGAGTTCTTCGTCCACTATGTGATCCTTGGCCACAGCGAGCGCCGCGCGATTTTCGGGGAGACGGATGCCATGATCAACGCCAAGATGAAAAAGGCCCGCGAGGCCAATCTCAAACCCATCTTCTGCATCGGGGAAACCCTCGCCGAGCGCGAGGGCGGCATGCTCGAAACCGTCTTGCGCACCCAAGTCACCGACGGTCTCAAAGGACTTTCCGAAAAGGACATGGCCGAAACCGTGATCGCCTACGAACCCGTCTGGGCCATCGGCACCGGCGTCACGGCCACCTCCCAACAGGCTCAGGACGCCCACGCTTTCGTCCGCTCGCTCGTCGCCGATCTCTATGGCCCGGATACGGCCGCACGCATCCGCATCCAATACGGCGGCAGCGTCAAGCCCGCCAATGCCGCCGAACTCATGGCCTGCCCGGACATCGACGGCGCGCTCATCGGCGGCGCGGCGCTGGAGCCCCAGAGCTTCCTGGAAATCATCCGCAATGGCTCGGCCCCAGCTGCCGAGTGAGTTCCGCCCCATGCCGAACTTCCTTCGTGTCCTGACCCTCGCCAGCCTGCTGCTCGCTTTACCGGGCCGCGCGGATCATGTGATCGTGACCGGCGGGCCCGCCTTGCGCAAGTGGGAGAACTTGCGGGTCTTGCCCGACCAACACGACCGCTGGTGGGCGAACTTCGTCCGGGCCTCGACCCTGCGCATGGCCGAGATCCGCCAGGCCTACGGCCCTGATGCCCCGCTGGTATGGATGGTCTATCAACCCTGCTACCAGACCCGCGGCCGCGAGGATGGCAAACCTTATACCACATGGATCTCCCAACTCGCGGCCGAGCGCCATGCCACGCTCGTCTGGTTCAGCAGCACTAACGGCTTTCTCCAGGCGCTCAATTCCCGCCCGCGCGGCTCGATCCAGACCTTCGACTTCATCGGCCACTCGAACCGCTATGCCTTCATGTTCGACTATGGCAATGAAATCATGGCGGCTTCCACCTCATGGCTCCACGAACGTGACCTGCCCCGCATCAAGAGCTCGGTGTTTGCCCGCAACGCCTATTGCAAGAGTTGGGGGTGCCACACCGGGGAAAGCATGAGCGCCGTCTGGAAACGGGCCACCGGTGTGCCGCTGGAAGGCGCCAAGGGCCCCACGGATTACACCGTCATCAGCTACGGGCGGATGCCCGAAGTCCACGGCAGTTGGTCAAGATGATGGAAGGCATCGTCGATCGTGGATCGTGGAGCTGGCGCGGCGTCTGATACCGCTTCCAATACCATCACCGAGAGCACATAAGGAAAACCATGCCGGCGACCCAAGCGGTGCCTGCTTCCGGACCCCGCAGGTGGCACCGGCGTTAGAGCCTCAGCACCATCGCCAACGGGTCCGGTCCGGAAGTCCGGCAGAGCGCAGCGGCAAATGGAATCGCCTAACCGATAACGGCCGTTAGGGATCCGTCACCTTCAGGCGCATGAAGATTTTCGGTTGGGTGTCGATGGGCACGCTGAAGGTGTGTTGGGCTGGCGTGCCGGTGTCATAAGGAGCAGGGACGTCTCGTCCCGTCTCATGTGAAGTGGACGACACGTCCACTCTCTTATTGCGAAACCTTGAGGATTACACACGCCTTCCTTGCCGGACCAGGGAGGGTGACTTTCACGTGGTCGGTGGTGGCACCGGGAGTGACGGTCACGGAACCGTAGGTGGTCGCCGGAAGTACCAGCGACCACACTGCTAGATTGCAGCCATATTCCACGACCTGGGTGGCGTATCAGTTATTGGGAAGGGTTGCTGGAAATGGCGAAGGGCAAACGCCGGGGATGGCGAGTCAATTGGAGTGGGTGCGGTAAAAACCCTGCGGCACGGCTGGCGCGGGGTCGGTGTATTGGATCTTGCCGTCGGGTCCGGCGGTGACGGTGGCGAGGTCGCTCCAGTTGCTCAAATCGCTGCTGCGCTGGATGAGGTAGGAACGCTCTGGAATACCCCGGAAAACCATCTCGGCCTTGCCGTCGATAATGGCGAAGCTGGTCAGGTTCAGACCCATCGCGGCGGTTCCGGTGGCTGGTTCCGCCAGGGTGATGGTGATGGTTCCCCGGGCGCTTGCGCCGCGGGCATCGGTGAGTTCCACCTCGAAGGTGTCGGTTCCGGCAAAGCCGTTAGGCGGGGTATAGTTGACGGTACCAGTCAGCGTCACCATGCCGCCATGGGCGCTGGGGCTGAAAACCCGGGTCAAGGCCACCGCATCGCCCTCCGGATCGCTGGCGCGTGCCAGAATCTTCGCCGGATAGATCGCAAGCGGCTGTCCGGCAGTACCGTTGAGCGCATAACCCGGGAACAGTGGAGCCCGGTTGCCCTGGCCTGCTAGAACGATGTCGAACTGGTTCTCGTCGGTGTCGTTGCTGGCGATGTGGATGGCGGCGGTGCGCGGGCCGGCGGCAGCGGGCGTGAAGCTGACCGTGAAGGTGGTGCTGCTGTTAGGGACCACGGTGGTGGCTCCGGGGGCGCTGACCGTGAACTCACCGGCGTTGGTGCCGGTCTTGGTCACGGCCAGGCCGGTGAGGTCGTCCGCGCCGATGTTTTTCACCGTGAAGGTGAAGGCAGCGGACGTGCTGCCCAGGTTGACGCTGCCGCAATCGATGCTCGCGCTGCCGTCGGTGAGGTTGGTGCCCGCCGGTTGCTCGACGGCGATTTCGGGGTCGGCAAAAACCACCAGGCTGGTGGCCACCACCCGCTGCCCTGATGTCGGAGTGTTGATCACGGATCGCACGTGGGTCACCGGGTCTTGCAGCGCCATGGTGGCCGAGCCGCCGCCGTCCAGATTCAGCGCGTTCCACACTTGGTAATCAGTCCGCAGCATGTCAGCGACTTCACCGACGGTCATGCCGACACTGCCGCCCGCCTCGTCGATGGTGAAGAGCACCAACGTGTGGTTGTCGGAAGTCAGTCCGATGGCCGTGCGCGCCCGAATGCCGTTATACCAGGAATTGGTTGACGAATACCCGCTCCCATCAATCAACCCGGTCGCGGCATTCTGGGTGTAGGTGGGGATGGTTGTCACCCCGTTGGTCACGATTTGCGCCGAACCGGAGACGGCATTGTAAAGGGTGACCGACTCCAGCACGTGCTTCTTGTCTGGAAAGCCGGCATCGTAATGCACGACCTGGGCGTTGTTCAGCGCATCGATGTTCAAGGCCGGTGCGTGGGTCATGATCGCGTAGTTCTGGGTCAGGGTCAGCGAATTCACGGGGTTTGCCGTTGCTGGTGTTGGTCCCTCGAACGAGGAGTAAATATTCCCCTGTGATGCGGCCAGGCCGACCACCCAGCGGTTGGCATCCGTGCTGTTAGGCTGAAAGAAATGGGCATTGATGGCGATTTGTCCATTCTGGGAAGTCATATAGCTCAAGGTCGTCGCCGCGGTCGTTTCACGGATCGTGCTGTTGGCGGGTTGGTTCGCATTGCCATTCGTCATCCTGAAGCGCAGGCCGGGCTGCGTGAGATCGATCTGCATGACATTGATGTTCTCGATGCGTGGTGACGTTTCCGTCCTGACGATCCGCGTCACACCCCGATACGGATAGGTGATCACCGACCCCGCGTAAGACAATCCTTCAATCAAGAAAGCCGTTCCGGTGAGAACCCGGAGGACGAGGCGGGCTGGAGGCAACATTCTCATGGGATTGGCCGGACTCTGTTATTCGTTCACTTCGGGCATGATCAACAAACAGCCACCACAGGATATCAATGAATACCCTCACTACTTGCCTCGGAAAATATCCAACCGTTCCCCAGTGGCAAGAAATTTCCAGTGTTTTTTTGGGGCGGCGGATTTTTGGCCGGTCCCAGCCCGCCGGCGGTCCAGCCCCAAACCCTCACCGCCAGCCGCGAAGTGGCGGTCAAACTTTACCGCCAGCCTTAACCAGACGGAATCCGATGAAGTTGCGGGCGGAGACGGGCCAGTCAACATCGCCGCTGGCGCAGCACGTGAACATCGCCTCATAGTGCCAGGAACCGCCGCGCATGACGCGGCACGGGCCGCTAACAGGCCCTCGCGGATTGCGGTCTGGCGCCGCGGCGTAATAGCTCCTGCCACACCACCTGTCCCAGCACCACTCCGAGACGTTTCCGGCCATGTCATAGAGCCCGTAGCCGTTGGCGGCGAAACTTCCCACCGGCGAGGTGTAGGGCTTGGATCCCGTGCCGTAAACCGGGTGGTAACCGATGGTTCCCGTTTGATAGGATTCGCTGCGCGCATTGTTGAAGTTGGCCAGGCTGTGACTGATCCCATCC
>Ga0268284_1000818_pt1 | contig 18501 bp, 15 predicted proteins | sample saktaG_14_FD_190137 | JGI IMG/M metagenome (GOLD analysis project Ga0268284, IMG submission 190137) | Saline water microbial communities from Sakinaw Lake, British Columbia, Canada - sak_2013_06_06_40m | ecosystem: Environmental > Aquatic > Non-marine Saline and Alkaline > Saline ...
GACGTGATCATGCCGGGTGCGGCGGTTGACAACTATCAGGTTGTTTGTTCGCCCTACCTGCCGGCGATTGACGCGGACTTGATGCAGCGCATGCGGCGCTTTGTCGAGCAGGGCGGCACCTGGATTATGGGGCCGCTGTCCGCATGCCGCACGGTGGAAGCAACTGCCTATCGGGATGCCTGTTATGGCGCCGATTTCGAGCAATGGCTGGGAGTGCATGTGCGGCACCGGCTGACACCGGGCGGTGTTACAAAACTCAAAGCCGATGGCGTAACCATCGGCTGCCGGTTGTGGTGCGATGCCTATGAGCTGCGGCAGACGGACCGCCGCGTGCTGGCCGCCTATGCTGGCGGACCGTTGGACGGCTTGGCGGCGGTGGTGGAGTGTCCGCTCGGCAAGGGCCGGGTGATTCTTCTCGGCACGCAACCGGACGATGCCTGGCTTAAATCCTTGATCGGGCGCCTGGTGCCGGGAGCGAAATCGGATCCGGGTGTTGTGGTGGCTGAGCGGGTGACGGCGGATGGCAAACCGGCCGGCGCCATCATTGTCAATACCAACCGGGATGCCGCGACCTACCGGAACGATTCCGAGGCAAAGCTTCTGAAGGGCTATGCGGTTGAGATGGTGGAGGGATTATAGTCATCATCCATAATTGGCGTATTCCTGCCAGGTTTCCCACCAGGCTACGATGTTTTCGGGCGGCACACCGGCTTGCAGCACATGGATGGGCGCGAAGATGAATCCACCGCCCGGGGCCAGTTCCTCGATGCGCCGGCGGGTTTCATTCCGGACCTCCTGCGGGGTGCCGAATGGCAGCACGCGCTGGGTGTCGCAGCTCCCGCCCCAGATGGTGAGGTCACGGCCGTACTCGCGTTTGAACTTCGCCGTATCGTCCATCCCGGCGCAATTGACCTGCCAGGGGTTCAGGATATCCACGCCGGCCTCGATGAGCAGCGGGATGGTCTGATAGATGGCGCCATCGTTGTGGAAAAAGATGTAGGCCTTGCCTTTGGCCTTGCTCTTGATGAATTCGAACAGCCTTTTGTGATAGGGCCAGATGAGGTTCTTATACATTTCCAGCGAAACGAGCAGGCCGTTTTGCCCGCCCAGATCATCGGCTTCGGAAATGATGACCGGGTAATCGCCCATCTGTTCCAGCGCCTTGCCCCAATAGGCCATTTTGATCTCCAGGATTTTGCTCATGATGGCATGCACCACCGGCTGGTTGAAAATCATGTCCTCAAAGAACTTCTCATAGCCTGTCATCCACATCGCATGTTCCCACATGCCCGAGCTCATGCGCTCCAGGATGAAGGCCTTTTGCTCAGCGTAAACAACCTGGTCGGCCGCTGCGCGCATTCCGACATATCGCGCGGCATCCAGTGCGTCGGGCCAGGGGAAGTTTTCCACATCGTGCACGGTCTCGGCGGTGGCCAGCGGGCTGTGATAGAGATCATAATAGTGGCCGCCAACCACGGGCATCTGCCAGCCCATGCCCCATTCATCGGTCAGCCGGTAATGGCTGCCGACTTGCCCTTGATCCCGGGCGGGTCCCGGGTTGGCCGGCGGCTGCGGCCTGACACTGCGCACATCCAGGTCCAGGCGCTCGAAGGTTGCGTCATCCGTGACTGCCAGCTGGGTGATCTGATCCCTGAGCAGCACCTCGCCAGGGATGTCCATGTGGTCTTTGAGCTTGCGCAGCGCCTGGATGTTGATGCCGGTGACGGCGGTCCCACCCAAATCGATGGGGATGCGATCCGGTTCCTTGTGCTCGAGCGCGGCAAACACGCGTTGATAGCTGGTTTGTGACATGGGGATTTGGAGGTTGGATATACGGAATTTATTTCTGTCTATCAATCAATACCTGACGGTTCATTCCGCCAGTGGAATTGTGTCTGGCAGCGGCACGCTGCGGCCGGACTTTTTGGCTTGGTCGAGCTTCGCTTTCAGGCGCATTACCACCTCGGGGTGCTTGAAGTAGAGGTTGCTGGTCTCGCCGGGATCCTGCTCGAGATCATAGAGTTGGCCGGGCGCGGCGGGGGACTTCTCCTCGAGGGCATAGGGTGCCAGGTCCGGGGTGTCGTAGCGGTTTCCGCCCGATCCCTTGTGGTCGAGATACTTCCATTTTCCCTCGCGGATGGCTAGGGCCAGGGAAATCGTCTGATGAAGGGTGAACTCGCGTACCGGGATGCCGCCGTCCCTGCCTAACAGGACCGGGAGCATGTTGCAACTGTCCTCGGCTGCATGGTCCGGCAAGCGGGCACCGACGAGCGCCGCGCAGGTGGCCATCAAATCCGTCAGGCAGATCGTCTGCGCGGTCCGGGTGCCGGGCTTGATCCGGCCCGGCCAGCGCGCGAGCATCGGAACCCGGTGTCCGCCTTCCCAGTTGTCCCGCTTGATGCCGCGCCACGGGCGGGCACCGTCGTGGCCATAGTCCTTGCGCATATTGACGATGGCATCGATTTCGGGTCCGTTGTCGCTGGATAGGATCACCAGCGTGTTGTCGGCCACTCCGAGTTGCTGGAGTTTGTCGAGGAGACGGCCGACGATGGCGTCGAATTCGAAGATGAAATCGCCATGCGGACCGGCCTTGGTTTTTCCTTTGAAGTCCTTGCCGGGAAACGAGGGTTGGTGCACCGCCTGGCAGGAGTGGAAAAGGAAGAACGGCTTGCCGGGGTTCTCCTTCACCTGTTGCTCGAGAAACCGCTCGCTCTTGTCGAGGAAGATCATATCGATCTCCTCCAGGTTGAAGTCCGGAGCTATCAGGCCCGCCCGGCAATCGTTCGAATATACATGAGTTGGCAGACCCAGGGCTGCCTTGTCGATCCGTCCGGTGGGCGGAACGGGCACCCGGTCGCCATCGACAAAGGCATACAGCCAGTCGGTGGTCGGACAACACACCGTGCCGAAAAACCGGTCGAACCCGCGGTGGATCGGGCCATCAGGGATGGCGCGCGAGTAATCGATGCGTTTCACGCCCTCGATGTCGTCGTTGCGAATGGCGGCTCCGTCCTTGTCGAAGAAGGTCATGCCGACATGCCACTTGCCGAACAATGCGGTGGTGTAACCTTTGGCGCGGAGCATTCCCGGCAAGGTGAGCCGTTCCTGCTCGATGAGGCAGGGTCCGGCGACCCCGGAGAACACGCTCTTCATGCCGGTGCGGAACGCCATCCGTCCGGTTAGAATGCTGTAGCGCGTCGGAGTGCAGACGGTCGAGGGACTGTGGGCGTCGGCAAACAGGAGTCCTTCCTTCGCGAGGCGGTCGAGGTTCGGGGTTGGTGCCTTGGCCTCCGGATTGTAGCAGCCCACATCGCCGTATCCCAGGTCATCAGCCAGAATGAAGACGATGTTAGGCAACGGCTCCGGGAGCACGGCGGATGCGGTGTCGGCGGCGGCGGATGCCGCCAACCCGATGAGGCCTGGAGCGGCAACGATTGCGGACCGGAAGGAAGTTATCATGGATTTCAGGTTCATTTTAGTGGTTTCTTGTTCACGGCTCCGACCTTTGTAGGAGCCGGTTTCCTGTCGCTCAATGGCCAGTTCGGATCGTCCACGCGTGCGGATGTCATTAGCGATTCGGCCTTGGCGACGAGTTCCGGTCTTGCTGCAGCGAGATTCTTGGATTCGGCGGCGTCGGTCTTCAGGTCGTAGATTTCGATCGGCTTCGACGGACCGTTGCGAACCGCCTTCCAATCGCCCCAGCGCAAAGCCTGAAGCGGGGTGCCTTCGTGCAGTTCCCAATAGAAATACTCGCGCTGCGGGGCCGCCCCACCTTTGAGCAACGCAACGAGCGAGAAACCATCGGGTTTGAAGTTGGCCGGAATCTGCGCGCCGGAAAGTTCCGCGCAGGTCGGCAGGAAATCCCAGAACGCCCACGGCTCGTCACTCACGCGACCTGCCGGCACGACGCCCGGCCAGCGCGCGAGGCCCGCATTGCGCAGGCCGCCTTCATAGAGTGCGCGCTTGAAGCCGCGCATTCCGTTAGATGATTGATTGAAGCGTTTGCCGAGCGGTGAGTTGGGCGGGAACGATGAACCGTTATCGCCCGCAAGCATGACGAGCGTCTTCTCATCAAGCTTGAGTTCCTTCAACAGCGCCAGGATGCGGCCGACGTCACTGTCCAGGCGCGTGACCATCGCGGCGTAATTCTTCTCCTGCTCAGTCCACGGCTTGTCCTGGTAGCCGCCCTGGTCATTGATCTGAAAAGCGGCATGCGGGAGCGTGATCGAGTGGAAGAGGAAAAACGGCTTGTCCTTTTGTGCGCGCACCCACTTGAGAGTCTCATCCGCGATCAAATCCTGGGCGTAAATCGCGCCCTTGCCCTCGATCTTCGTGTTGCCGTCGTTGCCCGGGAGATCAAAACGTTGGTCGTCGGTGTAGAGGTATTTCGGGAAATAGCTGTGTGCGTGGCGCTGGCAGTTGTAGCCGAAGAAATGGTCGAAGCCGAGTTTGAGCGGGCTGCCGGTCGTGTCGAACATTCCCATGCCCCACTTGCCAACGCAGGCGGTCGCATAACCCGCGCTCTTGAGCAACTGCGCCACGGTGAATGTCCCCGCGGGCAGGGGCATTTGACCCTCGGCACCGATCTCGCGGTTCGCCCGCACCGGCGAATGGCCCATGTGCAAGCCGGTCAGCAACGAGGTGCGACTCGGTGCACAAACGGTGGTGCCGCAATAGGCCTGCGTGAAGCGGGTGCCTTCGCTGGCCATGCGATCGAGGTTTGGCGTCTGGATCAGCTGCTGCCCGTAGCAGCCAAGGTCGCCCTGCGCGAGGTCGTCGCTGAGGATGAAGATGATGTTAGGTCTGGCGGCGGAGGACGGCTCGGCAGCCCCGCCTGCGAGTGAGCCGGCGGTGAGTGCGATGAGGATGAGTGATGTTTTCATGGGAATATCTCCAGTCTGACGAAGCTGCTTGTTAGTTACAGGCATGGTGTCCTCACGGGATGGTTTTGGCGTGGTCTTCACCAGACCTCGGCCGCGGAAGACCGCATGGAAGTTAGTTTGATGTAAAATGCAGGGAAACCCCTTTGCCGGCTAATTCCTCTCAATCCTGACCTCATAAGAATATGTCTGGTTCCCCCTGAAGCAGCCAGGCGTCGCCGCGACTATCAGATAGACATCCGCATCGGTGGCTGCAACATCCACCTTCTGCTGTCCGGTCGTGGCATCCGTCATGGTGAGCGGACACTGTCTGGCGGTCGCCCCGGTCCTGACCACAACCCTGCCCTGGAAGGCGGCCACGGCGCCATCGCTACCCTTGGCATCGCCTTTCAGCTGGAAGGTATAAGTTGCGGCTGCGGTGTTGTTGATTTTATACACATTGTACCCCCAGCCCCGGGTGACATAATCCTTGGGCGGCCGGACCCATTTGCCGCCGGTTCCCTCGTTGGCATAGGTTTGCACGATCGGGTGGACATCCTGCGCATCCCCGTAATTCTTCAACTCCTTGGCGGCCCTGGTTTCCGTGCCGGCCGGGAATTCCGGGAACCCGCTGACATTATGCGCGGCAAAATCGGCATACAGCCCGGCAAATTTGGCCGCCCCCAACTGCCGGGAAAGATATTCCTGCGGCAACTCGCTCACTTTGCCATAAAACCCGCCGACCACCAGCGCATGGGAAACCTTGCGCACGTCCGTCAGGTAGTTCATGAAGATATGCATCCCGTAAAGGTGATTGCAACGCTGCCAGTTGTTCTTTTCCCCCGGTTCCCGGTTTTCAAAAGTGTACCACATGGTCACCTGGGGATTGGCGGTGACCGCCGATGCCGTGATGTATCCCTCATTGCTCTGTGGGTGTTTGGTGACGGCATACCAATTGGCGGTCGCCTCGATAAACCACTGGCTGTCTCCCCGATAGACAAAGCCGGGCGAATTGGCCTTGTATTGGAATATGTGAAACCCCTCATGCTGGAGGCCGGAATTGCCGGTTGTTGCATACCCGATGGGAATCGTCAGATAGGGATAACGGTTTTCATCGGTCCCCTGACCCATCGCCCATCCCAGCGGCTTGAACAGATCGGAACCGTTGTGCAGATACACGTTGTAATAATACCCCGCCAGCGGGTTGGGTGGGTCCGACATGTGATAGGTGCCAAGGCACTCGTCGCGCACCGCAGCCAGGGTCTTGAGCGTTTCCACGGCCTGCGTGGCATAATCGAATTTCTTGTCCCACCAGACAATGAACCCCCCCTGGGTTTTATAGTCACAAGTCTCGGGAGTGGCATAAGTCGATTTGATCGCATAGGGTGCCACCTTGTCAGCGGCGGGTGCTTCCGCTGTCGCGGCGTGGACCATGATGCTGTTGGCTGTCATGGTGATCACTACTGTCCAAAAGGTCTGTCTCATTGTCATCGTGTGTTGCTGGTTGGGGGGCAATTCCTGTGGCCCGGTTGATGGTCTGTTGAAGGGGTTTCAGGGTGATCGCCAGGTTCATGATCCGTCAGCGCATGGAGCGCGCTGTCCCCCTGCTACGCGGTTTGCGGCGCAATCTTTCCTCACGCAGGCAATTTTCAGTGGGATCCCTGGAAAAGCGCGGGATCATGTTTTTTTGCAAATCAGCAGTTGGCGCGTGGTTAGGCGGCGCGGGCTTGCGCCGCTTTGCGGTGAATGTTGGAGTATGCCTCATCATCGTCCCGCTCCAACATTCAAGCGCGGTGCCTTGAAGATGGCGCGGAAGTTGAAGCGGTCGTTCGGTGCCACATCACCATTCAGGGTGAAGTCGCTCCAGTCCCCGGTCTGTTGGATATTGTCCGCCCACTTGAAGTCGAGGGTGAAGGCATCCGCCGTCAGTCCGAGAGCAACGCGTGGAATGGCGATTTCCAATTCGTTGCCGGCGCTGCGGAACTCGATGTCCCTCACGGCTTTCCATTGGTAGCCACCGCCGTCATTGCGTTCGAGGGTGGTGATCCCGGGCCGGACATGGGTGCGGTTGATCACATAGTCATAGCCGAGCCAGCCGGTCTTCGGGTTATTGTCGGCGTCGATGTAGAGCAACATCCAGTTCGGGTCGGTGGAGTCTGTTAGGCCGGCACTGGTGCTGACGTGGAAATAGACGTTCTCCGGATCCGAGGAAACCTTGGCGGATGCAATGTCGTTGCGTCCGGTTTTGTTGGTAAACGGCGGTTGCCCCACCCAGCCGGGGTGTTCGCGGTTCGCGGGATCGCCAAGGGTATCGCGGAATACCGGCCGGGCATTCGTCCAGTCGCTGAAATCGCCGTCGATCTTGATAGGCACTTGCCGGACTTCGGGCAGGGCGCGGGTGCCCTTGTATTTCCGGATGTTGGAGATCATCTGATAGTAATAGGCATCGCCGAAGCCGCCTTTCATCGGCTCGATGTCACGGCTGAATTCTGCGGAAAACAGATCCACGAAAAAGGTTTCACCGGGCTTGAGCTTGACTCCGCACATGGTCATTGCGCCATTACGGTCGATGAAGCGTTGGGCGATCCACTCATTCCAACCGGTGATCATGACGAACGGAGGGTCCACTTCCAGCGCGCGTTTCCATTGCTCGGCGAAATACCGTCCCTCCGCGGGGCGGCACTGGTCTGGCGGTGGCTGGACACCTGCCTGGTGGCTGCGGCCGATCGGGGTGATGGGATGTTGTGCCACGGTCACGGTGATTTGTTCCGGGGTCGTCGGTGAATCGTGCCAGCCAGGAGTTTGTGGTGAATTGTCCAGCCACGGCCATTTGTCCCGACCGTCTCCAAACCAGGCATGCCCCTTGGTCCATGCCCAGGATTGGCGGAGGGTGAAGAAGCCTTTTACTTCTTCAGACAGCCCCTCGGAAGAAGCGAGCAGGAGCGGTTTCCCAAGCCATTGCGCCCAATGGCAGCGGCCTTTTCCAGGCTTGTAGAATGTCTGATAGAGATGCCCGACGGTTTTCGCGCTGGCGGAGTTGGCGAGGAAGGCGATCTTTGGCGTGCGCTGGCCTTTGGCATTGATCTCATCCATTTCCGCGAGCAAGGAATCCCGCACCGAGTCATAGGTGAGCGCATTGGTCACATCCAGCAGCAACACATCCACTCCTGCGTCTGTAAGCATCTGCAGGTGCTTGCGGATGACGTAGCGGTCGTCCTGCTTGTAGTATCCGAAAAGAGATTCCCCCCAGTGGTGGAAGGCGTGTTCCGGTCCGTATGTTGGATTTGCAGGGTTGGCGGCGAGGATTTTGCTGAGGTCATACACCGGATTCTGCCCCTCGTTCCAGAGGAAGTAGAAAATCCCGATGGTCTTGTTAGGTTTGAGCGGGCCGGTCGTGTCGTTCATAGGCAGGGAGCGGCCTAGTCCATCCGTGGCGACCCAGGTGTCCGCGAGGTTGTCCCATGAGGGTGCTTGAGATGGCTGTCCCATTGCCACGCACCCCATAGCGAGGACGAAGGGAGCGACGAATTGCCAGATGTGGTTTTCCATGAATAGAGAGGCTGTTGGCGAATCCCGGTGGAAATTCTTGCAGGGAAAATCGAACCCGGCAAGCCTGCCCCGATGCAAAGCACGGGTCTTCCTATGATGAGGGCATGAGCTATCCGGTGGACGAGGAGAACAAGGGGCTGTGGCGCATGATCGCCTATGGTGGCCACGGCATCTGCATGGGGTTCTTTGGGGCAACCGAGGGCGCGACAGGTGCTGGCTGGATGTGCATCCTGGAGACGCCCGACGACGCGGCGATGAACGCGTGCAAGGGCAGTGACGGCCTGTGGCAGGCCGGGCCGTCGTGGGACGCCTCGATGGGCCGGTTCGCATACCCGCGCAAGGCACGCTATGTGTTCTTCGACAAGGGCGGGCACGTGGCGATCTGCAAGCGCTATCGCGAGCATGCCAAACAGATAGGGCTTTTCAAGCCCTTCACTGAAAAGGTCAAACGCAACCCCAGGATCGACATGCTGATAGGCGCGGCGAACATCTGGTGTTTCAGCGCGGGCAAAGAGAGCGTCCGCCTGGTGACGGAGATGCAGGCGGCGGGCATCGAGCGCATTCTCTGGAGCGGCGGCGGAAATGCGGCGGAAATCCGCTCCTTGAACGCGCTGCCGAAGGTGCTGACCGGCCGTTATGATATCTATCAGGACATCATGGATCCCGCGAACTTTGACCGGATCCAGTACCGGCATGACGACTGGGTGACCGCGGCATTCCCGCAGGACATCAACTGGCGCGGGCCCCACAACGACTGGCGGCGCGGTTGGGAAATCGAGGAAAAAACCGGCGACGGCATGATTCCATGCGCGGTGATCTGCGACTCCAAGGCGGTGCCGTATGCGCGCAAACGCATTGTGGAGGAACTCAAGACCAAACCCTATCAGGCGCGTTTCATCGACACCACCGTGGCCGCTCCCTGGTTTGAGTGCTACCACCCGGACCACCCGATGACGCGCACGCAGAGCCGCCACCTCACCGTGCTCGACAGCAGGGGTGCCGCTGCTCCTTAAATCCCGTCCAGCATGCCCTTCAAGTTCCCGAAGAAATGTTCCAGTTCATCGCTGCTTGGTTCGGCGCCGAGGATCTCGTCGTAGCTGGTGTGGTCGAGGTAGGTGGAGTCGAGTTCGCCGATGAACGAGCTGGGTTGGCAGCCGGTTTCCTGGCCCCATTTGAGGCGCTTGGAGCAATATGTTAGAGTCAGATTGTCCTGGGCGCGGGTGATGCCGACGTATAACAATCTTCGTTCCTCGTCCTTGGTGCCGTCGGCGATGCTGCGCGAGTGGGGGAGGAACCCTTCCTCGAGGCCGACGAGGAAGACGATGGGAAACTCGAGGCCTTTGGAGGCGTGCAGGGTGATCAGGGTGGCACCCTGTTTGGATTCGAGATCCTCGTCCTCGCGGTCGGCGGAGAGCGCGCTGTCGTCGAGGAAGGACTGGAGTTTTTTGCCCTTCATGGCATGGGCGCGGAGGCTGTCGATGACGCTCTGGATGCCTTCGCCGCGTTGCTGGCGTTCGCTATCGGTTTTGCATCCGCGTTGGAGCCATTGCAGGTATTCGGTTTCCTTGATCAGGGTGTGGAGCACGTCGGCCGGGTTCTCCTTGGCGAGATCGATGCGGTTTTTGGCGCCGGCGATGAGAGCGACGAAGGCTGCGATTGCGTGACGGGTCTTGGTGCCGATAGAGGCGGTGAAAGTGGGATCACAGAGCGCCTGCCAGACCGATTGGTGGTGGTCGCGGCTCCACTCGGTGGCGAGCACGGCGGTGGCCTGGCCGATTCCTCTGTTAGGCGCGTTGAGGATGCGCAGCAACGGGACGTCGGCCTCGGGGGAAACCAGCAACTGGGCATAGGCGAGCACGTCGCGCACCTCGCGGCGGTCATAGAAACTCTGGGCGCCGACCATGCGGTAGGGGATCTTGCGTTCGCGCATGGCGAGTTCGAGTTTGCGGCTCTGGCCGTTGGTGCGGAAGAGCACGGCGAAGTCCTCCCACAGGCGGCCCACCGCGCTCTTGCCGGCGAGGATTTCCTCGGCGATGAATTCGGCCTCCTCGTCATCGCCGGGCATGGCGACGATGCGCACCGGATCGCCGCCCTTGCGGGTGGCGCGGAGGATTTTCTCGCGGCGGCCGCGGTTGTGTTTGATCAGGCTGTTAGCCGTGTGCAGCACGGCCTGGGTGGAACGGTAGTTTTCCTCGAGCCGGATGATTTTGGGGTGCGGGAAAAACCGCTCGAATTCAAGGATGTTGGCCACTTCCGCGCCGCGCCAGCCGTAGATCGACTGGTCGTCATCGCCGACCACGCAGACATGCCACGGCTTCCCGACGAGCTGTTGGAGGAGCCGCATCTGCAGCGAGTTGGTGTCCTGGAACTCGTCCACCGTGACGCGTTGGTAGCGTCCGCGGAAGTGTGCGCGGACGTCGCCATGCTCGCGCAGGATTTTTTCCGCGAACAATAACAGGTCATCGAAATCCACGGCATTCTGGGCGCGCAGTTCGTTCTGATAGGCGACGGCGAGGTTGGCGAAGAAGTCGTCGTCGAGTCCGGCCGGGTCGAGACCCTGGTTTTTCGCCCGGGAGATGGCGGCGAGCACGGTGTCCGGTTTGACCTTCTCGTCGGTGCCGCCCTTGCGGACTAACAGTTGTTTCATCAGGCCGACCTGGTCGGAGTGCGAGCAGATCGAGAAATTCCGTTTGTAGCCGAGATGATCGATGCCGCCGCGCAGCAGGCGCACGCACAGCGAGTGGAACGTGCAGACGGTCATCTCGGAGGCGGCCTTTTTGGAGACCATGCCGCCGATGCGCTCCCGCATCTCATGGGCGGCCTTGTTGGTGAAGGTGACGGCCAGGATGTCGGCGGCCGGGATTTTCTTTTCCAGCATGTGGGCGATGCGGCAGGTGACGGTGCGGGTCTTGCCGGTGCCGGCACCGGCGAGGATCATGACCGGGCCGTCCAAGGCGGCCACCGCCTGGCGCTGGGCTGAGTTGAGGGATTCGAAAGAGAACGAGGTGGCCATCGGCGGGCGCATCCAAGCGGGCCGCTGGCGGGCTGGCGAGTCCGGAGTTGCGGGATGACGGCCGCGGAAATTTCTGAGAATTTGCTTGCCGAAGGGGCGGGAAGCCGCAATTATTTTTGGGATGCCGTTTCAGACGGCATTTATTCGGTACTTATTTTCATGGAAACGACTGGATATTCCATTCTCGGTTTGGTCTCATTGCTTGGGATTCTGCCCGTCACTCCGGCATTCGGAGTGATCAACATCGACTTGGTTGCCATCGGCAATATCGGCAATGGGGCGGATCCAGCCACTGGCAGTGTTTACGGTGCGGTGTCGTATGCCTACAGCATCGCCCAAAACGAGACGAGCATCAGCCAATATTGCGCGTTTCTGAATGCCATGGCCACCACGGACACCTACGGGCTTTACAATGCGAACATGGCCGCCAACTCAGCCATTGCGGGGATCACGCAAAGCGGCGTTTCCGGCAGCTTCTCGTATTCGGTGGTTGCCGGTAGCGGGAACAAGCCGATCACCTACGTGAGCTGGTTTGATGCGGCGCGTTTCTGCAATTGGTTGCATCACGGCCAGCCGACGGGTCTGCAGACGACCGGGACCACCGAGGATGGGGCATACGCTCTGCTGGGTGCGGTGAGTGGGACGGGTTTTTCGGTTCAACCGGGTGCCAAGGTCTGGATTCCCAGTGAAAACGAGTGGTATAAGGCAGCCTATTACGACCCCACCAAGGACGGCACCGGCGGCTACTGGATGGTTGCGAACCAGAGCAACTCGTTGACCTCCAACACCATCGGGGTGCCGGGCGCGGCAAATTTTTTTGACGGTGATTACGTCGGCTCTGGATCTGCGGTCGTCCCTGTGGTCGACGCCCTCACCAATGGCGGTGCCTATGGCGCGAATTCGGACAGCTACTACGGCACCAATGATCAGACAGGGAATGTTTGGGAATGGAATGATGCCGTAATCAACTCTGACCGCGGGCTGCGCGGGGGCGCTTGGGATCTCCCCGCTACCCCCACAAACTATGCGGCCGCTTCGTTCAGAGGCGGCGACGTCCCGACCCTCGAGTTTGTCTCCGTGGGGTTCCGTATCGCCACGGTGCCCGAGCCGTCGTCGTTCATGCTAACGATGCTGGCTGGCGGTGGGCTGTTGATGCGCCGGAAACGCTGATGTGATTGGCAGCGAGCCGGGATTTTCCGCCACCAGGGCCTGTGTGAAAGCCGGATCTCGACAAAGCTCCCGATCAGGAGCAGGTTCATGCCATGCGCTACGCAGTCATGTTCGAACGCTTGCCCGCTGAGGAAGGAATGCCCGGCTACTATTACGCCCATGTTCTTTCCCTCGGGCTGACCACCCACGGCTTGGGAGTGGAAGGGGCGCTGGAAGCCGCCCGCGATCTGTTGGCTTTGTGGAACGAGGAAAAGTTCAGGAACTTCTAGCAGCGCGGCGGCGGCATCTCGGGATCTGGGGTGATTTGGTGTTCGAAGAGGAGATAGAGGAGCGTTTCCCGGTCGCCGATGAGGACGGAAAACAGGCTTCCAGCCTGTGATGTAAATACTTGCAACGGAAGTTTCTCAAGCTAAGCTCAAGCCATGATTTTCAGCGCTGTCATCACCGAAGCCGAAGAAGGCGGCTACGTGGCCTTTAATCCCGAAACGGGCACCACCACCCAGGGCGAGACCTTCGATAAGGCCGTGGCCAATCTCCGGGAAGCCACGGAATTGTATCTGGAGGTCTTCCCTATGTCATCCAATTACCCTGCGGTTTTAACCTGTTTCGAAGTTTCCCATGCCCAAGCTGCCGGTTGTTAGCGGCAAAGAATGCCGCAAGGCGCTTGGGCACCTGGGATTCGAGGATGCCCGCCAGCGCGCAAGCCATCTGGTGATGCGGCGTGGCGAAAGTGGCTGTGTAGTTCCCATGCACACTAAAATCAAAACCGGTACGCTCAGCGGGATTCTGAAACAAGCGGGGGTGAGCGTGGAGGAATTCATCGAGGCATTGGGCAGGTGAAATCCTACAACAACCTCCACCCGCAGGTCTGCTCGTTGGGAAACGTGATGGCAGTGTCCCTGAACCCACATCGGTCATCCTAACGATATTCGCGAGCGGGATGCTGCTGACCCGCCGGAAGCGCTGATTTTTCCCTTTGATTCTTTATCCCTTTTTTTTGGAATGTGGCGGCGGTTTGCAACCGCCAAGCCAATGATTACCGGCGGGCGCTTGAGGTGGAGGATCGGGTGGTTCAGAAATCAGGGCATGGCAGTCGCAAACCGCCGCCACGCTTCCGCCGCAGGAGGTCGAAATTTTCTGCAAATGAAGCCGCCTGGTTCGGACGTCCCCATCGTTCCGGGGATAGCGGACGGGTGTTTCCAGCTCACGGTGCCGGCGCGGACAGGCCTTTGAGGATTTGGTCACGGACGGGTTCCTCGATGAGCCGCGCTTCTGATAGATCGTAGGCGAGTTGTTTGGCGGCGGCGATTTCGATGGCGGACGGGGCTTGTGCGTCGGCCTGCGGCGGGCGGATTTCCAGATTGGCGATAACCTTTTCCATGCCCGGCGAGATCGCGGGACTGATGAGGGTGAAGATGACGGGTTTGCGGCCGTACTGGGGGCCGGCGGGGATGGGCGGGAGTTCGCCATTTTTCATGGCGTCGAGTGTTTGGAAGTCCGCCTGGTAACCGAGCTTGAGGAAATTCTCATAGTTGGCGCGCAGGCAGCTGCGGATGATTTTCTCGCGGGTTGGCGGTTCCTCATGCTTGGCGTCATTGGCGAAAAACTCCGGTTTGATGCCCATGCCGCGGGTGATGGTGTCGTCCGGCGGGATGCCGAGAGCATTGGCCTCGGCGATCAGGCCGATCGCTCTAACAAGCGACTTGCGGGCGTCTTCGGCGTAGAACTGTTGGAAGAACGAGCTATCACTGGTGATCGACTCAAGTTCGGCGGTGATGGCGGCTTGGCGTTGTTTCTTTTTGAGAAAACTGTAGCCGCAAACGACGGCCACCAGCAAGGTGATCAACAACACGGCACGGGAGAGGATATAGCTTGGGCTTGGTGCTTCCATATGATGGTTCAGGTCCAGATTGATTTCGGTTTGCGCGGTTCTTTGGGCGGAGCCTCGAAGCTCTTGCGTTCGCGGCTGTGGAAAACGGCCTCCTCGCGGGTGATGAGATTGGCTTCCAGCAGGGCGGTGATGCTTTGGTCGATGGTCCGGTTGCCGTCGCGGTAACTGATTTCCATCAGGCCGACGATTTGTTCCAGTTTGCGCTCGCGGATGCAGTTGCGGATGCCGTGGCCGGGAACCAGCACCTCCGAGGCGAGGACGCGCCCGTGGCCGTCGGCGCGGGGAATCAGGCGCTGGCAGATGATGCCTTGCAGTGAGCTGGCAAGCTGGGCGACGATCTGCGGTTGCTGGTCGGAGGGAAACACATCCACCAGGCGGTCGATGGTTTGCGGCGCATCGGGCGTGTGCAGCGTGGCGAGCACCAGGTGGCCGGTCTCGGCGGCGGTTAGGGCGATCCGGATGGTGTCGAGGTCGCGCATTTCGGAGACGACGATCACGTCCGGGTCCTGGCGGAGGGCTTGGCGCAGGGCGCGGGGGAAGCTGTGGGTATCACCGCCGACCTCGCGTTGTTTGATCAGGCAGGAGCTGTGATTGAAAATGAATTCGATGGGGTCCTCAAGGGTGATGATCACGCCGCTATGGGTATCGGAGATGCGTTTGACCATCGAGGCCAGGGTGGTCGATTTGCCCGATCCGGTGATGCCGGTGACGAGTACAAGGCCGCTGCGCAGGTTGCAGAAATCACGCACGATCTCGTGATGGCCGAGGTTTTCCAATTCGGGGATTTGCTGGGAGATGAAGCGGAAGGCGGCTTCGACGTTGCCGCGGGCCAGGTGGACGTTGCCGCGGAATCGACCGACGCCTTCGACCTGGAGCGCGTAGTCGAGTTCCCAATCCTGTTCCAAGGAGGCGCGTTGGGATTCGGTGAGCGTGTCGAGAATGAGATTGCGCACGATGTTGGGATCGAGTGTCGCGTCATCGATGGGCCGGATGGCACCGTTGATGCGCACGCAGGCGGGAGCCCAGGCGCTGAGATGCAGGTCGGAGCCGCCGAGGGCGACGGTTTCCCTCAGGTATTCGGTGATGTCGCGCGTCATGGCGTGGCGGCACTATCGGGAAATTCCGCGCATGGCGCGATCAAAATCTTGCGGCTTTATGGTCAGAGCCTTCCCAAGTGGGGCACGGGCGGCCCGCCCGTGTCTTTCAGAACACGGGCAGGCTGCCCGTGCCCCTCTGAACCAAACCCTCCTCACCCGTCTCGTCGCCCTCAACCACCCGCGCGCCGCCGAGGAACCACATGGCCTCACCCCGTAATTCCGCGCATCGCGCGATCAAAATCCTGCGGCCGCGGGCAGGCGGAACGGGCGACGTCCAGATCGACGAATCCTTGGCGGGCGGAGGCTACCAGATAGTCTAACAACGAACAATTGGTGGTGCCGTTGGATTTCTGGAGGTGGTCCTGCAATTCGGTGAGTTTGTTGTCGAGGATCCAGCGGCGGGTGGCGGCTTCGTTCTGGAGGTATTCGAGGGCGGGGAAGAGTCCGCCGCCGAGGCGCGGGAGGAGTTGTTGGGAGATGACCCCGACGAGCTGGGAGGCTAACAGGTTGAGGGCGCCGGAGGTTTCGGATTTGAGCAGGTGGGAGAAGCGCTCGAGGGTGTCGACCACGCTGCTGCTGTGGAGGGTGGAGATGACGAGGTGGCCGGTTTCCGCGGCGTGGAGGGCGGTGACCGCGGTTTCCGCGTCACGGATTTCACCGAGGAAAAGCACATCCGGGCTTTGGCGCAGCGCGGCGCGCAGACCGGTGGCGAAACTCGCCGAGTCCTGGCGGATTTCCCGTTGCGAGAACAATGAGAGGTCGTTCTCAAACAGATACTCGATGGGATCCTCTAACGTGACGATGTGGCGGGCGAGGTGCCGGTTGATCCAATCCAGGCAGGAGGCCACGGTGGTGGATTTGCCGGAGCCGGTGGGCCCGGTGACGAGGATCAACCCGTAGCGGCGTTGCAGCCATGACTCTAACAATGCCGCGGGCAGCCCGAGATCCGCGAGCGATGGGACCAGGGCGCGGATCGGCCGCAGGGCTGCGGCAAGGCGGCCGAGAGTGTGATAGAGATTCACCCGCAGGCGGCCGCCATGGGGAAGCTGCCAGGAAATGTCCGCCTCGGGATGGGTCGCGGGATCGATGCCGCAGGACTGCCAGAATTCCTCCATGGCCGGCCGCGAGACCGGCCCGGGATGGAGCACGACCACCTCGCCCTCGCGACGGATGCGTGGTGCTTCGCCCTCGACGATGAAGACGTCGGTGGCTGCATCGGTGAAGGCGTCGCGGATGAGTTGGGTGAGGGCGGAGTTCATGGCAATCCGGTCATGCTCATCAATTTGAAACGTTGGCGCTGTTTCAGCAGGTCCTTCTCCGCGGCTCGTTCCAAGAGGATCTCAAACACGGGCCTTATTCCTTTCAGCGAGGTATTCTTTCAAGGGGCGGAAGGAAAGCGGTTTGCTGCGTGCCATTTTTTAAACAGGCGGTGTCTTCCGCGTCCTCCAGCCGGTCAAGCAGCTTCTGATAGTCCTTGAGCGGAAGAATCACTGAAACCGCCTTCCCGGCGCGGGTGATGATCTCGGGCTCGTTCGTCACTTTTTTCATATCGGCAAGCTAGTGGAGTCGGTCAAATTTGCCAATCACGGATTCGGTGAATTCCTTGAGATCACCTCCCTGCCAGAGGTCAGGGCTGTCAAGTAGATGCTGTTTGCCTTTTAGTTCAGGAATCGTGATGGGCTCACAGAGAGCAGAAAGCCGGGTTTCGGGGGGGCAGCAGAGTCGTTTGCATGGCACCACATGGAACCTATCATCTAAGCGCCGGACATCCATGCAACTTTTCGGGATTTTCAAGCCATGGCCGCGGGTTTTCCGGCCGCGTGTCTGGCATGCCACCCGGCGTAAACCACGGGGGAGATTTCCGAGGGCTTGATTTCCGAACGGCCGCCCCAGAAGACGTTGGTGTAGGCAACCGGTATGCCGACGGCTGCCAGATGGCGGTCGATCGCGGCCTTGTGCGCAAGCACCCGGGTTTGCTCCGTCCCATGGACCACCCCCATGATGTTGACCTGGCCGAATTGCGGCCCGCCCTCACGCCAGTAACAGTGCGTCATGCAATCGTGGCGCCCGATTTCGCCGCCTGTCTCGATTTCGCGGCCGCTTGGAACAGCCCAATGAAACAACCCGTTGAAACGCGTGACGCGTTGACCGGTGGCGGAGGGTTTGAGGTGTTCGAGGAAGGTGGAAAAGCGGCCGATGACTTTTTTGGCATTGAGGGATTCGGCGATTTGGCAGAAGCGCTCTAACGGGATCCCGGCGGTTCTGGCGCGTGAGACCCACGGGTTGTCGCGGATTTCGGCGGCGGTGAGTTCTTCTTTGAGGGCCAGTAACACCTGCCATTCCTCCGGGGTGAGCGCGACGGTGGCGGTGGTCATCATCGTGGCGGGTTCACCGGCCATGGAGCCGGGCTGCAGGGATTTGCGGCGGGTATGGCCGACGCCCAGGGCGAACACCCCCTTGGCGGGCATGAGCAGGTATTCGGTGGCACCGGTGAGGCGCAGCAGGACGCTGGCATGGCGATCGAGGGACTCGCCGACCGGCACTTTGAGCGTGGTCCAGAGCCGGTAACTTGAACCGGAAACCCCGCTGTCGGTCGAGCGGATCACCACGTGGCCGGAAAACGGGTCCTCTTGCGCCATGAAATCGAAGGCCGCGTTGAGCTTTTCCTCCGGCACTTTCCACGCCACCAGCGCGCCGTGGGCGAGCCGGGTGGAAAGCAGCGTCTGGCGGACCCGGCGGATGATGCCGGATTCCAACATCGCGCGGATACGCTCGAGCACTATGGCCAGCGGCAGGCCCGCTTGCTCGGCGATCCGGTGAAAGGGCTGGCGCTCGAATCCCGTGATGAGATCCTCGGAAACCGCCAGAATCCGCGCGTTGACCGGATCATTGTGCTCGATGGGAAGGGGGGGATTCATGGCG
>Ga0268284_1000821_pt1 | contig 18467 bp, 23 predicted proteins | sample saktaG_14_FD_190137 | JGI IMG/M metagenome (GOLD analysis project Ga0268284, IMG submission 190137) | Saline water microbial communities from Sakinaw Lake, British Columbia, Canada - sak_2013_06_06_40m | ecosystem: Environmental > Aquatic > Non-marine Saline and Alkaline > Saline ...
TCAACGAGAAGCTTTCTTCTGAGAACCATAATCTGCTAGAGCGATTTCGCTTAGAACGCCATGATATGGCAAAAGCCCTTAGCGAGAAGCTTTCTTCGGATAACACCGCTAACAAGGAAGCTACTCAGCAGTATATGGACGAGCTTGCATCTGACCGGGGTGCAGCGCAAAGAATCTGGAGAGAGGGTTTTGGGGGCGTGATAAAAAAGCCAGTTCAACCTGTCGCTGAAGTTGCTGTTGAAGAACCAGTTCAACCTGTCGCTGAAAAAGAGTCCGTAGTAGGACCCCCGGCTCAACCTATTGCTGAAGTTGCTGTTGAAGAACCAGTTCAACCTGTCGCCGAGAAAGAGACTGAACCCTTTCCTGAAAAGCAGATCCTAGAAGTGATTGCAGGACACCCCGAAGGGATCAAGTTAGTTGACATTGGCAACGAGTTGGGCGTAGATTGGCGAGGTCTTATTAGCAATATTAAACCGCTAATAGATGATGGCAAGATCGATAAGATCGAGAGCTTATACTACCCAAAAAGTTAGAAAACAGGCAGCAGAGGAGATATATAACATGGAAGCAGAAGCAACCGTCATCCGCCTTGAGCCTGGAAAGGATTTTGTAATTACTCCATTCATAAAGAGTATCTGCCAGCGTTGTTTGGCTTACTTAGAGGCTGGCTATCCTGTCCATTTAAGCGGCTCAGCAGGCACTGGCAAGACAACTCTCGCCATGCATTTAGCAGGACTTTTAGGCAGATCTGTGATGATCATATATGGCGACGAAGAATTCGGCTCTTCGGATCTTCTGGGCAAGGACAAAGGCTTTGTTTCTAGTCGGTTAATAGATAACTATGTCCATTCCGTTTTAAGGACTGAGGAGAATGTAAAGAGTTTATGGGTCGATCAAAGACTTACCACTGCTTGTAAGGATGGCTATACATTAGTTTACGATGAATTCTCCCGCTCTCATGCTGAAGCCAACAACGTGCTTCTTTCTGTGCTGGAGGAGAAACTGATAGTCCTGCCAGAAGGCAGGTATGGTGAAAGCTATATATCTGTCCATCCTCAATTTCGAGCCATATTCACCAGCAACCCTGATGAGTACGCAGGCGTTTACACACCTCAGAGTGCGCTACTTGATAGGATGATTACTATCAAGCTTGGATGCTACGACTTTGAAACGGAAGTAGCTATTACTGCGGCTAAATCTGGGCTTCTTCCAGAGGAAGCTCGGAAGATTGTAGAACTCGTAAGTGCTGTAAGGGAAGAACCCAATAATATCACCCCGCCGACCATCAGAGCTTCTATCATGATCGGTCAAATCTTATGCCACCGGCATGGGAAACCTGCACCTGGCGATAGTATTTTCATGGAGACATGCATGGACGTTCTGTATAACGGGATAGATAAGGACGGAAAGCTTCAAAAGGTTATCGAGACAGCATTTGGTGAGAAATCCTCCGTCACAAATTAGTGTATTAAAGGAGAGTCTATATGAGACCCGCAACCAAAAGATTTGGTGAAATTCCCAATGCGACGAAGCTAGGGCAGCGGCGGCGAATGGGTTCACAAGTTCAATATGAATATGAGATACTAAATGAATTGTCTCAGTTGGGCAGAGAAAAGGTCTGGCTCAATAAAGAGAAAGAAAATTGGCAGGAAAGAATAAACCGCATCAATAATCGCTTGTTGGACATAGAAAAAGTTGAAGAAACACTAATACAAAAACAAATAGCTATGAAAGACCAGATATCTCTCGATGTAAAAGGGGGTAGTCAAACCTCTGATAAAGAAGCACGTGAGGTAGTTATAAAGTATTGAGGGGCTCAACTATGGGATATGCTTGGCAGATTGTAAGCGAATCGGGAACGGTCAAGTGTATAATTGTTCTTCCTCAGTCTCGTCGAAGTTGAGGAAGAATCATTACTCCCACGACTGAAGTTCGTGGGTTCCCTGATTCGAGAATCGTGAGATGATAAGTCTATTAGTCTGTGGGTTTCCAATAGACCCAATAAAAGAGGGATATCCCGGATGAGCATCATTAAAGAGGAGCCGACCAGGTTCTTAGTGACGTGTGCTTTCTGCGGTGGAAAGGGTAAAGACCCGTTCGGGATCATGTCGCGTCTGTCCGATTGCTATGTGTGTGGCGGAGAGAAAGCGGTGTGGATAGAAAAGATAGGGACAGGAACCACCAAAGAATGTTTGTTCTGTAAGGGGTCCGGTGTTTCACCAACCGGGGTAAGAAATCACTGCGCTGTATGCGGTGGAGTTGGCGTCATTTGGGTCGAAGAGCCGTCTCAAGTCTGCCCAAGCTGTAACGGAACAGGCTGGCAGTCGGATATGTCGCTTTATTGCATAGTTTGTAAGGGGAAGGGCGCCATTCCCGTTACAAAGGATGCCATCATTGTGGAAGGAGGTAGTTAAGGCTATGCTCACAAGTAGTTTGATAAGAGGGTTTGCCGAAGTGGATTCAGAGGGGAAGATCGTGCTTCCGAAGAACCTGCGGATAGCGATGGATTTGAGTGAGAAAGATCTGGTGGAGTTAAAACTTGCCGGTGCCAGCAAAGCAAAGAAGATAGTAATATCGAAACGCAAACCCGGGGTTTACCGCTAGATAAACAATAGGCTTATGGGCTTATATTGGTGCAATCAGTGATTAAACTGCAGATGTAGAATCTTAGAGGACAATTGGGTATGTCGAACCAGTCAATAACATATCTCATCTATTGCATCGTTGAAAATGAAGGAATGGATTTTATTCCGTCCTTGGCTAACGACTTAGGTATAGTTACATACAAAGATATTGCAGCCGTCGTGAGAAAAGTTGATACAAGAAGTGCCGAAAAGCTAAATATCGATAACGAACTGCTGAGAAATTGGCTCATGGCATATCAACAGACTAATATTAACATCTTTAACCGCGGTACAATACTTCCACTTAGATTTGGCACTATGGTGAACCAAGAAGAAGAAATAGAAAAATTCCTCGCATCCAATTACATACATATAAAATGGACTTTCGATAAGTTGAGAGGAAAGGCAGAGATCATAGTTCACCTCTCTTGGGATTTAACTGCGGTATTACAAGAAATAAGCCAAGATAAACAATGGCTGGATAATACACAATCAATCAATTCAACCGACACCGTTGAAATAGGCAGACTGCTATTCTTAGCAGTAGATGCAAAAAAGAGAGAGATCATTGATTCTGTCCATCGCAAACTCATTGCCGTCTCCTTTGATTCTTCCGACGGAAAATGTACCGATGAACAGATTATTATGGACAGAAGTTATCTTATCGAAAAAGCAGCGGAACGATTATTCGATGAGTCTATTGCAGAACTAGCAAGGGAGAGTAAATCTTATCTTAACTTAAAATGTATAGGTCCATTACCGCCCTACAGTTTCGCTCCTGTGGAATTCAAGCGAGGAAACTTCGAATTGATAAACGAGGCAAGAAGGAAGCTTCTGCTGTCTGAGCAAGCCAGTTTTAAAGAAATTAAAGCTTCATATCGAAGACTATCTTTGAAATATCACCCTGACAAGAATCCCGGGGATCAACAATCTTCCGAACGCTTCAGAGAAATAGATGAGGCATACAAAATATTAGAGACGTATTGCCCTAGCTGTGAAGGAACTTTGGCATCCTTTACAAAGGATGATGTAGAAAGCGTCTTTATTGCCAGCAGAAAATGATGGCTGTTCAACAAAAACATAGGAAAGAACTGATAGAATCAAATTTTTTTCCAGAATGGATACAATAAAGATGAATCATGAAAAATAACGGAAATTCAGACTACGGAAAGCTGTTTTATGCAGTCATTTTATTAGATCGAGAGTGCAATTTTGGCCCCGTCGGACTGGACAACAAAGTGGTCTATAGTGTAAATTACAAGGACGTTGGGGCATTGGTAAGCGATTATCCACGAGTTAGCTCAATTAAATTGCTCAGAAAGAATCTTGCCCCATATCATCAAGTTGTCAAGAAGGCTTCGGAACACTTTACCACTATTCCCGCCAAGTTTGGTCAAATAGCTCGCGATGCGGGCGAGGTGGACATTGCTCTGCGGAAAAACTATCAGACGATTCAAAAAGAACTAGCGAGACTTGCCGGGAAGGTGGAAGTAGGACTAAAAATCACATGGAATGTCGAGGACATATTTGAGTATTTCATTAGCAAAGATGAGAAACTCAAAAGTCATAGAGACCAACTCATGAATGGTAATAAGACTCCGAGCCAAAGCGAGCTGATCAATTTCGGACATTATTTTCATGAAAGGATGAATCAGGCTAGAAAGCAGATCACCGAATCAGTTCTCACTGCCTTGCCTCCCGGTGAGGCGAGGATTGAGGACATTCACGATGATAAAATGATAACCAATGTGGCATTGCTTATAAGAAAAGATCTCCGAAACCAATTCGAATATACAATTGAAGAACTTGGCAAATCTATGGGGAGTGAGTATAGTCTAAAGTTAGACGGACCTTGGCCTCCGTTCAGCTTTGTGGACCGTCTGGAACTTCATCTGGAGAGGTAAGATGTTATTAAAAAGTGTATACCTGCTAGGGAAAAAGATACATGAAATGGCAATGGAGGAATTTCTTGATGAGGATAGAGTTAGAGAAGAGCTAAAAGAATTATATGTGTTACTTGAGGCGGGCAAGATTAGCGAAGAGAAATTTGAGAGCAGAGAAGAAGAACTGGTAGGGCGCCTAGAGGAGATCGAATCATACAAAAACAGTTAAAACGTCGCCAATCCAATGGTGACAATGGGGAGAACCATGCGATTGAATGAAGTTATCAATGCCGCTAAGGAGCAATTGCATTCAATATTGGCCTTAGATGTTGCTAATGTTATTGCAGCTTCTAAAACGAACGATGGGTGGAATGTGAAGATAGATTTAATTGAAAGGAAAGCTATCCCGGATACACAGGACCTTCTTGGTACTTATGATATTATTCTTGACGAGGAAGGTAATATTGTAAGCTACGAGCGAAAAAAGATACGCAAACGTATGGACTTAGAGGAATCCATTGAGTAGAAGTATTGTCTTACTGTTGTTCTGTGTTCCCGATGAATATATTCCATTGAGGGGGTAAGCCTCATTGACTAACAGAAGAAGGATAATACTCCCATTGGATTGCCAACCAAGAGATTAATGGATCACTTACTTTTTGGGGATAACAAACAAAAACGAATGGAATGATCGTATGGGTGAATTATACCTTTACTGCCTCAGAGAGAAGACCGAAGGTGCTCCCACAATTTCTGCGAAGGGCATTGATGGAAGGGAAGAGGTCTTTATAATTCCTTATCAGGAACTAGAGGCAATAGTGAGTAATTCTTCAGAAGGATTCGCATCAGAGGAGATTCGAAAAAAGGCACAAGAAGACATAAGCTGGATTAAGGAAAAAGCTCTTGCTCATGAGAGGGTTATAGAGGAAGCGATGAGTAAAGGCAATAAGGCTCTAAGCTTGATCCCGATGAGGTTCGGTACTGTTTTCAAAGACAGAATGAGTATAGAAAATGCTTTGAATAGAGACTATTCCATGATTAGAGAAGTTTTAAATAGAATTAACAGGAAACAGGAGTGGAGTGCAAAGGTATACCTAAAGAATAAAGAACTTTTTGAGCAAAGGGTAAAAGCGGCTAATGAAGTAATAAAACAGAAAGAAGAAGAAATTTCTTCTTTACCTGAAGGTATGGCTTTTTTTATGGAAGAGGAACTTAAAGAGGCAGTTTCCAAAGAAGTAAACAAAGAATTAGACAACACCATGCATGTTCTTTCTGAAAGCTTAAAAAAGCACGCTGTGGACTCAATCAAATGTAAAAATTTGGAGAGAGAGTTAACAGGCAGGAAGGAGCCTATGGTTTTAAATATAGCTTATTTAATCCTTGATGAAAAGGTTGAGGATTTTAAGAGAGCCGTTGAGGATTTAAACCAAAATATACAGACGAAGGGATTTTCCCTGGAATATAGCGGTCCCTGGCCTGCCTATAATTTCACTTCTTACTAAATACTATGATTGATAAAAATGATAATGTAACACTAATAGATGCATTGGATAAGGTTTTAGAAACAGGAGCGGTTATTAACGGGGAATTAGTAATAAGAGTAGCAGATGTAGACCTTGTTTTTTTAGGCTTAAGGCTTATCCTTACATCAGTTTCTAGGGCAGAAGAGCTTTCTGGTAGGAGTTTCAGTGATCGAGACAAAAAACCTACGCCGGAAGATATCGAGTATATAGAAAAATTGCAAAGAGAGATAAGAAAGGCTGAAGAAAACATCCCTAAACTCATTGATATGGGTGATCCCAAAGAAACAGAACAGGGTTTAGCTAAATTAATTTTAACCATAGTTGAACTTATAAGAAGACTCATGGAAAAGGAAGCTTATAGGAAAGTAAAGAGAGGAACGCTTTCTCCTATAGAAATTCAAAAATTGGGATTAAGCCTAAAAGCGATAAAGAAAAAGATAAAAGAAGTCCAAACAATATTTGGTATTGAGGATGAAGAATTAAATATAGATTTAGGTCCTTTGGGGAATTTGATGTGAAAAGGGAGGATAAACGATGGCTCAAGCATTGGCACATTCTACGGAAGGCACTGGTCTTGCTGAGATTCTAGAGAGAGTTTTGGATAAGGGGATAGTGATAGCGGGAGATATTAAGATATCGATTGCTGATGTTGAGCTTCTAACTATCAAGATAAGGCTTCTGATTGCCTCTGTGGATAAGGCTAAAGAAATGGGCATAGACTGGTGGGAACATGACTCCTACCTTTCATCAAGAGCGAAAGAGGTAGAAAACCAGAAGAAGATCGAAGAACTTGAAACAGCGGTGGAAAAATTAAAAAGCGGAGCGTAGGAATGGAAATAAAGGATATTGTAGAAATAGCAAAAAATAAATTGGTTGAAATTACAGAATTCAGCTCTCCAAATATAATAGGAGCCGATAAAGAGGAAGATCTATGGTGTATTACCGTAGAAATAGTAGAAAAGCCTTCTGAATCAGTTAATTTGGAGATTTTAGGAATCTATGATGTCCGACTAGATGCCTCTGGAAACCTTCTTGGCTTTGAAAGAATAGGAATGAGGAAGCGTGGTGATATTCAGAGAGATGCAAAAATCTTTAGGAATATTTCCAGATGATTTCAAGATAGCAGAAAAAGATACCAAGATAGAATCCCGCCAAAAAATACTCAAACGACCAGAAAGTTGCGCGTCCAAATAATGAATCAATAATCAATTGTGAAACCCTCCAAAAATCCTGATTCAAAAAAATCTAAAAATGATAAAAAACTGCTTGACTTTATCACTAAAAGTCATTATAATACGTTATTGATTAAGTCTATTTAGAAAAAAGTAATAAATCCAACAAAATGTTTTAGGAATAACGGTGTAATTATGCAAGATGACGAAAAAGATCGAATTCTAACCGCCGAAGAAGCAGCGGAATATCTTAAAATGGCTCTATCAACCCTCTATCGTTATATGCGCACGGGACAAGTGCCATGCTTCAAGGTTGGTAATCAATGGCGACTCAAAAGATCAGTCCTTGATCAATGGATGGAGCGGTTATCTACACTGGATGTCAGCTCAAATGTTGTAAAGCTAAAAAAGGAGACAAATATGGAAAAACGTAAGAAGGAAGGAAACATAAATCTCGATATTGGGCTTGGAGGGATTTTTAAGGGGCTTGGTTCTTTCATCGAATTAGCTACAAAGCTTGCTGAAAAAGCTCCTGACGAGATTAGAAAAGAAGGAGAAATAGGACCCATCGGTGAAAAGGGAGTAAAAGCAGTATACGGATTTTCAATAAAGACCGGAGATGGGGGCCGCCCAACCATACAACAATTCGGCAACGTTAAAGAAGAAGCCAAAGGTCCCGTTGTGGATGAAATACAAGAGCCGATGGTAGATACATTCGACGAAGGAGATTTCATCCTGGTGGTAGCTGAAATGCCCGGCGTTAGTGAACCTGACATCAAGTACGAAACCAAAGGAGATATTCTGATCATATCCGGAGAAAATAGGGACAGAAAATACTACAAGGAATTGCTACTTCCTGCTCTAATTGATGAAAAGAAAACCTCTTATTCCAACAAAAATGGTATCGTAGAATTTAAACTGTGGAAAACCGAACAACCATAGGAACTGTAACAATGCGAAAGTTATTTTATATTCCGATTATTCATACATCCGAGGACCTTGGTTCGCATTTAGCGGAGGCGAAAAAGGAATACATTGCCAAATATGGGTTCTCAAAGTGGCACGACCACATAGAAGTGGTGGGTAAATTTTGGCGAGGTCTTCAAATAGTTCTTTTGGCAATGAATTATACAAATGTGAAGCTGTATCAGGATAGCTTGCCAGTATGTGGTCGAGAGCTTGAAATCGTAGAAACATTGGCGCATGATGGAAATATAAATTACCAAATACTCCTTGAACTGGTCAAAAAAGGTGCCACTGTAATGGGCAGTGAAGATCCAAAACTGCTCATTGAGGAGCGGAATCGAATTATTAAGAATGACGTTGCAGGTACAGCAAACATTTATGATGATTTGATAGAACAGCGGGACAGTTACATCGCCCATAGAATCGACACCACACTAAAGGACGGGGAAATAGGTTTTCTCTTTATGGGGGCACTTCATAAAGTGGCAGAAAAATTACCGCATGATATTCAGATTTTAAGTTTTCCGGAGCTGGAAAACTCACCGAAGGAGAAAGATTAAGATGGCTGGGGAATCAAATTCTTTGAGCGTTGTTCTTAAAGTATCCGAAGCCTCTAGCAGGGATGCAGGCAAGGGTCTAGCCCGAATAGACCCAAAAGATATAGAAAAGCTTGGGGCATCGGTGGGGGATATTGTCAAGATCCAGGGCAAGAGGATGACCGTTGCCAAAGTTATGCCAGCATATCCAGAGGATCGAAACAAACAAAACATACAGATCGACGGACTTATTCGCCGCAATGCCGATGTCAGCATCGGTGAGAAAGTAGCTATTGAACTTTCCTCAGTTCGTCCGGCGGCACGCGTTGTTTTAATTCCAGCATCCGGCAGGCATGCTTTCTCTCAACAGAAAGATACAGGATATGTGGGCAAGCTGTTAAATGATTTACCAGTACTCTCAGGTGACATAGTTCGTGCCACGCTATTCGGCTCTCAGTTTCAGGACTTCATCGTTTCCAATACTACTCCTGACGGGATAGTCCTTATCCGACCAGAGACAAAAATCCGCATCGAGGCGCAAGAAGGAAAAGAAGGTAAAAGTCTCGAAAACCCCCGGGTCTCTTATGAGGACATCGGTGGTCTAGACAAAGCAATTCAGAGAGTGAGAGAGATGATCGAGTTACCTCTGAAATATCCTCAGTTGTTTGAAAGGTTGGGGATAGAACCACCCAAAGGGGTACTTTTGCATGGTCCTCCTGGATGTGGAAAAACTCTCCTGGCAAGAGCTGTCGCTAACGAGACTGATGCGGCATTCTTCTCTGTCAGTGGGCCTGAGATAATTCATAAGTTCTATGGAGAATCTGAAAAACACCTCAGGGAGATATTCGACCAGGCAAAGCAGAAGGCACCGAGCATCATTTTCCTTGATGAGATTGACTCCATCGCTCCGAAAAGGGAGAATGTAGTTGGCGATGTCGAAAAGAGAGTAGTTGCTCAGCTTCTCGCTTTATTAGATGGCTTAAATGACCGTGGTCAGGTCATAGTAGTTGGAGCTACCAATTTACCAAACCTTCTTGACCCCGCGTTGCGTCGACCAGGGCGATTTGACAGGGAGATTGTCATTGGCATTCCTGACTCCCAAGCGAGGCTGCAAATCATTGAGATCCACACACGCGGTATGCCCCTGGGGGAAGATGTCGATCTTAAAAAGATAGCGGAAATCACCCACGGGTTCACTGGCGCCGATTTGGAGGCACTCTGTCGAGAAGCGGCTATGATAGCCCTCAGAAAGGTGATCCCCCAGATCGACTTTGAAGTTGAAATGATTCCATACGAGCTTTTAGCTGAGCTAGAGGTAACAATGGACAACTTCCTTGAAGCACTCAATGAGGTTGAGCCGTCTGGTATTCGTGAGGTTTTCACCGAAATTCCAAATATACGCTGGACTGACGTAGGTGGATTAGAAGAGATTAAAAAGGAATTGCAAGAAGCAGTAGAATGGCCACTGAAATACGCGGACGTATTCAAGTATGCGAATGTATCTCCTATAAAAGGCATACTAATTTATGGCACCCCAGGCACAGGTAAAACACTCTTGGCAAAAGCAGTCGCCACCGAAAGCCAGGCGAATTTCATCTCTATCAAAGGGCCAGAATTAATCTCTAAATGGGTCGGTGAATCCGAAAAAGGTATAAGAGAAGTCTTTAAAAAGGCGAAGCAAGCCAGCCCGTGTATACTATTCCTAGATGAACTGGATGCGATTGCCCCATCACGATCCAATTCGTCAGATTCTCATGTTTCAGAACGTGTTATTAGTCAACTATTGACAGAAATGGATGGAATTGAAGAGATGCGTGGTGTGGTTGTATTGTCAGCCACAAACCGACTTGATATGATCGATCCAGCCCTTTTACGACCGGGAAGATTCGATCTACTCTTTGAAATGCCGATGCCGGATAAGTCGACCCGACTTGAGATATTCAAGATTCACACTGCAGGTAAACCCATAAGTGATGATGTCGATCTGCCCCGATTGGCTCAGATGACCGAAGGTTGTGTTGGAGCTGATATAGAATTCATCTGCAAAAGAGCGTCAATGTTCGCAATACGGGATTTCATTCAGATCAAAGAAGAAAAAGATTTCACAAAGATAAAAATCTATCCAGGTCACTTTCAGGTTGCAATGGAACAAAACAGTAAACGACGGAAGTCAGTAGAGTCGAGATCGTAGTACCATGTGATCTGTAATATTCAAGGATGGTTGTTTGCCCGGAGGATCTGGCACACAGAATCAAAAGCTATGTTTATACTAAAGGCGTTGACATTGATAAAAACATTTTCCCGATTAACCGCGAGAGGACTTGGCAGATTGTGAAAGAGTCCGGTGAAAAATCCGGACTTGAAGAAAGTCTGGCTACACCTTTTAAGGCACAGCGATGCCATTGAGAGACTTCGCCAAACCGGCAACCCCAAAGCTCTTCGGCTTCACTTGGGACATTCATCCGCTTTGATGACGATGAGGTATCTCGTATCTGTCACCTTGACTGTCGAAAACGCTCTGAGAATTCAACAAAGAGATTTTGAATAACTGGTAGTAAAGATAAAAGTGATAATCTCCTATTAAGAGAGGAAACCAATGGAAAAGGATTTTATTCGGATTCAGTTGCAGCATGACGAATCACGCAATGAATATACACCAAAGGAGCTTGAGGATGCACTGCAAAAGCTTAATCTTTCAGAGATTTCTTCGCATTCTATAGACCAGGAAGGCGTCATTAGACACGAAACAGGACTGGAGATCATAATATCAGCGAAGTCTTTGGTTAATTATGCATCTGCAATTGTCAACCTCGCCTCTGCATGGAAGAAGAACGATATTGAATCAAGAATTCAGGTCACCGTAAGGTCACCTTATGAGCTGAAGCTCATACTGGATGCACTCAAGAGTGAATATATATAAGATATGTGAGAGCATATCAACAGGAGATGCTCTAAGGATCCAACAACAGGTCAGGTTTGAGAGACTGGAGAGGTTTTGAGTGGATGGTGGTTACATACAATCAACGAAAGGAGGCAATTTTGTATCAGTTCTCTTTTAAGTACCTTAACTGAATATGGGCGTTCCTGAGAATGCTCAAGGGAGGAACAAGTCATGTTGAAAGCTGCGGTTATCGTTCTTATAGTTATGCTCGCTTACGCTGGTATATACTCACTGATGAGTATTTTTGTGCCAGCAGTGATGATGAAAGGCGCTTTAACAGCTACGACAGGGAAAAACCTTGATAATGCTAGGGATGATGGCTATCTGAAAGCACTGACAGGCGGGCAGAGAAACATTGGGATCTATGCTTTGACCACGACAATAGCTGGTTTCTTTGTCCTGTTCGCTGGCTTTCGAAAAGGGCAGAAATGGGCATGGTGGTCCTTTCTCGTGGTAGGCGGCATCGCATGGCTGTGGGGGTTAATATATTCTCTAGTCATTGGCGATAAAGTAAATAGCCTTCTAATGGCTATTGGCATAATAATATTCCTGGTGGGATTACTCATTCCAGTCAAGGAATTCTTTGGGAAAGAGGCAGAAAAGTCAGAAGGAGCGGGGCAATGAGAAAAGGCGACACAGAGCCCATTGCATAGTCTTCATGAAAATGGCTGCGCTATGCTATTGCACTGACATCTTAATTTCTGCAGGTACATTTTCTGCCCAAAGGACAGGTAATTCGTAGAACATAGCTGCCAGCCCATTTGGAAATAAGCCAGCGGCATGTTCTAAGAAGAAGCCATCTAGTCTTTGCTAGGAAACGGAGCCAAAGCCTTGAGTTTGCTGTTCTTCTGATGATATTACGAATTAAGTTGTCAGTGCACTATGGGGTTTACATGTTATAGGGTCACTGGTGATCAAATGGGGCACTTTTCGTGATAAATACATGTGTCAATTTCATTCTTTATTTAGCATTCCTATCTTTGTTAATCGTTAGACATTATTGGAAATAACTCGAGGATCTGACCTAAATCCATATGGCAAGCGAGTTAGGGAGTTTTTCCAGAAAAAACGCCGAAATCCCTTGCTACTGCTGGCTTTGGGTAACATTTTTTGCTTATTTCCAATAATGTCTGTTGTAAGTTCCGTTGGTTGCGGCAGAGAAGAATCAGTATATCCACGGTAAAAAATTGAGGGGGGCAGTGTATGGCACTCATAAACTTATTAGATAAACCTTTACAATTTATAATGTTTGGTGGCAAGGGCGGCGTTGGCAAAACCACTATGGCAGCGGCAGCATCTCTGCAATTTGCAAAAGAGTATTCTAAAAAAGGCAAGGAAGGCAAGATTTTAATTTTCACCACCGATCCTGCTCCCTCACTTGCTGATAGTTTTGATCAGAAAATTGGCAATGAGCCTACAGCCATTCGGGGGGTAAAAAACCTTTTTGCTATGGAAATCGATGCTAAGAAAGTTTTGGGGGAATTTAAAGAGGAATACGGTGAAGACATTTTGGATATTTTGCAACAAGGCACTTATTTATCTGACGTAGAAACAGAAGAAATATTTAGTCTTGACATTCCGGGACTTGATGAAGTAATGGGACTAAAAAAAATCACCGATTTTATGGCGAGCAGCGAATACAAACTTTACATCGTTGACACTGCTCCCACCGGACATACATTAAGATTGCTTACATTTCCAGAACTCTTAGATGATTGGATAAAATTTCTAACCAGCCTTCGCTGGAAGTATCACGCGATAATAAGGCAATTTGCCGGAGTTGAACGAATAGAGAAAGCCGACGAATTTCTTTTAGAGATGGAAAAGACCGTAAAAAAGGTGAGAGAACTTTTGCAAGACTCAGCGAGAACTGAATTTATTGTGGTAACTATTGCCGAGAGTATGGGGGTTCGGGAAACAGAAGGTTTGATACGAACTCTTGCAGAATTCCATACTCCTTCCCGGCACATTATTATCAATAATATTTTCCCACAAGAAGATTCTGATTTTGCAAAAACAAAGCGCAAAAATCAGGAAAAATATATCAATGAGATCAAAGAGAAGTTCGGCAATCATATTATTACAGAAGTTACTCTCGAGTCAACCGAGATTCAGGGACAAGACAGTTTAAAAAGATTGGGCGAAGAATTATTTAAGGATTACCCTGGACTGCACCAATAAAATCCGAAAGGCAAAGAGCAGTATTAGGAATGTTTGATGTTTCAGCTCGCCCATGTGTTACCGAGGATATTTTGTCTTTTGCAGTTCCGATGAATAAATTTGCCAGAATGGTTGAAAACATTGAAGAGAGTTTCCTTATCACGCATTCGTGGGAATTAGTGCATAAAAGGATTAATAAATAGTAGATGGTTAGTTGCAGAATAGAGACCATTACAAACAGGTTGCTTAGCCCCCATTTTTTAATGGTCTCATTGTTGATGCGTGGTGGCCGTTTGGATTACAAGAAGCAAAGAAGTCCATAGGGCAGACGCTCCTTGCCCTTGACGATTTTAATGGCGTTGGACTTCAACCAACTTGGAACACAGCCAATAGTGGATGTACCATAACGCTCTATTCAGCAGAAGGAAAAAAGCAACCGGTGGAAGTTGGTAATAAGCTATCTGCTAAATGGGGAGAGATCAAGTCTGGACTCTAATTAGCGAAAAGGAGGGATAAATGAATTCACGAGAACGTCAGCTTGCTACTATCCGCCGTGAACCTACCGATAGAATCTCTGTGGATGCAATATGGGTAGAAAATCAAGCAGAGATTGCAAAATATCTTGATATTGATCCCGCGACTGTCTTAGACAGACTCGGTATTGATGGAAGATGGCTCTCTGCTCCTTACACCGGAAAAGTTCGTGAACCAGAGAATGGTTTTCATTTTACTGAATGGGGAACACCTAGCACAATGGATTATAGTCTTTATCGGATAAATCCACTTGCAAATGTGAAAAGTGTTTCTGAAGTTGATAAATACCCATGGCCAGATCCAGCACAATACGATTTTGCGACAACAAGCCAATGGGCTAAAACTTTATCAGAAAAATACGCAGTGCGAGGACCTTATTTTAGGCCTATATTCTGTCAGGCATGTGATCTGTTTGGTATTGAAGAAGCTCTAGTTAAAATGGCGATAGAACCTGCTATATTTGAGGCTGTTGTGGAGCATATATTTGAGAATCTAGCTGAATACTGCAAACGACTATTATCTGCCTGCGGAGATGCGATGCCTATACTCTGTCTCGGTGATGATTTTGCTACGCAGCGAGGGATTATGATGGATCCTAATCTTTGGCGGGAGTTTTTAAAACCAAGATATGCAAAACTCTTTGAGATCGGCAAGAATATGGGAAAATTAGTCTGGTTTCACTCCTGTGGAGACATAACTGCGGTACTTTCCGATTTAATTGACGTGGGTATAGACGTATGGGAGACAGTCCAACTTCACACTTTGCCAATGCCAGCAGAGAAACTCAAGCAGGAATATGGTAAGCATATAACATTTTTTGGCGGGATCAATACCCAAAATCTACCTTACGCCACGCCTGATGAAGTAAGAACTGAAGTCTTGAGGTGCATAGAGATATTGGGTAAAGATGGAGGTTATATCTGCGGACCTGACCATCACATAAAACCTGACGTATCCGCAGAGAATACAGTCATGCTCTTTGACACAGCAACATCAGCATGAAAGTGTGGTCTGGAGTAAGAAAAAATGAGTAAAAATTCCTTTTCACCACACTCCCATATTTTCAGCCATCTTCCCTCTCCCTCTGTCCGAGCATAGCAATCATATTACTGAGTGCAGCCTGCCCGGCTCCCCAGTCAGTTGACTCCTCTTTCCACTCATTTCTCTCTGCCATTAGCTTCTGTCCATGTTGAATTGCAGCATCAGCTTTCCTCCTAGCCTTCACCATGCCAGCAATGTACCTCGGCGGATTATAATCACGCGCTAGTGCCATCCTAAACAATCCTTGTGGATTATCTACCTTGTGTAGCTTCCGATACTCGCGAATGTAGTCCAGCTGCTCTAAACATGCTTCCTGTCCGTAATTCTTCACGCACCAGCCTATGAATTTCCACGTGCTCCTACCCTTAGTTTCTGGAAATAGATTTGTGAAAGAATAACAAACAACACCCACGGGGGATTTAGTGCGACCATCGTTGCCCTGTTTAGTTCCCTCACGTGTCATTGTTTGTTTTCTATTTATATTTAAACTAGTACTTATAATACTATAGGGTAGGGGTGCATATTCTTCAGTGCTAGCATGTGTGTCAGCTTCCTCATAATTCGTTGCTAATACATGGTTAGCCTCGCCTCTACTATTATGATTCTTAACCGCAGATTTTGATGTAGTTGAGGGCATATCTATGTTTTCCACTGTGTCCTCTACTACTTTATATTCACTGGCTACTATCTCATTAGCTTGTGTGTTATCTTGTGTGCAGTTTATGTCCTCACTGATGTTAGTATATCGTGTGGGTTCATAATCTGGTAGTTGTATATTTTGATTAATAACATTATGTATGTAGGTGGCGGCGGGTTCATTATTATCATTCTGTGTAGTATCTACTGCAACTTCCTTGTCATCTTCTTCATATAGTAACGGTAGAGTGTGCTGTAACTCGTGCTGTGGTTCCTTAATATCTCTCTTTGTAGTCTTATATTCCAAGTCTAATTTATAAAGTGCCGGGCGTGTTCCTCTAGCTGGCTCTAGTTGAACCAGTAGTCCCATATCCAGTAGCTGCTTCTTGGCAGTAATTATTGCTCTCTCACTCTTACTACTCTTACTGACGAAGGTGTGGTTACTAATGCGTGCAGATTCCTTGTGCCAACCTACAGTTAGTCTTAGGACTACATCACAGACGTTGCTCTCTGTGTGTGTAAGGTGTGGTTTGATAGTGTCTAGATAATCGTTGGATATTGCGGTGAAGGGTACTCTAGTAGGTCTATTGTGGGTCATAATACACATCCTTAATTTTTTTCTTGCATTTTGAGTCTAAGGTGTGTATAATCTATAATGTAGCTCCTGAGATTATACACTCCTTAGGAGTCGCAAGATGAATATAAGAAATTGATTGCCCAAGTTCCTCTGCCAAAAGTTGCTTGGGCTTTCGCATTTTAAAGCACGTATATATCAATTAGCATTGTTGCTAATTCTATCCATCTTCATGTTCTCTATCATAACAGAATATTAATTTAAATTCAACATAATATTTTACTTTTCTTCCTTCCCCTTGCCCAATCTTAATTTCTTCCACCATGACATATTTTTCATCTCAAGTGCCTTCTGGGCATCGCTTAGATTTTTCGATAGAGTCATAATGATTGTATCTGAGCGTTCGCTAGATTCATCTGCTGATTTCTGTATGGATTCTATCTGCCGGTCTTTCTGCTCTAACTGTTCTTTGAGATATTTTATCTCATTATTCTTATCTTCTAATTGTTGATTAGTTAGCCGAACCAGTTCCGAACTATCCGAACCAGATTTATTTATAGTATCAGTTTTTGTTTGTGTGTTGATAGCAGAACCATCCTGAATCATTTCCGAACCATCTAGCAGAACCAGCCATCTATGCCCATCTTTCTTTGCTTTAAGGACGTTCTGTGCTATTAGTTTCAGAACATATCGCTCCGAACAGTTCCGAACCTGTGCAACTTCTTTAACAGTGACCCATTTAGAATCGCTCATGACACTCTCCTCTCAGGCATAGTATAACACTGTGGAGAGGAGAGCGTCAACAATAGATTAATTCAGTGTCGTTAGGATTATGGTGGGTCTGTCTACCGCTATAATATGGTTAGGATGGGTGGTGCAAACATATTATTGCTCCGTTCCAGTAAATATGGCGGTAAGGGACACAGGCATAGAAAATGTCACAGATGTCACACCATTCCGGAGTGGTAAATCATTAACCTCAAAAGGACATATCTCCATACCAAAACTGTAAACTTTTAACATGATATGGGCATATAAAACAGACAATACATAACGCCCGTTTTGAGATTTTAATTGTTGCCGATGGTTTAATATTATATTTTCTTTATATTAGAAAATTACTTGCAATAACTTGGAAAATACCATGAAATAACAGTAAATTTATTAAACTCTTTGTTTGTATAGTGTTTTGCCACATATTTGCCACATTATTACCACTAATTATCAGTAATTTTTCAGTAAATGACCAGTTATAAAAGAGGTGCATATTTGTGAATATAAGGCGCAAAAAACCCGGAGCGCAATTTTATGTGTTCGGAGCCATCGCTGCGGATATAATAGGCGAATCCAGAGGTGCTTATCGTCAAAAATATAGGGACAACAAATATCCGTCAATAAGGGGTAGAAATCTTCGTGCCGGCAACCTATAAAGAATTGAGGGGCAAAAAAAAATGGAATCTCATTTCCTCTGGCACGCATTAGAGATTGATTCCGTAGCTCAACCGCCAAAAATAAGTCAAATTCTTATAGATCCCCATGAAAAAAGGGCGTTTTTGCTCGATGCTTATACTGTATGCCTTTTCTGCGGTTAATCTGCGCATCTTCTGCGGTAATTCGGCAGTAAATATACAGTCATCATTTTGGTGCAGTTTACTGACGAATTACTGCATTTTATCCGGAGATCCGGATTAGGTGTTGCTGGTTTTCAGAGCACAGATATTCGGCATATGTCTGGCAGCTTTTTGATGACGTATTAGGTGTCTAACCCGCCATAGATTTCCCCTTCTTGGCGACCATTGATTGTGACATTGTCCCATCAATTTGTCACAATATACGGGGGGGAGGAAATATTTTTCCAGCAGTAATATTTTTTACAG
>Ga0268284_1000822_pt1 | contig 18466 bp, 16 predicted proteins | sample saktaG_14_FD_190137 | JGI IMG/M metagenome (GOLD analysis project Ga0268284, IMG submission 190137) | Saline water microbial communities from Sakinaw Lake, British Columbia, Canada - sak_2013_06_06_40m | ecosystem: Environmental > Aquatic > Non-marine Saline and Alkaline > Saline ...
CGCCAGCCTTTTCTGCCTGTCCGCCCTGCGCTACGAATTCTCCTGAGCGGCCCCGCTTTCAATACTCGCGCCGCAGCAGGTAGGCCGCAATCTCCTCGAGGCGCACCGCCTGCCTGTCTAACGGCTTGAGGGCCGCCATCGCCGCCGCGGTGAGTTTCGCCGCTTCCCTGCGCGACGCCTCCAGTCCGAGCACCGCCGGATAGGTGGATTTCTCGACGGCTTGGTCCTTGCCCGCGGTTTTGCCTAACACTTCCGTGCTTTGGGTGCAGTCGAGGATGTCGTCGATCACTTGAAACGCGAGGCCCAGGGCATGGCCGAATTCCGTGAGGGCTAGCAGCTTCGCGGGAGTCGCGTTGGCGGTCATCGCGCCGAGGCGCAGCGAGGTGGTGAGCAGCGCCGCGGTTTTCGCTTCGTGAATGCGCACGAGTTCGCGGCGGGTGAGCTTTTTCCCCTCGCCTTCGAGGTCCATGACCTGGCCGCCAATGAGTTTTTTACTGCCGCCGGTTGTCGCGAGTTCGGTGATGTAGTCGCGCGTGCCGTAGCGTTTGGTCGCGGGCGTTTGCGCCAACACGATGAAGGCCTCGGTGAGCAGCGCGTCGCCGCAAAGCACGGCCATGCCCTCGCCATAGACCTTGTGGCAGGTCGGCCGTCCGCGGCGCAGGTCGTCGTCGTCCATCGCGGGCAGATCGTCATGCACCAGCGAGTAGGTATGCATCAACTCAAGCGCGCAGGCCGCCGCGATGGCGTTGGCAAGCGCGCCGCCGCAGGCCTCGGCGGCAGCGAGACAGAGCACGGGCCGCAGGCGTTTGCCGCCGGCGAACACGGCGTAGCGCATCGCCGCGTGGATCGTCGCCGGACGTTGCTTGGCCTTGGGCAAAAACACATCCATCGCGGCGTCCACTTCAGCGGCGCGGGCGGCGAGATATACTTTGAGAGACATCACGGGCTTTCAGGATAAAGAGTTTTACACCGCCAAGACGCCAAGTGCGCCAAGGAATACCAATGAATGTTCAAAACTTGGCGTCCTTGGCGTCTTGGCGGTTCACGATTCGGAACTTTGGTTAGATAAGTTCCGCGATCTGCACGGCGTTGAGGGCGGCACCCTTGCGGACCTGGTCGCCAACGACCCACAGGTCGAGGGCGTTTTCGAGGACCAGGTTCTTGCGGATCCGGCCCACCAGGCAATCATCCTTGCCGGTGGTGTCGAGCGGCACCGGAAAGATTCTGTTAGGCGGATCGTCAACCACCTGGATGCCGGGTTTGCCGGCGAACGCGGCGCGGGCCGCGTCGGCGGTGACCGGGCGCTCGAATTGCGCGGTGATGGAGACCGAGTGCGAGCGATAGACCGGCACCCGGACGCAGGTGCAGGAAACGCGCAACTCCGGAAGACCGAGGATTTTGCGACCTTCGTGCAACATCTTGAGCTCTTCCTTGGTGTAGCCGTTGTCGGTGAACGCATCCACCTGCGGGATCACGTTGAACGCGATCTGGCGGGGATAGACTTTCGATGTGAACGGCTGGCCGGTGGTAATGGCTTTGACCTGTTCTTCCAGCTCGATGATCCCCTGCGCGCCCGATCCCGACACCGCCTGATAGCTGGAGGCAATGACCGCCCGCAAGCCGAAGGCCTCGTGCAACGGCGCCAACGCCATCAGCGAGATGATGGTGGTGCAGTTCGGATTCGCGATGATCTTGCGGGGGTGGATTTGCGCGGCTAACGGGTTGATTTCCGGCACCACCAGCGGCACGTCCAACTCCATCCGGAAGGCCGACGAATTGTCGATCACCACCGCGCCGGCCGCCGCCGCGGAGGGTGCGAATTCCTTCGAAATGCCGCCGCCCGCGCTGAACAACGCGATGTCCACGCCCGCGAACGAAGCATGCGTGAGTTCCTCAACCACAATCTCCCCGCCCCGGAATTTCAGGTGTTTGCCCGCCGAGCGGGCCGAAGCCAACAGCTTCAACTTGCCAAGCGGAAAATTCCGCTGTTCGAGACACAGGAGCATTTCCACGCCGACGGCACCCGTCGCGCCAACTATCGCCACATGAGGGAGGTTCATTTTTCAAAGACCGGCATTCCGCGCCGGGCCGCACACCATACCGCTTCCGCGTCCGCTGGCAACCGATTCGTGCAATTCGTGATGCGGGGGTGGGTTTAACGCGTCTTGCTGCGGAAAGTCATGCGCTCGTGATCGGAACGCAGCGTGGCAGTTTGTCGGGTCAGCCACCGCGACAACCTGGTGTCCGATCGGACAGCGAGTTGTCGCGGTGGTTAGCCGACTTCTCCCACATGCCAATTCATTCGACCGGCGCGACAAATATATTGACGGTCGTCCGGGAACATGTCGTGATGATGTTCAGATGAACGCACGCACAGCACTTCTTCTTTACCAACTGGAGTGGGCCTTGGACACGCTGATGCGGCCGACATGGCGGAATCTGGATTCCTCATTTGAATCCTGGACGTAATTGGCAAAGACGTCGCCAAATTCTCAGCAAATTCGCGAAAACCTTCGCCTGAAATGCCGCGACAACCGGGTGTCCGATCGGACACCCGATTGTCGCGCTTGGTTGGCGCTTGGGGAATATTTGGTGGGGGGAACTCATTTTGCTGGATTTTCCCGCAGGTTTTCGCTAGGAGGCGGGCATGAATGAATCCACCTCCAACCCGCCCGCTGCTCCCGCCAAAAAAGGTCTGCCCGTGCTCGGATGGGTGGGCATCGGCTGCGGCACGGTGCTGGTCATCGCGGTGGTGGTGGTGTCGCTGATGGTGGGTTGGTGCAAGCGGACCGTGGGTGGCCTCTCGGAGTTCAAGAACAACCCGGAAAAAGCCGCGGCGGAATTGATGGTGAAGATGAACCCGGATCTGACGAAGATTTCGCAAGACGATGCCAAAGGGGAGATGACCATCCGGACCAAGGACGGGCAGGAGATGACGCTGAGTTACAAGGAGGTGACCGAAGGGAAATTCACCGTGAAAGACGCGCAGGGGAACATCGCGCAAGTCGGCAAGTCGGATCTATCGACGGTTCCCGCGTGGGTGCCGCGGGTGCCCAAGATGAAGAGCACGACGGGGTCCTACCTGAATCAGAAAGAAGGGCAGATTGCCGGTTTCTACAGCGCCACCACGGATGAGTCTAGCAACGGGCTGGAGGAATTTTTCAAGCTGGAGGCGGGCAAACTCAAAATGCCCGAAGCCGTCCGCACGTCCTTCAACACGGACGGCGTTGAAAACCGGATTCTCACCTACGAGGGGGACGGGCGCAAGCTCTCTATCATCATCACCGGCAAGCCCGGGGAGGATTTGCAGGTCAATGTGAGCTACGAGGAGGAGAAGCAGGATTGAGAAGCGGCGTGTGACTCGTGTTTCCAGATGGCGCGGCCTCGCTGAGAATGCCTGCCCAAGGAGCACCAACATCCGGCTCAGAGCAAACCGATCCCGACCGCCGATCCGACTTGCCTTGGGCAGCCCGTTGACTGCCCTATGTCTGCGGCCTCATCGAGGCCGCGTCACCCCTCAGCACCTGGCTACTCGGCCAGCATGTCGCGGAAGACTTCGATGTTAGACGCTTCGAACCTGCGCAGGGCGGGGCGGAAATCGGTGACGGCTTGGCGGCGTTTGACGGCTTCGAGCGCGGCGATAATTTCGGGTTTCGCCTGCTCGAAAGAGCGGGGCTCGGCGGGCTTGCGGCCAGTGACTTCGACGAGATGCCAGCCGAGCCGGGTGTTGACGAGGGCCGGGGTCTTGAGCGCCAACGCGAAAACCGGGGTGGTGAAATCGGCGGGCAGGCGGCTGCGGGACATCCAGCCGAGCGATCCACCGTTGTCCTTGGTGGCGGGATCCTCGCTGAATTCCTTGGCGAGGGTGGCGAAGTCTTTTTTTCCGGCGCTTAGATCGGCCAGGGCGGCGGCGAGTTTCGCCTTCGCCTCTTCCGGCGGGTGATCAAGCGTGGGGATGAACAGGTGGCGGGCCTCTACCCGCTCCGGTATTGTTAGAAGCTGTTGGTTTTCCGCAAACCATTGCCGCGCTTCCACGTCGCTGACCTTGGCGAGCGGGCCAATGCGGGATTCGACATATTTTTCCTGCTGGAGGTGTGCGGCAAGGCGATCGCGGAGGTCTCGTTCGCTGGCGATGCCTTGGGATTTCAGCGCGCTTGCCATGGCCTCCTGCGATTCAAAGCGTCCGCCAAACCGGAGCAGGCGCGCGTTGATTTCCTCGTCGCTGACCGTGAGTTGCGGGGCGTTGGCCTTGGCTTTGACCCGCAACAATTCGTGATCGATCAATTCATCGAGTGCGGCAACGCGGATGGTTTTCCGCTGGTCCGGGGTGAGCGACTCGATGGCTTTCCCATCAAGCCAGAGGCGATCGCTAACAGCTCGATCAAGTTGGCTGCGGGTGATTTGGAAATTGAAGACGCGGGCGACGACTCCGCCGGCTTTGGCGGCAGCGATGGCCTCCTGGCCGCGCGGGTTGGCACGCTCGATGTTGCGGCGCAGCGGGCCCTTGAACACCCACAGATCTCCTGCCAGATAGATGAGGACCACGCCGCAGAGCGCGAGACGCAGGGTGGTTTTTCCGATAGATGACATGAGGCGGAGCGCGGCGACCGGTGACCGCCACTACCTGATTTCCACCGTGGTGCCGGGGCGGATCAGGTTGGGCAGGCGGATGGCGTCCCAGTTGGCGAGCCGGATGCAGCCGTGGCTGCGGGCGCGGCCAATGGTTTCCGGGGTGCCCGTGCCGTGCAGGCCGATGCCCGGTTTGCTCAGGCCGTTCCAGATGACCCCGACCGGGCTGTTAGGTCCGGGCGGGATGTTGAGCGAGTCGCTGCCGCGCTTGCCGGTATCGAGCAATTGCGGGTCATAGCGCCAGTAGGGCAGTTCGACCATGCCGCGGAGATCCCAGGTGCCGAACTTGATGAATTTCGGCTGGCCGGGAGTGATGGGAAACGAGGCGATGAGGCCGTGGTTGGCACGGGTGACCCGGGTGGTTTCGGCGGCACCCGGTTCGGCGACGACCAACGCGGCCGGGGTGGCCTCGAAGATCCGGGCCTGGTTCATCTTGGTATCCACCACGACGTGGCGCTGGCTGAGGGCCGGGTCGGCCTCGTGGCGGATCTCGCTGAGTTTTTCGATGTAAAACGGCGTGATGTTAGGCACGATGATAGAGTCCCGGGCCTTGAGATTGTTCATTTTCCTGCTGCCGTTGAGGGTGACAAGATAGGTTTCATCGCTGTGATAGCGCTCGGCCATCAACTCGCCGACGCTGCGGTAGCTCATGCGCTTTTTCTTCGCCTGCAGGCTGGGTTTGGAGGGAAGGTCCGGATCCACCCAGTCTTTGACGACATCCGGCACAAAAGCGACGGCCAGCGGACGCGGGACGGCCTTGCGGGCGGCGGTGTTGACCGCGATCCAGTCGTTGACCGGGAAGCCATTGACTTCATTCCAGGAATACACGGCGAGCTCGGTGAAGCGGCCGGGTTTGCCATCGATCACACCGGGGCCGAAGTTCGCTTCATCGAGGAAAATCTGCAGGCGGAGGGCATCGTCGCCGGCGGGTTTCGCATCTAACGGGCTGGCGGGCGGGATGGTTTCACCGGGCGTCGGCGGTGCGCTGGGGGCCGGTGAGACCGCGCCGGGGATCCGCCGTGAAACGAGAACGGCCTCGCCGCCGTGCGGCGGGGCCTGGCGCACCGGGCGGGTGACGGGTTGCACGCTGGTTTGTTGGCCGAAAGCCGGGATCGCCGCGGTGAGCAGCAAAGGAAACACGAATCGAAGCATGAGGTGAACTTGGAATGGAATTAGACAGGTGCGTTGGCGAAGGCTTCAAGGCGCCCCGCGATGGTCGCGGGAACCACTGCGCGGACAAGGATATCATCTCCATCGTAGTCCGTCGAGAGCACCTTTGCCTCGCGGTGGAGCAGGCCGACCAGATCGGCGCGTAGCTGGGGGATCCGGTAATCCATGCAGCGCACGCGATCGGCCAAGACGACCGCGCAGGCTTTGAGCAAGGCGTCCATTCCCTGGCCGGTGATGGCGGAAATCGGGAGCACCTCGGGAAACTTCCATTCGAGCGCGACGCGTGCCGCAGGATCGGTCACCAAGTCGATTTTATTCAACACGGTGATGACTTGCTTGTCCTCCGCGCCAAGTTCCTTAAGCACCTCCAGCGTGGTGTCGTGGAAGCGTTCGATTTCCGGGGCCGTGGCATCCAACACATGGATGAGGAAAGTCGCGAGCACGGCCTCCTCGAGGGTGGCTTTGAAGGCCTCGACCAAGCGGTGGGGAAGATTGCGCACAAAGCCGACGGTATCGGTGATGAGCAACGCTTGTCCGTCGGGCAGGGCGATCCGCCGGGTGGTGGTGTCGAGGGTGGCAAAAAGCATGTCTTTGGCCATCACGTCGGCACCGCTGAGCCTATTGAGCAGCGAGGATTTGCCGGCGTTGGTGTAGCCGACAATGGCGGCGTGGGGAGTCTCGAGTTTTTCGCGTTCCTTGCGCTGGGTCTTGCGCTGTTTGCGGATGGTTTCGAGTTCGCGCTTGCAGCGGTCGATGCTCATGTTAGCGAGCCGGCGGTCCACTTCGATCTGTTGCTCACCCATGCCGCGGGCCGCACCGCCACCGCCCTGGCCTCCGGCACCACCGCCTTCGCGGTCGAGGTGGCCCCACATCCGTGCGAGGCGGGGCAGGGCGTATTGCATGCGGGCGAGCTCGACTTGCAGGCGGGCTTCTTTGGTCTGCGCGCGTTTGTTGAAAATATCCAGAATCACCTCCTCGCGGTCGATCACGCAGAGGTCGGCGAGTTTTTCCCACTCACGCTGCTGGGAAGGGGCGAGTCCGTTGTCGATCACGATCACGTCGCACTCATGGGCACGGGCAAGTTCGGCGATTTCCGCGGCCTTGCCGGTGCCGCAGAGGAATTTTTTATGCATCTCGCGGCAACGGGGGAGAACGGACTCGACGACCTCGATGCCGAGGGTTTTGACGAGTTCGCCGAGTTCTTCGAGCAGGGACTCCGCCTCGGTGGCCTCGCGGGGATCAAAATAAAAGCGCACCAGCAGGGCACGCTCGACCGCTTCGGGTTTCTCTCTGATTTCAAACATCCGCGGCAGAGGTAGCACGTTCCCCGCCCTCCGGCCATGGGAAATTTCCCCGCCCTGCGGCCCATCAGCGGTTTTCGTCGTGGAGCCAGCGCTCGTGTCCCCAGAGTCCCCAAACGATGCTGGCGAGACCCAGCGAGAGAAGCAGCGGTGGCAGTCCGATGGTCAGGCTGATGCCGATCGGCCCGATGGATCCGAGCACGTCGTCATTGATGAAATAGGGGGCAAGCACCAGGTAAAGCCGCGCCAGCAACAAGGCGATCGCACCCATGGCCATCATGCTGCCACCCCACGACTGGTGACTGCGGGCGAGTTTGACGGCGGCGAGACCGAGCAGGCCGAGTCCGATGACACCCAGCACGTCAAACAGCAGACCGTTTTTCAGGATGATTTCATGTAATGGATTCATGGGGGGAGTAGGAGCGGGCTTGAGCGCGGGGGCGCGGTGCGGGTGAACTGAAGATTTTCGCGTGCATGGCCAGACCGAGGCCGAAAAGCAACCACCCGGTGTTCATGACAGCCATCCTGACCAAGTGCCAGGCCACGACGGTGGCGGCGCTGCCGTGGTAATGTCTGCCCGGCAAGTAGTTCTCAATGACTCCAGCCGCGAAAAGTGGCATGATCACGGCATAGCCGAAGCCAAGTAACAGCGCTCCCGCGACCAACAATCTCGCCGTCCAAACGCCGGATGTCTTGGCCAGACGCCATGCGATGAGCATCAGAAATACACCCATCACGATCAGAAAAACCGGGCGAACCGCCGCGATGGAACCCAATGCTAAAAAACCGCCGTCGCTCATTTCGGCAGACTGTCGTCACGTCATAACTCGTTTAGCAACAATTATTAATAAAGGATCGCTTGGATATGAACGCTTCCGTAAAACTCCGAAACCTTGATGAACGGCAGCTTGTTGAAATTTGATATTTCCAAAATTCCGGCTGCTGAAGCCCGCATTCTGGGGATCTGTCATGTTCCGAGGGGCTACGGAGGGGGGGAAATGGAGGCGATGCGTCCGTTGATGGGTGTCATGACTCCGGATTTCGCGGAAAAATTTTTCTTTTGCGGGAGAATTTTCGGGCGTGTTTGGTTTCGACTCTTGCGGGTGGCGGTGCCGCCGCCTATGCCATGCGCGCCATGTCCGAAGCCGCCACTCCGCAACAACCCCAATCGACCGAAGCCGAATTGATCGCCATCCGCCGCGAGAAACTCGCGAAACTGCGCGATCTGGGCATCGACCCGTTCGGTTCGCGGTTCGAAGTGACCACCACGCCCGGCGAACTCCGCGCGAATTTCGAGGAGGGCCGTGCGGTGAAAATCGCCGGCCGCATCATCGCCCTGCGCGACATGGGGAAATCCGTGTTCTTCCAACTCGGCGACGTGCTCGGCTCGATCCAAGGGTATCTGGGCATCAAGAATCTAACTGACGAGCAGGCCGCCGCATGGAAATGCCTCGACCGCGGCGACTGGATCGGCATCGCAGGCGAAACCTTCCTCACCCGCACCGGCGAGCCGACGGTGAAAGTGGAATCCTTCACCGTGCTGTCAAAATCGCTGCGGCCAATGCCCGACAAGTTCCACGGGCTGGCCGACCGCGAGACGAAATACCGCAAGCGCCACCTCGATCTGATGGGCAACCCGGAGAGCGCCACGCTGTTTGTGACGCGTTCGCTGATGCTGGCGGAAATCCGCCGTTTCATGCAGGACCGCGGGTTCCTCGAAGTCGAAACCCCGATGCTCCAGGATATCCCTGGCGGAGCCGCCGCCCGACCGTTCGAGACCCACCACAACGCACTCGGCATGCCGCTAACACTCCGCATCGCCCCGGAGCTTTTCCTCAAACGCCTGCTGGTGGGCGGCTTCACCAAGATTTTCGAGCTCAACCGGAACTTCCGCAACGAAGGCATCTCGCGCCGCCACAACCCGGAGTTCACGATGTTGGAAGCCTACTGGGCGTTCTCCGACTTCGAGGAAATGGCCATGCTCGTCGAGGACCTGACCTGCCATCTCGCGGAAAAATTCTGCGGCGGTCTGAAGATCGAGCACATGGACGACGAGGGCAACCTCATCCGCACCATCGACCTCACCCGCCCGTGGCGCCGCGCCAACTATCACGATCTCATCATGGGCGTGGCCGGCGCGGACTTCTTTGATCTAACACCCGCGCAGCGCCGTGCGAAGTGCGACGAACTGGGCGTGCAGATTTCCACAGAAATGGAGGACTTCGAGGTCATCCAACAGGTTTTCGAAAAGAAGGTCGAGGAACACACCTTCGATCCCTGTTTTGTCACCCGTGTGGCCAGCGAACTCGTTCCGCTGGCCAAACTCACCCCCGGCGGCAAAACCGTGGAGGTCTATGAACTCATCATCAACGGCCAGGAAATCTCCCCCGGCTATTCGGAGTTGAACGACCCGGATGTCCAGCGCCAGCGCCTCGAACACCAGGCCGGCGGCGAGGAGGAACAAAAGGTGGACTACGATTTCATCGAAACCCTCGAACACGGCATGCCCCCCGCCGGCGGCATCGGCATCGGCATCGACCGCCTGGTCATGATGCTAACCGGCGCGCCGACCATCCGCGACGTGGTGCTCTTCCCGCTGCTGAAGAGGCGGGAGTAGTTTGGGGCTTGCATTATAAGTCCCATAGGACCTATAGGTCTTATAGGACTTATGAGTGAATATGACCACTTCCTCCCCCCGCACGGCAACTACCGTGAACTCCTCTCCTATCAAAAATCGGAGGTCGTCTATGACATCACCTACCGTTTCGCCCATCAGTTCCTCGCCAGGGGCGACCGCACCATCGACCAGATGGTCCAGTCCGCGCGCTCCGGAAAGCAGAATATCCTGGAGGGCAGCAAAGCCTCCGTGACCTCCAAGGAAACCGAGATCAAACTCACCAACGTGGCCCGCGCCAGCTTGGAAGAATTGCTCGACGACTACCGCGACTTCCTGCGAGTGCGCGATCTCGGCACTTGGGAAAAGGACTCGGAGCAAGCGCTCTTTGTGAGGAAACTCGGCGCTAGAAATCCTCAGTCCTACGAAATCTACCGCGAGTTCGTGGAGACCCGCCCGCCGGAAGTCATCGCCAACATCGCCATCTGCCTGATCCACCAGACCAACTACCTGCTAGACCAACAGCTCCGCCGCCTGGAAAAAGACTTCCTCAAGGACGGCGGCCTGCGCGAACGCATGACCCGCGCCCGCCTCGAAGCGCGCCAACGACCGCCGAAACCATAGGACCCATAGGACCCATCCGTCCTATTTCTTCTTCCCGCTGCGCAGCACCACCAGCCTTTGCCCGGCGCGGGTGAAACCCATATAGAGCATCCGGGTGTGATCGCGGCGGAGGTCACCGCGTTCTTCGGCGGAGAACCGGAGGTCATCCTCGCTTTCCAACAGGTGATCCATACCTAACAAAATCACCACCGGGGCCTCCAGTCCGGTGGCGGCGTTGAGCGTGGTCAGCGTGCAAAACGCGTCCGGCGGGGTGGGACCGGATTTGGCGTCGTGGACTTGGCCGCGGCCGAGTTTGCGTTCCAGGGCGGCACGCAGTGGCGATTCGAGCGAGCTGTTAGCATGCAGGATGAGCAGCTTGCCGGGCGGTAATCCCCTATCCCGCAGGGCGAGTGCCTCGCTCGTCGCACGGGCGATTTCATCCTGCGCCGTGGGCACCTGCAATTCCACTGGAGATGCCCCCACCTCGGCGATGGCCGCAAGCTGGGCATCATCCGGCACGTTCAGATCCGTCTCGTTCTCTGTGGGATCCCGGCGGCCTTGGTAAAACTCGCGGGCATAGTGCAGGATGGCGCGCGTGTTCCGATAGGCCTGTAAGAGTTTGGTCGTGCGGCCGCGGACATCGATGCCCGCCGCGATCCATGACTGGCGCCGCCGCAGAAATCCCTGGGTGGGATCGGCCGCCAGGAACAAATGCCCGCCAGGCTTGAGCGCGACACTGACGATCTCGAACCAGGCCTTGGCGAAGAACTGCGCCTCATCCACGAACACCGCGTCATAGCAGGGAAATGGCAGCCTGTTCCTCACCACCGCCGCCTCGTGGAAACGCAACGCGATGTTATGCCAATCGGTGGCGCCGTGAGTCTTCAGTTCATTCTGATAGGTGCGGAACAGCAACCACATTTCCTCGCGCTGATTGCCACGAAACGAGGTTCCGCGGCCGACGCGGTCTGCTGCCAGATACAGCTCCCTCTTGAGCAGCCGGTGGTCTTTGATCCAGCCGATCTCATCAGTTAGAAAAACCGTCGAGAGCTTTCCCAGCGCTGGGAATGACTCTTTAAGCCGCGACACGGCGCGCTCGATGTCCGAGGGCCACCACATCTTCTCTTCCCAGGAGCCGAGGCACTTCGCCGCCCATTGGAAAAAGGTGGTGCATGCAAGGTTTTCCGGCAGATCCGCCAGACGCCTCGAGCGGCGCTCGAGTTCGTGGCGGAGTGGTTTGTTATGGGTGAGAACCAGCACCCGCGCCTCCGGATGGAGCCTGGCGGAAAGCAGCGCGCGGTAGAGCAACACCAAAGACTTTCCGCTGCCTGCCACGCCGGTGACCAGACGCACCGAGGCCGCCGCTTCACCGACGATTTCCTCCTGCTGCGGCAGCAATTCGAGGTCGTTTTTCACGCAACATTCCTGATCAAAATCCAAAAAACACGGCGGCAGATCGGGCGCGATGTTGCGCGCCACCGGGACGCGGGCAACGAACGAGGCCGGCACCTCGGACTCCGGGGTGAAGGCCCGCCGCAGGTGGTGCAACCCGGGCTCGGGTAACACCGCCGCAGCCAGCGCTTCCAAGCGCCGCGTGAAATGCGCGGCCTGCACCTGATACAAGCCGAGATATGAGGTCTGCGTTTCCCCGCTGCGCAGCAGCACCACCTCGTCCACCGTGCCCGCACTCACGTTGGGAAACACGACCAAACGCTTCAGCGGCAGGTCGCCCGCCAGCGGACCTAACAAATCAGTGGCGCGGGCGACGAATTTTTCCAACAGCCCGCTCTCCATCCGTCCGAGATCCTCGGGGTGCAGGGCCTCATCCTGTTGGAAAAAATCCCCCTGCAGCGCGGACTCGGCCAGTTGCTGGGTGGTTTCCGCCACCTGGATGAGAAACGCGTGACGCTCGCGCCAGACGAGAAAAACATGGGGGCGCTTGGCGGACCGGTGCTCCAGCGATAGCCAGGCGGTGAAATCATCGGGCAGGCTTTTCAATACCCGGCAGAAGGCGCGGAAGGACCGGCTTGTCTTGTTAGGTTTGCCATACGGCTTGGCCGGAATGATTTTTGCCATGGCTTCAGGGGGACGCTTTGCCGGCGGCATCGAGCAACGAGAGGGCCACCGCCGCATGTTCGTTGTGGCCGGCGTTTCTTCCTAACCATTTCCGGAAGCGTGCCGAATGGATGAGAACCACCTTGGTCCGTGCGCGGGTGACGGCGACGTTGAGCCGCTGCGGATAGGTCAGGAACGCCCCCAACCGGTTCATGAAGTCCTCGTCGGAAACCACGAAGGAAACAATCATCGCCTCACGCTCCTGGCCTTGGAAGCGCTCGACGGTGTCCACCGTGAGTTGCTCAATCTCCGGCCATGTCGCGAAGCGCTCGAAGCGCAGCAAACCCCGCACCCGTGCCGCCTGCGCCCGGAACGGCACGGGTGCGCCGATCTCCCCGGGATGAGTCCCTCCCACCAGCATTTCCTCGATCAACTCCGCCACTTCGTCCGCCTCCTCGGGAGAGGACACCCGGTTGCCCTGGTGATCGATCTCGATGCGGACCAGCGCCGGCTCGGGACCTAACAACCCCGGGCGCCGGAGGGAGGATTTCAGGGTGAACCGGCGACCCGCGTTGGCCGGGGCGGCGACCAGTTCTCCCTGATAGAAATTCTCCGACGGCCAGCGGGTGAGCGGCTCGTTGAGCCGATAGGTGGTGTTGAGCATGGTGTGGCCGCCGTGCTTTGCCAGGCGGGCGAACACCGAATCCTCCGCGGCATCGGCAACGGGCCGCTGCACGACGGGCGGCAGTTGCTGACGGTCGCCGAAGAAAAACCACCGCTGTGCCCGCAACATCGGCATGATCGCCGCTTCCACGCGCATCTGGCTGGTTTCATCGATCACCGCCACATCGAAGCGCGCCTCGCTGGCGCGACCCGAAAACAACGCGAAGGGCGTCGCCCCGATCACATACGGCCCGTCATGATCTAGCAGAAGAGTGTCCGCGAAACGATCCCTAAACTCGATTCCCGCCGCATCGTGGGGAAATGGGTCGGATATTTTGAAAACCGGACAATCCACCAGGGTCCCCACCTTGCGCAATGCATGATGGATGGCGCGGTGGGTGAAGGCGGTTAGCAACACACGCTGTCCCTGCCCCACCAATTCCCGCACCAGGCATGCCAGCGCGTGGGTTTTCCCGGTTCCCGGAGGCCCTTGGATCAGATGGAAACGCTCCGCCGCCAAACACATCGCAACCGCATCGACTTGCGAATCGTCCATGCCGGAGTGCTCCAGCGCCTCGGCGAATTCACCGTGCGCATTGAGGTCCACGTCATCCCCCGCGCCATCTAACAACGCCGGCAGCACCACCTCGCGGCCGTGAGTGGTGGCCGCCAACTCGTCGAGCGCCCGGAGGTAAAAATCCATCAGATCGGTCAATTCCTCATCCAGGGTCCAGCCGTCCCGGGTGTGGACACCGGCATCTTGGGGAACGGTCACACTCAAGCCTTTTGCCGTGAGTCCAAGAAACATGGCTTCGATGAAATCCGGGCCGTCCGGGTCGTTGCGGCTCAGCCGCACCCGGTCGCCTTCGCGGAACAGCGCCATGTCCTCCGCGGACGGGTGAAAATGGATCAGCAACCGGTTGCGCACGGTTTCCACTTCGGAAACCGCCAACCAGCCGATCGCCCGGTTGGCGAGGACCCGCTCGGGCAGCGGTTTCGCCCACCGTTTGCGAGCGTTTTCCCAGCCATGACGCGCTTCGGCCCGGACTTGTCGTTCAAGACCGCTGCGGAACTCCTCTGCCTGATTTATCGGAAAGATGCTGCACACTTCCAAAAAATCACCCTGCGGGAAAGCGTGATTTCAAACCCGATTCCGTCTCCCCTCCTGAAACCACGATCACCGTTCGGAAACGCCCTATTCCCCCGATTTTCCTAAAAACTCGCCCGGCGAGAAAAAAACCTTGCGTGTTCGGGTGTCCCGTGGTGATCTCCCCGCCCGCCCACGGGGGTGGAACCACCAATTTCCCATTACGGCCATGGCCTACGCAGTGATCAAAACCGGCGGCAAGCAATACCGCGTCCAACAAGGCACCCGCTTCGATGTCGACAAACTCGACGTGGAAGTGGATGACGTCCTCCAATTCGACGTGTTGCTCGTCGGTGAAGGCGACAGCGTGAAGATCGGCGCGCCGATTGTGGAAGGAGCCTCGGTGCTCGTCAAAGTGCTCAGCCAATACCGCGGGCCCAAGGGCGTGGCCTTCAAATTCAAGCGCCGCAAGGGATTCCACAAGACCAAGGGTTTCCGCCGCAGCCTGACCCAGCTCGAGGTTACCGAGATCGCCGGTTGATCATCCACCACTCACCCACCTACTTCCATGGCCCATAAGAAAGGACAAGGCTCCGTCAAGAACGGTCGCGATTCACGCAGCAAACGCCTCGGCGTGAAAAAATTCGGCGGCCAGGCCGTCATCGCGGGCAACATTCTCATTCGCCAGCGCGGCACGAAAGTGCATCCCGGCCTCGGTGTCGGCATGGGCCGTGACCACACGCTCTTCGCGCTCGTCGATGGCAAGGTCAAATTCGACCAGGAGTCCCGCCGCGTGAACGTGGTGGTGGCCGCCGCCAACTGAGCGCTTCCGCAACAAGCTTTTCCCAACAAGCCGCCTCCCCCGCAGGGAGCGGCTTTTTTGGTGGCTGGATCCCAGGAAGAATCCAATCCCTGACGGTTCAGGCATGCGGCGGGGTTTGGTGGAACACCCCTCGATTTCTAACAATAGATCGCCGCGGCAATTGTCCGCTGCAAAAAAAAGCCCGGCATTCCAGCTTGTCAGTTGCGGGCCTGAAAATGACACTCACGAAAGCAGCTCTCTCATGACCCATACCACACCCTGCCGCAGGTTCAGCCTGCATCCCAGCATCGGCGTGACCTTGCTGTTATGCGCCGTCTGGGTTGGACCGCTGGTGCTCGGTTGGTATGGCGGTTGGCAGTGGACCGTGGCCGGCTCGCTGGGTGTCGGACTGGTGATGGCATATGGCACCTTTTACCCGCACAGCCGGTTGTTCGGCCCCGCCACCCGCAGCTTCCCGACCGCGGAACGCACCGTGATCCTTACCATCGACGACGGACCCTGCGCCGACACGGAAGAGATGCTGCACATCCTGGCGGCCCATCGGGCGCGGGCGGTGTTTTTCCTGATAGGTGAACGGGCCATGCAACGCCCGCATGACGTCCAACGCATCATCGCTGCCGGCCACCTGATCGGCAATCACACCCATACCCATCCGGCCTATTGGTATTGGAGTTTCCCGCCGTGGCGCCAACGCCGGGAACTGACTCAATGCCAGCGCGCGTTATCCTCCATCAGCGGATCTGAACCCGGACTGTTTCGTGCCCCGGTGGGCATGCGAAACCCCTACTGCAACCTCATCGCCGCCGAGTTCGCCCTTGAAGTCATCGGCTGGCAGACCCGCGGCTTTGATGGGGTGGATACCCCGCTGGAAAAAATCATCTCCACGATCCGTCGCAGTCTGAGCCCCGGGGCCATTGTGCTGTTGCATCAAGGAATGCCGCACTCGCCGGAGATCCTGCGGCGGGTGCTCGATGTGTTAGAAAAGGACCGGTGGACCCCCACCCTGCCGGAGGTCTGGCTCAGCGCCGCGCCCTCCGCCGCAACACCCCCAACCAGTTGTTGAACGGCGCGCGGCCCCACAGCGGCGTGAATTCACCGCTGGATTTCACCCGAGCCAAGCGATCAGGATTCCCAAGTATTGATGCGCCCTCGGGGTGTGGTGATGTTTTCACAAACCTGCTCTAGACAAGCCGCATTGAATTGTTCGGAATGCTTCCAATGAAAGCCGGAGTCAGCCGAGGGATTGTCTGTGCCATCATGGTCGGCTTGCTGCCGGCGTGTGTGTCCGTGCCGCGCGAGGATGCGAGTGCCGTGGAGGCCTTGCAAAAAGCGGGACTTCCGCAAGCAGAGCTGTTGCTGCGGCAGGCGAGGCGGCTGGATGAGGATTCCGACGCAGCGGCGGTCTTCCGGCTGCGTGCAGCGGAAATCGCATGGGGCGAGTTGGGCGGGCACCGCAGTGGGGTGGTAAAAAACGTGGAAACACTGCCGATGGAGCAACAGCAGGCATTGAAAATCCTCGCCCGCTCGGCAGAAGAGCTTGCTCCGGTATTTGTCGGGAAAGGGCGGGAGCGGGAACGGAATTTCCACTACGCCGGGCGCAGCTACCGCGTCGAGGCGGCGCGCGATGCCAACTCCGGGGTCTATGCTCCCGCGCGGCTGCACTCAGTGCGACCGGCTCGTGATGTCCCGCGCACGTTGATGGCCCATTGGTTTGAGGAAACTGGAGCCGGCGCACCGCTCTCACCGAAGTGGTATCAACCGAAGGAAAGTGGTATTGATCGCTTCGTCTCATCGCGCGGCTACATCGAACCGCTGACCGCCGTGCTCGCCTTTTCAGGCCCGGCGAAACCGGGAGTGCCGCGCTTGGCTACGCTCACGGCCTATGATCCCACGGCGGTGAGCCGCGTGCGCCTCGGGGGGGCCGAGTATCCGCTCGCAGCGGATTTCACCGCCCCGATTGTGGATCGGACACGGGATATCAGTGAATTAAGGCTGGCACTCGTCGGGCTTTTTCGCCCGGATGCCAGTGACGCTTCGCTCGTGATGCTTCAGCCCTACGACTCGAAACGCATCCCCGTCGTCCTCATCCACGGGCTGAACTCTCACCCGCGGATGTGGCGGAACGTGGTGAATGAACTCAGCGCCGACCCCCAGTTGCGCGGGCGATTTCAATACTGGGTTTTCCAATACCCGTCGGGTTGGCCGATCAGTTACTCCGCCATGCGCTTGCGCGAGGAGCTTGCAGCGCTCAGTCGCATCGTCGGTCCTCAGCATGACATGGTTTTAGTCGGCCATAGCATGGGCGGGCTACTTTCGCGGATGCAGGTCATTTCACCAGGGCGCTCGCTTTGGAATGCGATTCTCAGTGACGATTCGGAAAGAGTTTACGCCACGATGCCAGCCGATCACATCGTCAAACGCTCCCTGCTCTTCCAGTCGAACAAGCAAATCGGACGCGTCGTATTCATCGGCGTCCCGCATCGAGGCAGCTCCTTGGCGGACATGACATTCGCGGGTGCCTTCTCTCGCTTGATCCGGCTCCCGGGCCGCTTTGTAACTGCGCTTACCGATTTGCCCGAGGCATTCATCGAAAACCGACCGGTCACGAGTATTGCCGGACTTTCGCCGAGCAATCCGCTTTTCGAAGCATTGGAAAAGACTCCCATCGAGGTTCCTCATCACTCGATCATCGGCGACCGCGGGCGGGGCGATACCCCCAACAGCTCAGACGGTGTGGTGCGCTATAGCAGTTCTCATCTAGCGAGCAGTCAGTCTGAACTCATCGTGCCGGGACCGCACGGCTCTTACGACATGCCGCAGACAATCGCCGAACTGGAGCGTATTCTTCAGTTGCATCTCAAGTCCATCGGCAACGTCCGGCCGCCGCATACCAAGTCTCCACCGGCCCCCAAGCGCTAGTTTGTGGCCAGCACGCCGTTAATCCGCCTTGGGCCATGGCGGCCACCACCTTGCCCGGACGACGGCTACGCCTCACATCATTGAGGTCGGCGTTGGCAAATTCGTCTGTGAAATCTTCAGGCCTGGGAGCGTTCGGTCACGCACCCACACTTCCAACGCCCGCTTCTAACACACCAGGATTTGTGGGTAAAGACCAGGGTCCGGCCACCGGCTCTTGCAACGGCCTTCACCTCAAATGCAAATTCCTAGCAGTTTCTTGTGGACTCACTGTTTTCGCTCAGCGCTACCCGCAATCAATCGCCGCGAATCCTTCACCGATGTAATGCGCGTGAAAGCATGGTGTCAGCGGCGACGGGTAGGATCGTCACGTAAGGCCAAAGCACCCACCGGGGCGCGGCGGCACACCAAAGCAAACCAAACCAAACCGCAATAACCTCATCACACAGATTATGAAGACATCATCGTTCTGGACTAAAGACCAACCCGCTCCCGGCTCTACCGTGGCGAAAACCGAAGCCGCTCTGCCACGCATCGAGCGCGACTTTTCAGCGGAAAAATACACCGTCCCCTCAGCTCGGCCCACAGAGCCGGATCGGCAAAAC
>Ga0268284_1000823_pt1 | contig 18447 bp, 14 predicted proteins | sample saktaG_14_FD_190137 | JGI IMG/M metagenome (GOLD analysis project Ga0268284, IMG submission 190137) | Saline water microbial communities from Sakinaw Lake, British Columbia, Canada - sak_2013_06_06_40m | ecosystem: Environmental > Aquatic > Non-marine Saline and Alkaline > Saline ...
GGCCCTGGCGGAGATCGGCTTCAAACCCTTCGATTTCTCGCAGGCCGGGGTTTACGGCGATGCAACATGGAAACAGTTGGCCACCGCGCGCCACTATCCACCGTTCGAGATCCCCCCTCCTCCACCTCCGCCCTAACCACCGCGTAAGGGATGTGCCAAGCACCCGCGCCCAATCATGGCGCTTGGGTTCTTTGCGCCTCACGCCCATTCGCATCACCTTAAGGAGGGAGGACGTCTCGTCCTCCATTGGATACGGGACGAGACGTCCCTACTCCTTATGGCATCAGCAGATCCTTTGCGGACCCTTGTGAAAATTCCGTTTCGGCCAGAGCCAACAAGCAATATCCATCATCCGCACCTTAAGTTGACGCGAATGGCCTCATGCCCAGGCGCACCCTTTTGGGCAAGATGCCCATCCACGATCCCCTGCCCCGCCACTTTCCCCTTTCCCGCGCGGAACCCCGGACTTAGGGTCCCGCCCAGATGAGCACCTGCGGCCCGAAAATCACCATGGACCCGGCATCCCACCGGAGCCACAAGCCTGCCTGGCTCAAAGTCAGACTGCCGAACAACCCGGAATTTTGGTCCACCAAGGCGCTCGTCACCGATCTGAAACTGGTGACCGTCTGTGAGGAGGCGCAATGCCCGAACCGTTGGGAATGCTGGAGCCAACGCACCGCCACCTTCATGATTGCCGGGGAAAAATGCACCCGTGCCTGCGGGTTTTGCGCCATCAAAACCGCCAAACCCGACCCCCTCGAAGCCGACGAACCGCAACGCGTCGCCGAGGCCACCTGCCGCATGGGTCTGCGCCACGTGGTCATCACCGCGGTCGCCCGTGATGACCTGCCCGATGGTGGCGCGGGGCATTTCAAGCAAACCATTGAAGCGGTGCGCGCGGCCAATCCGCAGACCATCATTGAGGTGCTGGTGCCGGACTTCAATGACCGGGACGAGGCCTTGCGCTCCGTGATGGAGGCGCGCCCGCACATTTTCAATCACAACCTTGAAACGGTCGAGCGACTGACGCCGTTGGTGCGATCGCGCGCCCGATACCGGCGCAGTCTAACAGTCCTGAAGAAGGCCAAGGCGATGGTCCATGGGGTGGTGGCCACCAAGAGCGGCATCATGTTAGGTCTGGGTGAGCTGCGCGAGGAAGTGTTGCAGGCCTTCGACGACCTGCGTGCCCACGACGTCACAGTGCTGACGCTCGGGCAATACCTCCGGCCGACCCCCAAGCACCTGCCGGTCATCGAATATGTCACGCCGGAAGCGTTCGCCGAATACAAGGAAATCGCCCTTGAAAAAGGCTTTCGCCACGTCGCCAGCGGGCCACTGGTGCGCAGTTCCTATCACGCCGCGGACTTCCGCCCGGAACTCGACGTGCTCGCCGCCATCGAAGCGGCGGTCGCAACCACAGTGGCTGCGGTAGCTTGCGGCAAGCCGTGACCGTAGCGTCCTGCTGCGGGGAATGGCAGCCAACCCCGACTTTAGTTAGATACTCCATCAGATCGCGGATCGAGGATCATGAAAGTGGCTGGCGCGTCCCGCGCCAGACCGTGCAGGTGGCGTCCCGCCACCAAGTCTCTGTAACGACGGAGCGCGAGTCTCCAGGGCCGCCGGAGAAAGAACCGCAACACCCGGCGGCCTATTGCTGCACCCCCGGCCGGGCATGCGCGCCTAGTGAAGGGCCAGGCATCGGAGCGCGGCCGTCCCGGCTGCGAGGGACGACAGGCGTCATCACCCAAAACAGTTAGATCCAGCCCGCGCCGGAGGGGCTTGTCCCCCGGCCGGAAGAGGTCCGGAAAACACTTGGAAACAACCACGCGGCTGGGACCGTGAGGGGCTCGAAGCGCTTGCCACGGTCTGTTTCTTCGTGGGCGGCACCATGTGCCCCTGCCTGCTGCGTTCCGAGGGCACAAAGCCCTCGGCGACGCCTTGGTGTGACGCGAGTCCTGATAGAGGTTCGGCGAATCCGGATGGTTAACCGAACCGTATCGGGCGTCTGCGCCTGTCGTGACTTGGTTTCTTGGCATGCGCCGATGCGATGACTGCTCCCCAACAGGCGGGACGCCCGTTTTGCATGACAGCCGGGACGGCTATCCTCCTTAACTTGACGCGCATGCCTGCCGGGGTCGAATGCGGATGAACCGATTCGATTCCGTGGTATTCGGCCGCGTTGCGGCCTCGACTATGGCTAGCTTTCTTTGCAATCTCCATGTTCGGGTTCGCACTGCTTGTTTCAGCCGTATCCGTGGAGTGGCTCACTGCGCTTGCGCTTGCACACGCACGAAGAGCTTGCCGCCAGCCGGGGGAGGATCCGTGAGCGTGACCTCCACGGTTTCGACGCCGTCAACAGTTCCGGTGACGGACTGCGTCGCGGCAGCGGCGGGCCAAGCCAGCAGATCGGTGGAGGTATGCACGGTGTAGGTGAGACCGCTGGCCGCAAGCCGGGTATAGCTGAACTTGCCTGTTAGCCCGGCGAGCGGCGCGGTGACCGGGTTGACCGACGAGCCGAGGGTGGGATTGAGGCCGAAGGCGAATTCATGTTGGTTGCTCATCCCGTCGTGGTCCGCGTCGCCGGTGGGCATCTTGTTAGTGCCAGCGGCGAAGGTGAAGCGGCTGAGCCAGTTCGCATACGGGACAGGCGGAACGGGATCGAAGAAGAATCCCATGTGTGCGGTGTTGTCAGGGCCGGTTAGGATGACCTTGATCTTGACATTGCCGGTGATTTTCCACTGCAGCCATACCCCTTGGTCGAACGGGGTGGCCAAGTTCTGAGTGTCGAGGAGCGCGTCGCTAACAGCATCTCTGATTTCGATCTTCTCTCGTCTGACGATCGAGTCCGCATCCTCGAAATACATCGCCATCAGGTGCGGCTCGTTGTCGGTGAGGTTCAAGACGATCGTGTTGTTGGTATCCCCTACATCCGGCCAGAAATACCAGCCTGAAGCGATTCTCGCGGTATAGGGCGCCACCGGAAGCTGCAAGTCTCTTGGAGCTATGGCGGCGGCGGGTGAACGCCAGATATAGGGGTGGAAGCCCGGGTAAGTGAGGCTCGACACATAACCGGGCAGGGCGGAGATGGCCACCTGATTGCTGCCCAGCATGAGATAACCCTCAGAGCCGTAAATTTTCGCTCCGGATGAGGTGTTGATCCAGGTGCCCTGCGTGGTGGTGTCCCTCTGCACGAAAGTGGCGGTCGAACAGAACGCATGGGATGCGCCGAGCAAGAGCAAGCCCAGCACGGCACCGCGAGTGGCAGCCTTACCGTGAAGCTGGCGCTGGCATGACCGGGTGGGGGATGAGTTGGAATCGGGGATGGTTGTTTTCATGTTGTTGGATCATAGGTTGGTTGTTAGCAGGGAATGGCTCTGGAGATAGCGAGGCATGACCGGTCATGGTATTGGGGGTATTGGAATTGTGGAAGAGGGAGTTGTCAAAGGCGCCGGGGTGTAAAGAGTGACTCGCGCAAAGCCGCAGAGGCGCAAAGGAAGATGGGATTCATGGCGCTTATTGTGTTAGATGAATTGGATTCATGTCCCGGAATTCGGGCGCAAATGGCTTGGTTCATATTCGGTGATTTTTGATGATTCGCGCGGGCGGGAGCGTCAACCATAGGACGAATCCTGGGTTGCGCGGCCTGCGCCGCGGCGCTGACGGCTCCCCAACAGGCGGGACGGCCAATCCTGTTCACTTGCACCTGGGTTGGTATGAGAGGCTCCGGGCAGGATGCCCGGGCCACCTGTGGCGCGGGCATCCTGCCCGCCGCCCTCTTCCTGCCCCATTCCGGCATTGGACTAAGTGAACAGTATTGGCCGGGACGGCTGTTTTCCAATGTGGCATCCTTCAGTTGACGCACATGCCGGGGTGGGTAGGAGCCGACACTTCCCGTGCTGTCGAGAGTCATCGGCGAGTTCCAAGCAGTGCCTCTGACGTCGGTGGCACGCACGTATTTGAGGTCGCGGTTGGTGACGTCCCAGTAGCTGATGGCCGGATTGCCATTGACCACCGTCAGCGAGGAGTCCCAGCCGACATAACCCGCGCTGTCGGGAGTCACCGGCACGCCCCCCCAGGTCGTGCCACTGGCGTCGGTGGCGCAAAGGAATTTGAGGACGCCGTTGGTGTCGTCGCAGTAGCTGATGGCGGGGTAGCCGTCGACCACCGCCAGCGAATTGCTGCCCGCGTCGTAGCCCGGCTTGTCGAGAGTGACTGGCTGCGAAGTGAACGCAGCCAGTTTGCCGCCGAATTGGATATTGGTTGAAGAAGTCACTTGGGCGGTGGCTTGTGGCGGGAACGTGGAACTGCCAGGTGCCAGTGAGAGCGTAACTACAGGCGTTGCTGCAAATGCGTGCGGGAAGGCAACACTGAAGGAGGCCTGCCCGAAATCGAAGGTCAGCCCCGCGCTGTCCACCATGCCGGATTGCGGCGGCTTGACCAGGGCACTGAATCCGATCGCCCCGGAGGCGATCTGGGCGGAACCCACGGCACCGGCGGCGATGTTGCCGCCCTGCACCGCGTTGGCGGCGAGTTGGGTGCTGCCAATGGCGCCGGCGGCAATACTCGCCGAGCCGACCGCGCCGGCGGCGAGTTTGGTGCCGGTGATGGTGCCATCAGGCACGTTGGCGTCCATCATCGCGTAACCGACGGCGGCGATGCGCTGGTCGGGTGTTAGAAGTTGGAAGCCGTGGGTGCCGTCATCGAACCAGACGCGCAGGCGGACGTCCAGGCGGGCGAAGACGCTGTACGGGATGGCGGTCATGTGGGGCAGCGCGGTGTTTCCTAACAACACCGAATAGAGACCCTTGGTGACTGGCAGCGTCACTGCGGCGGCCGGTTCGGAACCGGCGCTGCCGGTGCCGTCGTTGCTCCACAAGGTCGCGGAGCTGCCGCCGTCCACCAGCGCGAACTTGAACTGGCCGCTGCCCTCGAAGTTCACCGCAGGTGTGCCGAGGGCAATGCGGCCCTGATAGTTGATGAGCTGCGCGATCTGGGGAAGCGGTGCGCCCTCGACCCGGAAGGCGGCGTTGGCCGCGAGCAGGGAGCCGTTCCAGGGATCGGCGGGCAGGGCGGCCACCGCCTGCTGCTGGCGGAACGGCACCTCGTTCCCGCTGGTGTTGACGAACCATCTGCAATCGACGGTTTGCGCCGGCAACGCGGTCAACTCGGTGACAATCCAGTAGCTCCTGCCTAGCAGCAGGAGCGGATGCCCGGATGAGGTGAGGGTCGTGATGGTGGTGAACGGATTTGCCACCGCCGGCCACTGGCTTCCGTTAGAGCTCAACACTTCGACCGTCGTGCCCGGAACACCGCCATTGTCTTCGGTCAGACGGACTTTAAACACATCGGGTGCCGTCTGGGATTTATCCACCGAGATCGGCAAGATGATCGAATTCAGGGTGAAATCCCGGCCCGCCACCGTGAACTGCACGGCGGCGCGGATTGTAACCGTGAACGGCGGGTTGATAGAGGCCGAGGCCGCAACCAAGTTGTCTTGCGGATGAAATCCGCCACCTTCATCGAAGTTGTCGAAAATGATATCTCCGCGGACTGTTGAAAACAATGCCAGGCACATGCCGATCCTGCAGATGCGGCTGAACACAGGGCTCCCTAACAGGCGGGAGATTGGACACACGGCGGCTTGAGGGTCGCGGCGGGAATGGAGCGTGGTTGTTTTCATGATGGAACCGTGGTTGGAGTGGGTAAGGGAAAGAAAATGGGCACGACGGATTTTCGAACGGGTTTTCCGGCGGGCGACGCCAAGGGCCTTGCGCCCTTGGATCGCAACGGGTTTGGGAAACAGGCACCCCCGTGATCCAGCCTTTCCCGTCCAAGGGGACAAGCCCCTTGGCGCGGGCTTCCGGTGGGCGACGCCAAGGAAAGGGTGGGCGACGAAGAAAACCACGGCACCTAACCGGGAGTGTCTTTTCATGGGGAGGACGGGGGCCAACAAACCAATCACCAAATCCGCCTCGAACCGCCTTGCCTGTCGTCCGTGCTTGGATCCATCAGCGCACGCCCGGGAGCTTCCGGCCTTTTCAAGGCGGTAATGATTTAGAGTGATCCACTACAAGAGCCACAGCAATCAGACTATGCGTCTATTGCTCTTTCCCGCGCATGGGCTGCTTTCCTGATGGCCATCCTCCCCGATTACCGCCATCCTGTTGTCAACCCCACCCGCCCGCGCCATGAAAATCCTGTTAGCATCCCTGCTGGGAGTCACCCAGCTCTCCGCCGCCGTCGCCGGACCCGCGAAGCCTAACATCGTCTTCATCCTCGCCGACGATCTCGGATACATGGACATCGGCGCGAACCATCCCGGGACGTTTTACGAGACGCCGAACATCGACGCGCTGGCAGCCAAAGCCATGCGCTTCACGCAGGGCCACGCCGCCTGTCCGGTCTGTTCACCCACCCGCGCCAGCATCATGACCGGCAAGTATCCGCCGCGCACCGGCGTGACCAACTTCATCGGCTTCAACCGGCCGGGAAAATGCCTGCCCGCACCGAATCAGGATCACCTCGCGCTGGAGGAAGTCACCCTCGCCGAGGCCTTGCGCGAGGCGGGCTACACGAATTTTTTCGCGGGCAAATGGCATCTCGGCGATGGCGGGTTTTCACCCAACGCCCAGGGCTTCGGGCCGGGGCTGGTAGGCAAGAACCAGTTTTATTATCCGCCTGATGCGTCGCCGCCGGATCCGCGCAACGATCCCAAGACCACCGACCGCATCGCGGATGCCGCGGTGCGCTTCATCGAGGCGAACAAAGACCGGCCATTCTTCGCCTATTTGCCATTTCAGGCGGTCCATATTCCCATCGGCGCGAAACCGGAGTTGATAGAGAAGTATCAGCGGAAGAAGACCACCGCGCCGGATGACGCCTGGGGCACGGAACGCGCCAGCAAAGTCCGCCTGGTGCAAAACCGCGCCGACTATGCCGCGATGGTCGAGCAGATGGATGCGGCCATCGGCCGCGTGCTGGCGGCGCTGGAGCGCAACCAATTGGACGACCGGACCATCGTCGTGTTCACCTCGGACAACGGCGGCCTTGCCACGGCGGAAGGCCATCCGACTTCGAACCTGCCATTGCGCGCCGGCAAGGGCTGGCTCTATCAGGGCGGCATCCGCGTGCCGTGGATCATCCGCGCCCCGGGCCTGACCCGGGCCGGCAGCGTCTGCGACACGCCGGTCACCAGCACGGATTTCTATCCGACCATGCTGGCGCTCGCCGGCCTGCCGCCGCGGCCGGAACAGCATGTGGATGGCGTCAGCCTCGTGCCCTTGCTGGGCGGCAAGCCACTCCAGCGCGGGCCCTTGTTCTGGCATTTCCCCCATTATGGCAATCAGGGCGGCGCCCCCGGCGGCGCGGTGCGCGACGGCGACTGGAAACTCATCGAATGGTATGAGGACGGCAGCCTGGAATTGTTCAACCTGAGCGCCGACCCTGCCGAAAAGCACAACCTTGCCGCCGCGAATCCCGCAAAGACCAACGAACTAAAGACAAAACTCGCCGCGTGGCGCAAGCAAGTGAATGCCGTGATGCCCACCCCGAATCCCGGCCACAACGCGAAGGGCGTGAACTCCGACAGCCCCATGTGAAATCCTCACGTCAATTATCAAGGTTGGTATCAGGCATGCTGGATGGGAGGGGCTTGGAAAGGCTGGCAGGACCACTCTAGCAGTTTTGCTACGGGGTCAATTCGACTCCCAGTTTTTTGCCGAGTGCGATGATTACCGAGGCCAGCGCATCGCGGGTTTTCCCGCGTAAGAGATATGTGCGTTCGGCGGTGGCGGCGTCTTCGCCGCGACGGAGGGCGTCAAGGAATCCAGCCAGCGGCGTGCCGCCATCCTGTTGGATGAAGTAATATGTCAGGATCGCCGCGGAGTTATACATGTCATAGGCATCCTGCTGGCTGAGGGCGGACTCCCAATCGTCCGGGCGCATGGCCATGAGGCGGGCGGGCGGGATAAGCCGGAGGCTGCGGGTGGTAACCGGGTTATGCCATTTCAGCAGGTAATCGCGCAAGCCGGAGCCGGGATTTTGCAGCGTGTAGTGGCCCTGCGCATAGGGCAGCGATGCGACAAACTCGGCGATGCCCTCAGACACCCACATCGGCATCCGTCGATGCCAGCGAGCAAGCAGTTGGTGGGTGACCTCGTGTTTCAGGATAAAAAGGTTGCGCGCGTAATCGAAGCGGAGGGTTCCCTCCTTTTCCTCGATGCCGAGATTGGGCAGCAGCACAAGCATCCGCCGCGTGTGCCCGTCGTAATGGCCGCCGCTACCGCCGACACCGCCCGCTTTTTCATAGCCTCCTGGCGAGCGAAACATGGCCACCGTGTAGCGCTCGTGTTCGCCGCCGGCATGCAGGCCCAGCGGCATGGCGATGAGCACCGCACGCGTCGCTTCAAAGACCCGCGCGAGGTCGTTGGCAACACCGGGCGGGAGTTTCAGTTCGGAAGTGATGCGGAAATTCACGCTCTCGTAGGTGAACACGCCCGCGTCTTCGCCGCGCAAGCACACGTCGCCTGCGGGTGCCACGGCCTGCACGGGCCACGGGGCGAGCCGTGAGGGCACCACGAGCGGCTTGCGCCAGTCGAGCCGCCACTTGCGGATGATTTCCACCTCCGTTGGCGCGAGACTCGCGAGCGGCACCACCAGCGATGGCTTGCCCGGCTGGGTGAAGGTGGCCCGCAAACCGTCGGCCGCGCTAAGTTCTGCGTCGAAGGTCCGGCCATCGCGGGTCGTCCAGGCGCGGGCATGCTCCGCGGCAGGCGACACCGCGCAAAACACAACGACAGCGACGAGGACTTTCATGTTGGGGAAACTGATCACGGATTCGCTAGAGTGCGGCGGGCAAGCGCGGAAAGCAAAAAAAATTCGGCAAGCACGGCATCCGGTGCCAGACTGTGGCTCGTCCCCGCCCCACGATGATGCCTCCATTCAAAAATCCATGGCCGCATGATGAGCACGGCTTGATGGACATCTTGAAATGGAAAGCAGGCCTCGGCCCGCGCGAAACGCCGGAGCTGCCGGGGGCCCCGAACCAAGCCGCCCTCTGGCAACGCGTGACCCGCGAACACATCGCCGTGCCGCCCGCCCGCGGGTGGCGGGCGGTCTGGCTCGGGCATGCCGGCTTTTTGCTCCAGGGAAATGCGTTCTCTCTGTTAGTTGATCCGGTGTTTTCCAACTTCTGCGGCCCGCTGCCCCTCCCGCTGCTGCGGCGGCAAGTCCCCTGCCCTTGCACGCTCAAAGATTTGCCGCCCATCGACGCGGTGTTGCTGACCCATTCGCACTACGACCATCTGGATCTTCCCACCCTGCGCCAGCTCGGACTGGAGGTACCGCTGGTAGTGGCGGATGGCCACGCGGCCTGGCTGCGGCGCAAGGGCTTTGCGCACGTCACCGAGTTGCCATGGTTCGCAAGCGCGGAACTGGCCCCGGGCATCCGGGTGACGGCCACCCCGGCGCAGCATTTCACCGCCCGCACCATCCGCGACCACAACCGCGGCCACTGGTGCGGCTGGCTGGTCGAGGGTGCCGGCGTGAAACTCTGGCACGCCGGTGACAGCGGCCTCTGCGACGCCTTCCGCGAAATCGGCGAACGCTGCGGCCCCATCGATTTCGGCATGATCCCGATCGGCGCCTATCAGCCACGGCGGATCATGCACCCGATGCACATGAATCCCGGGGAAGCCGTCGCCGCCTTCCAACAATCCCAATGCCGGCGGGCCGCGGCCATGCACTGGGGCACCTTCCGGCTCACCGACGAGCCACTGGGTGAACCTCCATTGTTGTTAGATATGGCGCTGCGGGAAGCCAGCCTCCCGGCCGATGTTTTCACCAGCGGAAAAGTGGGCGAGGTGTGGGAAATCCAGCCTCCGGCATGGGCCTGAAAAAACAAATTTCAGGAAAATAGACCGCGACAAGGCGTTGTTCCGATGTGATATTCCACAATCACCCATGAAAACGAAGTTCGCGCAATTTCTGGGCCTGCTGCTGAGCATGGCAGGCGTCACGCATTCCGCCACGCTTGAAGTCGATCCGGGACGCAGCCGGATCCAGGTGGATGCCAAGGCGACCGGTCACGGGTTCACGGGCACCTTGGAGAAATACACGGCGAGGGTCACCGGGGATGTTGCCACGCTGGCCCCGGTAGGGTTTGAGTTGAATTGGAATTTCCAGGATTTGAAGACGGCGGATGCCGATCGCGACGCGGAAATGATCAAGTGGCTTGGCGGCGGCAATCCGGCTGGTTCATTCAAGTTCGTGAAATCCTGGACCGACAAGCAGGGCGTGACCAACGCGCAGGGCACCCTGACGATCCATGGCGTTTCCAAAACGGTCTATTTTCCCTACACGGTGAAAAAGGACGGCCCCCAGGTGACCATCGACGGCAAGGTCGCCATGGACTATCAGAACTTCAACCTGCCGGTGGTACGCGCGATGCTGGTCATGACCGTGGACCCGAAACTTGTGGTGGGCTTTCACCTCGTGGGCAGGGTGAAGTGAGTTTTAACAGAATCTACCAATGATTTTGGACTCTTGTCGGCGAGGGCGCACGGAACAAGCGCATGTGTTGCTGGCGGAAAGTTTCACGCACGGCATGGGCCGCATGGAACAGGCGGAGCCGCGGATTGCCGCCGCCCTGCAGGATATCCTGACCCGGCCCGGATCGCTGGTGCGCTCGGTGACGGCCTATCTGATTGGAAGCGGTCTGGGAATGGCGGAGGAAGCGGCGCGGGCGGTGGCCTGCGGCATCGAATACCTGCACACGGCATCCTTGGTGTTTGATGATTTACCGGCGATGGACGATGCACGGCTGCGCCGTGGTGCCACTTGTGTTCACGTCACCCATGGCGAATCCATCGCCATGCTCGCGGCACTGGCCCTGATTAACCGCGGCTACTCATTGCTGTGGCAGGGCATCTCCCGGACGGAACTTGCACGCCGGGCCGAGGCCGGGGATTGGGTGGATGCCCGCTTGGGAATCCATGGCGTGATCGGCGGACAAGCCTATGACTTGAGTGGTTGGCGTGGCGGGCAAAGCGCCGCGAATGTCACCGAAGTGGCCGCCCGCAAGACCGGGGATCTGCTGCGCCTGACCTTGGTTTTGCCCGCCATTCTCGGCTGCGCCACACGCCGGGAAATCCAATTGCTGGACCGCTTGGCAAACTTGCGCGGGCTTGCCTATCAGGCAGCGGACGACATCAAGGATGTGTTCACACCTGTTCTGGCAGCGGAAAAATCTGTCGGCCGCGATGAGGAGTTGGGCCGTCCGAACCTGGTGGCGGCCGAGGGCTTGCCTGCCGCCCTGGCACGCTTCCACCGCTTGTGCCGCGCGGCTGACCGGGTGCAGGCCGCCCTGCCGGGCCCGCCCGCACGCTGGGCCATGTTGGACTTGCTCCGCGTGCCGCTGCCCGCTACGCTCGCGCAGCGGCAATTTCCGGTGGTCTCCGCCGCCGGCTGACCTTCACGACCCTGCCTGCTAACAAACATGCCCATGAGCCTGTGGCGGATGATTTTCACCAACCTGCGGCGGCACCGGGTGCGCACGGCCATCGGCGCGACGGGCATCGCGCTGGGCGTGGCCACCATGCTGAGCGTGGTGGGTTTGTTAGGCGGCGCGGTGAAGATGTTCGAACGCATCCTGCGCAGCGACTCACAGTTGGTGGTGTTCGAAAAGAATGTCTCGGACCTGTTTTTCAGCAACGTGCCGGTGGAGTTGGCGGAGGAACTCGAGTCACAGCCATTCTGCAAGGAGGCCCAGCCGGTGCTGTTTACCATCATCACCGCGCCGGACCGGCCGGTGGTCACCTGCTTCGGCATCCGCGCTGCGGACGGCCGCCTGAAAAAGGGCCAGTGGTTAGAGGGCAGTGCCGCGGATTTCCGCGATGACGGCGCGGGCGTGGTGCTCGGCGAGCGGGCGGCGGATTTCCTCAATGCCAAGGCCGGCGGCACGCTTGAACTCGGCCAGGGAACCTATCCGGTAGCCGGGGTGGTGCGGCTGGAGAACGGCTTTGAAAACGGCGGCGTGTTCATGCCGCTGCTGGCCTGCCAGAAAGCCTTCCACAAGGAAGGCGTCTGCTCGGTGGTCACCGTGGCGCTGGCGCAAGGCCACGAATCCCGCGAAGTGAAGGACTGGATGGCAAACCACCACGAGCGCCTCACCGCGCTGGAAAACGAGGAGTTCAGCCGCAGTTACTCGCAGTTCAAGATCATGAAAACCACCGCCTGGGTGGTCGGCGGCTGCGCGTTCCTGCTAGGCGGGCTGAGCGTCACCAACACGATGATCCTCTCGGTCTTCGGGCGCATCAAGGAACTCGCCATCGCGCGGGTCTGCGGCTTCTCGCGCGGCCAGGTGGCGCGCATGATTTTCGGCGAGTCGTTGTTAGTCTCGGCCATCGGCACGGTGGCGGGCTGGGGCTTGAGCTCCGGCGGGCTCTGGCTGTTGGCGAGGATCCCGCAACTGCAGGGCTACGTCGAGCCGCGCATCGGTTGGCAGGAAGTGGCCGCAGCGCTGGCGCTGGCGGTTTTCACCGCGCTGGCAGGCGCGCTCTATCCGGCATGCTATGCCGCCAGGCTCAAACCCGCGGAGGCGCTCAGATTCGAATGAGAAAGGAACCAACATGAAGCCGCAAGTAATGGTGGAGAATGTATGGAAAAGCTTCGACCGCGGGCGGATCGAAGTGCTCAAGGGCGTGACATTCACCGTACCGAAAGGCGAAATTGTCGCGCTGTGCGGCACCTCGGGTTGCGGCAAGTCCACGCTGCTCAATGTGATTTCCGGGCTGGAGGAGGTGGATCGCGGCCATGTCAGGGTCGCGGGTTTCGATGTGGTCAATGAATCCACCCGCATCGATTTGCTGCGCCATCATATCGGCTATGTGTTCCAGTTCCATCATCTGATGCCGGATCTCACCTTGGCCGAGAATTGCCTGGTGCCCCTGATCGCCACTGGCGGCAAGCGGGCCGCCGGACTGGCCCGCTTGCACGAACTCGCCGCGGCCACCGGCATCCAACATCGTCTCGGCCAGCGCGTGCGCGAGCTTTCCGGCGGCGAACGCCAGCGCGGCGCCCTGGTGCGCTCGCTGATGAACGATCCCGAGTTGTTACTTTGCGACGAACCGACCGGCGCGCTCGATGAAACCAACCGCGAGCGGGTGTTCGACTTGTTGTTAGATCTGGTGCGGGCCCGCGGCCGGACCCTGGTGCTCGCCACCCATGACCCGGAACTCGCGGGTCGCTGCGACCGCACGGTGAAAATGCGCGACGGCAGGATCGAAGGGGAAACGCGCTGATGACCACCGACCCGACCAGCCTGGCCAGCCTGGCCAGTCCGACAAATCAGGCCAGGCCGACTTGTCTGACTGGCCCGGACAATGCAGGGGTTGCCACTGCGGTCAATCATGCCCTGGGGTGGTTGGTGTTAGGAAACACGGTCGGGCTCTACCTGTCATTGCTGTTGCTGCAACCGTCGTGGCAACTTGGGGAGTGGACTTACGGCCGCTGGCTGCCGGTACATCTGAACGTGCAACTTTACGGCTGGACCTCGCTGCCCTTGGTCGCCTGGCTGCTCGCGCTTTACGAGGTGGACCGCAGCCGGGTGGCCGCGTGGGGGCCGGCGGCGGTGTGGGCATGGTCCGCCGCCCTGGCCATTGGCAGCTGGCAATGGCTGAACGGCGTGACGTCCGGAAAAATTTTCCTCGATTGGAAGGGCGGCGGCCTCTGGGCGCTGATGGCGGCGATGATGTTTCTCTGGTGCGTGCTGATGGCGGCCTGGCAGGAGCGCCCGGCAACCTGGACAGTGTCGCGCAAACGCCGGTCCCTGATGGGTTTGTCGGGTCTCGCGCTGGTGCCGGCGGCGCTCGCCTTCGCCGCCTTGCCCGCGGTCTATCCGCCGATCGACCGCACGACGGGCGGTCCAACCGGTTCAGGTCTGTTAGGTTCGGCGCTGGTGGTGGTGGGGCTCATGCTGTTACTGCCGCGGGTGGTGGCCGGTGAGCGCAGCGGCGGGAACCATCGCGGCATTTGGATCTTCTTCGGCGTTTCGTGGGTCGTGTTCGGCGTGATGGAAGCCATCGGTGGCACGCACCATGACGCCCATCAGATCGCATCGATGTTGTTGCTGTTGCCCTGGGTCTGGTGGCTGCCGATGGATTGGGCCGGGGTTGCCTGGCCGGACGGCTCGCGGGTCTGGCGCATGGCGATGTTCGGCTGGTGGGGGCTGTTAGTGGCGAGCGGTCTTCTGATGTACCAGCCCGGCGTGCTGGATCGTTTGAAATTCACCCAAGGCCTGGTGGCGCACTCGCACCTGGCGATGGCGGGATTCACGACCTCATTCTGCGCCTTGCTGGTGGTGCTGCTCACGCGCCGGCGGCTGGGCGGCACCGCCTCGGTGGCGGTGTGGCATCTGGCAGCGCTGGTCATGATCGCGACCCTCGCGTTCATGGGGTGGCGCGAGGGAGCGGGGCCATCCTGGATGCATGCCCAGCCGGGGTGGCGGAACGCGGGGTTTTTGATCCGCGCGCACTGCGCAGGCTTGATGTTGGCGGTTTCGGTGCTTTGGTTGTGGCAACGGAGGATCCTATGAAACGGGTGAAATTTCTCAGATTCTGGAGCATCGCGGTGGGATCCATGGATGCCTTGACCGGACTGCTGCTGATCATCGCCCCGGAGGCGGTCCTTCGTTTGTTAGACACCCCCCCCCCGGCACAGGACGCGCTGGTCTTTGTCAGTTGGATCGGGGTTTTTGTGATGGCGGTGGGCTTGAGTTATGGCTTGGCACTGGGCAAACGCGGCGCGGGTGAGGCAACCTGGGGCTTCACATCGCTGGTGCGGATTCTGGTGGCGGTTTTTCTAACAGTTGAGATCCTGAATGAGTCCATGGCGCATGCATGGGTGCCGGTGGCGCTGGCGGACGGCGTGGTGGCGCTCGTGCAGATCGTGATCCTGCGGGCGGGCTGGTGGAAGGAGGTGCACCGGTGAGGCATACCGCGGTGCGTGCCACGCTCGCGATCGCGGCCGTGTATGGGTACTTTCTGATTTTCGCCCAGTATTCATTTGTCGAACTGCTGCGTGCCGGCGGTGCCGGGCTGACGCTGGAAAGGACGGCGCTTGGAATCATGGCGGCGGCCGGGATCGCGGGCGGGTTTTTCGCGGCGGCACGCGGGGTGACGCCCCGCATGTTGCGCATCGCCATGGGAGTGGCGGCGGGGGCGGCGGCCCTGGCACCGGTAACCGGCGCGATGGCTGCCGCGCTTCTGATAGCGGCGGCCACGGGTGCGGCGCTGGGGGTTGCAACGGTGGGACTTGCGGCGTTGCTTCCGGCATGGTGCGGCGTGGCCTGGGTGGGACTTGGCACGGGGCTGGGATACGCGGCATGCAATCTGCCGGTGGTGTTTCTGCAATCCCCGGGCGGGCAGGCGTGGATCGCTGCGGGCTTCGCGCTGGTGGGCCTGTTAGCCGTGCCTGCGCATGCCGAGTGGCGGGAAAAGTCTAGCCGCACGGTGTTTCCGCTGTGGGGTGCGGTGGCGGTTTTCACCGCCTTGGTTTGGCTGGATTCCGCGGCGTTTTTCATCATCCAACACACGCCGGAACTGAAATCCGCCACCTGGGGCAATGGCTTGTTGTGGCGCAACGCGGCGCTTCACCTCACGCTGGCCGGAATGGCCGGAATGTGGCTGGCGCGGGGCGGAGCGCGCATGCTTCCGGGAATCGCCTGGGGCTTGTTAGCCGTGGCGGCGCTGGCGGTGAACGCGGAGACGACACGCGGCCTCGCGGGCTGGTTCTATCCGGCGGGTGTTTCGCTGTATTCCGCGGCGTTGGTGGCGTGGCCGGGGTGGTTCAGCGGTGCCGCTGGCGCGCGCCCGGCTGCATGGCGGGCGGCATGGCTGTTTGGAATCGCGGGTTGGTTTGGTTCCGCCAATGGCATCGGCATGGCACAAACACTCAAGCACGTCCCGCCGGCTTTTGTCGCCGCCGCAGGGGCTGTCGTCATCGGCGTGCTGGTTCTATCAGACAGCAGGCACTGGCGCCCGGCCCTGGCCGTGTGCGTGGTGGTATGCATCGCCGTGATTGCCCAAGACGGGAAAAGTCCGCCCGCATCTCCGGCGATGGAACGGGGCCGGCGGGTGTACATTGCCGAGGGTTGCATCCATTGCCATTCGCAGTATTCGCGTCCGGGTTCGCCGGATGAAAGAATCTGGGGGCCAGCCCGGGGCGTGAAGGAAGTGTTGCAGGGCGAACCGGTGTTGATAGGCAACCGCCGGCAGGGACCGGACCTGACAAACGTCGGGGCCCGCCGGTCGGAAGCGTGGCTGAAAACGCATTTTCTCAATCCTCAGGCGCTGGCACCTGACAGCACGATGCCCTCCTACGCGCTCCTTTTCAAGGATGGCCGGGGCGATGATCTGGTTAGATACCTCAAGCAATCCGGGGCGGGAGCGACCGCCAGCCTGATGGAGCAATCCTCGCGCTGGGCACCTGCGGGGCCCCCCGGGGGGATCGATGGCAGGAAGCTTTTCGCAACCCACTGCGCGGCGTGTCACGGCGTTCAGGGCGATGGCAAGGGCCCCTTGGCCGGGCATTTCGCCAAACCTCCCGCCAATCTGACACAAGGGCCGTTTGTCCGGACCCCCGCGGGCGACACGCTCGAACTGCGGGTGGCGCGGGTGATCAAGTTCGGTATTCCCGGTGCCGACATGCCGGGCCACGAAACCTTGAGCGACGCGGAGGTCCTCGCCCTAACAGAGCGGGTGCTGGAACTGCGGCATTAGAACGCTCAATACCGGTAGTGATCCGCCTTGTAGGGGCCTTCAACCGGCACGCCGATGTAGTCGGCTTGCTCGGGGGTGAGGGTGGTGAGTTTGGCGCCGATCTTGGCGAGGTGAAGCCGGGCGACTTCCTCGTCGAGGTGCTTGGGTAGCACTTTCACCTCGCCCGCCTGATAGATCTCGCGGTTCTTCCAGAGCTCGATCTGGGCGAGGGTCTGATTGGTGAAGCTGTTGGACATGACGAAGCTCGGGTGGCCGGTGGCGCAGCCGAGGTTCACGAGGCGGCCCTCGGCGAGCATGTAGAGGCTGTTGCCCGCCGGGAAGGTGTATTTGTCCACCTGCGGCTTGATGTTGGTTCGCACCACGCCGGGCGCGCTGTTGAGTTTGTCGATCTGGATTTCGTTGTCGAAGTGGCCGATGTTGCACACGATCGCCTGATCCTTCATTTTTGCCATGTGTTCGAGGCGGATGATGTCGCGGTTGCCGGTGGTGGTGACATAGAGATCACCCCAGCCCAGCGTGTCCTCGATGGGTAGCACGCGGAATCCTTCCATCGCCGCTTGCAGTGCGCAGATCGGGTCGATTTCGGTGACGACGACTTGGGCACCCTGGGCGCGCAAGGCCTGGGCGCAGCCTTTGCCGACATCGCCATAGCCGCAGACCACGCCGACCTTGCCGGAAATCATCACATCGGTGGCACGTTTGATACCATCGACGAGCGATTCGCGGCAACCGTAGAGGTTGTCGAACTTCGACTTGGTCACCGAATCGTTGACGTTGATGGCGGGAACCAGCAGGCTGCCGGCCCTGGCCATCTGATAGAGACGGTGGACGCCGGTGGTGGTTTCCTCGGAAACGCCTTTCCACTCTTTGACGATCTCATGGAAAACTCCAGGTTGCCTGGCCTTGACGTCCTTGAGCAGGTCTTTGATGACTTGTTCCTCGTGGCTGCCGGAGGGTGTTAGGATCCAGTCGGAACCGTTCTCCATTTCATAACCCTTGTGGATCAGCAGCGTGGCATCGCCGCCGTCATCGACAATGAGTTGCGGGCCGAGGCCTAACGGGTTGACCAGCGCCTGCCAGGTGCACCACCAGTATTCCTCGAGCGTTTCGCCCTTCCAGGCAAACACCGGAATACCGCTGGCGGCAATCGCGGCCGCGGCGTGATCCTGGGTCGAAAAGATGTTACAGGAAACCCAGCGCACTTCCGCGCCGAGCGCGACGAGTGTCTCGATGAGCACGGCGGTCTGGATCGTCATGTGCAGCGAGCCCATGACACGGACCCCTGCGAGGGGTTGCTCCGGGCCATACTTGGCGCGGGTGGCCATCAGGCCGGGCATTTCATGCTCGGCAATTTCAATTTCCTTGCGGCCGAAATCGGCCAGGGTGATGTCGCGGACTTTGTAGTCGGTGAAGCTCATGGGTGGTGTTTCTTTGTTAGATCGGTGATTGGGAAGATGTCGGACAGGTCTGACGAGTCTGACGAGTCTGACATGTCCGACTGATTCTAGCCGACCGCCTTCCTGAGTGCCTGCGCCTTGTTGGTGGCTTCCCAGGTGAGTTCGGCGTCGGCCTTGCCGAAGTGGCCGTAGTTGGTGGTCTTCGAGTAGATCGGGCGCAGCAGTTTGAGTTGTCTGACGATGTCCGCGGGCTTGAAGGAAAAGACCTTGAGAAT
>Ga0268284_1000824_pt1 | contig 18415 bp, 15 predicted proteins | sample saktaG_14_FD_190137 | JGI IMG/M metagenome (GOLD analysis project Ga0268284, IMG submission 190137) | Saline water microbial communities from Sakinaw Lake, British Columbia, Canada - sak_2013_06_06_40m | ecosystem: Environmental > Aquatic > Non-marine Saline and Alkaline > Saline ...
TCATCAAACCCGATTTCCGAAAAAGTGGCAAGTTCGGGTTTAGTCCAGATTCCATCTCTTTGCTTCATGGTCAGAATTTGTGCTTGTTCAGCTGTTGATTTTTCGGAAGGACACCAGCTTGACCAATAAGCCTCATCACCTTTTGGGCTAAATAAAATGTTGCCATGCAGCATATATTTTGTAGAAACAATATCGGGCGCAAGTACTTTTGGTATATTTTCAGGTTCTTTTTGTCCAAGATAATTCCCTTTTAACAAAGGAAATTGTTGTTCGGAAGTGTCAGCTCCTTTTGAAATTAAGAAATTACAGACTTCTTTTTGTCCAAAATCGTAAGCAAGATTATACGGGCTTTTTCCGGATGCTGTTCTGTCGTTTATATCGGCACCTTTTCTTAAAAATAATTCAACTATTTTCAAATTTCCTTTTTCTGCCGCACTATGTAAAGGCGACCATCCATAAGCATCACCCGTCATTACGTTAAATCCTTTGTCTAAAAGTATTTCAATAATTTTTTCAGAACCACCGGATGCAGCTGAGTGAATCAGGTTGGTGGTGTATCTATCTATTTGCAAATTAAAACCTCTTTCAAGAATCGTTTCGAATAATTTTGTAAAGCCTCGGGTGCATGAAGCATTTAATATTTGATATGATTTTTGACCTGGTTCAACCGGTATATCAGCACCCTTCACAATTAAGTAGTTTACAACTTCTTCAGTACCAAATTCAGCTGCAACCTGAATGGGGAGCCAGCCCCACATCCCAGGTTTATTAATATCGGCTCCATTTTCAATCAGTAGTTTAACTGTTTCAAGTTTTCTTAAGGATTGTGGAATTGTTTGATAATGCTGAATAGCATTGGTAAGCGGGGTATAGTTATTCGAATCCATTGCATCAATTTCCGAACCTTTAGCAATAAGTAAAGCAACTATTTCATTTGCTCTCCATTTGGCCGCAATGTGTAACGGTGTTTCGCCTTTATTATTTATTGAATTTACATCACTGCCTTTGTTTATAAGATAAATTGCAATATTGTTTTTTTTATTCTCAATAGCCAGATGAAGTGGTGTATTCCCGACTTCATCTTTTATTTGTAAAAGCTTTTTATCTTTCTCCACGAGTGCTTTTACTGTTTCTAATTTTTCTGCAATTATGGCTTCAAATATATTTTGTGCATTCAAATGCTGAAATGACATGAATGCTGATAGCAGAATAGCAAATAATAAATTACTTTTTTTCATTTTTTGTACTATTTATTTTATTGCTTTAAGAATATAATTATTAAGCAAATCGAAGGGTGAAACCCTGCTTGTTCCAAAATAATCACCACTATTAAATTCTATAATCAAATCAAGACCAGGAATGATAAACATGTACTGACCACCCCATCCTGCTGCAAAAAAACACTTCTGCGATACCCCGTTTACGGTAAAATGGGTGTTCCACCATTGATAACCATAGGATGAATTCATGAAAAAAGCGTTATTCGTATCAATATACTCTTGCTGAGATAGACTGATCCATTCAGGAGTAATAATTTCATTTCCTTCAAATTGTCCGTCGTTTAAAAAAAGCAAACCAATCTTAGAGAGTTCACGGGCTTTAAAGTATAAACCTCCGGAAGCAAAAGTTAGTCCATTGTGAATGGCAGACCAAACTCCACCTTCCGATCTCAACTGATCGAACAACTCACTATTTGCATAATCAAGGAATCTCATTCCTGTAACTTTTTCAATAATGGCCGAAAGAACAATCCCATTACCACTAGAGTAAAAAAAATGAGTTCCAGGAGATGATATTAAAGGCTTTGAAAGTATGTAGCGTATGGGATCATCCATAAGCATAACCTGTCTCAGTTCGTTTCGTGGATCAGCATAAGAGTATGTGCTTTCATCTAAAGGAAGACCGCAAGTCATGGATAAAAGATGATGAATGGTTATATTTGCCTTTTCACCGGTCAGAATGTCGGCATATTCAGGAAAGTAATCAATTATTCTTTTATTCAAATCAGTTATATAACCTCCCTTAACCGCAATACCCAAAATTACTGAAGTAACACTCTTCGAAACTGACATCATCGGATGATCAAAATTTCTGTTATAATTAATTAATTCACCATCCAGGTTAGAAACGTAATAATCCAATTTATACCCACTAAAATATTCTTCAAAAACTAATTTATTATTCTTTAATATCAGAATATTGTGGATTCGATGCTGATCGACAGAGTTTATGTAATCCATCATGGCTCTAAGTGGCGAAACTTCCATTCCAACATTTTCCAGTGAGCCGGTTTCTATTCCATCCGCATAGGATATCGGTACTGAATAATTATAAATGAAGTCGACTGAATCACTTTTTTTGTTGCATCCTACTAGTAATATGATTAAGAAAAATGCTGACGTGAGTTTAAATTTCATAGCGTTTTATTTTTGAATCTTAGTATTCATTTGAAAATATATTTATAATAGACTTTATAAATTAATTTAATCATTAACATAAAGAACAGCTAGTGCTATTCCTGATGTTTTGTTGATTGGGCTTAGTATGCTTGCAATATTTGTAAAAGGTAAAAAATATTTATTGTTAGAAAAATAACGTTTTTCCCAATGGTAGGTTTGACTTATCGAATGACAAAAACGCATTGATAAATCAGGTTTGCTGACAAAAAAAATAGATTAAAGGATAAAGGATTGATTTAAATATTTTTAAAAAAAATTATGCCTGTCCCGAGTATCTTGACATGTGAATGTGAAACAGATCTTTTCGGTTTCTGGAAATCGGGACATTTGAACCGTCAATCATTTCGATATAGCCCCCATCCGAACGTATAAACTTTTTAACATATTCGAGGTTAATGAGGTGTGAATTATGAGGCCTGAAAAAATTACGATCGTTCAGTAATTCCTGATATTCTTTTAAGTTTTTTGAAATGAGCAATTTCCGTTTGTCTTTGAGATAAAACCAACAATAGCTCCGATCAGCTTCGATTCGTATAATTTCCTGTGTCGCCAAATATTCCATTCCTTCAGATGAAGGTATAGCAAGTTTGAATGGGAGTGTAGCTTTGAGATTCTCGAGCAGGGCACTAAAGTTGGAGTTTTGATAAGGCAAAGAATTTCTTTTTTCAATCACTTTTTCAACTGCCAAAACAAATTCGTGAATATTGATCGGTTTAAGAATATAATCAACCGCACTAAATTTTATTGCCTTTATCGCGTAATGATTGAAAGCGGTGATAAAAATAACGTCGAATTTTTTTTCAGGAAGCTGAGCCAGCAAATCAAACCCACTCCCATGAGGCATTTCAACATCCAAAAATACCAGATCCGGATTTTCATCAGAAATAAGTTTCATCCCATCCGCTTTATTAAAGGCTTCGCCAATGACTTCCAGAATTGGACAATATTCATCGATGATGGAATGAATAAAATTCACTGCATCCTGTTCATCGTCGACTATTATAACTTTTAGCCTGGTTTTCATGTCAGTATTGGAATTTGAATTTCAACTTTAGTTCCTATGGCTATTCCTTCATCATTTTTCAAATCACTGTAAATAGTTTTGAGGCTTGAACCATAAAGTATATTGATTAAATCAATTCGGGATTCGGTAATCTTGGTACCTAAAGGACTGTGATTGTTTTCTTTCATTTTGCTGATTTCCATTGCAGCCTCACGACCTATCCCGTTATCAATAATAATGCATGATAAGTGATCAGGTTTTAGCTTAATTTCAATAGATAAAAATCCTTTGTCTTCCCTGTGCATCAATCCGTGACAAATAGCATTCTCAACATAAGGTTGGATGAGCATGGTCGGGATTTTGTACATCAACGTATCAATTTCTTCATCCAGTTTAATGTCATAATCAAATTTGTTTTTAAAACGAATCGATTCCAATTCAAGATAAAGTTCGACCGCATTTAGCTCATCGATAAGCGGAACAGCTGTATGCTGAGAGTTCTCCAATATCTTACGCATCAAACTCGAAAATTTGGTGAGGTAATTATTGGTTGAAAGTTTATCGTTTTGATACATATAATACTGTATCGAATTAAGCGTATTAAAAATGAAATGCGGGTTCATTTGTTGCCTAAGGTTTGCCTGAGTAATTTCCGAAATCTTCTGATTCATTTCGCTAATTCTGCGTTTCGAATTAAGTCGCCATTGTCGAATTAAAAGAACTCCTATTACCAAGGTTAATATTAAGAATCCGGCAAATCCATAAAAAAAGAGCCTTTGGTTTTTAAATTTTAAAGATAACAACTGTAATTCATTTTCTTTGGCTTGAACCTCATACCTGACTCTAGCATCCGCAAGACCCTGATTTAAAGAATTGTTGTTCAATGAATCGCTATATAGTTTAAATAAAATCTGGTAATGATAAGCTTTTTCAAAATCTTTATTCGTTTCGTATAATTTGCTTATTTCATCATAAATCCAGGATAAATTAAACCAACTTCTATCTTTCAATGCATATTCGATGCCCTTCTGGTAAAATTCAAAAGCTTTCGGAAATGATTTCTTATCTCTGTAAATGGTTCCAAGGTTACCACATGCATTTGACATATGGGTAAAATTATGAATCAATGTAGCATACTCAAGCATGGATTTAAACCAGACGAGTGAGGTATCCAGTTTATTCAGGGTATAATAATTCCATGCAATCGAATTAATGGAAACAATAATTTTTGAAGTGTCATTTAATTTTTGTGCATATTCTAAAGCTTTTTGATAGGACGATTCAGACTCCAAATATGCCTGCTCCACGTTTCTCAACAGATGCCCTTTTCGCAAATAGGCCAAATAAGTGTTAGTAAAATCGTTTTCTGCAAGTGAAGTTTCAAGCATATGTTCCAGATTGTTTTTTACTTCTATTTGGTTATCAATCGTAGAATAAACATTCACCAAACCTCCATAGGACTTGGGAAGTACTCCTTTTAGATGGTTTTTAATAGCCAAATCCACATTATTTTGAAAATTTTCAATGCTTATATCAAAAAATCCAGCTTGTAATGAGTAATTGCCTGCTACATTATTATACTCGCAAAAGGTTAATAAATCAGCTTTTTTGCCAATTTTTTCATGAAAAGCCTCCAATTCCTTCGATGATCGATTAAAATCCCTTAGCGTTAAAAAAAACTCAGCACGTGCAATGTAAAGAAGTGGCGGTGTTTCAAGATTTTTTGACGCTATAAGTTTTTCGGCTCTATTAATTAAAGGTCTGGCTTGTTCGATGGTAGCTCTATTGGTATTGTATTTTCTTGCTTCAATAATGAGATGATTTAAATAAGCCGTATCGTTTTCAACCACATTTGTTGTTTGAGTTGCAATTTGGTCAAATCCATTATTATCAATACCATGAACTAATGAGCTCATTCCCAGGAAAAAAATAATTAAACAGAAATTAAAGAGACAGTTCTTCATACCTATTAGTTAGCCGGTAATAACAAATATAAAGATTAATCACATAGCTGATGCCTGTTTGATAATATCTGAAATTACAGTTCTCATAAACAAAGGAAACACAGTTTAGATTAAATGCTCCGTTTCGATTTACAAATGGTTCGTTTGAATTTACAGTTGATTAATGACAAATTAAGAGATTGTTATTGAACGAATCTTGAATCAGTGGATAATCATTAATAAAATCTTAAGTTTGGAAGTACTTGTTCATCACAAAATTCTTCCATGCTTCTTCAAATTGCTGGACCGATATTCCGAGTATTTGAAAAATGTTTCCGTTCGATTTGATCAGATTCACATAAAAACTCTTTCCCCATTGTGTAGTAATAAATTCAGAAAGAAGGTATCCTACTTCGTAAATTTTATTACCAGATGTGTTAAAATCAGAATTTAGCTCTTCAATTGTTGGAAAATTACCGTTTACCAAATAGCTTAAAGTTTTAGGATCCCGGAGTTCGCCTGCTTCATATATTGCCAAGGCTTCCCATAACCATCTGGGATTATTTCCAATTTGATTGTTTACAACCAAGGATACGGCATGGCAAAATTCATGAAGTATAATTTGAGCTGTATCATTTCCACGATTTAGGATTCTAATATCTGTAGAACTCCAAACCCATCCACTTGCACCAGTGTACCTTATTCCTAATGAATGCTCCATGTCATCTAGAAAATTATTTTCGTTACCCCATATTTTTACGGTTACTTTGTTCATGGAGTTTACATCCAAATCATTCATTATCCTGAGATAATTATGGTTAAGTTTGCGTCGAATGGGTGCTAATATACTTTCTGGCAACCCATCATTAAGAATATACTCAAAATGAGCATCTTCAACGATAATCGTATCGATTATTTTTGTTTCTGATGCTTTTGAGCAGCTTGAGAACAGATGAAAAAATAAAAAACAAAGGAGATATCGTTTTAATCATATTCAGGTTATTTAAGAATCCTCACTCATTTGTATGAATTTAATTTACCAATATAATTCTCAGAAAGTCAAGAGGTGAGACTTATTCCATAAATCAAAAGTCTAAACCAAAAAAAGTCAATGTTAAATCTATCGTAATCTGTTTATTACTACTAAACGATTCTTGAAATATTATAATTGTTAGCAATAGCATAAATCTTGCATTCTAATCAATTAACATGTTTTTATTCATTGTTATCAATCAATGTATTGATATCAATCATTTTAATCCCTTTTTTGATTAGTTTTATGATCGCTTCATCTTTGCTTTTTTCTGATTTTCCAATAATAGCTTCCGGTATTGTGTACATATCATAACCAAGTTCCTTGCCTTCTATTAAATACTCAGATAAAAATTCTTCTGCCATCAGACCAATCATTACAATTTCTTTTGCATTGACTTGTTTAAGAAAATTTTTTAGTTCTTCTATGGTAAATACACTGAAATTATCATTGATAAAAATATGATCATTCACTACATTCATTCTATTATCAAAGCGCATTGCTTGCGCATCAATCGAAACATATAAATAAGGGAAAGAAAGTGACAAGTTCATTAATTTATGGATACTCATTATATAAATTACCTTATTTGGGTCAGTAAGATTGATAAGATAATTGACAGAATCAATTATTTTTTGAGCAGAAATTTCAGATAGTTTATTTTTGGTATAATATTCTTGAATATCAAGTACAATCAGAAATTTATCTTCAATAATGTTATTCTGTTGTGAAATGCAGAATTGATTACTGAAACAAGAGAATATCAATAAGAATAAGGCTTTTTTCATATTTATTTGCTCTTTTTGTTATTAAAAAAAATTTTCCATGGTATGAAGTACCAGTACAAGTTTCTAATCCGCAATGTTGTTATTCTATCATCATAAAAAAATTAAACTCTGGTATTACAAATTTAATGTTAAATCACCTTGCTAAAGCCTATTTGACGATACTTAGTTTCACTGTATTAAATTACAAATTAAACTTATTTTGGATAGAATACTCCCTTTCAATTTACAAATGGTTCATTTGAGTTTACCAATGATTAATGGTTCAAAAGTAGATATTTCAAAATGAGCGGATTTTTAAGCAGATTGTAATCATAAGTCTTTTCTATCGCAAATTGGCGAAGATAGGCGGCAGATAAACAATATAAATCATCTCCGACAATCACACCTGTTATTGGTTCACTGAATAATGGGTTATATTGTAAGGTATTTGCAGGGTGCAGAACCTCCAAAAGAATATGTAATTCACGATAAATAGGAAAGGACTAAACAAACCGAAGCCCTTTTTCGAATGAGATTTAAAGTACGAGCCCCACTTTTCGCTGGGTTCGTATTTTTTAAATTTGTCGACCTAATGAATAACTTTATTTTATTTTTTATTTATAAACTTTACGATTTCATCAACCAATCCTGCTTTTAATGGCAATTCTGGAATGTTATAGGAAGCTATGTTTTTTTGAGTATCCGAACCAACTTCTTTCAAAATATGGTTCATATTTTCAATGATTAACAATTTTGCATCGGGTTTTGCAGCAGCTAGTAATTTCGCATCTTGTTCACTTACCTGCAAATCAGTTGTGCCTTGAATAATCAAGGTAGGTATATTTAATTTTTTAATTTCTTTGGCCGGATCATATTTTAACCATGAAATCATGTAAGGTTGAACACTGGGGCGATATAACGAAATCAGATAGGGATTGACTTCCGAAACAGTTTTGCCCATTTTTAAAGTATCTAAGATGTGGTTTGATTCTTCCATCAGCTGAGCTGGTAATTTGCTTACAAGTTGTTCTTTCAGCACTTCATCAATTGCTCTTCCAGCTCCTGAAATAGAGATGTAACCTGCAACGTTTGTTTGTCCGGCAGCGATCATCCCAATGAGCGAACCTTCACTATGGCCTAAAATAATGATTCTTGAAAATCGTGGATCCGCTTTTAGTAATGCAACCCAATTAACCACATCTTTGATATAGTCGTCGAACCGAAGCTCACTTTCACTTTTGACTGCCAACTTGCTCACTGCAATTCCTCGTTTATCATACCTTACAGAAGAAATGCCATTTTGAGCAAATTCTTCTGCCATCATTTTGAAGGCATTTGTTTTTAAGCCTAATGCCGAATTACAATCACGATCGGTAGGTCCTGAACCTGCAATAAAAAGAACGATGGGGCTTGGTTCGAGATTTTTGGGAATGGTCAGGGTTCCGAAAATATCACCGCTTGCAGTCTTCAATACGATTTCCGAGCTGATAAATTCAGATTTGATATTAGATTGAGCCATTGCCAATAGTGTAAAGGCAATGATTGAAAATGATAAAATTATTTTTTTCATTTTTTAATAAATTTTTTGAAATGAGCCGGATGCCCGCCTGAACGAAAACATTCGGGCTGGGAACTCGCATGTGAGATACTTATCCTTGTTTGCGTTTAACGAACATGCTCGTTTCATGGTTTAGGTTTTTAGGTAAAATATTGAAATAAAACAATGATTAAAATAATGACAATAAGTAGTATATAAGAAGTTGGATTCCCGAAATTTATTGTCCAACCCATTCCCGGGGTTCTTTTTGGTACGAGTAATCTTTTATCCCTGCTGTTGACATAAAATAATCCTATCCAAGGATCAGAATTTCTACTTTCTGACTCTTCTGTAATAGAGTGAGTTTCCGATAGTTTATTTCTTTTCAGGGCTTTTTTATTATTCAGATAAATTACATAGCTATACCAAATAGGCAGAAGTACTAAAATAATAATCATACCAATAAATAATCCGTAAGCCTTCATTTCTTTAGGTAAAATAATAATGATTAATGCCAAAACAATGCCTGAAACAAACCAAAGTTTACCAATAAAATTTTGCGTTTTCTTCCATACAAATTCATCTTTACTCGTCCATTTGAATTTGTTTTCGAAGAGATTGTTTGGCCTGACATTGCCCATATAATTTCCAAGTATAGAAATCAAAAATGCAATGATAATATAGAGTAAGGAGCTGTTTATTTTTCCGTTTTGAACGGAGAATATTATCATAAAACATAAGGTTGAGAAAAACAATGCCATAATAAATCGCAGCTTTTCAAATGTTTTAGCATCAATCGTAAAGCTGTTTTTATTGTAAACACGCGGTATAAATTTAAAAAACAGATAAATCCCGACCGTTAAAAATAATAATACGATTCCCATGGTGTTCTTACTGCCATATCCATTGGGATTTCCTGTAGTGTCAAAATGGATTGGAATTGTTTCCGACAATGAACTCCATAAATAAAAATAGTATAATAATGGAGCGATGCTTAAAAGTATAATAAAGGTTTCTTTTAGGAGTTTTGGTGGTTTCATTTTTTTATTGATTAGTTTTAAATTGAATAAACCATTTTGCGATCTCATCCATCACAGTGGTATTCAGCGAATAATAAATAAATTGACCTTTTCGGAGATCGATTACTAAATTGGCTTGTTTTAAAATGGAGAGATGATGCGAAATGCTGGGTTTTGTCATTTCAAATTTATCGGCAATATCACCAGCAGTCATATCAGCTTCTTTTAGCATTTCCAGAATGTCGCGGCGGGTTTTGTCGTTTAAAGCCTTAAATAAGGAATTCATTAATTTAGATATTTAGACAAATGTCTAAATATAATTTTTGAATTCCAAATATTTTTTTAAATTTTTTAAAATTTATCTGGATTTTTAATTTTTGGGAAACGAAGATCTTTAATCAATAAAAGCCATCTCAAGAGCAGAATGATTTTTTTAATACATTATAAACTATGAGTTATAAATTATAAGTGAAAAGTCAAGAGTTTTTGACGATGAGGGTTGAATCTACTAAAGAAAAGTCATAATGAAGAATGAAGAATGTAGAATGAAGAATGTAGAATGTAGAATGTAGAATGTAGTATGATGTTATTGCAGTACTAGTATCAAGTATCAAGTATCATCGAATCTTACCCACCAACAGAAACGCCTATCAGACTGCCAATCCCAAAAGTTATGGCTGCGGCAATTAAACCAAAAATGACTTGTCGGAATCCTGAAAACCAAACATTTTTTCCGGTGAATAAAGTGATTGCAGCACCAATTAAAAACAATCCTGCTGCACTAAGTCCCACGCTCAAAAAAATTGCTTTCATGCCATTTGTAAACATAAAAGGCAAAACCGGGATTACAGCCCCAATGGCGAAAAGAATAAAAGAATAGACTGCTGCTTCTACAGCTGAACCTTTCATTTCTTCAGGATTAATTCCTAATTCCTCTTTTACCAAAATTTGGTGTGCAAGGTTTTTATCTTTCATTATTTCAGTAGCCATTTCATGTGCCTGTTCTTCAGGAATCCCTTTTGCGATATAGATTAAAGCTAATTCCTGTCTTTCACCTTCAGGGTTTGTTTCCAACTCTTCCATTTCCAATTGCATTTGGTTTTCGTATAATTCCTGCGAACTTTTTACCGAAATCCATTCACCTAACGACATGGATAAAGCTCCGGCCAATAAACCTGCTAAACCGGCTAATAACACACCAGCCTGACCTGCGGTTGCACCTGCAATTCCCATAACCAAACTAAAGTTGGATACCAAACCATCATTCCCACCTAATACCGCTGCTCTTATCGCATTTCCTCCAACCGAACGATGTCTTTTTTCGAATTTAGAAAGCTGCACACCTGTTACCTTATCCTCGTGTTCTAAAATTGAACGAAGTATTTTAACATGATTTGTTTCACCACCGCTTAATTCCTGCTTATTCTTTTTCTTTGTTGAGATAATTGCCGAAGAAATACTTTTTTCAGTATCCATCAGTACACCCAATACATAATCATATCCAAAAATTTTACCTATAAAATTTAAGGTTTTGGCTCTCCACGAAGGTTGAATTAAGTTTTCCAGACTGATTTTTTCTTTTAGAGCAAAGGCTTCGGCATGTCCTTTCTCTATCTCACTCATTTTCCTAAATACCTTGGCAATGACTAAATCAGTTTCATTTTCAGCTAATTTTTGATATAAAAAACAGGCATCAATTTCTGTTTGTATATTTTTATTTATCATGATAAAGTATTTAATTAGGCGATTAAATATAAGTCAATCAGCGAGTGAACTATGTGGTTTTTTTACTTTTCCCTTGAACATAGACCATGAAATTGATACCGTCCTGGGACATTTCAAATTTCGTGTCGACGGTTACTTGATCTATTAAAGTGTAAGTTAAACGAAAAATAGGCATGTTGGGAATCTTTTTACTGGTCAAAACAATTGAATTCTCAGTATAAATAATTGAATAATTAATCACATGACTTTCATTGTCGAAATAGATGGCTTTTGTATTTGATTCAGATTGATCTATAAAAACAACCATTAAGTCGTCGTGAATAATTTTAGGTTTATCATTTGTTGCAGAATATTCGGAATGACTCTTTCTGACAACTATATTTTTATCGAGATCAAATTCAAAGGTGAAAAAGCCTTTTCCTTCTCCCGGTGTTCCACTTCCTTCTCCAATCCATTCACCCAGGATCCAATTCCATTTATCCAAAGGTGCATTTTGCTGACAATAACCTAAAGTTACAATCATTGATAAAATCAATGTCAGTAAAATTTTTTGTTTCATTTTATATGTTTTTATAATGTAATTATTGACTGTTTTTTGATCGTTAACAAATTCTTGATTACGAATAAAATTCAGTATAAATGTAAGAAAATTAAACGTGTTTCGAGCTATCAGAACCCAAATCAATCATTCAAAGCATTCATCAATAAAGGTTGAACTTAAAACCAAAAATTTGATTCAAATCAACAGGTTTGAATCAAATTTAAGAAGCTGAAAAAATTGGATGGATTATTTATTCTTCTTCCTTGGCTTCCTCTTTAATAGTCAATTCCCCATCTTTTGTTACGAGAACTTCAATTTCAGACTTATCTTTAGTAATAATAACCTCATAGCCGTTAAATTCCTGATTTTCGATCAAACAAACTTCTCCGATTTTATAAGTATCAAATTTAAGTTTTAGTGCATCAAGCACTGCTGATGGAAGTTCTTTTTCACTTATTGCAATTTCAGTTTCTGTCCAATTTCCTGCATCATCAAAGGTTACCGACATTTCTTTTCCATCCATCTTAAATTCAGCTTCCCATTCATTTGGATTTTCTTGATCCCAGCTAACTTTTTCTGCTGTTGCGTATTTTTCTGCAAAAGAATCAGATACAATCAGAGGAGGAGTAACGGAATTACATGATAACAATCCGATTGTTAAAATGATTAGAAATAGATTTTTTTTCATGTTTTTAGGATTAAGTATTTGATTAATCAAAGTGTATTTTATTAATAAATTTGATTTATTTTTTTTAATAATAAGTATGATTTTTAAATGAAAATTAAAGCTTAAAATGAAGCGTGAAACAATGCAAATTATCTGTAAAATAATAATGATATTTGATCTGATTGTTATCACATATTTTCTTAACAATCGCAAGTCCTAATCCTACAGAATTTGATTCTGCATTTTCTTTATAAAAGCGATTGAAAATAGATTCTGGATTTTTGATAGGAGCGGAGCCACTATTATAAAAAGCGATTTTATCTTGTCCCTGAATTATTTTAAAAATACCATTAATCATATTGTGTTTAATGGCATTCGAAATTAAATTATTGATAAGTATTTCTGCTTCAACTGCATTTAAATTCAGAATAATTTCATGGTCTAATTTGGTTGTAAGCACTATCCCTTTTAATTGGATCAGCTCCTGGAATTCTTCAAGTTTGTTTTCAATAACCTCTTTTAAATTAATTTTTTCAGGATTCCCGAATTGTTTGTTTTCAATTTTCGTCAATAAAATTAAATCTTTATTCAACCTTGATAGGCGATGAACAGATCGATGAATTGAATCCAAGGCCTCACCTTGTTTATCATTGAAATTATTATCATCGAGCAAGGTTTCAATCTTACTTTTGATGATAGCTAATGGTGTTTGAATTTCATGAGAGGCATCTTCAGAGAATTGTTTCAGGTTTCGATAATCCTTTCTGACTTTTTCTGTCAGTTCAGAAAGCACCTTATTCAATTCATGAAACTCATTTATATCCGTTTTTGCAAACGAAACAGGCTCTCGATCGGTGATGGAGAATTTATTAACGATATCAATATTTCGATAAAATGGAGCCCAAATGGTTTTAGCAATGCGTCTGTTTATAAGGATTAAACTTGCGATGAGAACTATAAAGCCAAGAAATGTTATGAGAGCGAGGCTTTTTAAAAGATCTTTAGATTCGAGTTTGGATTCCCTGATGATTATTTTATAATATTTCTCCTTTATTTTTACTATCGTAGTCAATTGCCTGAAGTCTTCAGTATCCTTTGACCTGTCAGCTTTAATTTCAGTGTCGGAATAATGCAAATAAGTTTTTTGTTCCTTAACCTGATCAATATTGTTGAAGGGCTCGAGTGTGTAGAAATGATCATGACGGTCAATATCGTATATAATTCTATCAAGTGAGGTTTTGAGCTTCTCGTCCATTTCTTCCTCAATTACCAACGATAACACATAATAAATAACTCCTCCGGTCAAAATCATAATGATTAAGGAGAAGAGTAAATACCGCAAGCTTAATTTATTGAGTAGTTTCATTTGTTAGATTTAGAACACAAGATTCAAGATACAAGATATCAGATTAAATTTGTTTGATACGTAATTTAAGACTCTAAAATTAATCCGTTTCACTTTCATTAATCGTTAAATAACTAATCATTAATAACTCATAACTTATAACTCATAACTCATAACTCATAACTTATCACTAAACTTATACCCCATGCCATAAACGGTTTTTATATAATCGTTGCCGCCTTTTTTCATAATTTTTTTTCTAAGGTTATTGATGTGTGTGTAGATGAAGAAAAAATTATCAGCTAAATCGATATCGTCGCCCCAAAGATGTTCTGCAATCGACTCTTTAGTTAAAATTCTATTTTTATTGGCTATGAAAAAGTTTAATAATTCAAATTCTTTTTTAGTTAATGTCAGTTGCTTATTATTTACCAGGATCAGGTTCTCATCCGTATCAATTTCTATTTCATTGAATGCAATTCTGGTTGCTCCTTCAAATCGTCGACGCCTTATCAATGCTTTGATACGTGCATTTAGTTCGGCAAGGTGGAATGGTTTGGTCAGGTAATCGTCTGCACCAATATTTAAACCGTTTATTTTATCGTCGAGGGAGTTTTTTGCAGAAATGATTAGCACGCCTGTATCAGTGTGTTTCTTTTTTAAAATTTCAATTAACTGCAGTCCGCTGCCTCCCGGCAAAGTAATATCAACCACGGCAATATCATAATGATAAATTGCAAGCTTTTCTTCAGCAGAGCTGAAATCGGAAGCTGTTTCACAGACATAGTTTTCTTTGCTGAGATAGCTACAAATGGCTCCCAGCAATTCAACTTCATCTTCTATGATTAAGATTTTCACAATGCAAATTAATGAATTAAATCTAAAGGAAAGTTAAAGCAGGGTAAGATTGTGATAAGTTATGAGTTATGAGTTATAAATTATAAATAAAAAATAATTTGTATTAAACAACAAGTGATAATATCTGGGTGAACATACCTGAAATACTTCGTTCTGGGTTTGAAAACAGCTGTAAAATTTCAATAATCAATGATCAATAATCAAATAATTATTTGTCTAGTCCCAAACATATTTCCAGGAGCCGTCCGCTTGACGTTTCCACACGGTATGAAATATTCCATTTGAGCTTTTACTTACACCTGTAGAATCGATTATAGCATAGGTGTATTTACCATAAGTGTAAGCTAAATCACCGGATGCAGCTATCTCAATAAAATCCGGTTTCCACTCAAGACTAACATTGGTTAGGTCACGATTTTCGTAAAATTTTTTGATTCCTTCTTTTCCTGAAACTAAGTTATTGTTTCGTGATAAAGCCGCATCATTGGCAGCGAAGGCTTCAAAAGCTTTTGCGATTCCTTCATTTTTTGCCATTTCTGCAAAATCGAGCTCTGCTTTCATGACTTCATTTTTCCAAATTTCCATTTGATTTTCATTCTCTCGTATCTGGCAAGAACTGAAAATTAATAATGCTGAGATCGCTGTTATGATTCTGATATTCATGATGCTTTAATTGGGGAAATGCTTTGCTATGATATCTAAAAGTGCATTTTTTTTAGTTGGTTTAGTAATATAATCGTTACAACCCGCTTCAAGTGCTTTTTCTTTATCGCCCGGCAAAGCATATGCGGTTTGGGCTATTATAATGACGTCCTTATTAAATTCACGAATTGCCCTTGTAGCATCATAACCATTCATTACCGGCATTTTGATATCCATCAATATTAAATCAATTTTTTCATTCTGACAGATTTTTATAGCATCTACCCCTGTTTGAACGTGAAATATTTTTTTGCAGGAATCTTTTATTATTGCAGTTAAGTAAGCATCTGAACTCTCCTGATCTTCTGCAATTAATAATGTTGTTTGTTTTAATTTATTCATGGCGCTTTTATTTAGGGCAATGTTTTTTTTGCCTTTGGGATGATTACTATTTTTATAAGGTAAGCTAAAATAAAATTGTGAACCTTGTCCTTCTACTGAATCTACCCAAATTTTACCTTTAAGCATTTTAACATAAGATTTAGTGATAGAAAGCCCTAATCCTGCTCCTTCATAATAACTCGATAAACTGGAATCGACTTGCACAAATCGATCAAATATTATTTTTAATTGATTGTTTGGGATTCCGATGCCTGAATCAATGATAAAAAATTTAAGCTCCTCATCAAATTCTTCATAACCCAGTTCAATAAATCCTTCATTTGTATATTTTATTGCATTTTTGAGCAATTTGCTGAATATTGCGTGAACCTTTTCACGATCTGTTTGGATTAAAATGTCAGACCCGGGATTGTTTTTAAAGATAAATTTCAACCCTTTTCTTTCAGTTTCCGGCAAAAACAAATGGTACATATCCTGCAATTGTTGGCTAATATTTACCTCCGAAATATCAACTTTCATATATCCTGCTTCAATGGTTGAAACATTTAATAAATCATTAATAATGTTCAGCATTCGTTCACCACTACTTTCAATCACTTCAATGTATTTATCCCGTTCTTCTCCTGTTAAATCCTTTTCTTTGAGCAGATCGGCAAATCCCAAAATACCATTCATTGGAGTGCGAATTTCATGGCTCATATTTGCCAGAAAAGAAGACTTTAATCGATCACTTTCTTCAGCTTTATCTTTAGCAATAATCAGGTTTTTTTCAATTTTTTTTCGAGTTTTAATCTCTTCATTAAGATGTTGATTACGCTCATCCAATAGTTTTGTACGATCAATTACTTGTGCCTCTAAACTTTGGTTAATTTTTGTGATTTCATCTTGTTTCTCTGCGATTAATATTCTTTGATAGAAATCAATGCGTTTTAAAAATTCAATATTGTATAAGGCCAACATGCTGATGATATGAGCTGAGATGAAGAATGCTTCTGCTACTACTAAATGTTCAAATCGTATATCGGTTGAATCATAAAAAATAAAAATACCAATACTATATATAATGTTCAGTAGAATTCCTGGTATTATCGCCGGAAGAAATCTTAGGCGGATAAAAAAATATGCCGCCATAATTACCAAAAACATTCCTCCATAATAATATAAATTATTAGGATTTCGAAGCAGCATATATATAATACCACTGCCACTTACAACAAAGCTTATTGAGAGGAGAGTTTGCCAAATATTTTTAAAATATTTATGAAATGAAAAAAGAAAAACTACTAAAAACAGGGGCAATACAATTAAAAATCTAATGATATGAAATTCTTTAATAAATTCTTCAGATGTTATTAAATCTAAGTATCCGAAAGCAGCATAAAGAATCGTGACCGTTATAAAAGAGATACGAAAAGGTATGAGTGAATTCTCAAAATAGTCTTGTCTGAATTTGGCTTCAATATTTTTGTTGAAAAAGTTTAAGGTGATCTTATTGATATTCATAACAACATTGCTATTATGAATATACTTCTTGATTCGGGGAATTTTAATCATATTTAAGTCTTAGATCAGACCTAAAGATATTAAAATAAGTTCTTTGAAGAATTAAATAAATAAAATTTTTGTAAACATGTTTTTCATCATTAAAGTTATTGTTAAATAATACATTGTTTTTCATTTGTCAATACTATTCTAAAGCGAAAAGCCTTACGATATTTTCAACAGAAATGACCTCATCCGACTTCTCGACTTCTACTACCTTAAAATGATAATTTTTAATCTCAACTCCAGTTGAGTTTTTACTGTTTGATCTAAATCCCTTTTGTTCAATGAGATTTTTTAATTTTTCTTCGGTAAGTTGAGAATTAGTTTTGATATATAAAGTGAGATAAATCGGACATCCAAATTCAGTCTGCATTCCGACGATGTCTGTCTGTTCTGCCAGTAAACCTTTTAGGTTTTCCGTATCCAACTGATCCAGAAAATTATCAATACGAATCTTGTAAACCAACATCTGCTCATCTATCAAATCAATTTCCTGTAACTGAATTTGAGCTGGTGTAAATATCCATTCTCTGATTTTGAGTGTGTCAGTTTCAGTTGGATCGTACCAAATATTTATTCTGAAACTGCTGACATAAGTTGCCACACCATAAATCCCATCCATTTCGTACATGTGATTCGAAAAAGCTACTGAGCTACCGTAGCATTTAACAGTTTTTAAATTGTTAATGGTGTAAATCTCCATCTCCGATTTGGTTTCAGGATCAGCCCAATATTCACTCAAAGTTGGTAATTCAAATGATTTACCCAAAATAAGTCCAGCAATAATTAAAATAACTACAATGATCGCGGGCCACCATTTTCTTCCTTTTCTGTTGATAGTTAAAGCACCTTTTTCAGGACACACCTGCAGGCAATCAGCACATAAATGGCAGTCGATGTGTTTTATCACAGTTTCCTTTGATACTTGA